>ERZ772993.852-NODE-852-length-13109-cov-12.590241_pt1 | contig 13109 bp, 13 predicted proteins | sample MGYA00580670_ERZ772993 | MGnify/ENA primary metagenome ERZ772993 (study PRJEB29015, sample SAMEA2737936) | human oral metagenome | biome: human oral; feature: human-associated habitat; material: dental | place: China | collected 2136 ...
ACGAGGCCACCGTCTCCAAGGTGAGCGCCGACCAGCTCTTCTACCTCATGCAGCGCGGCCTGACCGAGACCGAGGCCATGGCCACCATCGTGCGCGGATTCGTCGAGCCCATCGCCCGCGAGCTGCCCATGGAGTACGCGCTCGAGCTCAACCGCCTCATCGAGCTGCAGATGGAGAACTCGGTCGGCTGATCACCCCGTCCCACGTCCACGACCTCACCAGCCGCCGGGCTCCGTCCCGGCACAGGAGCACTCAATGCCTGACCTTCTCACCGACCACTCGCGCGCGTCGCTGGAGGGAGCCCACTCCCACGGACCCGCCCGCTACGTCTCCTCCCGGGCCGATCGCCCCACCTCCTTCAACCCCGCCGACATTCCGGTGCCGCACGGCCGCGAGGAGGAGTGGCGGTTCACCCCCCTCAGGCGCTTCGCCCCCCTGCTCGACCTCGACGCCGTCCGCTCCGCGACCGCGCAGGGGGAGGCGCTCCGGATCGCCATGGACGTCCCCGAGGGCGTGACCGTCGAGACCGTCGCCCGCGACGACGCCCGCATCGGCTCCGTCGGTGCGCCCGTGGACCGCACCGGCATCACGGCCTGGTGCGGTGTCACCACCGCCACCGTCCTCACGCTCACCGCCGGCGTCGAGGCGGACCGCGCCGCGCGCCTGACCGTGGTGGGCGACGACCCGGAGCTGTCCCGACCCACCGCCCAGCACCTTCACATCGTCGCGGAGCCCGGTGCCAGGGGCACGGTGGTCCTCGACCACACCGGCACCGCCCTCCTGACCCAGAGCGTGGAGGTCGTGGTGGCCGAGGGCGCCGAGCTCACCCTGGTGACCGTCCAGGGATGGGAGGACACCGCCGTCCACGCCGCCAACCACCGTGTCGAGGTGCGGGGGCGCGGCGTCCTCAAGCACGTCGTCGTCAGCCTCGGCGGGGATGTGCGCATCTGCTCGGATCTCGGCTTCCGCGGGGAGGGCGGTCACATCGACGCCTACGGCGTGTACTTCACGGACGCCGGACAGCACCAGGAGCACCGGCCCTACGTCGCCCACACCGAGCCGCACTGCTACTCGCGCATCGCCTACAAGGGCGCTCTCCAGGGGGAGCGGGCCCACGCCGTGTGGGTCGGCGACTGCCTCATCGGCGCCGCCGCCCGCGGTACCGACACCTACGAGCTCAACCGCAATCTCGTCCTGACCGAGGGCGCCAAGGCCGACTCCATCCCCAACCTCGAGATCGAGAACGGCAATATCGAGGGCGCCGGCCACGCCAGCGCCACCGGCCGATTCGACGACGAGCAGCTCTTCTACCTGTGCGCCCGCGGAATCCCCGAGATCGAGGCCCGTCGTCTCGTCGTCCTCGGCTTCTTCAACGAGATCGTCGCCGAGATCGGCGTCCCCGAGGTCGAGGAGCGGCTCATGGCGGCCATTGAGAAGGAGCTCGAGCTCACCGGCCTCATCGCCGCCCGCGGGTCCGACGACGCGACCTGAGACACCGCCCCCGCTCCGCCACGACACACCGACCAGTCTTTTCCCGGAAGAACACACATGAGCACTCTCGAGATCAAGAACCTCCACGTCCAGGTCGCCACCGGCGACGGCCCCAAGCCCATTCTCAAGGGAGTGGATCTCGCCGTCGGCTCCGGTGAGGTCCACGCCATCATGGGCCCCAACGGTTCGGGCAAGTCGACCCTCGCCTACTCCATCGCCGGTCATCCCGACTACGAGGTCACCGATGGCGAGGTCCTCCTCGACGGCATCGATCTGCTGGAGATGAGCGTCGATGAGCGGGCCCGTGCCGGTCTCTTCCTGGCCATGCAGTACCCCGTCGAGGTCCCCGGCGTCACGGTCTCCAATTTCCTGCGCACCGCCAAGACCGCCATCGACGGACAGGCCCCCAAGGTCCGCCAGTGGGTCGGCGAGGTCAACCAGGCCATGAAGAACCTGCGCATGGACTCCTCCTTCGCCCAGCGCGACGTCAACGCCGGATTCTCCGGGGGCGAGAAGAAGCGCTTCGAGATCCTGCAGATGGAGCTGCTGCGGCCCCGCTTCGCCGTGCTTGACGAGACCGACTCCGGCCTGGACATCGATGCCCTGCGCATCGTCGCCGAGGGCGTCAACCGTCTCCACGACTCATCCGGGGCGGGCTTCCTCCTCATCACCCACTACACGCGGATTCTGCGCTACATCAAGCCCAGCCACGTGCACGTCTTCGTGGCCGGCCGCGTCGCCGAGGAAGGGGGGCCCGACCTGGCCGAGAGGCTCGAGCAGGAGGGCTACGACCGCTTCCTCACCGGAGGCCCCCTCTCATGAGCTCCGCGCCCGCGACCCCTCTGTCGGACCAGGAGCTCGCCGCCGTTCGCGCCGACTTCCCCTACCTGGAGCGGCCCGCGCGCAACGGGGAGTCGCTGGCCTACCTCGACTGGGCGGCCACGTCCCAGAAGCCCTCCCGCGTGATGGAGAAGGAGGCGGAGTTCCTCTCCCTGAGCAACGGCGCCGCCGGGCGCTCCACCTACCAGATCGCCGATGAGGCCACTCAGGCCTGGGAGGACGCCCGTGACGCCGTCGCCGGCTTCGTCGGCGCGCGCGGCAGCGAGCTCGTCTTCACCAAGAACGCCACCGAGGCCATCAACCTCGTGGCCCTGGCCATCGGGCACGCCAGCCTGGGGCGGCCGGCGGCCCGCGGCGGCGGGCCGGCCGACGCCGATGATCCGGCCCGGCGCCTCGCTATCGGGGTCGGTGACGAGATCGTCGTCACCCGAGCCGAGCACCACGCCAACCTCGTGCCCTGGCAGGAGCTCGCCGCTCGCACCGGCGCCGCCCTGCGCTGGCTGGACCTGACCGAGGACGGGCGCATCGATTCCGCCACGACACGCGTGATGACCGAGCGCACCCGCGTGCTCGCTCTGACGCACGCCTCGAACGTCACCGGCGCGATCACGCCCCTGGCCGGCATCCTGCCGGCGGCCCGGGCGATCGGCGCTCTCGTCGTGCTGGACACCTGCCAGTCGGCGGCCCACCTGCCGCTGGACTTCGCCGCCCTGTCGGCCGCCGGCGTGGACGCCATGGTCCTGTCGAGCCACAAGATGCTCGGCCCCACCGGCGTCGGCGCGCTCGTGGCCACGGAGGAGCTGCTGGCGGCCATGCCGCCCGTGCTCACCGGCGGTTCCATGATCGAGGTCGTCACCATGGAGTCATCGACCTACATGTCCGGTCCCGCCCGGTTCGAGGCCGGCAGCCAGCCGTTGGCGCAGGCGGCGGGCTGGCGCGCATCCGTCGAGTACCTGGCGCACCTGGGCATGGACCGTCTCCACGCGGGGGAGCGGGTGCTCACGCAGCAGGTGCTCGGCGGGCTCGCCGGCGTCGACGGACTGCGCGTCCTCGGCCCGGCCGACACGACCGAGCGGCTCGGCGTCGTGGCCTTCACCATCGACGGCGTGCACCCGCACGATGTCGGACAGGTCCTCGACTCCTCGGGCGTGGCCGTGCGCACCGGCCACCACTGCGCTCAGCCGATCCATCGGCACTTCGGCGTGCACGCCTCCTCCCGCGTATCCTTCGGACCCTGTACGACGACCGCGGAGGTCGAGCGCTTCCTCGAGGCCGTGGCCTCCGTCCGCAGCTACTTCCGAAGGCGAGCATGAACGAACTCGATCGGCTCTACCAGCAAGTCATCCTCGACCACTCCCGCGAGCGGCACGGAGCGGGGGCCCTGACCGACCCCGACGCGACCAGCCACCAGGTGAATCCCACCTGCGGCGACGAGGTCGAGCTGGGGGTGCGCATCGATGGCGACAGGATCGGTGCCGTGGGCTGGCAGGGCGAGGGATGCTCGATCTCCCAGGCATCCATCTCCGTCATGCACGATCTCGTCGACGGGGCCGATCTGGCCACGGTCGCCCGCCTGTCGAAGGACTTCGACGTCCTCATGCATTCCCGCGGGCGCGGCGTCGATGACGCCGTCCTGGACGCGCTCGAGGACGGCGCCGCGTTCGAGGGCGTCTCGAAGTACCCCAACCGCGTCAAGTGCGCCCTCCTGGGCTGGATGGCGCTCAGGGACGCCCTGGTCAAGGCCGGCGTGGCGCTGCCATCCGTTGACGGACCGGACTCGACCTGACCACCCGTCCCTCCCGCTCCCGGGAGACAGCAGACATCACCTCACCACCACCGTAAGGAGGAGGAGCCATGATGAGTGAGACCGGCGCCGCCGGCGCCGCCCAGGACAATCCCATGGCCGCTCGGCACACCCCTGCCGTCGGCGGCGATGCGGACGTCGCCGCGATCGAGGAGGCTCTCCGCGACGTCATCGACCCGGAGCTCGGCATCAACGTGGTCGACCTCGGTCTGCTCTACGGCGCGTCCATCGAGCCCGACGGGACGATCGTGCTCGACATGACGCTGACGACCGCGGCCTGTCCGCTGACCGACGTCATCGAGGAGCAGGCGCAGCAGGCGCTCGGCCTCATCGCCGACAAGGTCCGCATCCAATGGGTCTGGTTGCCGCCGTGGGGCCCGGACAAGATCACCCCGGAGGGACGCGAGCAGCTGCGCGCCCTGGGCTTCAACGTCTGAGACCCCTCCGAGAACCCTGCCGCTCCGCCTCAGGAGCGGTATCGGCCTGCGCATCGGTGGGCTCCGGTGCGCGGGCCGCCGCGCTGTGGACGGGGCGGGGCCTCGATCGGAGCCGGGGCGGGTCCCCGCTGCTGAGGGTCCGGCGCAGCTCGGTCGCGACCCCATCGGCTCGTAATCGGCTCGTAACGGGCTGGGCGGGCACGGCGTCGCTCCGGTTCGACGCGCAGCGCTAGGAGGTGGCGCGTCGGGTGATGCCATGATGCGACGAGGGAATCAGATCCATGTCCCGGCGAGTCACGCGGTAAGCCGCGATCAACAGGCCGGCTGCGGCGATGGCAACCAGCCCCAGGCTCCCCGTCTCACCCGCCTGGGCGAAAGGACCTGCATCTCGGATCCGCTTGGGCAGGTCGAGGACGCCGCCGAGCTGCGCGACTCCCAGCCCCACCAGCACTGGAGCCCAAGCGAGCCCGCGTCCCCTGGGCCACGCCCCGCACAGCGCCGTGGCGATCGCCGCCGACGCCAGAGCGGCGGGCCACTGACCTGCCACGAGGCGCACGGCGTCAACCATGTCCGTGTCCAGCTCGGAACGACCGACGTATCCGGCCGCCACCGTCGCGCAGCTCAGAGTCAGGCCGGATCCAATGGCGGCGACTAGCCACGAGGAGACCAGGATCCGCAGGGGACGGTTTCCGGTGGCGACCGCCGTCTCCAGACGCTTGGAGTGCTCGTCACCGCTGTAGCGCGACGCCAGGGACACGCCCTGGGCCGCGGCCAGTGCTCCCGCGAGCTGTCCGATGTACCTCAGGAAGGCCTCGCCGGGATCGCCTCCGGTCAGAAGAGACCCCAGAGACCCTCCGCTGATGCTGCCCCGCCGGGCCAGGTCGACGACGTCGCCGCCCATCGACACCAGCACCCCGGCCACGAGTGAGACCAGGAGCGCCCACGCCAGGCACTGGCGCCCGCTGAGCCCGATGGCGAAGGTCAGGGGCCCGCTCGCCCTCAAGGACCGCGGGCGTCTTGCGGGCAGCCGCACCAGCCCTTGACCCAGATCCCTGCGAGAGGCCAGCGCCCCGGCCAGTGCCAGCACGACGATGCCAGCCGCTACCGCGATGAGGATGGGGGCCAGGAATTGTCCCCGCCGGGATCCGCCTCCGTCCTCAGACGGAAGGGGGAGACCCATCCCGCCCAGTCCCAGTCCTTGGAGGCACTCATCCCGTTGCCCGAGTACATGAGCCCCACAGCTCCCAGCGCGACGGTGCGGCCCGCGGCGGCATCGGGAACCAGCTGCGCCACGACGAGCGTCGCGAAGGACACCGCTAGACAGCTGGCGGCGAGCACCGCGCCGTAGGCAGCGGCATCGGCGCCGTCGGCCTCCTCCAGAGCGAGCAGCCCTGCACCCGCCCCTACCCCCAGGAGCAGGCACTGGAGGGCCAGGACGAGTCCCTGCCCCACCAGGCTCGCGATGGAGCCGGCTCCCGCAGAGCGGAGCAGCTCGGCGCGCCCCAGGTCCTCCTCAGCGCGTGTCAACGCCACCGAGCGCAGGGCCACGACGACGCTCAGCACCAGGCCGGTTAGCCCTCCGAGCTCCCACGTCGCCACCTGGACAATGCCCGCGGTTTCGGAGAGCCTGCCGTAGAGAAAGCTCAAGGTGTCGGAGACCTGGGCTGAGGCCACTGCCCGGGCCAGGTCCTGCGGTGAGGCGTAGGTGTCGCCGTAGCCGGGTGCCAGTAGCGCGGTCGTCAGCCCCGTCACCGCAGGTAGCGCCACGAGCCAGACCCGCTCGTGGGAGAGCGCCAGACGGGCCGACTGCCGGACCGCATTGAGACTCTGCGGAAAGGATGTCATCGCGCCGCCGCCTCATAGTGCTGGAGGAAGACCTCGTCCAGGGATGCCGGGGTGCAGGTGATCTCCTGCGCGCCGGCGGCCAGCAGTTGTTGCAGCGTGGCCGGGACGCGGTCCGTGGGAACCGAGACGCTCAGGCGGCCGTCGGCGTCGGGCTGGGGCAGGGCGACCCGGGTGGGATCCTTGGACGGGCTCCGTTGGAGGTCGCGCTCGCGGTGCGGCCACCACGACCACCGATGACGCCCGGGAGGTGGGCTCTGCTCGGGAGGCAGTACGCAGGTGATCCGGGAGGCTCGCAGGTGCCTCAGCTCCTCGAGCCGCCCCGACTCCACGGTTCGTCCGTCCTTGATGATCGTCACCGAGTCGCACAGGCGGTCGACCTCAGCCATGATGTGGCTCGACATGAGCACCGTGCGCCCCTGGCTGGCCACGTCACGAACAGCGTCGACGAATACCTCCGCCTGGAGCGGGTCGAGCCCGGAGGTCGGCTCATCGAGGATGATCAGGTCGCACGGTGCCGCCAGCGCCGCCACGAGCATGACCTTCTGCCGGTTGCCCTTGGAGTAGGAGCGGACCGGCTTGTGGGGATCCAGCCGGAAGGCCTCGATGAGCTCGGCCTCGCGGGCCCGGTCGCGTCCGCTGCGCAGGGCGGCCAGGGCATCGAGGGTCTGCGCCCCGGTGAGTGCGGGCCACAGCGCCACGTCGCCGGGGACGTAGGCGCACCGGCGCGTGATGCGCTCGGCGTCGTGGCGCGGATCCATGCCCAGAACCCGCACCAGGCCACTGTCTCGGCGGTACATGCCCAGAAGGACGCGGATCGTCGTTGACTTCCCCGCGCCGTTGGGCCCCAGGAAGCCGTGGATCTGGCCCGTCTCAACTGTCAGGTCGAGACCGTCGAGCGCGCGGAAGGAGCCGAAGGTCTTCACCAGCCCTGAGGCGTCGATGGCGGGGGAGTGGTGCCGTGCGGGCAGGACGAACGCTGTTGGGGAGGCTGTGGTCGTTGGCATATCCCCAGGGTGAGGTGTGACGCGGCGTCGTACGCAAAGCCGACGCAGCAACGTCCGGGCGCGTGCGGTCTATTCGTCCGGACGCCATCGATCGATGGCGTCGAGGAACTCCCGCTCCAGGGCCCGGACGAGTCGCGGGTCGAGGTAACGGGTGGTGGCGACGAGGTGGAAGAGCGAACGTACCGCCCCAGCGTCGACGCTGCTCGCCAGGGCCTCGAGGCGCTCGGGCGTCAGCTGGTCCTCCAGACGGGAGACGGTGATTCGTGCGCGCTGCCCGATCTGCGTGTCCGAGAGCTCAGCGGGATCCTGCGAGTAGAGCGTCAACGACTCGGCGTCGTAACGGGGGTCGGGATCGACGAAGAGGAACTCGGCCTCCGGCGGCATCTGTCCCCGGTAGCAGGCCAGATCGGTCAGGTCCCGCTCCCTGCGCACAGCGGTGCGGGTGGCCTCGTCGGGCGCGGCCTGCTCCATCCGGTCGAAGAAGGCCGCCATGCGCGGGGACATCGGTGAGACGGTCGAGCCGGTCCTGGCTCGCTCCAGCAGACCGGCGAGCATGTCCCTCTGCCCGGTCACCTCGGCCAGATGCTCCTCGACGGAGCTCAGTGCCCCGGCGAGGTCCTCGACGATGGAGCCGGCAACGGGATCGACTGCTGAGATCGCGTCGTCCATCCCGTTCACAGGTGCGTCATCGATCCGCGGGACGGCGGCGTTCGCCTCGGACTCGCCGAGGACGCGCTTGATGGTCTCCAGGGACACTCCGGCCTGCACCAGCCAGCGTATCCGGGACAGCCGGGCCACATGTCCCAGGTCGTAGTCGCGCCACCCTCCGCGCTCGGCGGGGACCGGAAGCAGCCCCAGCGAGTGGTAGTAGCGCACCGTGCGCACCGTCGTCCCGGTCAGCTCGGCGATCTCGGCAACGCGCATGGGGACAGTCTCGCACGGCACGGGAACGTCGGGCCCGCACCGGTGCCGACGGGCCGAGTCGGCTCTGGAGCCGCTGATGATCGACGGTCGCCGTTCGCTCGTAGGAGGAGGGTGGGCACCTCACCCCGTTCATCGGGTGCCCGCCTCGTTGCTACCGTGCTCGCGTGAGTGCGGTGAGTCTGTGTTCTGCCAGCTACAGGATCAGTGGTGCCGAGTCGCACGCGCTCAACGATCCGTCCGTGGTGGAGTCGGTTCTCCGCGATGCCGCCCGGGAGGCGGGGCTGACAGTCGTCTCCGGAGCACGCCATCGGTTCGACCCTCAGGGCGTCAGCGTCGTCGTCATCCTGTCCGAGTCGCATATCGCCGCCCACACCTGGCCCGAGAGCGGAACGGCCTACGTCACACTCACCAGCTGCCGTGAGCTGGACGGGGCGACGGCCGAGGCGATCGGCGCCCTCCTGGTGCGGACGCTGCGGGCCGAGTCGGCCGTCACCGGGATGGTGGTCCTGTGAGCGGGATGAGAGCCGATCTGAGCGTCGGCGAACGACTGCGGTGCGACGGAGCGCGGCTGCGCGTCGAGGGCTGCCTGCTGTTCAAGGAGTGGGATCGCCAGGATGGGCGGTACTGCTACTGGGAGGAGTGGCGGCTGTCGAGGACGACCGAGTACGGCGTGCAGGAGATGTGGGTCGAGCTCGATCACGACGACGGCCGGGTCCACCTGTACGAACCACTGCCCTTCGCCGAGCTGCCCGACCCCGGCTCCCTCGCTCCGGGGCAGATCCTCACCCTCACCAGCGGTACCGATGTCTATCACGATGTCTACGCCGCGCGCGTCACCGAGGTCGGCGTCGGCGTTCTCGAGCAGGCACTGGGAACGACTGCCTGCGGTCTCGCCCAGGGCCAGGAGATGATGTACGCCGAGATCGAGCTGACCGATGCCCGGGGTGCCACGAAGCAGGTCACCGTGGACAGTCACGGATTCCGGGATCTCGTGTCCTATCGGAAGCGGCCGCTGACCCGTATGGGGCAGCGACGGCTGTTCGGGAAGGTGATCGCCGCGGGAGGCCCTGGTCATCGGGACTCAGCGGACTCGTCCGAGCGCTGGTCGGTCCCCGAGATCCTAGTGGTGGCGCTGGTCGTCGTCCTGTGTCTCGTGATGATGGCGTGCTGCGACGACGACGATGACGGCGGTGGGGTCTTCTTCTGGAGACGGCGCTCCGTGTACGGCGGCGGTGGCAGGGGAGTGGGCAAGTGACGGCGTCGTGGATGCAGGGGGCGTTCACCGAACGGCCGCGGGACGATCAGGAGTCTCCAGAGGCGTCCAGGGAGATCCATCGCCATCATCATCGCGGTGACGATCAGCGGGTGAGCCGTGATGACCGTGGGGGCCGGGAGAATACGGCCCTGTTCGCAGCCGCCCTGCTGGTCGCGATCGGCGGGCTCATCTACGAGCTCATCCTGGGCACGGCGGCCTCCTACCTCGTCGGCGACTCCGTGCTCAGCTTCAGCCTGGCCACCGGCATCACCCTGTTCGGCATGGGGATCGGCTCCCTGCTGGCGAGCCGAGTTCACGGTGCTCCGGCAACCGTCTTCGCGGTCAATGAGATCCTGCTCGGACTGATCGGCGGCAACTCGGTCCTCATCCTCTACGCGGCCTTCGGGCTGACCCGGGTGTACTGGACGGTCTTCGGGGCGATCAGCCTGCTGATCGGGATCCTCATCGGCCTGGAGATCCCCCTGCTGGTCAAGACCTTCGCCCAGTTCGGCAGGGGTTCCTCGGTCGAGCTGCTCAGCAGGATCCTGGCGATCGACTACTTCGGGGCGCTCATCGCCTCGCTGCTCTTCCCGCTGGTGCTGCTTCCTCAGCTGGGCCTCATGCGCGGCGCCTACCTGGTGGGCGCGCTCAATGTCGCGGTGGCCATGGTGGTGCTCCGTCTGGTCGATGCCTCGCGTCGAGTCATCGCGGCGGGCACGGCCGCGGCGGTGGCGCTGGTGGGGCTGTACTGCGGGGCGAGCCGTCTGGAGCGGGGCATCGACGGCCGGATCTACGGAGATCCCGTTGTCTACTACGAGCAGACCCCGTACCAGAAGATCGTCCTGACCAAGTACGGGGAGGATCTGCGCATGTACCTCAACGGGCAGCTGCAGTTCTCCAGCCTGGACGAGGCCCGCTACCACGAGACTCTGTCGGCCAGTGCCATGACCTCGGTGGCCGATCCCGCCCGGGTCCTCATCCTCGGCGGCGGCGACGGCCTCCTGGCCCGCGAGGTGCTGCGCTACGACGACGTCGAGCGCGTCACCCTGGTGGACATCGACCCGAGCATGACGGAACTGGCCCGTACCAGCCCCGTCCTGACGGAGCAGAACAACGGCTCCCTGTCCGACCGGCGTGTGGAGATCGTCAATGCCGATGCCTTCAGCTACACCGCTGAGGCCGGCCAGACGTACGACGTCGTCATGGTCGATCTGGTCGATCCGTCCAACGAGAAGCTGGCCAAGCTCTACTCCGTTGAGTTCTACCGCCAGATCGACGCGCTCCTGGCCGACGATGGCGTCATGGTCACCCAGGCCACCTCGTCGTTCTTCTCCCCGCACGCCTTCTCCATGGTGGCCAGCACGGTCGCCGCCGGACAGCCCGATCGCGGAGTCCACTCCTTCACGGTCAATGTGCCGTCCTTCGGCGAGTGGGGCTTCGTACTGTCCACCCGCACGCCCGAGCAGCTGCTCGCCGGGCCGCTGCCGGACGGGCTGGTCTACCAGAGCGACCGGTTGCTCCACTTCCTCATGGTGGACGACCCGCCATCCGTGGAGCAGACGGAGCCGTCCACACTCCTGCACCCCAGGATCGTGGAGACCTACAACAACGACATGACCCAGTGGCGCTACTACTGACCCGCTCGCGGCCCGCTCGGCCGGCCGAGCATCCGGCCGGGCCGCGCCCGATGCCGGGTGGCGGCACCGGGAGGGGCCCGTCTTTCCGCCGACCCTCGACTCGTCCTCTCCCGGCTGCTCACCTCCGGAGCCTGATGGTCAGCCGGGCGGCGGGGCCGACGATCGGGACGCAGCCGAGCAGTGTCACGAGCGTCTCCATATCCGGGAAGCTGACGATGTGGATCACCGATGTCAGCGCTGCCGGCCGGATGACGGCGATGCCTGGGCCAGCTCACGCCCCCAGTCGCGGGCCGCCGCCTCCTCGCCGTCGCCCAGGGGGCCCTGGCCCGACGTGACGAGGAAGCTCTTGACGGCTGGCTCGCCTCGGCCCGCGCGTCGCAGCGTCTTGGCGATCGCCTTGGCCGCCGAGCCGCTCAGCCAATTCCTTCCGACGACCGTGTCGAAGGCGGCCACGCGAGTGGAGGCCGGGATCGAGACCGCCGCCAGCCACTCGCGTACACCCGTGGCCGAAGTTGTCGCCCCCTGCTTCTTGCAGGCCGTCGCTCGAGTGCCGGCGGTCGGCAAGCCCCGGTTGTGGGTCGGGGCGCCTAGGACGAGCCGGTCGAGGTCCGCGGGCAGGACATCGGGCGCTCGGTCGACGTCGAGGACGCGGGCCTGCGCCCCGGTCTCGCTCAGCCCGGCGGCGATGGCCTCGGCAATGGTGCGGGTGCTGCCGAAGTACGACTCGACGATCACGAGCGCTGCCGTGGTTCCGCTCGATGTGTTCTCTGTCGTCACGATGTCCTCCTTGGTGCTGGTAGCGGCGTCATGGGCCCAGGTTCGGGTGCGACGCGACGTCGCACGCAAGCAGAGTCGCTTGAGCCGGGCGTTCTGGGCGACGCGCATGCAACGAGTCATGCACCGTGACGGGGAGTCTTCTCGAATTCCGAGAAGAGCACTCGCTGCGACCCGTGTCGCTTCCGGTCGAGTCGGCGCGGAACTCCGGGCCTCGGTGACGCCTGCGCGGAGGGAGGGGCGAGGTCGTAACAGAACCGATATTGACAGCGGCGACACGGTGCCTAAACTACGAACTGCGTCGAGGCTTTGAGCCCTGATCCTCACAGCACTGCCTAGGAACGACTATGGTCTTCTGCACGTCCTACTCGAATCGATGTCGTGTTCGGTGAGAATGCGCTGATGTGCGTCATAGGCAATCTTACGCCGATGATGACTATCGGAGAACTCTGACGAGGCGCTGGCCCTTTTTTCTCCGAAAGACCATCTGATCGTCCTTCGATATGGATGTCGTGCCCGACGACGGTTATTCGTGTTTCCCGTGACTATCCGGCCGGGGTGTGTCGGTGTCGGGTCGATCGGCGCCAGAGGAAGAACGACGCTACGAGTTCTACGAGCACAGGGCCGCATTGGGCCTGTCCCGCCGTGCGGCCCCACCGCGACCGTCCCTTGAGCAGACGTTATATAACGGCGTGAGGGACCAGTCCTGACTAGTCCCGATCAGTGCATGGGCGGCGGAGTCACCAAATGACTGAAAAGAGAGGAGTGGATGTGATTGGTCGACTTTGGCCATTCATCATAGGAGGCGTCGCGCTCGGGCTGGACGCCTATATGATCGCAGGGCTGCTGCCCGCGATCGCGGAGAACCTGGCCGCCACCGAGGGCGTGACCGGGCTCGGGGTGACCGCCTTCACCGGGGCCTATGCGGTCGCGGGGCCTCTGCTCGCCGGTGCCGCGGGCCGCCGCTCCAAACGGGGACTCGCGATCGCCCTGTCGATGTTCACTCTGGGCAACCTTGTCACGGCGGGCGCGCCCAACATCGCCGTATTCCTCATCGCCCGGGTGATCGCCGGCGCCGCCGCGGGCGTGTACTCGCCC
>ERZ772993.855-NODE-855-length-13079-cov-127.795071_pt1 | contig 13079 bp, 10 predicted proteins | sample MGYA00580670_ERZ772993 | MGnify/ENA primary metagenome ERZ772993 (study PRJEB29015, sample SAMEA2737936) | human oral metagenome | biome: human oral; feature: human-associated habitat; material: dental | place: China | collected 2136 ...
CATTCTCGGATCTTGATGCCATTGTGGTGGGAGTGGGGCCAGGCCCGTTTACCGGACTTCGGGTCGGAATGGCCACCGCCGCTGCCTTTGGTGATGCTCGGCATATCCCCGTGTATGGTGTGCCCACTCACGATGCTATAGCCCATAACCTGGGAGATCCGGATAACCTCCTTGTGGCCACCGATGCGCGTCGTAAAGAAGTCTATTGGTCGTCTTATTGTGGGGGGCAGCGAGTAGCCGGCCCCGAGGTATGCCAACCCGCTCGGCTTGGGGAACCCACGCCGGAATCCGACTATCGACTTGATCGTGTGGATGTGATGAGTGTGCCGGCAAAACTAGCGCCGATGTTGCCTGCGGTGCTGCAGGAAACCACAGTAGTTTCGGGTGTGCCGCTTCCCGCGGATCTCGTGGCGGTGGCCGATTTTACGGGCAAACCTGAACCATTGCAACCGCTGTATTTACGGCGCCCAGATGCGAAAGAACCCGCCAAAAAAGCGCCATCACCAGCGATAGTTCGGAAAGAATCATGAAGCTTCGGGAACTGACCCTCGCTGATGCCCCATGGTGCGCCGAGCTGGAACAACTCCTATTCCCGGGCGACTCACCTTGGTCTGTTGAAGAGTTTCAGTCAGAGATTACCCATGCCTTGACAAAATATTTTGGCGTAGAAATTTCTGGGCGGCTTGTGGGATACGCCGGTATGGCGGTGTTGGGGCCTCCTGATGATGCGGAATGTGAGATTCGCACCATTGCGGTGGATCCCACGTACCAAGGCCGTGGCGTCGGCAAGCTCTTTATGGATGCTTTTACCCGCATCGCGGACGCTCAGGACGCCCCGATATTCCTTGAAGTTCGTACCGACAATGAGCCGGCAATGGCGTTGTACCACAGCTACGGATTTGCGACGATAGGGATGCGGAAGGGGTATTATATGCCGTCTGGCGCCGATGCATACACTATGTTGCGGCCACGATTAAGCGAAAGGGATAGGACAAACCCATGATTATCCTGGGCATCGAATCATCCTGCGATGAAACAGGTGTGGGCATCATCGACTTGGCGGCAGATGGCACCATGACCATCCTTGCCGACGCGGTTGCCAGTTCCATGGACCAACATGCTCGTTTTGGTGGCGTGGTCCCCGAGATTGCATCGCGCGCCCATCTGGAGGCCATGCAACCGGTGATGCATGCGGCGCTATCTGAAGCTGGCATTACGGCCCCCGATGCTGTCGCCGCAACGGTGGGGCCTGGGTTAGCCGGTGCCCTGCTGGTGGGTGCGTCCGCAGCCAAGGCTTATGCCGCGGCTTGGGGTGTGCCATTCTATGGTGTCAACCACCTTGGTGGGCATGTCGCGGTGGCGAATTTGGAGGGTGAGCCTTTGCCGCATGCTATTGCGCTTTTGGTGTCTGGTGGCCACACGCAGCTCCTGGAGGTTACTGCGGTGGGGAAGCCTATGCGGGAATTAGGCTCTACGCTTGACGACGCCGCCGGGGAGGCCTATGACAAGGTAGCGCGACTATTGGGGCTGGGGTATCCCGGTGGGCCAATTATCGACAAGCTTGCGCAGCAGGGCAATAAAAAGGCCATCGCATTTCCCCGGGGGCTCAAAAATAGTCCCTACGATTTTTCTTTTTCCGGCCTAAAGACCGCTGTCGCCCGCTATGTGGAGCAGGCAGAGCGAAACAACTCCACAATCTCTATCGAAGATGTGTGCGCATCATTCCAGGAAGCGGTATGTGATGTGCTGACCCTCAAAGCTATTCGGGCATGCAAGGACACCGGGGCGCAAGTGCTACTTCTCGGTGGTGGCGTGGCGGCCAATTCTCGCTTGCGGGAATTGGCAGGCCGGCGTTGTCAATCCGCGGGCATTGAGCTCAGGGTTCCCAGGTTTACACTGTGCACAGATAATGGCGTAATGATCGCAGCGTTAGCCGCCCAACTGATTCATGAAGGTGCTCAGCCGTCGGCATTATCAATTGGTACTGATACCTCTCTGGAAGTTGAAATCCCCCTAGTATCGGAGTGATTTTAGAATAGTGTAGTGTGCTATGTTTTTGGGTTTTGACGGTAAACTGAAAAGGTATGAATCCGTTAACACCACAGGCATATGATGTAGCGTTCATAGCACTCATTATCTTCAATGTGATTCTCACCATATATGTGATTGCATTGATTAGCGCTATTGATATACGTCTAGCAGAAAAGATCTTTGCGACCTGCATAGTGGTTTCTCTTCCTATTATCGCACCCGCTATGTTCATCTACACATACTTCCGGCGAAAATCCTAAACCATAGGTTATGCACTCGAACATCAGTGTGTATGTGTGGGGTTTTGGGGTTTTATGGTGGGGCGCACACGTTGTTTGCGGCTTATGCAAAGTTTGGACCGGTCGTGGGGTGCGGGGATGTGGTGCCAAGCTACCAAGCTGTACTTTCTCGATTCAGATGCTTTTCGTTGGTGGGCTCATCTTCCAAACTCCAGCTCAGAACTTGTGAAGCATGTGGCGTTGTGGGACGAAAAACTGTTACGGTGGGCGATGAAACCAGGGGAATGCATTACCTTACGTGGACATCATGATGATCGCATCATGCATCAAGCTGGGGTAACAAATGCGCTGCGTGATGGTGTAAGACTGAAGCTTATTCAGCTATTGGGAAAGCCCGGCCATATCAATGATGACAAATCGGAAAGAACATGCTACCTACCTTGGTTATTCTTATCCTCAGAGAACAGTCACGTGCGTTAATGTCTTGAGAAGCCGAACGTATTTCCCAGCACCTGAATAAGCTTCACTTGATAAAAACCAAGACAATGTTCGCTGAAAGCGTAACTGCTTGAGCCTTAGCACTCGCGGGGGTAGAGTGCCAGTAGGTCAACAACCATAAGCATTAAGGAGAATATATCGTGGCAAAAGTCAATATTAAGCCCCTAGAAGACCGTGTTTTGATCCAAATCAAGGAAGCTGAATCCACCACTGCCTCTGGCCTGGTCATTCCAGATTCCGCTAAGGAAAAGCCACAAGAGGGCGTAGTCATTGCCGCCGGCCCTGGCCGTTTTGATGGTGATGATCGTGTTCCCATGGACATCAAGGTGGGTGACACCGTGGTGTTTTCCAAGTATGGCGGAACCGAGCTGAAATACGACGGTGAGGAATACTTGCTGCTCAACTCCCGTGACGTGTTGGCCATTATCGAAAAGTAGTCAAATATGGCAAAACTTATTGCTTTCAATCAAGAAGCCCGCGAAGGAATCCTCCAGGGCGTAAATACCCTGGCGGACGTGGTCAAGGTGACGCTTGGGCCGCGTGGTCGCAATGTGGTGTTGGATAAGCCGTTCGGTTCCCCCACGGTTACCAATGACGGGGTTACCATTGCCCGCGATATTGATATCGAAGAACCATTCGAGAATCTTGGCGTGCAATTGGTGAAGTCTGTCGCAGTGAAAACCAATGATATTGCGGGTGATGGCACGACCACCGCAACCTTGTTGGCGCAGGCGCTGATTACCGAAGGGCTGCGGAATGTTGCGGCTGGTGCGAATCCTATCGAGCTTAACCACGGCATTGAAATTGGTGCCGAAAAGGTTATTGAGCTGCTGAAAGGTCGAGCCACCGAGGTGTCTTCCTCGGAAGACATTGCCAATGTCGCCACCGTTTCTTCCCGCGATCCTGAGGTCGGTAACATGGTTGCCGCCGCCATGGAGAAGGTGGGCAAAGACGGTGTGGTATCAGTCGAGGAATCTCAGTCACTAGAGTCCTACCTTGATGTGACCGAAGGTGTGTCATTCGAAAAGGGATTCTTATCCCCGTATTTCATCACCGATGTTGATTCCCAAAAAGCCGAACTTGATGACGCACTCGTGTTGCTTGTGCGTAACAAGATCTCTTCCCTGCCGGACTTCCTGCCGTTGCTGGAAAAGGTTGTGGAATCCAATAAATCGGTGTTGATTATTGCGGAAGATGTTGAAGGCGAACCACTGCAAGCATTGGTTGTTAACTCCATCCGAAAAATCCTCAAGGCGGTGGCGGTGAAGGCTCCGTACTTCGGAGAGCGTCGTAAGGCTTTCTTGGATGATCTTGCCGTGGTTACCGGTGCTACCGTCATTGATCCCGAGGTCGGGGTAAACATGCATGACGCTGATCTGTCCGTATTTGGTTCGGCTCGGCGTGTGACCGTAACCAAGGACGAGACCATTATCGTTGATGGTGCTGGTACCGCTGCTGAACTGGAGAAACGTCGTGATCAGATTCGTGCCGAGATCGCCAAGACCGAATCCTCCTGGGACCGGGAAAAGGCTGAAGAACGGCTAGCGAAACTCTCCGGTGGTGTAGCCGTGGTGAAGGTTGGCGCTGCCACCGAAACCGAAATCTCCGAGCGTAAGCTTCGAGTTGAAGACGCCATCAATTCCGCTCGCGCTGCGGTACAGGAAGGCATTATCGCTGGTGGTGGCTCTGTTTTGGTGCAGATCGCCCAAGAATTGCGGTCTTATGCTGATGAGTTTTCCGGTGATACCCAAGTCGGTGTATTAGCCCTAGCGAAGGCACTTGTGAAACCAACCTTCTGGATTGCTGAAAATGCTGGTGTGGACGGGTCGGTGGTAGTTTCCCGGGTTGCAGATCTGAAGAATGGATTCGGTTTTAACGCCGCAACCTTAGGATATGATGATTTGCTTGCTGCAGGCATCATTGATCCGGTGAAGGTTACTCACTCCGCAGTGGTGAATGCTACTTCGGTGGCGCGCATGGTGTTGACCACCGAAGCCTCAGTGGTTGATAAGCCCCAACCACCTGCGCCTCCGGCGCCTGGTGGACATGGACATCATCATTAGAGCAAATTACCAGCAGAGTAGTGCTAGCATTTACTCATCACCATTGGTCAGGTCGTTAGTTGATGGCTAGCAGCTAACGACCCCCAGACTAAGGTGTTGTGGAACGCACGGGTTACAGGCTACCAAGCCAGTTCAACCCGTGCGTTTTGCTATCTCCGCACGCCATACATTTTCCCCGATCATTTGCGCCACAGGACATCAGAGGACACCGTGGAACATCATTGAGCCTGGGTAGCATGATTGCTGAGCTGGGGTTTGTAATGTGCTATATTGTTGCTCCTGCATTTGCCAATGTTTTGAGGGATGCAACCATACAACTCCAGTTCAGCAACTATGCTACCGGTTGCTGTATCAAGCGTTGTCGGCGGCCATGGGCATAGCTGACTAGAAAATCATGTTTACTACCTGTACGGATGGGGGTGTTGGGAATAACGCTGCGAAATGATCACTAGATAAAACACAGGTCAAGAAGGTCCTGCAACAAACAAAATCATATGTGGCGGTTGTCATATTGCTACCATATTGTGTATGAGTACATTCTTGGATGATTCTTAAAATAAAAATCGACTTTTACCAGGAAGAATCATCAATGATGCTGCAACTCGTGCGCCGGCCATATCGGCTCACAAAAGAGTTCGAACGTGCCCATATACAGTTGACACGTACATGGTGGACTCCACTGTTGGAGTATCAACAGGCCCGGAGTTTTGAGCAATTCGCTTTACATATTCGGGCGGTTAATCGGTCAATAAAAACCGCTGTTATTGTGGGTTTTGCTGCGGCCTATATACATGGAATACCCACACTTAATAAGGAAAAGTGCTTGGTAGTATGCCTTAATCTACCTGGCGATAGACATCCGCCATCGTCAAGACAATGCACCGAAATCATGCATTATCGAGATGCCGCATTACCAGAATCAGATATTACCGAGGTGAGCGGCAAACGAGTGACCACAATCGAACGCACGTTTGTTGATTTTTGTGTTATGTACGATGAATTGGAGTCCTTAGCTTTCGTGGAGGCTGCGATGCGTAATGGCAACAGTCATGAACAATTCCAAGAGTATTTACATGAGCATGCCGGTCAGCGGGGAGTCGCCAAGGCGCAACGGATCCTAGACCGGGCATATGACATTATTGATTCAGTACAAGAAACTAGTATGCGCTACCAAATGGAAGCACAATTCCCCACCCATAAAATTTCCCCGCAGGTGATGATCGGCAACTATAGGGTAGATCACCTCATGGATGATTATATAATCGTTGAACTGGATGGGCGCGTAAAATACACCGAAGAATTTGCCTGGGAGAATGGTACAACTGTGACAGAAATCTTCCGGAAACAAGTAAGCAGGGAACGGTATTTATTATCCCTTGGCTATCACGTATTACGGTTTTACCCCGATGAGCTAGATGATTTACTGATACCAACTATACGGAGGATTCTAGCCCAAAACCCTCATCGCATTAGCCCAAATGAGCATTATGACCCGCATTCTGATGGCCCACCACCCTGGACTAGCCGGTGGGCGTCGTAAGTTTTGGCCTCATGGGGGTGATATGGTTGCCCCGTAAATAGCATGTATTCCTAGTGGTGATGGCGGCAGCAGGGTCGTCATCTCATGGGGGTTGTGGGTAATGTCTAGAGTGCTTGTAGGATAATAAGAGTCTTATGGGTTGTAAAGAGTGCAGTCAGTTAATCTCAGCTGCACTTTAAAGAAAGTGGAAGTATGGGCGACACCGAGAAACAGCTAGCCGGCTTAGTGCCGCTAGCTAGTCAGGGCGACTCTCGTGCTTTGCGTAAAGTAATTAAAATCATTTATCCCATGGTGCTGCGATATGCCCGTGCCCGGATCAGTGGTGGGCGTCATCCAACGCCTGAAGACGTCGCCCAAGAAATCTGCTTTGCTGTTGCTACCTCGATCCATAAATTTGTGGACCGGGGACGACCGTTCATGGCGTTCGTTTATGGTATAGCTTCTAATAAAGTGGCCGACGCGCATCGCAGTTATGCGCGTGACCTGACCAACCCAACGGAGGAAGTGCCAGATGAAACGGTAGATCATGAGTCCCCAGAGGAGTTAGCGCTGGTAGCAGCTGGTAGTAACAGAGTTCGAGAACTCCTCGATTTACTTAGTGAAAAGCCACGCGAGATCATTATTTTAAGGGTGTTTGTGGGGCTTTCAGCGGAAGAAACCGCTGAAATTGTTGGTAGTACGCCTGGTGCGGTTCGAGTGGCTCAGCATCGTGCTCTCGGAACTTTGCGCAAGGCGATCGCGCAGGAGAATGAGTGAAATGACAAACCGCAGTGACGGTCATGATGACGAGTTGGTGAGGGCTTTAGACGAGCTCTTCGCCGACGACGTTTTTCTGACTGAATTGTCCCGCGGTGTTGATGTCAGTGACGGAGAAGACCCACTTGCTGACCTGTTTTTGGCATTACGCGATGAGGTGGAAAGCGACATACCACCCGCCCCAGCCTTAGCAGATCTTGGCATCGACGACAGTGACGAATACTTCGATGACGACTATGATGATCAACTCACCGCCACCGATGTCTTCGTAGCCATTGACGAAGATGATTTCGACGATGATGATGACCTGGACGATTCCGAGTTTGACGACGAAGTGTCCGATGACGATCTCGTAGATTCGGAAGAAGACGCGGATGATGATCAGTCTGATGATGACGACGATGAGGCCGATAATGTCATTGACCTGGACTCTCGCCGCAGGTGGGGTTTGGGACGTATCGCCAGTGGACTGATTGGTGCTGCAGCTGCAACACTTGTTCTTGCTGGTGCTGGTGGTGCAGTCATTAGTGCTCAAGAGGGTTCACCTTTTTATGGGCTGCACCAGAAACTTTTTGGTGAACGGGCTGGGGCCGACAAAGCCGCCGTCATAGAGTTGGCTAGCAAACTTGAAGAGGTTACCAATCGCACCAATAAAGGTGATGTCAAGGGTGCACAGCAGTCCCTTCAAGAGGCCCAAAAGATTGTGGACAAGCTTCATAATGGACAAGATAAAGCCGAAGCGCAACAGAAGGTTGACAATACGAAGACAACTGTCACCACTGTGACTGTGACGCCACCGGCTGCTCCTTCCCCGGCTCCCGCCCAAACGACTACGGTTACAGTGACGGTAGAAGCAGTGCCGCCTGCGGTCGCTCCGGTACAAACCCAACAACAGCAACCACAGAACGCTGCAACACCTACACAGGTTGCCCCAGTACGGCCTTCTGACGGGGCACAAGCTCCAGGGGCCGAACCTAGCCAAGGCCAAGCACCAGCCGAACCGCCATTGCAGCTACCCGACGAATTCCGCCGTTAACCACGAACCTGGCTACTTGTGGCCCGTATCCTGGAATAGGGTGCGGGCCACAAACATGTCTGGGGCATGAGTCCTAAGCTTGACTTTCTCGATTCAGTACCCATCAGAGGCGCCCTCGCAGCCCACAACTCCAGCTCAGCACTTGTGATACGGGTGATATGTGGGTGGCCTGATGGCGGATTGATGATGGTTTTATGGGCGTTCGAAGTTGATATCACTTGTGCTGAGCTGGAGTTCTGGTGAGGAGTATTTCTACATGTCACAAACTCCCAGGCCTGAATCTAGCACAACCGTTACCCCAGCTCAGCACAACCGCTACTTGTGGTGGATGGGGTTGTCGATGTAGAAAAATTCGGTGGGTGGGGAGAAAAATGTGATCTTCGTCTAAATATGCCGAAAAACATCAAAATCTTCCGAAAATTCCCCCAGATGATGGCATCTACTGTTGTTGCAATAATGCGATTATCGACTGGTAAAGTGAGCGACTCAGTAAATAAAAAAGCCACTGAGCTGGAGTTGTGACCCATACTTTTCGACACTTATTTTAGGTCATTGATACCGAGGTATCAAGACAAAACTCCAGCTCAGCAGCGGTATCTTCAAATATCCCCCTGCGGAGAATATTAAGTTGTGGTGCCCTGCTGATGCGTCAACATCAGCAGGGCTACGACGTGATGCTGGCGACCACAACCAAACATCGCGCCGGGCTTTTGGTGACTTCATGAAATTATAGGCCTATAAGGGGCCTAAGGTCCATGGTTTCGCAATAATTTCCAGATTTGGGGTTAGTAATTGGGGTGGTTGAACGATTCAGAATTCATCCTCAACTGCAAATAATTGGATAGAGAGTCTGTGTTAATTCTCAACCGCGGTAATTCATCCCATCTAGGTAGCCAAGGCAATAATCCCAAGGTAGATAGGCATCTGGGTTAGGGTTAGCGCTGGGTTCATGCACCGGGCTTAGCTCCCCAGCAAGCGTCGAACGCATATTTGCTGTCATGATGTCCCAATCGTAAAAATGTTGTTGGTCACAATCCTCGCAGTAGAAGAAAATTCCGTTAATGCCACGTGGTTGTAAGGCAGCCTTGAATTTCCTCACTAGGATGAGATCACGCTCAATTTGGATTCGTTCTTCTTGAGTGAGTGGCGGCATCGGGTCGTCATCGTCGAAAAGCGAGGCTGGATCGTTAGGATCATCAGCGAACGGGTCACGGGGCATTTGCCAATCAAAAGTCACGCCCTTAACCCTAAAGCCCTTATAAAGAAGTATCAAGCTTCACTATTTATGCTGCAAGAATATTTTGTGGTGGTGTGGCGTTATAGCTAACAACCGGCGCTGCAATTCTACTTCCGTTCATAGATAGCGCTAGGCTAGACAAAACACCACAGCAGTATTGAGGAGGATCTTTGATGACGCAACAGCGCGTGACCACCGGTGGCGATGACCCTAATAAAGTGGCCCTTATTGGATTGACTTTCGACGATGTATTGCTTTTACCCGATGCCTCCGATGTTATTCCCTCAGAAGTTACTACCACCACCCAACTCACTCGCAATATCAGTCTCAATATTCCTATCGTGTCTGCGGCGATGGATACCGTGACCGAGGCTCGTATGGCAGTTGCTATGGCTCGCGAAGGCGGGCTTGGGGTGCTGCACCGTAACCTTTCCATTGAAGAGCAAGCTCAGAATGTGGAAATAGTGAAGCGCTCTGAATCTGGGATGGTGACAGATCCCATTACTTGCAGTCCCGATATGACCATTGCTGAGGTGGATGCTCTCTGTGCTAAATATCGTATCTCTGGGTTGCCGGTGGTGGATGAGGCTGGCACACTAGTGGGCATTTGCACTAACCGTGATATGCGCTTTGAGGCTGATTACAGTCGTAAAGTATCTGAAATTATGACTCCTATGCCGTTGTTCGTGGCACCTGAAGGCGTAACGAAAGAAGCAGCGCTTGAACTGCTGTCTGCACATAAGGTCGAAAAGCTCCCTATTGTTTCAGCTAATAATAAACTCGTTGGACTCATCACCGTCAAAGACTTTGTCAAGACCGAGCAACACCCTAACGCAACTAAGGACGCTTCAGGGCGGTTATTGGTTGGTGCTGGCATTGGGGTAGGAGAAGAGTCTTTCCAGCGCGCTGGAGCGCTTGTTGACGCCGGTGTTGACGTGTTAGTGGTTGATTCTGCCCATGCTCACTCCCGTGGTGTTTTGGAAATGGTGAGTCGCGTGAAAGCAGAATTTGGTGACCGCGCCGATATCATTGGTGGCAATCTTGCCACTCGGGCTGCTGCTCAAGCAATGATCGAGGCTGGTGCCGATGCGGTGAAAGTGGGTATTGGGCCAGGGTCTATCTGTACCACCCGGGTGGTTGCTGGTGTCGGTGCCCCGCAGATTACGGCGATCATGGAGGCTTCTGTGCCTGCTCGTGCTGCTGGGGTGCCCATTATCGCCGATGGCGGTATGCAGTTCTCTGGTGATATTGCTAAGGCCATTGCCGCAGGCGCATCTTCTGTCATGCTCGGATCTATGTTGGCGGGAACTACTGAATCGCCTGGCGATGTTGTGGTCGTCAACGGCAAACAATACAAGCGATACCGTGGCATGGGCTCTATGGGGGCTATGCAAGGGCGCGGCCTGACCGGTGAAAAACGCTCCTTCTCTAAAGACCGTTATTTCCAGGCTGACGTGAAGAGTGAAGACAAGCTAGTGCCTGAAGGGATTGAAGGGCAAGTACCGTTCCGAGGCCCCATCGAGGCCATTACCCATCAATTGGTTGGTGGTCTGCGTGCCGCGATGGGGTATACCGGATCTGCTTCGATTCTGGACCTGCAACAAGCAAAGTTTGTGCAGATCACATCCGCGGGCTTGCGGGAATCTCACCCCCATCACATCCAACAGACTGTTGAAGCGCCAAACTATCGGTAGCCAGGGGAATTAGCGGTCTTATTGTAGCCACATTCGCATCTTAAGCTGGCTTGTCTGGGGCTCGGCTTCCTTGGTGTAGCAGCAGAGATGGGCCAATATGCCTTATAGCAATGGGTATCATGAGTGCTGAGCTGGAGTTTGGGTTAGCCCCTGTGCTGCTCGGGGCATCGTGGGTGGTTATTGGGCCATCATGATTGCTTTGAAGGGGCTGATTTTAGAATTCCAGCTTAGCACTTCTGCCATTGATTATGGTGATGGTGTTTGAGGCGTGCCCGGAATATTTTTGGGTGTGGGAACCATCGTTTTGAGGCGTTTTCGGGGTTGCTTTGAGATTTCAGTGGGCTTCAGGGGAGGTTGCAGAGTAATTGTGTGCAGGTAGAGATTGTGCTGAGCTGTACTTTCTCGATTCAGTAAGGTATTGGCGGTAAGGGCTATGAGGGAACTCCAGCTCAGCATGTTTACTATCGTGGCTTCTGTGGTAGTGGGAGTCTTCGGGATGATATTTTTGACTATCTAGGTTGTTAAAAGGGGATGTGGCCATTGATGGATTCTGTGATTTATGTCCGTATTCTTGTGAAACAAAACATTTGTGTCTGAGGCAAAAATAATGTTAAAAACACCCGTACTTACCAGGAGGTAGAGAACGTTTTTCCTGTCTTATGCCTGGTCCGCCAATAACCCCTGAAGAGGGCAATTACGGTAGCAGGATGCCGACAACGGTAAAATGCGGTGTTTGCTTTGCCCTGCTTGTGCCCGTTCGGGCAATGTTAAATTGAACACGAGGCGTTCTATCACTGGTTTTGGAGGGCAATCGAGGTAGGATTAGTGCGATAGTGCACAAGCCTTGAAGGAGGAAACCAGCTGATGCGGGATTATGTAGAAATTGGGATTGGGCGCAAGGCACGCCGAACATATTCACTGGAGGCAATCACAGTTTTACCCACTCGTCGCACCCGCTCCTCCAAAGAGGTTGACACATCATGGAATATTGATGCCTACTCCTTCGACATTCCTTTTGTGTCACATCCAACCGATGCCATTGCCGATCCAGAATTCGCCATTGAAATGGATCGTCTGGGTGGTATGGGAGTCATCAATGCAGAGGGCCTGTTAGGTAGGCATGTTGATGTTGAGGCGGCAATTGACCAGGTGGTCGCTGCTGCCCGTGATGAAAACGGTGAATTCAGCTATCACAATACTGATGCAATTGCCAAGTTGCAGGAACTTCATGCTGCGCCTTTAGACACCGACCTCCTGAGCGAACGCATCAATCAAATCCGGGCGGCCGGTGCTACTGTTGCGGTGCGGGTCTCGCCCCAAAATGCTGCCGAGTTGGCCCCAGTTGTAATTAAGGCTGGTGCCGACCTGTTATTTATCCAAGGAACCCTGCTGTCTGCCGAGCACTACTTGTCCCAAGGAGAACCACTAAATCTGAAGGAATTCATCGCTTCTTTAGACATTCCGGTCATCGTGGGTGGGGTTTCTGACTACACCACAGCCATGCATATGATGCGTACCGGTGCCGTGGGCGTCATTGTTGGTGCCGGCGATGGTATCAATGGCGGCGAAGCCTTGGGCATTCAGCCTGCCCTGGCCACTGCAATTGCAGATGTGGCAGCTGCTCGCAGGGACTATTTGGATGAGACCGGTGGGCGCTATGTGCACATCATTGCTGACGGTGAAATCTATACCTCAGGCAATGTTGTGGTTGCTATTGCCTGTGGCGCAGATGCCGTGGTTCTGGGATCCCCACTGGCCACTGCGAAAGAAGCTGCTGGTAAGGGCTATTTTTGGCCTTCGGCTGCGGGGCATCCTCGGTTCCCGCGTGGTCGCGTCGAACCCGTGAGTGAGGCAGATCCCGAGCAGCGGCCCAGCCTGGAAACCCTGCTGTATGGCCCCTCAAGCGACCCATCGGGAACCCAAAATTTCGCGGGCGGGTTGCGGCGTGCCGTTGCAAAGTGCGGTTTCCAAGACCTGAAGAGCTT
>ERZ772993.857-NODE-857-length-13067-cov-13.708423_pt1 | contig 13067 bp, 13 predicted proteins | sample MGYA00580670_ERZ772993 | MGnify/ENA primary metagenome ERZ772993 (study PRJEB29015, sample SAMEA2737936) | human oral metagenome | biome: human oral; feature: human-associated habitat; material: dental | place: China | collected 2136 ...
TCAAAGACCTCACCACCGACCTCCACCCCACACCTTGACACCATATAGAACCGTCCCGGCAGTGAAGTACCCATCGGGCCGAGTGCGTTTCCGGCGGGAGGACATTGAGGCTCTGCTGACGCCCGAGGTGGCGCCTGCTGGGGGTCGGTCGGGAGGCCATGAGCGGGTGGGGGAGCTTCCGGGTCAAGGGGTGTTGTCGTGGTGAGGGGGCTGGTCGTGGCCGCGTCGATGGGGAATGGGTCGTGAGTACGAGGGCGTCGAATTGGGTGTGGGAGCTCGAGGATCTGGGGCCGTCGGAGACGCTGGTGCTGCTGGCTCTAGCGGATCAGGCCGACGATGAGAACTACTGCTGGCCCTCGCAGCAGGTGATCGCTGCCCGCACGAGCATGGGAGAGCGGATGGTGCGCCGTCACATCAACTCCCTATCCGAGCTCGGCCTCCTGACCGTCGAGGTGCGCTCATCGACCTCGGGGCGCCGCTCCAACGTCTACTGGCTCAATGTCGGGTTTTCCTCGGAATCCCGGCAACCGGCCAAATTGGCCGATTGCGGGGAGCCCGTGGACAACGCGCCTGTGGGTAACTCCGATACCCGCCGCCGCTCGACACACCACATAGGGGCACCCCCGGGGGCGGTCATCTCCTGTTCTCCTTGGGTACGGGCTGCCTCTAGCGAGTGATGATGGTCAAGTCTGGCGCGCCGGGGCGACGGCAATGCCTGCGGCCAGACGGTGCGACGGGGTCCGTGGGCTCGCTGACCGCTCACATGCCCTGGCCGCGCTGCCGGGGCTGCCTAGGCGCCGCCCCCTCGTCAGTGCGAGGTGCTGGAGTGTGGTAGCTGCGGCCGGCTATGGCTCACCCAACGCGCCCAGGAGCCCTTATGAGGGTGGAAATGGCCTGGTCGACCACAAGATCAGTTGCATGCGTATGGGCGTGCACGGCCGCGACGTATCCATCCGGGCGAAAGGGATGTCGGGGAGTCTCCCTGAAGTGGCGGGGCACGTTAGGCGGTGCGGGCATTGGCGAGAATGACACCCAGGGCAGCCACGGGGCCAGAGGTGTCCAGGCGCCAGTAGACGGTGTCGATGCCTGCGCCGCGCTCGTCGCGCACGATCTTATCGACCCTGCCCCAGCGGGCCAGGGCGCCCATGGACGCCTGGTTCGTCGACCAGGTCTTGGCCAGCAGGGGCACGCGGCGGCGAAGGGCATGAGCCACGACCCGGCGCCCCATGCGCGTGCTCAGTCCCCTGCCTCGGTGACTGGGGGCGACCACCGCGGTGGAGACGTAGACGTGCTCGGTCCCCCTCCACATCCAGGGCCAGTAGTAGGCGCAGTAGCCCACCAGGAGCTCGTCTTGCACCAGGACGACGAGGTGGGCCAGCTCGAGCAGGGAGTCGACGTACTTCTCGACGTTCGCCCCGGCCTGAGGGCCGAGGTCGCGGAGCTCCTGACCGAGCCGGTGGCGCCAGGACAGAGGCGGGACGAAGTCCCCGTCACACCGCCTGGTCAGCGCCAGCAGTTGGCGGGCCAGGGGGCTCGGGAAGGTGCCCGGAACGGAGGACGCGTACCGAGACGGGTCGGCGCATGACGCTCTCCTAGGGACGGTCGTGGTCGGAGGGATACCGCCCACGAAGTGAGTACATATCGCAAGTGATAGTGTCTACCACATGCGAGTCCGCACCATACACCGTCCGTGGTGGGGCCTGGGGGCCCTATGCCTGGGGATGGTCATGCTGTTCATGAACACGACGATGATCAACGTCGCGCTGCCTGACCTGTCGACCTCGTTGGGGGCGGGCACGAGTCAGTTGGAGTGGATCGTGTCGTCCTACAACCTGGCGTTCCTGGCGGTGCTGCTGCCAGGCGGGGCGGTGGGGGACCGTCTGGGGCACCGCAGCACACTAGTGGCCGGGGCGGTCGTGTTCGGAACCGGAGCCCTGGTCGGGGCGACGTCGGGGTCGGTGGGCTGGTTGATGATGGCCCGGGTCCTCATGGGGGTGGGGGCCAGCGTGTTCACGCCGATGTCGCTGGCGCTGATCCCGCGGATGTTCCCTGCCGAGCAGCGGGGCCTGGCGACGGGGGTGTGGACGGCGGCCGGAGCGCTGGGGGCGCCGTTGGGCCCGCTGGTGGGCGGGATGATGATCGACGCGCACGGTTGGCGATCGATGTTCACCCTGGACGCGGTGGCGGCGTGCGTGGTGCTGGCGTGCTGCCTGACGCTAGTGCCAGCCGGCTCACGCTCGCAGCGCGACGGTCGGGGCCTGCCGTGGGCGCAGGTGGTCACCTCGGCGGCGGGGTTCTCGCTGATCACGTGGGGGCTGATCAACGCCGAGCACTCCTGGACGCGGGTGTCCACGTGGGCGCCGATCGTGGCCGGGGTGGGGGTGCTGGCCATCTACGCGGCGCTGGACCTGCACCGTCTGGACACGCTGACGGACCTGTGGCTGCTGGGCGTGAGGCGTTTCCGGACGCGCTCGGTGGAGTTGATGCTGGTCAACTTCGTGCTCTTCGGGATCCTGTTCGTGGCCCCCAGCTACCTGCAGACGGTGCTGGGCAACTCGGCGGTGCGCGGGGGGATGCTGCTGATGCCCCTGGCGGCCTCCGCGGTGGTGGGCTCGCTAGCCGCGTCGAGCCTGCTTCGTCGTCCGGGGGCTCACGCCTGGGTGATGCCGGTGGCGCTGGGGCTGGTCGCGGCCGGGTTGGCGCTGGCGGCTCGCACGGCTCTGGGCGATGGCGCCCAGGTGCTGGTGCGGGGTCTGGTGATGGCCGGTGTGGGGCTGGGGCTGGCGCAGTCCTTCGGGATCGCCACGGCGATGGACGCGGTGCCGGCCGAGGCGGAGGGCTCGGGAGCCGCGCTGCTGAACACGGTGCGCCAGTTCGGTTCCGTCCTGGGTATCGCGGCGCTGGGCAGCGTGTCGGGGACCGTCTACACGCGGGGTCTGTCCTCGCTGCCCGCGGGCCTGCCCGACCAGGTGGTCCAGGCGGTCTCCGACACGGTCTCATCCGCGCACCTGGTCGCCTCCCGGTTGCCCGCGGGGTGGGCCGTGGCGGTGGCGGACCAGGCCGATCGTGCCTACGTGCACGCCATGGACTGCGTGCTGGCGATCTGCGCTGTGACCAGCGGCGTCGTGGCCGTCATCGCGGCCCTGGCCGCGGTCTCGCGACGCGTGCGCCGGTCCTAGAATCGTGGTCGTGACATCGCGTGCGCCCGGACTGCGTGAACGGAAGAAGCTTGCCACCCGCCGGGCAATTCGCCGGGCGGCGCTGGCGCTGTTCGAGTCGCAGGGCTACGCGGCCACGACCGTCGAGCAGATCGCCCAGGCCGCCGACGTGGCGCCGATGACCGTCTACCGGTACTTCGGGACCAAGGAGGCCACCGTGGTGTCGGTGTCGCTGACACCGGCCCTGCGCGAAGGGCTGGGGCGGATGGCCGACGCCCTGGCCAGTGATGGTGCTCCGACGGTGGCCGAGGTCTCCCGCTTGGTCGCACTGCTCGCGGCCGAGGAGGAGGGCTGGCTGGAGGGCCTTGCTGCCAGGGTCGAGCTGGTGGCCGCCACTCCAGAGCTCGAGCAGGCCCTGTGGGCGCAGTCGTCGACCTGGACTACGACGCTTGCCGAGCAGCTACCCACTGAGGCCCTTAGCGCCCGCGTACAGGCCCGGGCCCTGGTGGGCGCTTGCCTGGAGGGCCTGCTGGCGTGGCGTGACCGCCCCGCCTTCCCTGACGCCGACTCGCTCGTCGATGTCATCCAGGAGGCCCTCGACGCGATCCGAGTCCCGACCTCGATCCCTGTACCCTGAGGGCACTCCGCTCCGCGCTCGGGGTGCCGAGCCGCAGCGCTCGCACCCGCCGACAGCACCCGAATTTGACGCGCCTGACGATTGCGACAGGTCCTGGCGAGTTGTCTGCACCGCCGTTGAAGACCGCTGCTGCGATCCCGGCGAAAGGTTGGTGGCCGCCGCAGCGTGATTAAGCGCGCTCCACAAGACCCGGGACGATCCATTCCCCTGATCAGCGGTCACCACCAGCCACGCGACGGTCGGTGACAACACCCCCCCGGATCATTCGATAGACAGGGGCAAGCCATCATGAGGCGGCCGGGATCGCGGAATTGAAGGCGGAGGTCCGAGAGTTGCGTCAGGAGAACGAGTTCTTGAAAAAAGCAGCGGCCCGGCTTGCGAAGGAACGTCCGTGACCGAGCGCTACGAGGTCGAGGTCGCGAAGAAGGCCATTACCCCGTTTCCCCGATGTGCCGATGGTCGGGGGTGCCGACGTCCGGCTGCTGCTCCCGGCGCGACCGACCGCAGTCGCGTACCGCGATCGGGAGAGAAGAGCTCGGGGTCATGGTTAACGATGCCTTTGAGGGCTCGTGAGGGCACCTACGGATGCCGACGGATTCAGGCGATCCTGGAAAGGTATGGAGTGCGGGTGGGCGGTGGCACGACCCGCTCCATCATGCGCGACCAGGGCCTGCGAGCCGCACAGCCACGAGGGTGCGGCGCCACGTGACTCGATCCGCGTGGTCCGAGCGCCAGTGGTTGATGACGATGCAGGCCAGCGACAGTGCGGGGTTGTAGAGGCGGCGCGCGGTATCGGTGGTGGTAAGGAGCTCGGCGACGCCGTCGACGGAGGAGACGCCAGGCTCGGTGATGATCAGGACCCGGTCGGCGGCGGCGAGTGCGCCGAGCGCGAGCACGCCGAGCGAGGGTGGGCAGTCGATCAGCACGACGTCGTAGCCGTCAGTGGCGCCGTCGGCGGCCACGCGCAGAGCAGCCTCTCGCCCAGGGCGGGTGTCGGCGTCGTGTGCCGCGAGCTGTCTATCCGCTGGGACCACGTCGATGCCCGGCCAAGAACCGCCTGCCGACACGATGGCTGCCGCGAGGTCGCCGGCGCCGGCACGGCCTGAGAGCACGGAGTCCAGGACGTCATTGAGAGTGACCTGGTCGGGTTGGATGTCGATGCCCAGGATGGCGGATGCGTTGCCCTGGGGGTCGGTGTCGATCACGAGGACGCGCTGGCCCTGGCGGCTGAGTAGCGCGGCGAGGCTGATCGTCGTTGACGTCTTGCCGACCCCGCCCTTCTGATTGGCGATGGCGAGTGTGAGTGGCATGCGGTGCTCCTGGTGCTGATCCATGGACTGAACGCTGGCGTTGTTGGCGCTTCGGGCGACTTCTGACTGTCGCCCGTTCTTCGTTGAAGTCAGGCGGCTTGCGAGAGGTCGTGGTGGCGGGTGACGGCGTTGCGGGTAACGCTGGCAAACCTGCGGAACGCCAGCCTTTGGAAGGCACACCACCGGAGAGAGGCGAGCACCTTGGAGTACTCGGCGGCAACGACGAGCCGGCGGACGAAGGACTGGAACCCGGAGCTCGCAGGTTCGAGTCCTGCCCCCGCTACGAAATGCCACTGGGTGGCGCTAAAGACTTCGACCCCTGCTATGATGGAGATCAAATTTTTTTCGCTGTTTCGGAGCCGGTATCTCGGTTCGGTCACCGGTCGGCGTGTTCATGTGCCTCAGGCTTCTTGGATGATTTAGTGCCCTCTCTGTCCTCTCTCTCCGACGTGAGCGTCGTCTCCGCGGGCTTCGTCGCCGGATTCGCCGCCGTGACCGTCGTCGCGCTGGCCGCGACGGTCTTCCTGCTGCTCTGGCTCCCGCGTCGTCGGCGGGTGCATGTGCCCAAACACGCGAAGGGTGCCCCCGCGAATGCCGTGCCGTGGCGTCGCCGGCTCCTGCTGGCCGCGCTGCCGGCGGTTCTGATCTGCCAGCTCCTCGTGACGGGGCTCGCGGCGGCGAGGATCAACACGACACTGCGGTTCGCCAACACCCTCGGTCAGGTCGTCGAGCTGGCGTCCGGTTCCGGCCGCGACATGGGACCGACCGAGCTCGCACCGGTGGCCACCCCGGACCCCGCCGAGGAGACGGGCGACGAGGCCGACGAGGAGGAGACGCCGCCCGCGCCCGATCCGGCCGACGTCGCCTCTCTGGAGGCGACGTCGGAGGGCGGGAACACCTTCAAGACGACCTTCCGCGGCCCCGCCAGCGGCATCACCGACGACGTGTGGTTCTGGACGCCGCGCGGGTACTCCGCCACGGACGGGAAGTCCTACAACGTCCTGACCCTCCTGCACGGCGTGCCCGGGACCGCCGACGGCCTCGTCTCGGCGCTGGAGCTGGGCCCCCAGGTGCAGGCCGCCATCGACGACGGGCGCCTGCCCCCGACGATCATCGCCGTGCCCTCGCTCAATCCCGACGCTGCTCAGCGCTCCGAGCCCGACTGCGCGGACATCGTCGGGCACGCCAAGGTGGGCACCTGGATTCAGGAGGACGTGCCGAGGATGATCCAGGCCACCTTCCCCGGGACCCGTGCGGATCGCGAGGCCTGGGCGCTGGTCGGGGTGTCCTCGGGCGGCTACTGCGCGGTGTGGACCACCATCATGCGCTCGGACGTCTACGCCACAGCGGGCTCCCTGTCGGGGTACGACGTCCCCGGCATCGGGGGACTGGCCTCGCCCGAGCTCCGCGAGTCCAACACCCTGAGCACCCTGGTGGCCCGCCAGCCGCACCACCCGATCGGCCTGTGGCTCCTGGGGGCATCGGACGACCCGCTGGCCCTCGGGACGGTCACCACCCTGCCGGCCGCCGTCGGGGGCGAGGACGCCGTCGAGGCGGTCCGGCCTCCCGAGGGCGGACACTCCTGGAGCCTGTGGAAGGACCAGGCCTCCACCTTCCTCACCTGGTGGTCGCAGCGCCCGGACGTCAACCCGAACGCCTCCGCGCAGCCCACCCCGACCGCGACCCCGTCGCCGACGGACGAGCCGACGTCTGACGGCTCCTCCTCCGAGGCGGCTCCCGCGGCTGCGGCGCCCGAGGCACCCGCGGAGGAGAATCTCGGACTGGCCGATCGCCTGGTGCGCTCCTTCACCCAGATCCGCGGCACCGGCGTCATCACCGTGGTCGGTCTGCTGACGCTCGCGGCGACGCTCGCCTGCCTCATCATTCCCGCCCCGGCGCCCGCCCGCGACGGCGGGGCCGAGGACGGGGCGACTCGTTCGAGGCGGGGCGCCACGGCGGTCGATACGACTGGAGAGGCCAGCGTTGCCGGCAGTGCGGCGGGCGTCGCCGTCAGGGCACTGCTCCTGGCGGGCGCATGCGCTCTCGCCGCGATCCTGATCGGTTTGATCGGGAACCGGTTCGGCGGCTTCTACCCGACCTGGGCCCTGGCCTGGGCGGATATCGGCCCCGCCCTGTGGTGACCCGCGAGCGATCCGCGGTGAGACGATCCGCGCTGGCCGCACGCGCCGAGCCCTCCGTCCGGAGGGGGACGGAGGGCTCGGAGGGTTCAGGGCCGATGAACGGCGGCGGAACGGTCGGCCGCCGTCGGGCTGGTCAGGTGTCGTCCGCGGGCGGCGCGAAGGGGCCGCGTGCGGCGATCTCGGCCCAGCGCTCCTGGCTGATCCGGGAGGCGATCAGCAGGCCGACGGCGCTGAAGGCCAGGCCGGTCACGACCCACATGACCGGGGGCGGGGTGCTCGGGTTCACCTGAATGAAGAAGTTGCAGAGGTGGAATCCCCCGTGGATGCCGATGCCGGCCCACACGCTGCGCATGGTCAGCGAGAGATAGGCCGCGGTCACGGCGAAGCCGAAGGGGAGGGCCAGGTAGAGCAGGTGGTCCGCCACACCCTGCTGGTGGCCCCGGGAGATCAAATGCGGAATGGTGAAGACGACCACCGAGATCCACACGGCGCGCTTGGGCCGGTCGGAGAAGCTCTGCAGGAGGTAGCCGCGCATGACCGCCTCCTCCCCGATGGCCTGAGACACGTAGCACAGCCCGAGGGCGTAGACGATCATGAGCCACAGCGGCATCGCGGTGGGATCCCCCTTGAGGGGATTCACGAACTCTCCGGCCCCGAGGATGAGGAAGACCGCTTTGATGCAGCAGAGGATGCCCACTGCGATCCCGGTTCCCGTCAGGAGGGAGAGCACCGCGCGACGGTTGAGGGTCAGGCCCGCTGCGCGCAGGGGACGGTGATCGACGTAACGGGTGAGCAGGAGGGCGAACAGGAGATAGAAGGAGAGGAGGAACGGCCATATCGATATCGTCGTCATCATGGCGACCAGGGGGTCGTCCGAGGCGAGTCCCTCCCGTACCGGGGGGATGAGGTATGCCAGAGACGAGAGGAGCACGGCTGCCCCGAAGGCGGTGAGGGCGAGGAGAACGCGCGCCCACCCGGGCGGGCGGCGACGGATCCGCTGCTCGTGGGGCGGTTCGGCTGCGGCGGTTCGCGGCGCGGGACGTCTCGAGCCGAGGTTCTGCGACTGGGGCAGAAAGGGCTCGCTCCGTGAGAGTCGGGGCTGGGATTCTGGAAGCACGGCGGTGTGCGGTTGAGTTGCCATGCCCCGACGTTACGAACGAGGCTGTGGCGACCGCGCGTGACCGAGGACCGAACTTCCGGCGCGCACCCATGACTGCGGTCATGGGACGCCGGGCCGTGCGCCGGTCTACGGTGACCGGGTGAGCACCCAGCAGCGGAGCACCGGCGGACGGACGGAGGACGACCCGCCCACGGGCGCCGCGCTCCTGCCCGTCCTGCAGATCCTCTCGCTCGTGTGCCTGGCGTTCTACGGGCTGCAGTTCCTGTTCGAATTCGAAGTACCGCGCAGCGGCGTGTGGGCGGGCTACGTCCTGGCTACGGCGGGAGTCGTGGGAATCATGTGGATGGCGCGGCGCAGAGCGGCGCCCGGCCGTGCCCGCGCCGCCTGCTCGGTGGTCGTGCTCGTGCTCCTGACCGGTCCCGCGCTGCTGGGGACTATCAGCTTCGTCGTGCCGGTCCTCATCGTGGCGGCCGCGTTGCTCGTCATCGACGTCGGGGTGCGGGCGAGTCTGGCCGGTGACGCGGTGGCGTCCGCCGCGTTAGCCGCCCTGTTCCCGGTCTTGGGAGGAGGGGGACCGGGGAAGATCCTGCTCTTCGCCATCCCCATGGCGGTTCTCATGTCCGTGGGGACCGCCCTCGGCCTGGCACTGTCCAGGTACGACGCCGCCCTGACTGCCCAGCGCCGCGCCATCGTCGAGCGCGACGCTGCCCTGGAGGAGGTCCGGCGCAGGGCGGTGCTGGAGAAGGAGCTCATGCTCGCTCGGGAGCGCGCGCGGGCCGCGCACGAGCTGCACGACGGGCTCGGGCACCGGCTGACCCGGATCGGGATGAGCCTGGAGTTCGCGGGCCGCGTGCGCGACTCGGATCCGGATGCCGCCTGGGAGGAGGTGGCGGTGGCCGAGCGCACAAGCCGGGAGGCGGTGCGCGAGATGCGCACATGGGTGCGGGCCCTGAGTCCCGTGCGCGCCGAGGACGATCGCGGCGTCGCGAGTCTGGAGGACGTCGCGGCATCGTTCCGGGGCACTGGGGTGAGGGTGCGCGTGACCGACGAGCTGAGCCCGCGCGCGCCCACCCGGGCGGCCGAGCTCCTCATGTACCGCACGGTCCAGGAAGGCCTGACCAACGCCCTCAGGCACTCCCGGGCGCGGTCGGTGAGCATCCGCGTGACCGCAACCGCCCGGGGGATCCTGGTCTCGGTGACCAATGAGATCCCCGCCGAGTGTCTCGGGTCGATCCCGCGGGCGCCGGTGGGGGAGGGGGGCGGGGCCTCCGCCGGCTTCGGCCTCGGCGGGCTGTCCGAGCGCGCCGCCGAGCTGGGCGGTGCGCTCACGGCGGGCCGGGACGGCGACTCCTTCCGGCTGACCCTGACGCTCCCGCCGCGGGAGATCGCCACCGCGATCGCTGAGGAGGCGTCATGACCGCTGCGATCCGGGTCCTCGTGGTCGACGACCAGCAGCTCCTGAGACGGGGGCTGGTCATGCTCTTCGGCACCGTCGACGACATCGACGTGGTGGCCCAGGCCGCCCACGGCGCCGAGGCCCTGGCGGTGCTGCGCACCGGTCGGATCGACGTCGTCCTGGCGGACGCGAAGATGCCGGTCATGGACGGGATCGAGCTCGTGCGCCAGTGCGCCCGGGCGCACCCCGACCTGCCGGTCCTCGTGCTGACCACCTTCGACGAGCCCGATGTCGTCCAGGGGGCGGTGGCCGCGGGGGCGGCCGGATTCCTGCTCAAGGACACCTCCATCGAGACCCTGGCCGAGGCGGTCCGCGCCGTCGCGGAGGGCGGCCTGGTCATCGACCCCCGTGTGGCGAGGCTCGCCTTCGCCTCCCCGCGGGACGAGGAGGACGAGTCGGCCGTGCTGGCGGTGCTCACCCCCACCGAGCGCGAGGTGGCCGCCATGGTGGCCGAGGGCCTGACGAACCAGGAGATCGCCGCGCGCATGGTGCTGGCCGAGGGAACGGTGAAGAACCATGTCTCCTCCCTGCTGCGCAAGCTCCAGGCCTCCGATCGCACGGTGCTCGCGCTGACTCTGTACAAGGCGCTCCACTCCGGGCACGACGGGAACGGCCCCTGAGGCGCCGTCGCGGGCCCGGCCGCCGCCCCGACGGCCCTTGCGCTGAGGCGCTCGGCACCTCGCGGGCGCCGAGCGCCTCAGCGCGGGGCGCGGTCGGGTCACGCCGACCGCGGGGCCGCCCCGAGCATCCGGGGCGCCTCAGTGCAGCGCGGGCCCGAACCTCACTCGTCCTTCTTGAAGCGGGCGGACACGCCCTTGGCAGCGTCCTTGACGTCGTCGACGTTCTCGGCGACCTCGTCCTTGACCTCGCCGAACTTCTCGGCGACCTTGCCCTCGATGTTCTGGAGCCTGCCCTCGGTCTCGGTCTCCTTGTCCCCGGTGACCTTCCCGGCGGTCTCCTTGACCTTGCCGGCGACCCGGTCGTAGATGGCGTCCTTGTCGGCCATGAGCGGTTCCTTCCGTTGCGTCGATGACGACGGGCAGGCTGCCAAAACACTCTGAACGCTTCCTGGGAGCGGGGACCGTTCGGAGCGTCCCGGCGGCGGAGCCCGCTCCCGGGCGACGCCAGCGCCGCGCCCGGCCCCGCAAGCGCCGTCGTCGGGGCATGATGGGGCGGTGAGCGCCGACGAGCTGCGCGCCGGAGCCACGAGATCGCCCGGACCCTGCCCGGTTCCCAGCTCGACCGGCCCTTCGGCCCCGACTGGGACGTCTACAAGGTCCGCGGCAGGATCTTCGCGCTGCTGACCGAGACGACCGGCCAGTGCAGACGCTCACGCTTCTGCCGGGATCCTGCCCCCGGTCGCACCGTGCCATCGGGACCGCCTCGACTCCTACGTCGTCGGCCGCGGCCAACAGGAGGGCGGGGGAGAAATGCGTGCTCGTGGCCCAGGGGCGCACCCACCTCTACGAGGGGCGCGGCCCCGCGCCGGTGGTCGTCCTGGCCCGTATCGCGGCCGCCGCCGGCGCGCGCAGCGCCGTCCTGGTCAATGCCGGCGGCTGCCTGCGCAGCCGGAGGATCGGCGAGGTCATGACCATCACCGACCTGTCCTTCGCGGAGGCGCCCACCGACCCCGACGAGATCGTCCACCCCGCGGCCGCGCATACCACGATCGCCGCCGGCATCCAGGCGGTGCTGGCGGCGATCGTCGTGGGTGGTCGGACTTGGACTGCGACGTCGGAGCCCAGGTCGGATCAGTTCACACCCATGAACATGTAGGCGCTTACCACCCTGCCATTGGTGTCGCGGAAGACCGTGTCAACCCCGCGCCCGACGACGTCGCCGCTCGGCGCGGTCATCGACCAGCGCAGCAGCAGCGCGTCTCCGGACTCCGCACGTTGGTCGTAGGTGAAGGTCAGGTCCTTGTTCACGATGAGATCGTTGTGAACGTGTTCGATGTGCGCCGCGATATCGGTGGTTCCGGTCAGAGACAGGCCGGGTGAGGAGACGTGCAGCGAGCCCTGGGGAGCCCACACCTGTTCGATGAGCGCAAGGCGCTTGCTCGCATCAGGCTCGGTCCAGGTGCTCAGGTAGGAGGCGTCGAAGTCGGCGTTGGTCTGGGCGGAGCTGGTCATGAGTCGTCCCTCTCGGAAGGTTGTGTTGACAATGTCAGCATAACCCTGAGGTTGACTTTGTCAACATGTGGGTAGGCTTGATTCGTGAGCCCCCGTGATTCAGCGCCGACTCGTGCCGCCATCCTCGACGCGGCCTCAAGGCTGCTCGAGGACAGCGGGCCTGAGGCGGTGACGCTGCGCGCTGTCGGAGAAGCCGCCGGTGTGTCCCGCTCAGCGCCCTACCGTCACTACGCGGACAAGGCGGCGCTCATGCGCGCCCTGGCCGAGCGAACGCTGCGACAGATTGCGGGATGGATTCGTCACGGCGCGGAGCACCATCAGGGCGCATGGCAGCGGGTGCGCGCCGGCTGTCGGGCCTATATCGACTACGCTGTCGAGCACCCCCACCACTACCAGCTGGTCTTCGGGGACGCCCCGATCGCCGAACCGGATCCCAGCCTGGAGGAGGCCGCCGACGACGCCATGGCCGCTGTCGGTGAGCTCGTCGCTCAGGCCCAGGACGTCGATCTGCTGCGCCCCGGGCCGACTCGTGAGATCGCCACCATCGTCTGGGTCCTGCTTCACGGACTGGCCGCCCTGCAGATCACCGGTCATCTCCATGAGCCCAGGACCATCGACGGGGATGAGCATCTCGCGGACCTGCTCGACCTGGCTCTGGAGCAGCTCCGGCCGTCATGAGCTGCCGTGACGACGCTGTCGGCCGGTAGCGTCTGGGACGCCCGTCCTCGCCCGGCCAAGGCCGCGAGCGCCTAACCTTGCACCTATGACAACTGATGCAAAGACGCCGGACCAGGCTGTCACGGCCCGTACCGAATCCGACTCCATGGGCACCATCGAGGTCGCCTCCGACCGCTACTGGGGCGCTCAGACCGAGCGGAGCCTGCACAACTTCGATATCGGCCGCGAGACCTTCGTGTGGGGCCGCCCCATGATCAAGGCCCTGGGGGTGCTCAAGAAGTCCGCCGCGCTTGCCAACGCCGAGCTCGGCGAGCTGCCCACCGACATCGCCGACCTCATCTCCAAGGCGGGTGACGAGGTCATCGCCGGCGACCTCGACGCCGAGTTCCCGCTCGTGGTCTTCCAGACCGGCTCGGGCACCCAGTCCAACATGAA
>ERZ772993.858-NODE-858-length-13056-cov-25.327206_pt1 | contig 13056 bp, 16 predicted proteins | sample MGYA00580670_ERZ772993 | MGnify/ENA primary metagenome ERZ772993 (study PRJEB29015, sample SAMEA2737936) | human oral metagenome | biome: human oral; feature: human-associated habitat; material: dental | place: China | collected 2136 ...
AAGGAGATCAACTCCCAGCTTCAGCAGCGCCACTACGAAGGGTTCCTCTCATGAGTGCACGCATGGTCCTCCTCGGCCCGCCCGGGGCCGGCAAAGGCACCCAGGCGGCCCGCATCTGCGGGCGCCTGTCCATTCCCGCCATTTCCACCGGCGATATCTTCCGCGCCAATGTCGCCGGTGCCACCGAGCTCGGCAGGCGGGCCCAGCAGTACATGGACAGAGGTGAGTACGTGCCCGACTCCGTGACCAACGCGATGGTCAGGAGCCGGCTGGCGGCCGACGATGCCGCGCGGGGCTTCCTTCTGGACGGTTACCCCCGTACCGAGGCGCAGGTTCACGAGTTGGACGCCATCCTGGCCGCCTCCGGTCTCGCCCTCGACATCGTTCTGGAGATCACCGCCGACTCCGAGGCCGTCGTCGCCCGCCTCCTCACACGGGCGAGTGAGCAGAATCGTGCGGACGACACCGAGTCGGTCATCCGTCACCGCCTCGAGGTCTACGCCGAGCAGACGGCGCCGCTGGCCGCACTTTATCGCGACCGCGGGCTGCTCGTGCAGGTCGACGGCATCGGCGCCGTCGACGAGGTCACCGAACGCATAATGACGGCGCTCGTTCCCCGACTCAGCGCCCGCGGCGTCACGGCCTGAGCGGGTGCGCGGGGTCGGCCGACCCCGCGCCGAACGCGTCGATCGACCTCCCACCGATGACGCCCGGGCCGCCGAGCGGCCCTCCCCACCTCCCCGTCCCGGCACGGCCGGCTCTCGGCCAGTGTCCCGTCACCACACGCAGGAGGAAGCGGTGCGACCGCGCAAACGTCTTGAGCTCAAGACGCCCGATCAGGTGCGCCACATGCGGCGCGCGGGCCTTGTCGTCGCCGACATCCACGCCGCGCTGCGCGAGGCGGTGCGTCCGGGAGTGACCACCGCAGAGCTCGACGCGGTGAGCGCCGCGACCATTCGCGGCGCCGGCGCCCGCTCGAACTTCCTGGGCTACTACGACTACCCGGCCACCGTGTGCATTTCGGTCAATGAGGAGGTCGTGCACGGCATCCCGGGTGAACGGGTGCTCCAGGAAGGGGATCTGGTCACCTTCGACTGCGGCGCCTGCGTCCTCGACGACGACGGGACCCAGTGGCACGGCGATGCCGCCTTCACCACCGTCGTCGGTGGGCGCTACGCCAGTCGGGCCGATCGGATCTTGGACGCCACGACTCGCCGGGCCCTGTGGGCGGCCATCGCCGCTCTCGCCCGCGCCGTCGCCGGCGAAGCCTCCGGGCGGGCCGGGCGCCTGAACACGGTGGGCGACGCCGTTGAGGACGTCGTCGCCAAGGCCCACCGCAGCTACGGCGTTGAGATGGGCATTCTTCAGGAGTACGTCGGTCATGGGATCGGCACGGCCATGCACATGGCGCCCGACGTCCTGAACTACTCGGTACGGCGCCGGGGCCCCCGCCTCAAGCCGGGCATGGTGCTCGCCGTCGAGCCGATGCTCACCGCCGGCGATCCCGAGATCTGCGAGCTCGACGACGGGTGGACGGTCGTGACCGCCGACGGATCCCACGCCGCCCAGTGGGAGCACACGGTGGCGCTGGTCCCCGGCGGTGTGTGGGTGCTGACAGCCTCCGACGGCGGGGTGGAGGGGCTGGCGCCCTACGGCATCGAGCCGCGTCCACTGCGCTGAGCGGTCGTGCTCCGTTGAATGAACCGGACGCTCACGAGAGCACCGGGCCCCGCCGAAGGGGCCGACGAGCCGTGTGGTTGGGAACACCGCGCTGGTGCTGGATCTCACGTGGTGGTCGGCGAGAGGATTGACGTATTGTAAGCAGTCGGTGCGCCAGACGGCCCGGCGTGCTCATGTCCGGTGTTCGCTCGGGGTTCCGCGGCTTCGTCGTGGCACTGGTGAGTCGGCGGGTACGAGCGTGCCGTCCGGCGGCGTTGTCGTTGGAGAACCCGAGCGAGAGAGCACCGACGGAGGAACATGGCTAAGAAGGACGGCGTCATCGAGGTCGAGGGATCGGTCGTCGAGGCCCTTCCGAACGCGATGTTCCGGGTGGAGCTGAGCAATGGGCACGTCGTGCTCGCGCACATCTCCGGCAAGATGCGGCAGCATTACATCCGCATCCTCCCCGAGGACCGCGTGGTCGTGGAGCTGAGCCCTTATGACCTGTCCCGCGGCCGCATCGTCTACCGGTACAAGTGACAGTCCTCCCCGTCAGGGGATGACGGAGGAACATCATGAAGGTCAAGCCGAGCGTCAAGAAGATCTGTGACAATTGCAAGGTGATTCGTCGCCACGGTCGTGTCATGGTTATCTGCGACAACCCCCGGCACAAGCAGCGTCAGGGCTGAGCCCTCGCCCACGGCCGCCGGTCGGCGGCCGCATCAGCACTCGTCCCAGCGGCGACCGGCTCGCGCCGGCCCGCAACCCCCGGTCCCCGGAGGCCGGGGCCGCCCGAACAGATGACGGAGGAGACGGGTGACGACCTCCGGGAGCACAGCAGGAGAACCACAACCGTGGCACGTATTTCCGGTGTCGATCTGCCTCGCGAGAAGCGAGTCGAGGTCGCTCTCACCTATATCTTCGGGATCGGCCGTACTCGTGCGGACGAGACCCTCGCGGCCACCGGGGTCAATCCCGACACCCGCGTTAAGGACCTCACCGAGGACGAACTGGTCGCCCTGCGCAGCCACATCGAAGCGAGTTATCGCGTCGAGGGGGATCTGCGCCGTGAAGTTCAGGCCGACATCCGCCGCAAGATCGAGATCGGCTGCTACCAGGGCCTGCGACACCGTCGGCACCTGCCGGTCCACGGCCAGCGCACCAAGACCAACGCGCGCACCCGCAAGGGGCCCAAGCGCACCGTGGCCGGTAAGAAGAAGGCCAAGTAAGCGGTAAGCAGCAGCAGTTCATACCGCGGGCCCCGCCCGCCGTGGAACGACGACCTCAACCGAAGAAGGAAGAATGCCTCCCAAGACCCGCTCCGCTGCGCGCAAGCCGCGCCGTAAGGACCGCAAGAACGTCACTCACGGTCATGCCTACATCAAGTCCACCTTCAACAACACCATCGTGTCGCTGACCGACCCGCACGGCGCCGTCATCGCCTGGGCCTCCTCCGGCCAGGTCGGCTTCAGGGGCTCGCGCAAATCCACGCCCTACGCCGCTCAGCTGGCCGCGGAGGCCGCCGCCCGTCGCGCGCAGGAGCACGGCATGAAGAAGATCGACGTCTTCGTCAAGGGTCCGGGCTCCGGTCGCGAGACCGCCATCCGCTCCCTCCAGGCCGCCGGTCTCGAGGTGGGCTCCATCACGGACGTGACCCCTCAGGCTCACAACGGCTGCCGGCCGCCCAAGCGCCGCCGCGTCTGAGCCCCCGCACCGGGCCCGCGGGAGCCCGGCCGGGGCCAACACGACCGGAAGGCCCTCGATACGCCAGCGCTGGCATCGCTCCCGGCGACGGGCCGGGGACGGCACCGGCCGAATGGCTGAACGGACCCGCCCCGCCGGGGCGGGCGGGCCGCCGTCCGGGATGATCCCGAAGGCGGCCGCACCATGAGGAACGGCGTCATATAGCGGGCGCCGCGACGAAAGGATACCCAGTGCTCATCGCACAGCGACCCACGCTCTCCGAGGAGGTCATCGAGGAGGACCGCCGTTCGCGGTTCGTCATCGAGCCCCTCGAACCCGGTTTCGGCTACACTCTCGGAAACTCCATGCGCCGCACGCTGCTGTCGTCCATTCCGGGCGCGGCCGTCACGAGTGTGCGCATCGACGGAGTCCCGCACGAGTTCCGCACCATCGCCGGGGTCAAAGAGGATGTCGCGCAGATCATCCTCAACATCAAGGAGATCGTGCTCTCGAGCGAGAACGACGAGCCCGTCGTCATGTACCTGCGCAAGTCCGGTCCGGGCGTCGTCACCGCCGGCGACATCACCCCGCCGGCCGGCGTCGAGATCCACAATCCGGAACTTGTGATCGCCGCCCTCAACGAGAAGGGAAAGCTCGAGATCGAGCTGACGGTCGAGCGCGGTCGCGGTTACGTCTCGGCCAACCAGAACAAGGATCCGAACGCGGAGATCTCCCGGATTCCCGTGGACTCGATCTACTCGCCCGTCAAGAAGGTCTCCTACGCTGTTGAGGCCACCCGAGTCGAGCAGCGCACCGACTTCGACCGTCTCATCGTCGATGTCGAGACGAAGGCCTCCATGACCCCCCGCGACGCCCTGGCCTCCGCGGGCAAGACGCTGGTCGAGCTCTTCGGGCTCGCTCGCGAGCTCAACGTCGAGGCGGAGGGCATCGAGGTCGGCCCCTCGCCCATGGACCAGGCTCTGCAGCAGGACCTGGCGCTCATGATCGACGAGCTGGATCTGCAGGCGCGCTCCTCCAACGCCCTCAAGCGCGAGGGTATTCACACCGTCGGCGAGCTCGTCGCGCGCAGTGAGGCGGACCTGCTCGACATCCGCAACTTCGGTGCCAAGTCGATCTCCGAGATCAAGGAGAAGCTGGCCGAGCTGGGCCTGTCCCTCAAGGGCTCCCCGGTCGACTACGTCTCCGAGGACGACTACACCAGTCCCACGTTCAGCGACGAGCAGCAGGCCTGAGCCCGCCCGTCATTTCATTAGGAGACAGAACAATGCCTCGCCCCACCAAAGGCCCTCGCCTGGGCGGCTCCGCCCAGCACGAGCGCCACATGCTGGCCAACCTCGCCACGCAGCTCCTCGTCCACGAGTCGATCACGACGACGGAGGCCCGCGCCCGACGCCTGCGCCCTTACGTCGAGAAGCTCATCACCAAGGGCAAGCGCGGTGATCTGCACGCCCGCCGCACCGTGCTGAAGAAGGTGACGGATAAGTACGCCGTGTACCGCCTCTTCGAGAAGATCGCCCCGCAGCTCGAGGGACGCGACGGCGGTTACACCCGCATCGTCAAGACTCTGCCGCGCAAGGGCGACAACGCCCCTATGGCCGTGATCTCACTCGTGCTCGAGCCCGTGGCCAAGAAGGAGGTCGTGGACGACGCCGTCGCGACGGCCGGCAGGGCCGCGGCGAAGGCCGCCGCCGAGGCCTCGGGCGCCGGGCCCGTCGAGGCCGCCGGGGCCAGGGCGGCCGGTGAGTCGGAGGAGTCGACGAGCTCGGCGGACGACGCGGAGTCCGTCGCCCCGGCAGCGACGGATGAGCCCGTCGCCGATGCGGGAGCGGCCCGGGAGGAGGAGGCCTGAGCCCCGATGAGCCCTCGGCTCGTCCTGTGGGGCCCTCCCGCCGAACGGCGGGAGGGCCCCACAGCTGTTTCCTGTCCCCTCTTCCGCACTCTTCCGCGCTTCTGTCGCCTGCATCTCAGAATGACATCTTTGTCGTGACAAGACTCACGCTTGAATTTGATAAACGCGCCTCATGAGGTTTCTCTTCGATCACGATCGCGCTACGCTGAACCGGTAACTCAAGTTGCGATCTACCCCTATGGAGTTCCCATGCCTCTAGCAAGAACAATTGCCAGCAGGTCGGTCACCCGCTCCCTGGCGCGGCGTATGGTCGGTGTGTTCGCAGCCGCCGGCCTCGCCACGACCCTGGGATGGGCCGCCGCGGCTGTGCCGGCGGCGCAGGCCGACGACTCGACGCCGGTGAAGGTCACCAATGTCGTCACGACGTCGAGGCAGGCCGAAGCGTGGCAGGAGATCGGCATCAACGCCGACTGGACCGCCGATTCCCCCAAGGCCGGGCAGACTCTGACAGTCGATCTCGGCAACGGACTGCGCTGGGCCAGCGGCGTTGACTTCAAGCTCGTCAAGAAGGGCGACGACAGCGTCGACCTCGGAGACTGCACCGCCGAGATCAACTCGAAGCACCTCACCTGCACTCTCAACTCCACCGTCGAGCAGTGGAGCCACATCGACGGCACCCTGTGGGCCCGCGGTCAGATCACCAACGAGCTGATCGGCCAGAAGGAGACGACGATCAATGTCAACGGCAAGGACTTCAAGGTCGTTCCGGGTGACAGCGATGGCGACGGCGTCTGCGACACGGACCACTGCGATGGGGTGATCCCCGAGCAGCCCCTGAAGAAGACCATCAAGACCGGGTGGCTGAGCGACCTGAAGAACGGCACGTACACGTGGACGTGGGCGGTCAACGTCTACGGCGCGACGTCCTACACCATCGTCGACACCGATGCCGCCTTCCACAATGTCGAGTGCACGGACACCGACTGGTCCAAGACGTGGATTCCGGCGGACGTCAAGAATGACGAGGCCACTCACACGCTGACCTGGACGACGTCCTCCACGGAGACCGTGTGCCGCGTCTACTACACGTCCACCTCGGCCATGGACACCGCCGGCAACACGGCGACGGTGAACGGCAAGAACCAGGTCGCCGAGGCGAAGGCGATGACCGTCGGCTCCGGTGACGGCGACGGCTCCAACCCCACTCCGCCCGCCACCCCGACTCCGACGACCGAGCCCAGCGTCACGCCTGAGCCCAGCTCCTCCCCCTCGTCGCCCTCCATGCAGGAGCCGACTCCTTCGCCGACCAGCTCCAAGGGCGTTCCGGAGATCCACGAGCGTCCCGCCGCCCCGCCGATCCCGGACGAGCCCGCTCCGCCGGCCGCTCCCGTTCCCGAGGACCGCGGTCCCGTCGGCCCCGCGCCTGAGAACCCGGCTCCCGCCGCTCCCGCGCCTGAGAACCCGGCTCCCGCGGCGCCTGCGGACCCGGCTCCCGCCGGTCCGCAGGAGCCCTCCGCCAGCCAGCCGGCCGCTTCGAAGACGCCCGAGGCCAAGAAGCCCGCGCTTGCCCGCACCGGTGCCGCTGCCGGCGTGACCGGCCTGGTCGCTGTTGCTGCTCTCGCCGCTGGTGGTCTGGGTCTGAGGCTGGCTCGCCGCCGCGCCTGAGGCGCCTCATAGCGCACGAGGCCGAGCGCGTCGATAGCGCATCCGCTCTCATCGGCCCCCGACTCGCGGAGAGTCGGGGGCCGATGCATGTCCGGCGGACTGAGGTTCTCAGGCGCCGGCGCCGCGAGTCATGTCCCAGCACCGCGCGCCGCCGGTCATGCCCGCCTCGTTGGGGACCACGACGACGTCGTCGCCGATCCTGTTCAGCTGGAAGGCGGTGATGCGACGGGAGTTCCCACCGCCGAGGTACAGGCGGTCCCACAAGTACATGGGTCGCAGGGCATCGACCACCCGTCGCACGCGGCGCGACCAGTGCGCGTCACCCAGGCGCAGGCGCTCGTGCTCTCCGATGTAGTCGTCGTAGGTCAGCCCCCAGCGCACCGGACCCTGGGAGACCTCGACGTGCGGGGCGAGCAACCCGTTGTCGAAGACCGCGTTGCCCAGTCCCGTTCCCAACGTCACGATCATCTCGTGGCCGTGGCCGGTGACGACTCCGCAGCCCGCCACCTCGGCGTCGTTGAGAATGAGGGAGGGTATGCCGAGGCGGTTACTGATCGCCCTGCCCATGTCGAAACGCGCCCACTGCTCGACCAGCTCGGGCAGCACCCGCGACCGGGGGCCGTCCCGGGTGATGTAGTGGGGCGTGGCGATGACGACGCCATGGCGGATCATGCCCGGCATGCCCACGGTGACGCGGTCGGCGTCGGGCAGTTGCTCGGCAAGGCCTGAGATCGTCTCGACCAGCTTGACGGGCGGCAGCGGGTAGGGCGTGGGGGTGCGCACGGCACGGGAGACGATGGCGCCCTCGGCATCCAGCACCGACGCCTTGATGCCGCCGCCGCCGCAGTCGACGGAGAGCGTGAAGATCGTGGTCACGGGCATGACGCTACCGTCGACTGCGGCGGCGCGTCCGACGGCGGGTGCGCGGACGTGATCGAATGGCGTCATGACCGATGCTCCTCCCACCGCCCGGGAGTGCGGGCCGCACTCCCTTCGAGTGCGCCTCGACCTCTCCTACGACGGCTCCGCCTTCAACGGCTGGGCCGCGCAGCCGGGGCTGCGCACCGTCGAGGGCGTCCTCGCCTCCGCGCTGAGCACCGTTCTGCGCTGTCCCGTGAAGCTGACGGTGGCCGGTCGTACCGATGCCGGTGTCCACGCCGCCGCCCAGGTGGTGCATCTGGATGTGAGCGAGGAGGCCTGGTCGCGGTTGCCCGGCCGCTCCGATCGGCTCCCCGAGGCCGCTCTGCTCACCCGTTTGGCAGGGGTCCTGACGCGCGAGGCCCGAAGCAGTCTGCCCGGCATGCCGCGCGGAGCCGCCGATATCGTGGTCGTCGGCGCCCGCGTGGTGCCCGACTCCTTCGATGCCCGGTTCTCCGCCCTCAGTCGTCGCTACACCTACCGGATCGCCGACGCCGGCGCTCGGAGGGACCCGACTCGCCGTGGCACCGTCCTGTGGCTCCCCGACTCCCTCGACGTCGCCGCCATGGCCTCCTCGACCGCTCCTCTCCTGGGCGAGCACGACTTCCTGTCCTACTGCAGGCCGCGGGCCGGGGCGACGACCATCCGTACCCTGCACCGCCTGGACTGGCGGCGCATGGCCGATGACGCCCGTGGTGACGCCGGGCTCGTCACCCTTGACGTGGTGGCCGACGCCTTCTGCCACTCCATGGTGCGGTCACTGGTAGGCGCCGGGCTCGCCGTCGGACGGGGGCGCAAGTCACCGGCATGGCCCGGGGAGCTCTTGGCGATGCGCTCGCGCGATGGCGCCGCACCGGTCGCTCCTCCCCACGGCCTTACTTTGGAGGAGGTCGTTTATCCGGCCGACGATGACGCGGCCGCGCAGGCGGCCCGCGCCCGAGTCGTGCGTCGCCGCACCTGCTGACGCCGGCGGAGGCGCGTGGCGGCCGGGAACGGTCGTCGGCGACGTCCCGGGCAGCCGGGGGCGCGTGGCGGGATTCACGATGCGGGGCGGAGCTGTTTCTTTGACCCTTCTCCCGTATCGCCGGTATCGTTGGTAACCGTCGTGCAGCACGTGATTGCATCCGTGGTGTTATCCCACTCGCCCGGGTCTCCGGTGCTCCGACCACTCACCCGACCACGGTGGTCTCGTCGTCCAGTGATGCTTCAGTGCTGGAGCCGACGTGTCCACTCGCCAAAGAGAAACGAAGGCAACGCCCGTGCGCACGTACACACCGAAGCCTGGCGACGTCGAGAAGAACTGGTACGTCATTGACGCCACCGATGTCGTTCTCGGCCGCCTCGCGGCTCAGGCCGCGAACCTGCTCCGTGGGAAGCACAAGCCCCGGTTCGCCCCCAATGAGGACTGCGGCGACTACGTCATCATCGTCAACGCCGACAAGGTCGTCCTGACCAACGGCAAGGCCGACAAGAAGTTCGCCTACCGCCACTCGGGCTATCCCGGCGGCCTCAGGGCGGTCTCCTATCGCGACCTGCTGGAGAACCGTCCCGAGCGCGCTGTCGAGAAGGCCATCAAGGGCATGGTGCCTCACACCAAGCTCGGCCGCGCTCAGCTCAAGAAGCTCAAGGTCTACGCGGGCGCGGAGCATCCGCACGCCTCGCAGAACCCGCAGGCCTTCGAAATCACCCAGGTCGCCCAGTAAGCGCTCTGGCGCTCGGCACACCGCGACAAGCAAAGGACACATCGTGGCTGAGACCACTGTCGATATCGATACGCTGGACGGGGAGAGTGTCCCCTCCAGCTACACCACCGAGTCCGCCGGCTCCTCCGAGGGCCGCGGTCGGTCCGTCACCGCTCCCGGCGCCGGCCTGGGCCGCCGCAAGGAAGCCGTTGCCCGCGTCCGTCTCATTCCCGGCACCGGTCAGTGGACCCTCAACGGGCGGAGCCTGGAGGACTACTTCCCCAACAAGCTGCACCAGCAGCTCGTGAGGGCCCCCTTCACCGTCCTCGACCTCGAAGGGCGTTTCGATGTCATCGCCCGCATCAACGGCGGTGGTGTCTCCGGACAGGCCGGAGCCCTGCGTCTGGGAATCGCCCGAGCCCTCAACGAGATCGACCGTGACGCCAATCGCGCCACTCTCAAGAAGGCGGGCTTCCTGACCCGCGACGCCCGCGTGGTCGAGCGCAAGAAGGCTGGACTGCACAAGGCACGCCGCGCTCCGCAGTACTCCAAGCGCTGATTCGACGCCGCGGCACCAGACCCGCGCACATGCGCCGCGCCCCGCCTCCCCGTCATCTCGACGGTGGACGGCGGGGCGCCGTTGTGCGCGCTCCGAGGCGCGCCGAGTGGGGTCGTCGTCCCGATGTCATGAGCCATCAGGGCCCGCGCGACACCGCAGTGAAGGCGATACGAAACCGTGGGGGTCCAACCTCCTGGCATGACAGCCATGACAGCACAGCGAGCGCACAAGGCGCCCATGAGTATCCTCGTCGTCGGCCTGGGGGTGATCGGGGCGACGTACGGGTACCTCTTCCAGAAGGCCGGTCAGCACGTTGAGCACCTGGTCCGGGAGAGCAGTGCCAGGGCCGAGATCCGCTCGCTCGAGGTGGAGATCCTCGATGGCCGCAGCGATCCGAAAGGCGCGCTGTCCCACGACCGCTACGGCGTTCGCCACCGGACGCGCACCAGCTACGACCTCATCCTGGTCTCGGTGCCGCAAGGCAGAGTCGCCGAGGTGATGGGCGGCCTCGATGCGGACGGCATCGAGGGGCCCGTTCTTCTGTTCTGCGGGTTCTGGGGGGAGCGCGAGGAGCTCAACCGCCTGGCGGCCGACCGCGACGTCATCCTGGGGTACCCGGTGGCGGGCGGGAGCATCACGGGGAGCCGGCTCACCTGCTGCGTCTTCGACCACGTCATGCTGGAGCGGCGCGACAAGGCCCGCTTCTCCGGCTACGAGCGGGTGGAGGCGCTGTTCGCCTCCTGCGGCATCGGCCTCGAGCGCCCCTACGACATGCTCGAGTGGATCTGGCTGCACATGGCGATCAATGCCGGCGTCGGCGCCGTGGCGGGGATGCATGGCGGCATCGAGGACACGACGCGCTCCGCCGAGCAGCTCATGGGCTCGACCAGGATGCTCGCCCGAGTGGTCAGGACGATCCGTGAGACGTCGCGGATCGTGGCGTCGCGCGGCGTCGACCTGAGGCGCTACCGCGGCGAGATGCTCGCCTACAGGCTGCCGATAGTCGTTTCCGCTCCCCTGATGAAACGCATGTTCGCCAGGAATCTCCTCACGCGCAGGATCATGACGCTGCACGGCAACACCGGCGACCTGCTGTTCGTCTGCAGAACCGTCTACGAGCAGGGCCGGGTCAACGGGATTCCCGCCCCCGTCTTCTACGAGAGCTACGAGGCGGCCCGGGCCAAGGCGGCTCGTCATGAATCCGACGACGTCGATGCCGACCGTCGTTGAGGAGCCGGCGGAGGACGCGCCGCCCCGTGCCGGGCCCGTCCGGCAGCGGCCCCGGCCGACCGAGCCGCTACTCGTCGTTCGCGGCGCGATCGGCCTGTCCGGTCATGGAGGGATAGGTGGCATCCGGCATGGTCCCGGGGATGTCGATGCGACTCGCGCTCTCGTGGCAGAGCGCGGATACCGTACGCGCAGCAGTCGAGACATGATCCCACAAGACGCGTGCGGCCCAGGGGCCGTAGCGTTGCGCAACAGCCTCGAGGTCTTCCCGCGTCGCGATCTCGTGGGCCTCGTCATCGGCAACAGCGAATATGATGCTGGCTGTTGCGCCGACGAACCACTCCTCCGCCCCAATGGCAAGGTCACCAGCAAGGGCGTAGACCGGAGGGCTCTCCTCCGGTGTCTTCTGCACGCCAACTGGACTGATGCTCCACTGAATGAAGTCCTTCTCCAGGGCCTGCGGCTGGCAGATGACGCGGAAGGTCTGGAGTTGCAGGACGGTGGCTGATCGCAGCGAGAGGCTCTGATCGTCCGTCTCGCCACGACTCGGTGCAGACGTCATGCTCCCACCAGCTTATCTCCGGAGGCTCGGCGTGCCGCCTCAGTGGAGGATGAGTCCCATCTGTAGTCGGGCATACCCGCGCCGCGGGCGGTCAGGCGAACGTCATGCTCGTCGACTGGTACCACCTCGTGGCGGATGAGTGCGCCCACGGCCTTGGCGTAACGCCGTACCGTGGACAGGTGGGCGTCCGAATGGCCCGACTCGAACCGGGAGACGGAGGCCTGGTCGGTGCCCATGGCACGTGCGACGTCGGCCTGAGTCTTTCCGCTGTGCTCGCGCACGGCGACCAACTCGCGGACCAGCGCACGGTCGGCAGCCACCAGGCTGCGCGCGTGCCTGTGGCCGGGGGCGCCTGGATCCTCGCCGAGAAGCTCGTAGATGTCCATGTGCTCCCACCGCCTTGTGGGATATGTCGGTGACGACATACTAGCCCCTGCTCCACGTTCCTGAGTGATGTTTCTGTGCATCTCGCATCACCTCATCCGCCGCGTCTGCGAGCAGGACTCGAAGCACCTCTGCGCCTCGGCGATTCCAGGCCAGCACGGCTCACCGACCGCGGCCATGAAACGAGGGGAGGACAAGACGAAACGGCGTGAAACCCGGCGGCGCCGCGGTGAAGCCGCTGTGAAATCGCCGGGGGCCAGCCTTGCCGGCATGACATCGCGAACAGCAACCAGAGCACCCTCACCATCCGAGCCCCCGGCCATCAGGACCGATGGCCTGACGCGGACCTTCGGCTCCTTCACCGCCGTCGAGTCCCTGAATCTGGAGATCCCCGTCGGCATCGTCTACGGCCTGCTCGGCCCCAACGGAGCCGGCAAGTCGACGGCTCTGCGCATGATCACCACCCTGCTGGCGCCCACCCGCGGTCGGGCGGCGGTCCTGGGGCACGACGTCGTCCGGGAGCGTCATGCCGTACGCAGCCTCATCGGGGTCACGGGCCAGTACGCCAGCGTCGACGAGATGCTCACCGGGGCGGAGAACCTGCGGCTCTTCGGCCGCCTGCTGGGGCTGGGCCGGCGTCGGGCGCGCGAGCGGGCCGACGAGCTGCTGGCCGCCTTCAGCCTCACCGGGGCCGGCGGCAAGCGGGTGAGCGGCTACTCCGGCGGGATGCGGCGCAGGCTGGACCTGGCCGTCTCCCTCATCGCCCGGCCCCCGCTCATCTTCCTCGACGAGCCCACCACCGGCCTGGATCCGCGCACGCGCGAGCAGATGTGGGACGTCATCCGCT
>ERZ772993.860-NODE-860-length-13010-cov-7.702123_pt1 | contig 13010 bp, 9 predicted proteins | sample MGYA00580670_ERZ772993 | MGnify/ENA primary metagenome ERZ772993 (study PRJEB29015, sample SAMEA2737936) | human oral metagenome | biome: human oral; feature: human-associated habitat; material: dental | place: China | collected 2136 ...
GACTCCTTGTCACCTAATTGTTAGAAAAGTAATATAATGACATGGGGTTGGAAGAATTATTCTGGATCACAAGGTTCTAATAATCTATTTGGGATTCAAATAGAAGGGATACCCTCCATAAGACGCTTAAATATTTTCAAGTTTTTCAAAATATGCTAGACTAAAATCATGACAAGAATCGGATTTATGAGCGACCTCCATCTAGACTCCAATCAGTTTGGAGATTTTGAGCAGCGAACTCTTCGCCATCTTTTAAAAGAGGAAGGGATTGACCACCTACACATTGCAGGGGATTTGTCCAACGACCTGACCAAGATTAGTTTGCCTTTTATTGAAACTTTGAAGCAAGAGATTCCCCTTTCTTTTAATCTGGGAAACCACGATATGCTGGGACTTTCTGAGCAAGAAATTTCAAACTATGATTTTCAGGTGCAGCAGTTCGGCCAGACCAAGCTCATCAGCTTTTCTGGCTGGTACGACTACAGCTTTGTTCCAGAAAAAAGTAAAGAAGAGCATCTGAGAACTAAGAACAATTTCTGGTTTGACCGCAGATTGGAGCGTCAACTAGACGATCCCAGTATTACAGCTCAGACGCTGCAAGAGTTAGAAAAACTGCTGATGACTTTAGATGGTCCCATTATTGTTGCTCTGCATTTTGTCCCCCATCAAGACTTCCTTTATGACCATCCCTATTTCCAGCGCTTCAATGCCTTCCTAGGAAGCCAAGCTTTTCATCGGCTCTTTGTCAAATACAAGGTGAAAGAAGTGATTTTTGGTCATCTCCATCACCGACACCAAAGCCGTGTTATCGAAGGTGTCCGTTACCATATGCGTCCTCTGGGCTACATCCGTGAATGGGAACTGACTCGGAACTTTTTTAATGACTTTCCTCAGTATAAGATTCCCCAGATGTACCGCCTGCACAAGCGTTATAATGCTGTTAAAGATTTAGTCGAATTTCGAGACTATAAGAAAAAACACCTAGCAGACGAACTGCGAGATGCTTTAACGGTGATTGAAGTTCAGTAATGGAAGTGTTGAATTGCAGCTCTCAGCTCATCTGAGAGCTGTTTTTTGCTGTCCAACTGCACATAGACTTCTAATAAACAGGAGCGAAAATTGGAAAAAGCAATGAAGTCTTGCTTGCTTTCTAATGGAAAACTCTGTGATTGAAGCCACAATCTAAATTCATGCTGCGACAGTCTTTTCTTTAAGACAGCTTGATAGAGCACCTGGGCTAAGCGCCAATCCTCATCATTTCCGAAACGGACTGAAACTCTTTTAAAAACTTGATGAATGACCTCTAGAATCTCTGGCATCCTACTGTAGGGAAAGTCCGGATGACAAGCCACTTCTGTCAATAAGTCTGCTCCATGAGCGAAGGCATGAACCCAACCGTATTTCCTGGAGTAGCCCTTTGTGTCTCTTTCGACTGATAAGTAGGTTAGCCCCTTATCTAGTAAATATGTTCTTTCTTGCACTGATAAAGCCTGATAATACGAAGAGTTTGGATTACCATCGCAGTTTAAGAGATTAGCATAAAGTAAAGCCGTGAAGGAACGTGTTAAGGTGGCTTGACCATTTTCGTCACTCTTGTAAAAAAGTCCTTGTCTTTTGACTGCTTCTTGAGCCAAGAGACGAAACTGTTCAACTGAAAACAAATCAGCCTGAAGTCCCCTTGCCAAGGACGAAAAGACTAACTCATCACGGATTGTCGCTTCTGGATGACCAATATGATCCAGCAACCATAAGATTTCTTCCTCATAATATAAAGGAGAAGCTCCTTCCAACTTCTTTCGTAAATTTTGATACATACTTTCACCGTCCTTTCGAGTTGCTTTCTTTGAATTTGATTATACCCCCTTGTATGCAAAAAAGCCATCCGTAGATGACTTTTTGTTGCTAAATAGCATTTTTGTCCATACCCAATTTACGTTGGATGAACTTAACAATTTCAACAATGATAATCATAGAGAAACTGCCGATCAGGACAACAGCCCATTGGGTCACATCTAACTTGGTCACATGGAAAATCTTTTCAAGTGGATCAATCACAATGGTTGAAACCAATAGAATGAAAGAAACCAGAATAGACCAGTTAAATGTCTTAGACTTAAACGGTCCAACTGTAAAGATAGATTGGTAAACAGATTTCACATTGTAAGCATGGAAGAGCTGAATAAGTCCAAGAGTCGCAAAGGCCATGGTAAGGGCATCCGCATGGATCGCTTTTACATCGCCGATATGAACTGGATTGGCAATAGCATAGCCATAGACGGACAGAACGAGAGCACCTTGCAGCAATCCTTGATAGATGATGGAGCTCATGACACCACCAGAGAAGAAGCTAGACTTACGGCCACGAGGCTTGTGAGTCATGACACCTGGCTCAGCAGGTTCAACACCCAAAGCAATAGCTGGGAAAGTATCCGTTACCAAGTTAATCCAAAGCAGATGAACTGGTTGCAAAACATCCCAACCAAACAAGGTAGCTAGGAAGATGGTCAAAACTTCAGCTGTATTAGCTGAAAGGAGATACTGGATGGTCTTTTGAATGTTTGAGAAGACCTTGCGTCCTTCTTCTACGGCGACGATGATGGTCGCAAAGTTATCATCCGCCAGAATCATGTCAGAAGCTCCCTTAGAAACCTCTGTACCAGTGATTCCCATACCAATACCGATATCAGCTGTCTTCAGAGCTGGGGCGTCATTAACCCCGTCACCTGTCATGGCAACGACCTTACCTTGGTTTTGCCAAGCTTTGACAATCCGTACCTTGTGCTCAGGAGAAACCCGCGCATAGACAGAGTATTGGGCAACAACTTTTTCAAATTCTTCGTCTGAAAGTTCGTTGAGCTCCGCACCTGTCAGAACATGGTCTTCCGTATCTCCTGCTTCAATGATTCCCAAGCGCTTAGCAATCGCTTCAGCTGTATCTTGGTGGTCACCAGTAATCATGATTGGACGAATACCAGCTTCCTTGGCTACGCGAACAGCTTCTGCCGCTTCGGCACGTTCTGGGTCAATCATACCGATTAAACCAGTAAAGATTAAATCATTTTCTAGATTTTCAGATGTCAAGTCAGTCGGAACTGCATCGATAATCTTGTAGGCGCCAGCTAGCACGCGCAGAGCTTGGTGAGCCATTTCTGAGTTGTTAGACTTAATCAGCTGTGAAGTAGCGTCATCAATCGCTGCAATATCCCCAGCCTTATCACGGGAAACACAACGTTTCAAGAGTTGGTCAGGAGCACCCTTGACAGCTACCAAGAATTTCCCATCTGGCAATGGATGAACGGTAGACATGAGCTTACGATCTGAATCAAATGGCAGCTCAGCCACACGAGGATATTTCTCTAAAAATCCTTTGACATCATAGCCCTTGTCCAAAGCATACTGGATGAAGGCTGTTTCCGTTGGGTCACCGATCAGCTTGCCTTCCTGGTCAATCTTGGTATCATTGGCCAAAACAACTGAACGTAAGAGCGGCAGCTCCAAACCAAGTTCAATGTCTTGTCCAGCTTCATTCAAGACTCCGTCGTAAAAAACTTTTTCGACCGTCATCTTGTTCATGGTCAGGGTACCAGTCTTATCGGAAGCGATAATCTCAGTTGATCCCAAAGTTTCAACAGCTGGAAGCTTACGGACAATCGAATTCCGCTTAGCCAGAACCTGTGTTCCCAAAGCCAAGACGATAGTAACGATAGCTGGCAGACCTTCTGGAATAGCTGCAACTGCAAGAGCAACCGAAGTCATCAGTTCACCAAGCGGATCTTTCCCTTGAATGAAAACACCGACTACAAAGGTCACCGCAGCAATCACTAGGATCGCATAGGTCAGAACCTTAGACAAGCTATTGAGATTTTGCTTGAGCGGTGTATCAGTCTCATCCGCATCTTGCAACATGCCTGCGATATGACCGACTTCGGTGAACATCCCTGTATTGACAACAACCCCTACTCCTCGACCGTAAGTGACATTGGAGTTTTGGAAGGCCATATTGACCCGGTCGCCAATACCAGCATCTGCAGCCACTTCAACAGTCAAATCTTTCTCAACCGGAACAGACTCACCCGTCAGAGCGGCCTCTTCAATTTTCAGGGAATTAGCCTCCAAAAGTCGCATATCTGCTGGGACAACGTCACCAGCTTCCAGTCGGACAATATCACCAGGTACCAAGTCCTTAGAATCCACTTCTGTGACATGGCCATCACGCAGGACACGCGCAGCTGGGCTGGACATAGATTTGAGAGCCGCAATGGCTTCTTCAGCTTTGCCTTCTTGATAGACACCAAAGATAGCGTTGATGATGACAACGGCTAGGATAATCACAGCATCCGCAATATCCTCACCACCTGACGTCACGACAGACAAGACCGCCGCTACCAACAAGATGATAATCATCAAATCCTTGAACTGCTCGATGAATTTCATCAAGAGAGTCTTTTTCTCTCCTTCTTCCAATTCATTGCGACCGTAGTCCGCCAAACGTTGCTGGGCTTGGCTGCTGGTCAACCCTTGTTCGGAAGCTTCCATTGCTTGCAAAACTTCCTCAGGACTTTGCGTATAAAAAGCTTGGCGCTTTTGTTCTTTTGACAAAATGTCTCCTCCTTTTGATGGGCCTCTTTAAAAATAAACAAAAAAGAGACCTGTTGATTAACAAGTCTCGCTATTTCATACAAGGCCGGAAATTTCTTTCGTATTGACGACCTTGTAACGGTAAAACCGTTAGCTACTCCCTTGAGTGTATTTATTATACCAAAATTTTTGTATTTTTCAAGGCAGATCTGTTATTTTTCAAACTTTTCTTCCGTCCATTCGATTTTCATCTGATAGGAAGCAAAAAGCTGATCGTCGTTGCCTCTTTTCAAATCATAGTGAAGTTCCAAAGCCTGATTTTCTGCATCTAAGTGATAGTGCTGAGTATCCGTCACAAACTGTTGAGCACCCAGCGGAGTCGGGATAGATACTAAATGCTGACCATTCTTGATAAAATGAAGAATGGTTTTAGGCTCAGAAAATCGAGTCATGGTCAGCTTGTCCCCATTAAACTTTAGAACCACCTTTTCCTGCTCCTCACTCTGATAAACTAAATAGTGATAGTCCCCTTTTTGTGTCCACTCTACATCATAGACTTGGTCAATCAACTCCATTTGCTCATCTAATTTGATTTGATTTCTCATTCTAATTTTCATGATTTTCTCACATTCCTTGTTTCTTTCTTCTATTTTACCAAAAATTTCTTGAGAATTCTTCCTTTCTACTTCAGGCTTTGAATTTCGCCCACTGAGCATTTATGATATAATAGGACTATGATTGAAAAAGTATTTCGAGATCCCGTCCATAATTATGTGCATGTGGATCATCAGGTCATTTATGATTTAATCAATACCAAAGAATTTCAACGGCTGCGTCGCATCAAACAGCTGGGCACTTCCGGCTATACTTTCCACGGCGGGGAGCACAGCCGTTTTTCGCATTGTCTGGGAGCTTACGAGATTGCTCGACGCATCACCAAGATTTTCAATGAAAAATATAGCGATGTCTGGGATAGTCACGAAAGCCTGCTAACCATGACGGCTGCTATTCTGCATGACTTGGGGCACGGCGCTTATTCACATACTTTTGAACGCCTCTTTGATACCGATCATGAGGATATTACGCGGCAAATCATCACCAGTCCTGAAACAGAGATTCATCAGGCCTTGGTGCAGGTTTCGCCAGATTTTCCAGAAAAGGTAGCTAGCGTCATCAACCATACCTATCCCAATAAGCAGGTGGTCCAGCTGATTTCCAGCCAAATTGATGTGGATCGGATGGATTATCTCTTGCGGGATTCCTTCTTTACTGGTGCTTCCTATGGGCAATTTGACCTAACCAGAATTTTACGAGTGATTTGTCCAGTAGAAAATGGCATCGCCTTCAAGCGCAATGGCATGCATGCGGTAGAAGACTATGTAGTCAGCCGCTACCAGATGTACATGCAGGTTTATTTCCACCCGGCCAGCCGTGCTATGGAAGTTCTGCTGCAAAATCTGCTCAAGCGGGCTAAATTTCTCTATCCGGCTCAGAAAGATTACTTTGCGCTGTCATCGCCCAATCTCATTCCATTCTTTGAAAACAGAGTGACCCTGCAGGATTATCTGGCCTTGGATGATGGTGTTATGAATACCTATTTCCAAGTTTGGATGACGAGTCCCGACAAGATTTTATCTGACTTGGCTCAGCGTTTTATCAACCGCAAGGTCTTTAAGTCCATCGTCTTCTCTCAGGAAAACGAAGCGCATTTGGATATCATGCGAGACCTAGTTGGACAGGTTGGCTTTGACCCTGATTACTATACTGCTATCCATCGTAATTTTGATTTGCCTTATGATTTCTACCGGCCTGACGTTGAAAAACCCCGGACCCAGATAGAAATCCTGCAAAAAGATGGCAGCCTAGCAGAACTGTCCAGCCTGTCTCCTATCGTTCATTCGCTAGCCGGGACCAGACAAGGCGATAATCGCTTCTACTTCCCCAAGGAAATGCTAGCAGAGACCGGACTTTTCAGCGAAAAAAACCAGACCTTTATGCACTATATCAAAAACGACCAATTTACCTACGGAGAATAATATGTCTATCAAATTAGTTGCCGTTGACATTGACGGTACCCTTGTAAATAACCAAAAAGAAATCACGCCTGAAGTCTTCAGCGCCGTTCAGGATGCCAAGGCTGCTGGCGTCAAAATCGTCATTGCGACCGGCCGTCCTATTGCAGGTGTTCAAAAGCTTCTCGAGGAGCTAGAGCTTAATCAGCCAGGCAACTATGTCGTGACTTTCAACGGCGGACTGGTACAGGATACTGTCACAGGTCAAGAATTAATCAAAGAAACACTGACCTATGACGACTATCTGGATATCGAGCTACTCGGACGAAAATTAGGCGTTCACATGCATGCCATCACCAAGGACGGCATTTATACAGCCAATCGTAACATCGGCAAGTACACTGTTTACGAGTCAAATCTGGTCAGCATGCCTATTTTCTATCGCACGCCTGAAGAAATGGCTGATAAAGAAATCGTTAAGTGCATGTATATTGATGAGCCGGAAATTTTGGATGCAGCCATTGCCAAGCTGCCACCGGAATTAGCCGAAAAATATACACTGGTTAAATCAGCTCCTTTCTATCTAGAAATTGTCAAAAAAACTGTCAATAAAGGGGCTGCTATCCTTCATCTGGCTGAAAAACTGGGCTTGAGCAAGGAGCAGACCATGGCTATCGGTGATGAAGAAAACGACCGCGCCATGCTGGAAGCCGTTGGATCTCCTGTTGTCATGGAAAACGGTAAGGAAGAACTCAAGAAAATCGCCAAATACATCACCAAATCGAACGACGAATCCGGCGTAGCACACGCTATTAGAGAGTGGGTTTTAAAATAATGTTTAGCTACAAAATTGGAATTTCAGCTCAGGAACACGATGATTTTGTCACGGCTCATCCGCAGGCCAATCTCCTGCAGAGCGCAGCCTGGGCTCAAATCAAGGACAACTGGGGAAATGAGCGCTTGTGCTTCTATAAAGACGGCCACTTGGTTGCTGCAGCCAGTATACTAATCAAACCACTGCCTTTGGGGATGACCATGCTTTATATCCCACGCGGTCCTATCATGGACTATAGTGACAAGGAGCTGCTGACCTTTGTTTTGGCGTCGCTCAAGAAATTTGCCAAGGAGAAAAAAGCGCTTTTTGTCAAGTTTGATCCTAGCCTCTTTTTGGCAGAAAGCAAGATGGGCGGTGAATTGCAAGACAAAGTAGAGACGATTGAGCTGATTCAACAGTTACAGCAAGCAGGAGCTGTCTGGGTCGGACGGACTGAGTCTCTGGACGAAACCATTCAGCCTCGCTTGCAGGCCAATATTCATAAAGAGAATTTTAGCGAGGATCTGCTTTCTAAGAGTACTCGGCAGGCTATTCGTACAGCCCGTAACAAAGGTATTCAAATCCAATTTGGCGGAGCAGAATTACTGGATGACTTTTCAGCCTTGATGAAGAAGACAGAAAATAGAAAAAACATCCACCTACGCGGTAAAGACTATTACCAAAAACTTTTGGATAATTATCCTGACCACTCCTACATCACCTTATCCAGCATTGATCTAAAGGCACGATTGGAAGACTTGCAGGCTCAGCTGACTAAGACACTCAAGGAAGCAGAGAAATTTACCGAGAAAACCAAGCCCGGCAAGATTGAGAATAACCAGCAAGAACAGAAACGCCTCCAAGAAGAAATTGACTTTCTGCAGGACAAAATCAGCCAAGGTGCTACTGTCGTTCCCCTGTCTGGCACCTTGGTCTTAGAATACGGCAAAACCTCTGAAAATATCTATGCCGGAATGGACGAGGAATACCGCCGTTACCAGCCAGCCATCATTACTTGGTACGAAACGATCAAACATGCTTTTGAGCGTGGAGCTGATTGGCAAAATATGGGCGGAATCGAAAACGACCTCAAGGGTGGTCTCTACAGCTTTAAATCGAAATTCAATCCGACCATTGAGGAATTTGCTGGTGAGTTTAACTTGCCGACCAATCCTCTTTACCACCTCTCCAATCTAGCCTACACTCTCAGAAAGAAACTGCGCAGCAAGCATTAAAAGAAAGGAAGCCTATGACTTTTAAACTTCTCAGCCAAGAAGAATTTATCCAGCATACCTCAGCTAGCTCCCAACGCTCTTTTATGCAGACCGTGGAAATGGCAGAGCTGCTGAGCAAGCGTGGCTTCAGCACCCAGTATGTGGGCTATACTGATCCGCAGGGACAGGTAGTGGTGTCTGCTGTCCTCTACAGTATGCCTATGACTGGCGGTCTCCATATGGAAATCAACTGCGGCCCTGTCTCTACTGATGCTCAATACCTGACTCCCTTCTATCAAGACTTGCAGGCTTACGCTAAAAAACAAGGCGCCCTGGAGCTCATCATCAAGCCCTACGAGACTTATCAGACCTTTGACAGCAATGGCCAGCCTACATCTGATGAAAAAGGCGAGCTTATCCAGCAACTGACTGATTTAGGCTTTGACTTTGATGGCCTACAGACAGGCTATCCAGGCGGGGAGCCTGATTGGCATTATGTCAAAGACTTACATGGTCTGACAGAGAAAGACCTGCTCAAGTCCTTCAGTAAAAATGGTAAGGCGACTGTCAAAAAGGCTAATACCTTTGGTATCAAGCTAAAAAGGCTGGAACGTGACCAACTCAGTATTTTCAAAGACATTACAGCCGCCACTTCTGACCGGCGGGAATATGATGACAAGCCACTAGACTACTATCAAGATTTTTATGATAGCTTTGGTCAGCAGGCGGACTTTATGACAGCCAGTCTCAACTTCAAGGACTATCTTTACAACTTACAAAAAGATCAAGAAAAACTGGGCCAGAAAATTCAAAAGCTACAAACGGACTTGGAAAAGAATCCTCAATCTGAAAAGAAACAAAACCAGTTGCGAGAGCTTTCCAGCCAGTTTGACAGCTTTGAAACCCGCAAAGCTGAAGCCCAAGAACTGATTGACAAGTACGGCGACCAAGACCAGATCCTGGCTGCCAGCCTCTTTATCTACACCCCTCAGGAAGCAACCTACCTCTTCAGCGGCTCTTATCCTGAGTTTAACAAATTCTACGCCCCAGCCCTGCTGCAGGAATACGTTATGACCGAAAGCATCAAGAGAGGTATCCCATTTTATAATTTCCTCGGTATTATGGGAATTTTCGACGGTTCTGACGGTGTTCTGCGCTTTAAACAGAACTTCAACGGCTTTATCGTCAGAAAAATGGGGACTTTCCGCTACTATCCCAACCCTCTCAAATTTAAGCTGCTTCAGTTCATAAAGAAAATTCTAAGACGTTAAAAAACCAAGGTTTCCCTTGGTTTTTTTGTGTTTATCTATAACGAGGTGACGCGAAACCACGGATATTTCCATGACCAATACGGTAAGTATTGCGTTTAACTTCGTTATTGCTGTTGCCTTCAATCGTATGAATGATACCATTTTCAACTTTTTCGACAATACCAATATGATCAGCCCAGCCATCGTTTTGCTGGGTATCTTTATCCCAGTTAAAGGTGATAATATCGCCGGCTTTAGGTGTAGAATTACCATCTTCATTCCAGATACCTAAACGTTTAAAGATGTGAATATGGCGCTCAACACCGCATTCGCGACCGATAAGATCGCTCAAGCCTTCTCTTTGGAAAATAACTGTCGTGAAAATATCGCACCAGTCATCTGAATTCTTCACAGCATAACCAACCGGTAACGGTCTAACGCTATTATAGTCATTGACCAGACGGTGGTGCTCGGCACTGCCTCCCTTGACGCCAACCATAGCTGCTGCTGCTGCAAGAACACGATCACGCTGACTGCTAGGCGATTGTGGATGCTTAATAGAAATCGTGGTCTTCTCTCCACCAGCCCCTTGCAGCTGATTACGATTATTCAAGTAATATAGGTGAACATTGTACTCGCCTTGGCTATTTTTATGGTCTCTTGCATAAACATGCTTGCGATAAGTACCATCAGCTTGGCGTTCCGCCGCATACCACTGAATATCATCTTGTCCATTTTGACTGGACCAAGTTGGCAAATAGACAGTTTTGACACCTTCTGGAGCTACAACGCCAGAAACGACGATATCAAATTCACCAGTTTCATTATTTTTATTTTGGATACTGATTTTTCCTTGTGGTTTCTCCCCTGTCGCAATGGACACCTTGGTTGTTGTACCACCGACGCCGACCAACTTACCGTCACCTTGAACGTAATATAAATGAACACTGTAGTCGCCAACAGAATTCTTATGCTCGCTAGCACGGACAGTAAATTTATAAGTACCGTCTGACTGTTTTTGTGCCTTGTGCCAAATCAAATCATCCTGACCTTGATCATTTGACCAAGTCGGAAGCAAGACTTCACGAACACCTTGCGGGTTAGAAACCTCAGAAACAATCACATCGAATGTACCGGTCTTCGGATTGTTGTTGGCAATAGTCAGCTTGCCTTCTGGTTTAGCAACTGAAGCTCGAGTGACTTTAGTCGTTGTACCGCCAACACCAACCAGCTTGCCATCGTTTTGGATATAGTACAGGTGGACACTGTAGTCGCCAACAGAATTCTTATGATCGCTGGAACGGACAGTAAATTTATAAGTACCATCTGACTGTCTTTGAGCCTTGTGCCAGATGATGTCATCCTGACCTTGATCATTTGACCAAGTTGGAAGCAAGACTTCACGAACGACTTGTGGGCTAGAAACTTCAGACACGATCACGTCGAATGTACCAGTCTTGGGATCGTTGTTGGCAATAGTCAGCTTGCCTTCTGGCTTAGCAACTGAAACCTTAGTCGTTGTACCACCAACGCCGACTAACTTGCCGTCACCTTGAACGTAATACAAATGAACATTGTATTCGCCCGTAGAACCTTTATGGTTGGCAGCATTCACTGTCAGCTTATAAGTTCCGTTGGCTTGCTTCGTTGCAGTGTACCAAATAATATCATCTTGCCCGCGCTCACTGGACCAAGTCGGAAGTTTAACTTCCTGAACTCCATGTGGTGCGGAAACTTCGGAAACAACGACATCAAATGTGCCAGTTTTTGGATTATTATTTTGAATACTAATCTTACCTGTCAGCGGTTGTTTAACCAAAGTAGCTCTAGCTGTAAATCTACCAGAGTAGTCAATACTTTGGTCGAAAACATGCTTACCAGAAAGCAGCTGCGCTTGAGAAGTAAATTGCCAAGCTCCTGCTCTGCTATTATATTTCAAATTTTTAGCATCATTTGCACTTAGCTTAGGTGCTGGATACTGAGCAATCCAAAAATTATCAAGGCCAAAGAGAGATGTATTGATTGAACCTTTGTGGCGTAGATTGTTCTGGTCAACCCAGCTAGCGCTCGTGTAATACATCAGATTTGCATATCCCTGCTTGCGCATTTCATCTGCCCAAGCCTGAGTATGCTGGTTGATCCCCATTTGCATTTTAGAGTCTTCCATGTCATTGACCATGACTGTATTTTTAGGCAAGGACAGTTTATTAGCAAAAGCAGCATAGTAACGGGCCTCTGCTCTCGCTTCTGCATCACTCGTATAATGCGAGAAGGCATAGGTTGATACTTGCAAACCAGCTGCTTGCGCATTTCGAACCTGAGACTCAGCATAAGGATTTGTATAGTGGGTTCCTTCTGTCAGTTTGACAACGACACCGCCGACACCTTTGGATGCTAATTGGCGATAGTCTTCTACGCTGATATGGCCGTTATGACTACTCACATCCACAAAGGTAGAGCCCTTGATTTCTGCTTCTGAATTGCCACGCGCTGTTTGTCCTGCTGAAGAAGCCGCATTATAAAAAGAAGTGCTGCCTTTTTTGGATGCAGGACTGGCGCTGATCGCTGGGGAAGTTTGCTCAGCCTTTACTGGATTCTGAATCTCTTCAGAAGCAGCTGATTTTGCTTGTTCACTTGCTTTATTTTCTGGTACATTCTCCTTGACCAGACTAGCAGCAGGTGCCAGATTTTCTGGTGCCTTATATACTGAACTAGATTCAGCTCTTACGACCGAGGTTTCTTGTTTTACCTGTTGATCGGTAGACACCACTTCTGCTAAGGCTCCCTGCTGAGGTTGATGATCATTTTTTACTTGAAGTTCTGCTTTAGCTACTTCAGGGTCTGTGGTTGTCGGCGTATTTTCTTCTGCCTGTACCACGTTAGCCGTTGCTGCTAGCAATATGGCAGTGCTGGCTAAATAGATAAGTTCCTTTGATTTCACCTTTTATCTCCAAACTTTTAAAAAGCTTGCCACCTTTAAGGCGACAAGCCATTTATTGTTATTCTTATTTCACAAAATCAAGAAGAGCTAAGAAACTTTCAGCTTCAAGTGACGCACCACCAACAAGGGCACCATCAACGTCTGGACAAGCCATGTATGAAGCAACGTTTTCAGGTTTAACTGAACCACCGTATTGAACAC
>ERZ772993.864-NODE-864-length-12985-cov-6.492421_pt1 | contig 12985 bp, 14 predicted proteins | sample MGYA00580670_ERZ772993 | MGnify/ENA primary metagenome ERZ772993 (study PRJEB29015, sample SAMEA2737936) | human oral metagenome | biome: human oral; feature: human-associated habitat; material: dental | place: China | collected 2136 ...
AGGTGATCTACACCACCAACAGCATCGAGTCGTTGAACTACCAGCTGCGCAAGATCACCCAAGAACCGGGACCACTTCCCCTTCGACACGGCCGCCGTCAATCTGATGTGGCTGGCGATCCGCAACCATCAAGGACGATGAGGGCCCGTGAACGAGCCAAACAGGCCGGCAAACCCAGAGCCCAATGCACGGCCCCCGGGAAACTGGTTGAGGGTTTCACCGTCCAGGGCTGGACCAGAGCCCTCAACGAACTCGCCATCCGCTACCCCGAACGATTCCCCCAAACCAACTAAACCCAACCATTTACACAAACAACTTGACAAGCTCCCGGGCCACGCTCAAGTGCTGCACCACAAGCGCAACCAGCGCCCACCGCAACGCCGCCCGGGACAGCTTCGAACGCGGCTCAGCCGCCCGGCTCGTGTTCTGACGCCACACGTGACCACAACCACAACACCGGTAGCGGCGCACGGACACCAACAGCGTCGTCGGCCGCCACCCGAACGGGACATGAACCAGCCGCCGGATGACCGTGTCCCGCGCCACCCCCCTGACAGCCACACCGATAACACCAGTCGTCCGGATCGACCACCCGACACACCAGGCTTGCCTGACCGGGATCGACCCGCTGCGCCACGACCTCCAGTCCCAACTCGTCCAAACGTGTGAACCTGGTCAGATCAGGACGGATAAAGGTACCGTGTAACATGTCGAGGTCTTCCCGCAGGGCTGTGTGAGCACTCCCATCATCGGAAGACCTCAACCCTCACCCCAGAACCGCCACACCAGCCACGCTCACACCCGACCTACACCCTGCTTTGTGATGAGCCCGAATAACCCACATCCCTGCCTCAACTACCATACACCACAAGAAATCTTCGAGCATTGCCACTACGAGTTGACACCGGCGGATAGTGATACTGGTTACAGCTTTAGGTAGTTCTGTCGGCGCCGTCCGAATAGCGCTGAAGCCGCCCATGTCAGGCAGGCGAGGGCTGCGTTTCCCGCAGTGAACAGAAGAACCACGTCGCTGCGTTCCGACAACCCGTTGACCGTCAAGGGAAGTAGCGCCGCATAGACGTTTGCGGTATCCGTTCTGCCAGATACGCCGAGCAGCCAGTCTCGAAGGTTGAAGACTGATTGAAGGGGCCACACGCAAAGCACCGTCAGCAGACCGACAATAACGATATACGTTACCCAACAGGTAGCCAGGAACAGCATCCTTCGGCCGATACCTTTCAAGCTGTAGACCACAAGTAGCATCAGTCCCAGGCCTGCAAGAACCGATACAACATAGGCCAAGGCTTTGACAGCCTCGATCCGCCAGTCCACGCCAGTCATCCGGAAGAGTGGTAGCAATGCAACTACATAGGCAACAGTCAAAAGGCCAGCCAACTGCGCGACGACATGGGTTGCCAACAACCAGCGCGGTGCCGGGGACAGCAGCATGAGGCGATCATCCCCGAGGCCTACTAGGCGCATTATGGCATCTAGCGCGTACAAAGTGAGCCCAGTAAATACGAGCATCGTTCCCACGCCATGGAGTTGCACGCTAAAGAGTGCATCCGAAAACATGCGGACAATGCTGAGAGCAACACTGAGGCCGATTATGGGGATTATCACGCGTCCGTGTTTCAGCAGAATCAGTTTAGCGTCACTCATGCGACATCATCACACTCCTTTTATAGGCCAACTCGAGGTCGCCGTCTCCGAGCCTGCGAAGATTTTCAGCGGAGTCGTGCGTCAACAAGAACCCGTCGGAGATCAGGATTATGTTATCAAAGATCTTATCGACCCCATTTATGAGGTGGGTGCTGAGCAAAAGTGGGACGTTCTCGGATCGCAAGTCTCGGATAAGGTCCAGCAGATGATCACGCACAACGGGATCCACGCCTCCGAGGGGTTCATCCAACACGTAAAGGTCAGGGGTGCGCGACATGATCAGCGCAAGATGAAGTCGTTCACTCATACCTTTCGACAAGGATGAGACTCGTTTATTGGCAGTGATTTTAGAACCTTCCAGGAATCTCTCAAACACGGCGGGGCGAAAATCGTCGTGTCGACTAGCGAAGAGCTGTGCACACTGCGCAACCTTCATCCATCGATACAGAAACGGCTCATCTGGCAAGTAGGCCACGCGGTGGCGCGGCGGCTTGCTGATGCGTCCAGCGAAGCGTCCAATATCCCCCGAAACCGTGCGGAGAAACGTCGACTTCCCTGCACCGTTAGGTCCAAAGAGTCCAATTACTCCTGATGAAGCGTGAATCATCAAAGACTTAATCGACAATGCCAAAAGTGACCCGTAGCGGACTTGTAGGTCTGACACTGCAACTGTTTCGCTTTGCTCCACTGGCCCTATTCCTCCTATCAGCTCCATGGGGTTAGGTAGACTGTGATCAAGCTATAGCAAAGACGCAGGGGTATAGCGATAGCGGCTAGCACTGAGAGTGCGTGGATGACGAGTATGATGGGTGGGGCGTTGCGTAGTTTGCGTGGCTTGGAAACGTTGCAGAGAACCATGAGTACTTTTTGTCCATCGCTATTCAAAATGGGGAGAAAATTTGGCGCCAAAGTGGCTAGCACGATGTAGATGGCATTGGACAGGGAGTCGGGCGGGCGGAACGTGGCGAAGAAAGCTATGACACTTGTGTTAAGCAGTAAGTTCATCCAGGGGCCAGCGAGGTGGCAAAAAGTCTTCTCGCGTCTGTCCAGAAGTAGCACTTGGTTCATGCGCACATAGAAAGCTGGAAGAATTCCGTAGTTCAGCTTGAATCCCATCTTCTCGACGCGCCGGCCACAGAGCCTCATTGCTAAGATGTGCGCACTTTCATGGGCGGCTATGTTGACGATGACCCAGAGGAAGATGACGGCAGCGCTGCCGAGGGTCAGCCTGCTCGGGGTGTACGCAAAGAACCAGGAGTAGGATGTGATACACAGTATGCAAAAGGATGCGATTATTACTCCCAGAGCAGGGCGGGTAATGCGACTCTTGTACGGTTCCCAGGCGATCCCCTCGAGGGCCCGGTGATTTGCCGGAACTTCAAAGTATCGGTTGGCTTCGCGATCGTGGATAACCGCCCGGTCACCGCGGCACACTGCCTCCACAAGGTTGTCTCGATAGTGTAGGTCATGAATCATGCTATTTCGTCGAGCCTAAGAACGGGATGCTAGGTACTCTTGACGATAACGCAACAAAGCGGGACGCAGCAATGCCACATGTTCATGGTTGGAGAAGATCTCGCAGCACAAGTGACAAGCATCGACTACTGGAAATGGCGATTGATACTTGTCGATGCCCTGTGCTTTCAATTCCTCGACGATCCAGCGGAATCCTTCACGCGAGATGATGTGAAACATGAGGTTGCGCTCTATCCGCCGTGCGGCTTCCTCAACTGTCAACTTTGACGCTCGGCCCACTGAAAGGGCGCTGTTGATGACACCGATTGAGCAGCAGGGATACGTCTGATCGTTGCCGGAGAAAAGGAGTGTCTGTCCGGGACATCTGAGTCTGTCGACTGAGGTTGCGCAGTACTCAATCTCATCTGAAGGTAGCGTGGCTGCGGCACCTGCGGGAGTGATCGAGATTCTGGTGATACGAATTCCTTCCACACTTGATCCTAGCTCCGTCAGCACCTCGTCAGCGCGGTGTGACTTGGACTCGACCATGTTGAGGAGAACTTTGATATTTGGTGCACAGCATCGAGCGTCAAGGATGTTCTTGATACGACGGACAGGCACGTACGGTGCGTGAAAGGCGTCGGTGCTGAGGGTGAGCACGCACAGGCCAGCGTCCTGAAGTTCCGTAAGCTGTTGACGAGCCGCCTTGGGGGTGACGCCCCAAAATCCATTTGAGACAAGAGTGGTTCGCTTGCCAGCTCTGGAGACCCGGCGAATCAGGTCTAGGATGAAGGCAGGGCGAAGGAGCGCTTCCCCTCCGGTGAACGAGATGACCTCTACGTCCGTGGCTGCTATCGCTTCGTCCACCAAGCGTTGAACATCGGTATCTGCGAGACGACGCTCGTCCTTCGGGTGCGATGACACACAACAATGGGAACAGTGGGCGTTGCATTTCATATGCGGTGCCAAAATGACGCGTTTCATACGCTCCTTCTCGCGGTCGACATATGGCGAGGCTTATCCACAGCCGCCCCCATGCATGCTTTAGCTAGAAATTTACTGCTCAACGCGCCGCCTGTGGATAAGCCTCAGAGAGCGGTGAGGGGTTATCCAACATGACAAAGTAGAGGTAACCCATCCCTCTTCAAGGACTTCTAGTCGTTAGCGCCAGCCAAAACCCAGCCGCTACCTCCAAGGACCCACCACAGATCATCGTTGTCATCTAGTTCGACCACGTCCTCGTCGACGAGCAACACGTCTAACAATTTTTCCATAATCATCTTCACCTCCTCTCCTCTCAGACTATATCGCTATATTAGCACATTGCCAAGGCAGGGGCAAAATCGTATTCATATTGGGTTGACTAGGAGTTTTGTGGTTTGGTCAGGACATCTGGGATAGTTGAATTTATCCGCAAATCGTGGACACATACTGCTTGCGCAGCTTGACCCTTGATTGAGTGTTTAATTGTTTTGTGGTGGTGTTCGAACTCGACCGGCGCCTGGTAGCCGAGTGATATGTGGAGCCGGTGACGGTTGTAGACCGTCTCGATCCAGCGGGCCGCCCTGTTCAAGGAGGCCGGGGTCACTGAGCTGTGGGACCTGGGCTGCGGCCTGGGGGTGGATGCGATGGCCTTCGCCCAAGCAGGGCTGAGGGTGCATGCCGTCGAGGTCGACCCGACGACCGCTGCCTTCGCGACGGCGAACCTCCGCGAATTGGATGCCAGGGTCATCGAGGGGCGCGCCGAGGACGTCGAGGTGCCGCCCGGGGCAGGAATCTTCCTCGATCCCGCCCGCCGCACCACCCGGGGGCGCACCTGGGACGTGAACCAGTTCACCCCGCCATGGTCCTTGGTGGAGAACCATCTGCGCGGCGATTGGCGCACCGCGGTCAAGCTCGGCCCGGGCCTGCCGAAGGAACTCATCCCGGAGCATGTGGCGGCGGCGTGGGTCTCGGCGGACGGCGACCTCGTCGAGACATCGCTGTGGAATTTCCTGGAAGCCGGGCCCCGAGCGGTCGTGATGCGCAGCGGTATGGTGCACACCCTGAGGTCCGGGGCAGATCCGCTGCCGGTGGGGTCGCTGGGGGACTGGGTCCACGAACCGGACAACGCGGTGATCCGGGCGGGGCTCGTCGCGGAGGCCGCCCCCGCTGCCCGACTCTTGGCCCCGGGCGTCGCCTACGTCACCTCCGATGCCCCGATCGCCAGCCCCTTCGTGACCGACTTCCGGGTTCTCGAGGTCCTCGACTACGACCTGCCCATCCTCAAACGCTGGGTGAAGGCCCACAGGATTGGGAGCCTGGAGATCAAACGCCGAGCCATCGACGTCGATCCCGCCGCCCTGCGGAGACAGCTGAAACCGAGGGGCGACTCCCACGCCACCATCATTCTCGCCCGCACCCAGGACGGTGCCCGAGCCATCGTCGTGAGCCGGCACAGCTGATTGGCCCCGGATTGCGTGCCCGAACATTTCGGGGAACGGTTGGGTCGTCGCAACCCACGCTGTCCTCCCGGTCGTTGACGCCGACCCAACGTCGGCTGCTGCGTCAGTCGGAACGCATCCAGGGGACCGCCGTCTCGCTCGCCCCGGAGCGCGGACCCGACGGGTTTACCATGGATGTTCTTGCGGCTGCAGCGGATGTCAGTCGTCGTACCTTGTTCAATCAGGTGGGCGATGAGATGCCGGTCATCCTCGGCCCGGTCAGCCTTGAGTTCGGGCCTGCCCAGGCCACAGGTTCGTTGTTCCGGGAGCACTTGGGAACTCCGAATCCATGACCTGACGCAGGCGCCGCTTTTTCTGCTGAGTGACACCTCGGTGAGAGAGCCCACTCAGTCGGTGCAGCGGGGGATCCGCACACACATGGCGAGAGAATCGAAGGTGGCGGAGGCGGCGGCCAAGCGGATGTGGGGAGTCCTTCGGTAGGCGGCTCGGTGACGACTAGGCCTGCTGGTGCAGATCACCAGCGCCAGCGTCGCCTGTGGGTTTCACGCCGGGGACCCGCTGATGATCACCGCCACGTGCCGGATCGCCCGTGACCGCCAGGTGGCGGCGGCTACCTCCCCGAGGGCACCTTCGTCCCGCGCCGGCAGCCCGGTGCCCTCATCACCGAGGCCAACGCCGTCGTGACCCGGGTGGTCCGGCTGGCGACGACGGGGAAGCTTGAGGCCGTCGACGGCACTCTGCTGCGACCCGAGGGTGATTCGGTGGTCTATCTCATCTCGGATTTGATACTGCCTAGCCTCTTTGCCGCCGACTACAAGGTGTTGGAGGTCCTGGATCACGTGGTTGGGACTCTGCGATGCTGGGTGGAGGCCACAGGTTCAGGAGCCTGGAGATCAAACGCCGAGCTATCGATGTGGATCTGACTGTGCTGCGTCGCCGCCTGGGACCCAGGGGCGACGCCCGCGCCCCCTGTCCCTGACCCGGAACGCTCGGGGAGCCAAGGTCGTCATTGTTGAACGGGAGTATCCGATTAGCGGTGTAGGTGGTGTTTTCTTCTGGTGGGTGCTGGCTGCGGGCGTGCGGTCAGCGAAGGTGGTGGCGAGGGTGTTCAGGGTGGGCTTCCAGCGCCATGTCCCGGCGGGTCTGTCCGGTGCCCTTGGGGTCCAACGATCTCGCGGTCAGGTAGGGCGTCTTCAACGCGACCTGCTCGTTCGGGAAGTGACCGCGGGCGCGAACGGCCCTGCGGAGACGAGCATTCAGGCTTTTGATCGCGTTCGTAGATCACAGGACCTTGCGGATCTCGATGTCGTGGTCCAGGAGCGGCACGAACTCGGTTCAGGCATTGCGCCAGAGCCGGATCATCGCCGGGTAGGCCTTGCCCCACTTCTCAGCGAACTCCTCGAACGCAGCCTCAGCAGTCGGGGTTTCGTGGATCGGTTTCAGGTTCGCGGCGATCTCGGGCCAGTGCTTCTTGGACGCGTAGCCGAAACTGTTGCGCAACAGGTGGGTGAGACAGGTTTGGACCTTCACTTGGCCGAACACTTTCCCGATGCTGTCCGGCAAGCTTTCGAGCCCGTCGCAGACCATGAAGAACACGTCCTTGACACTGCGGTTCTTCGGCTCGGTCAGGCAGTTGAGGCCAGAACTTCGCCGATCCCCCTATCGCTGTTGCCTGGTCAGATCCCCAAGATGTCCTTGTGGCCGTCCAGATTGACACCGATCGCGGCGTAGTAGGGCTGGTTACGGACCTGCCCGTCACGCACCTTTGATGACGATCACGTCAATGGAGATGGCTGCGTGGATGGGCTCCAAAGGGCGGGTCATCCACGTGTTCATCTCGTCGCCGACCGGGTCGGTGATCCGGCTGATCGTGTCCTTCGACACCGAGGTGCCGTAGACCTCGGCGAAGTGGGCGGCGATCTCACCGGTCGTCAACCCCTTTCGCGAACAAACTGGGGACCATCTGGTCCACCTCCGGCAAGCGGCGTTGACGCTTCTTGGTCAACTGCGACTCGAAGATCCCATCGCGGTCCCTGGGCACCTCGATCTGGATGACACCCACATTGCCGGTGACCACCGTCCTAGACCAGGCGCCATTGCGGAAGTTACCCCTCCCACGGCCGACGGGATCGTGCTCGTCGCAGCCCAAGTGCTCGTTGAGTTCCCCGCCCAGGGCGGCTCCGACGACCTGCGCCGTCAACGCCTTCAGCAGACCATCGGGACCGGTCAGGGCAATACCGGCGTCCTTGGCCTGAGGCACCATCTGCGCGATCACCTCACGCTGGGCCTTGCCCAACTCTGCCAACCCCTCCACCGGCGGTGGTGGCGTTGGGGCCACAACCCCCAATCCGGCCGACTCCACCGCCGACGAACTGCTGCTGGTGGTTGTCTCGGTCATGATGACTCCTCCTGCCCTGGCGGGCGATGAAGCCACTTACACCATTTCCAGGACAGTCCCTGGTGGCACGAACCGTGGGGAACCGAGCGAACAAGTGGTGGAAGCAGCATCCCGACCCGCCCCGGGTGGCATCAACCGCGAGGGACCCATTCATTTCTCCTGGGCCCCCGGAACCCCGTCAGACCAGTGTTCTCATTCGGCGCGCGTAGGTTCGCGACAACAAGTACCAGCGGACGGAGTCGTCCCAACGCCCACCGTGCAGAAGATCCTGCAGATGAACCGGAAACGTTTTGCCTGGACGGCCTGCGTCACGGCGCTGGCGTTGGTGATCAGCGCCGTCGCCGTGGCACAGCGGTGGCTTCGGGACACACGGATGTCCCACCGGAACATCACACAACATCACCGATCCACCTGATGCCCGTCCGGTCCACAACGCGCTTCCCCTTGACTCCGCGTATGGCTTCGACCTAGTGTCTGGCCTCATGGAACATCCCCGCATGATGCAGCTCGGCGCGCACTTCACCGCCTCTGCATGCCGGTGTTCCCACCCGGTCCGTCAGTTCTGACGCACCCGGAAATCCGGATCGCCCCGGAGTTTTCGTTTTCACTGCGCACTCGTAGTCCTCTGCGTTTTCCGGCAGTCGTCGCAACCTGACCCGTCACGCCCAATTGATGGTCAACGATCCTCACCCTGAACAAGGAGTACCCATGCCCATTTCCCGTCGCCACATCCTGGGTGGCACATTCGCGTCGTTGGCCCTGGCCTTCACCGCTTGTTCCGGGGCATCGCCCGACCCGGTCGCCTCCTCCGGGACCGGGTCGACCGGCAACGGACAGTTCCGAACCCTCGACCAGATCAAGTCCTCCGGCACCGTCAGGATCGGGGTTTTCAGCGACAAGGCCCCCTTCGGGTATATCGATGCCGACGGCAAACCCGCGGGCTATGACGTGGTCTACGCAGAGAGAATCGGCAAGGACCTCGGCGCGAAAGTGGACTACGTTCCCGTCGAGGCCGCTTCCCGGGTCGAGTTCCTGCAGACCGCGAAGGTGGACATCATCCTGGCGAATTTCACCATCACACCGGAACGTGGGGAGAAGGTGGATTTCGCCAACCCCTACATGAAGGTCTCCCTCGGGGTGGTCTCCCCGGACTCGGCACTGATCACGGAGGAGCCCCAGCTGGCCGGCAAGAAGGTCATCGTGGTCAAGGGCACCACGGCCGAGGCCTGGTTGGCCAAGAACCACCCGGAGATCGAACCTGACAAGTACGAGCAGTACAACGACGCCACCAGCGCCCTGGCAGACGGCCGCGGGGATGCCTGGGTCACCGACAACACCGAGGCCCTCGCCTGGGCGATCTCCAGCGACGGTTTCACAGCGGGTATCACGGCTCTCGGTGACCCCGACAGCATCGCTGGTGCCGTCACCAAGGGCAACGGGACGCTGCTGTCCTGGCTGAACGAACACTTGGTCACCCTCGGCAAGGAACAGTTCTTCCACGCCGACTTCGAACAGACCCTGCGACCCGTCTACGGCGATTCGGCGTCCGCGGAGGAACTGGTGGTCGAGGGAGGCCAGCTCTGAGCATGAAGAGCGTCACCGGCGAGGAGCTGACATGAACTGGGGCATCGTCTTCAGTTCGGCCCCCGTCTACGCCGAGGCGGCCCTGCTCACGGTGCGGGTCGCGCTGTTCGGAATCGTCGGGGCTCTATTCGCCGGAATCTGCTGCGCCGTGGCGCAGCACTTCCGCATCCCCGTGGCCCGCCATCTGGCAGCCGCGTACGTGGAGATCTCGCGCAACACCCCGCTGCTGGTACAGCTGTTCTTCCTCTACTACGGACTACCGAAGCTGGGCGTGAAACTGGATCAGGAGATCTGCGCCATCATCGGACTCACATTCCTGGGCGGCAGTTTCATGGCGGAGACGCTGCGGAGCGGGCTGGATGCGGTGGAGCCGATCCAGCTGCAGTCCTCCCTGAGCCTCGGCCTGACACCATGGCAGGCAATGCGGAGGGTGATTCTTCCGCAGGCCGTCGCCATCAGCATGCCGGGTATCACGGCGAACCTGGTGTTCCTGGTGAAGGAGACCTCCGTGGTCAGCATCATCGCTTTACCAGATCTGGTGTTCAGAGCAAAGGAACAGATCGGGTCGAAATACCAGACCTCCGAGGCCTTGCTGCTGCTCGTCGTCTGCTACCTGCTCATCCTGCTCCCAGTCTCGCTGGGCGCCGGTTTCCTGGAGAGGAGGTTGCGCCGTGCGACGTTCGGGGATTGAGCTGCTCCTCCAAGGACGAAACTTTCTGCGGCTTCTCGAGGGGCTGTGGGTCAGTGCATCCATCGCCCTGATCGCCATGGCCTTCTCGATCGTTCTCGGCATCGGGCTGGGCATCGTCATGACGTCACGGAACCCGGTGGTGAAGCTGTTCACCCGCATCTACCTGGAGGTGGTGCGAATCATGCCGCAGATCGTGTTGTTGTTCTTGGTGTTCTTCGATCTGGCCCGCTATCTCGGCGTCAACCTCGACGGCCAGGCGGCCGCGATCGTCGTGTTCACGCTGTGGGGCACGGCCGAAATGGGCGACCTGGTGCGTTCCGCCATCACGTCGATCCCGAAACACCAGTACGCCAGCGCGCAGGCGCTCGGCCTGACCCCGTGGCAGGTGCAGCGCCACGTCGTGCTGCCCCAGGCGGCGCGTCGCCTGCTCCCGACCACCATCAACCTGACCAACCGCATGATAATGACCACTCCCCTGGTGGCTCTCATCGGTGTGGTCGAGGTGCTGAAGGTCGGTCAGCAGATCATCGATGTGAACCGTTTCACCCATCCCGACGGTGCCTTGTGGATCTACGGCACCGTGCTGATCATGTATTTCGTCGTGTGTTTCCCGATCTCGTGGGGTGCTCGGCGTCTCGAGAGGAAGTGGGCCACCACATGACCCCGATGTTGCGAATCTCCGGTCTGGGAAAGAACTACGGGGATCTCCGGGCCCTGGACGGAATCAACCTGGAGGTCTCCCCCGGCGAGGTGATTGCCGTCGTCGGCCCCTCGGGCTGCGGGAAGTCGACGCTGCTGCGTTGCCTCAACGGCCTGGAGGCGATCACGGACGGCACCGTGGAACTGGACGGTGTCGTGATCACGGATCCGGGGACGCGCTGGACCGAGATCCGGCAGCGAGTCGGGATGGTGTTCCAGAGCTACGAGTTGTTCCCGCACCTGAACGTGATGGACAACCTGCTGCTCGGCCCTCGTCTGGTGCAGGGGCGCAAACGTGACGGGGCCGTGAAAGAGGCCACGGAGCTGTTGGAGCGTGTCGGGCTCGCCGAGAAGGCGAGCTCGCTGCCGCGCGAGCTGTCGGGAGGTCAGAAGCAGCGGGTCGCGATCGTGCGAGCGTTGATGATGCACCCAGAGCTGCTGCTGCTCGACGAGATCACCGCGTCCTTGGATCCGGAGATCGTCCGTGAGGTCCTCGACGTGGTGCTGGAACTGGCCGCCGATGGCATGACCATGCTCATCGTCACCCACGAGATGCCCTTCGCGCGGGCGATCGCAGATCGGGTGGTACTGATGGATGCGGGGCGGATCGTCGAGATCGCCACGCCGGAGAAATTCTTCACCGCTCCCGAGACGGAACGCGCACGGGCTTTCCTCAAGACGTTCGAGTTCGGCTCCGTCCGCCACCGGAAGAGCTGACGAGGTGTCGCGGACCGGGGCCTCTTGCGCATGACGGTTCTCAGCCGCGTCGTTCAGAGACCGACCACGGTGCTCGTGAAAACCTCTGCCCGGCGTTCACCGCACACCACAGTCACTTTTCACGGACCGTTTCCGCATCCTTCCAGAAGAACCCCAGATACGGGCTCTTCACAGGAGTGAGTGGATCAGGGGTCTGAATCCGCCGGCGTCGACTGGGCGGTGGGCAGAGCAATTGATGATGTTGCGGAATCCTCGGGCTGTGCCGCGCAGATGTTCCAGCAATGGGCCTCGTTTCCTGAGGTAGAAGCCCGCCGATCAGAGGGTTTCACGCAGCGCGCGCAACCGTTTGAGGGTTTCCTCGCGACCCAGGATCTCCATGGATTCGAACAGCGGCGGCGACACCTTGGCCCCGGTCAGTCCGACCCGCAACGGCCCGAAAGCAAACTTCGGTTTGATGCCCAGCCCGTCGACGAGTTTCTCCCGCAGCCCGGCCTGGATCGATGCGGCGTCGAAGGGCACCGCCTCCAGCACCTCGATCCCGGCGTCGAGGACCTCCGCGGCGTTGCCGGGCAGCGCCGCACGGGCCGCTTCCTCGATCTCTACCCGATCGGTGAACAGGAACCCCAGCTTCGGCAGGGCCTCGCCCAGCAGGGTCATGCGTTCGCTGACCAGCGGCACGGCCCGGCGCAGCACGTCGATGTCGATGGCCGCGTCCCAGTCGCCGCGTTCGGTGTGGAAGGCGACGATCCGTTCGGTCAGTTCGTCGGCACCGAGGGCGCGGATGTAGTGGCCGTTCAGCCAGTCCAGTTTCTTCACGTCGAAAACCGGGCCGGTGGTGTTGACCTTGTCCCAGGAGAAGTTTTCGACGAAATCCTCGAAGGTGGCCACCTCGGAGTCGTCATCGGCGGGCGGATAGCCCAACAGTTGCAGGAAGTTGCGGACCGCCTCCGGCAGGTAACCCTGTTCGCGGAACCACATCAGGCGGGCGGCCGGGTTGCGGCGCTTGGAGATCTTCGACCTGTCGGTGTTGCGCAGCAGCGGCATGTGTGCGTACTGCGGTTCGGGGAAACCGAGCCAGCGGTACAGCAGGAGGTGTTTCGGGGTGGAGCTGATCCACTCCTCGCCACGCACCACCGTCGTGATCCCCATCAGGTGGTCGTCGACGACCACGGCCATGTGATAGGTGGGGAAGCCGTCGGCCTTCAGGATCACCTGGTCGTCAGGGAAGGGGGCCTTCACCTCGCCGCGGATGATGTCGGTGAAGGTCAGGGGTGCGTCGTCGGGCACGAGCATCCGCACCACCGGGGTCTCGGTGAATCCGGGAAGCTTCGCGCG
>ERZ772993.871-NODE-871-length-12901-cov-15.821423_pt1 | contig 12901 bp, 7 predicted proteins | sample MGYA00580670_ERZ772993 | MGnify/ENA primary metagenome ERZ772993 (study PRJEB29015, sample SAMEA2737936) | human oral metagenome | biome: human oral; feature: human-associated habitat; material: dental | place: China | collected 2136 ...
CGTCGGTGAACGCGCCGGATGCGGAGCGCTCCATGCGGATGAGCCGATCGGTCAGGACGGTGAAGCGGACGTCGTCGCCCACGCGGACGACGGCCTCCGGCCGGGCGGGAGCCGGGCGGGGCTCCGCAGGGGCGTCGGACAGGGGGGAGGACACTGATTTCAACCCTTCGCTGCTGGTGTCGCAACGCCCGCGACGAGGTGTCCGCGGGCGGTCGTGCGAGCGTTGCCGATGAGAGGAGACGCACATACCGTACCGGGCGATGCGCGGCGCGGGCGGACCGGGCGGGCGGGTGTCCCGGATGCCACGGATGCCCCGGATGCCACAGGACGTCGCCGGAGCGGATGCCTCGGACGCTCCGGGTGCTACAGGCGGCCCTGGACCCGTGCCCTCAGCGCCAGCGCCGCCGCTCCCCGGGCCCAGCCGACGCGGTCGTGCTCGCGCACGACGATGTCGATGGGGGCCGCGTCGGGACGTCTGACCGACGCCACGCCGATCATCACCTGGTCCTCGAACAGGGCCGCCGCCTCGGCCCGCTCGCCCGCCACCACGACGACGTCGGGGAGCGTGAAGGCGGCCGCCATGGCGATGAGGCGGCCGATGCGCCGCGCGTAGGACGAGCAGATCGTCACCGCGCTCGCCTCGCCCCGCCTCGCCAGGTCCACGATCCGGGCGGCGGGCAGCGGGGAACGACTCCGCCGCCCCTGCTGCGCCCGCACTCCCCGTTGCGCCCGCTCCGCCCACGCGCGCTCGATGGCCGGACTGGTCAGGCAGTCCATCGCCGGGAGAGAGGTCGCCGGCCGGCCGCCGTCGGGGACCGGGACCCCGCCTATGAGGCCGAGCTCGGCGTCCGGCGTCGTGACGACCTCGCCGTCCACGACCAGCCCGAGGCCGACGCCGGCGCCGACCGTGAGCAGGGCCAGGCGATCGTGCTCGCGTCCCGCGCCGAACCAGGCCTCCTGCAGGGTGAGCGCCACCAGGTCGTTGCCGACGGTTGTCGGCGCATGCAGCCGCTCCTCGACGAGCTCGGCCAGGGGCACCTGGTTCCATCCCAGGAATGCGGCATCGGCGACCGTGCGCCCCGCGGTGGTGGCGCCGCCCAGGCTCACCCCGGCGCAGGACGGGGCGGGGGCGTCCGGCCCGGAGCGGGACAGCTCGGTCGCGGCGTCGGCCAGTGCCGTGACGGCGTCGGCGGGGGCGTGGCCGGGCAGGGCGCGGCGCGTCGTGGCCAGGACGTTCAGATGCAGATCGGTGAGTACCGCGGTCAGGGCCTCACCGGACAGGTTCACCCCGATCATGGTCTCCGCCTCGGCGCGCACCTCCAGAGGGGACTGGGGACGCCCCATCCCGGTCGGACGCTCAGTGCGGGCGATGAGGAGTCCGCAGTCCACGAGTGGAGCGGTCAGACGCGTGATCGAGCCGGGCGAGATGCCGACGATCCTCATGATCTCGGGACGGGACAGGCGGCCGTGGCGCAGCAGGGCCAGGACGATCGTCCGCTGGGTGTCGCTGAGCCCCGCCCACGGACCGGGCTCGCGGGAACCGCGAGGGTCTGATCGTGCGTCTGTCATGGCGGCATTCTGCCCGATGGGCCGCCGGCCCCGGACCGTCGGCGCGTCACGTCGAGATCGGTCGAGTTCCGTGCCGAGATCGGTCGAGTTCCGCGTCGAGATCGGTCCGCTTCCGTACTGGCATCGGTCCTGAGGCGACAACGCGCCCGTCCGCGCCGAGTCGCCGTCGCCCTCGCGCTGTCCGAACCCGTAGGGTCTGCACCTATGAGCCACTCCTCCCTCGTTCCCCAGCCCCGCCACGTCGGCGACGATGCCGACTGGTGGCGTCGCGCCGTCGTCTACCAGGTCTACCCCCGCTCCTTCCAGGACACCGACGCCGACGGCGTCGGCGACATCCCCGGCATCACCCGCCGTCTCGACCACCTCGACGCGCTCGGCGTCGACGTCGTGTGGCTGAGCCCCGTCTACCGATCGCCGCAGGACGACAACGGCTACGACATCTCCGACTACGAGGACATCGACCCGCTCTTCGGGAGCCTCGACGACCTCGACGAGCTCATCGCGGGCCTGCACTCGCGCGGCATGCGCCTGATGATGGACCTGGTGGTCAACCACACGAGCGACGAGCACGACTGGTTCCGCTCCTCCCGCTCCTCCAAGGACGATCCCAAGCGCGACTGGTACATCTGGCGCCCCGCTCGTCAGGTGCCCGGTCTGGAGCCCGGGCAGCCCGGAACCGAGCCCACCAACTGGGGCTCCTTCTTCTCCGGATCCACCTGGGCCTGGGACGAGGGCAGCGGCGAGTTCTACCTCCACCTGTTCTCCACCAAGCAGCCCGACCTGAACTGGGAGAACGAGGACGTCCGCCGTGCCGTCTACGAGATGATGGGGCGGTGGCTGGACCGCGGCGTGGACGGCTTCCGCATGGACGTCATCAACTTCATCTCCAAGACCTACCCGCTGGCCGACGGCCTCAAGCGCGATGGCGATCTTTACGGCGACGGCGCCTCCCTGGTGGTCAACGGCCCCCGCATTCACGAGTTCCTTCACGAGATGAACGAGACGGTCTTCGCGCCGCGAACGGAACATATCGTCACCGTTGGCGAGATGCCGGGGGTCACCCTGGCCGAGGCCCGGCGCTACACCGATCCGGCGCGCGCTGAGCTCGACATGGTCTTCCAGTTCGAGCACGTGGGCCTGGCCGAGGGGCCCGGCGGCAAGTTCGACCCCCGGCCCGTGGATCGCGTCGTCCTGAAGCGGAACCTCGCCGACTGGCAGGCGGCCCTCGCCCCGGCCACGGACGAGTCCGGGCGCATCACCGGGGAGAGGGGGTGGAACTCCGCCTACTGGGACAACCACGACCAGCCCCGCGCCGTCTCGCGCTATGGCGACGACGACCCCGCCTGGCGGGCGATCAGCGCCAAGACTCTCGCCTCGATCCTCCACCTGCACCGGGGCACGCCCTATGTCTACCAGGGCGAGGAGATCGGCCAGACCAACACGGTCTTCACCGGTATCGACTCCTACCGCGACCTGGAGTCCATCAACCATTATCGCGAACGGGTGGGCGTGGGTGACGATCCCGAGGCGGTGCTGGCGGGTCTGCCGGCGAACTCCCGCGACAATGCCCGCACACCCGTTCAGTGGGATGCGAGTCCGCAGGCGGGCTTCACCACGGGGATGCCGTGGATCGACGTCACCCCGAACTACACCGAGATCAACGCCGCCAGCCAGGTCGGGGTACCGGGGTCGGTCTTCGAGCACTATCGGGCGCTCATCGCTCTGCGGCACGCCGACGACGCCGTCGCGCTGGGCACCTTCCGCCTGTTCGACGCCGAGGACGCCGGGTCCTGGACGATCCTGCGCGAGTTCGTGAACGCCGATGGCGAGCGCCAGCAGGTCCTGCTGCTGGCCTCGTGCGCGCGCGAGGGCCTGGAGACGGGGGAGGGCTCGGCGCTGCGGCAGCGGCTCGCGGCCGAGGGGCTCGACCTGGGACAGTGGGCCGACGCCGAGCGGGTGCTGGTCGCTTCCCTGCCGGTTGAGGATGCCGGGAGCTCGGGTGCGGGCGCGCCCGAGCAGTTGGGCGGCTGGGACTCGGTCATTCTGCGCCGCACCGTGTGATGCTCCGTCGAGATCGGTCCGGTTCCGCGCCGAGATCGGTCGCACTCCGCGCCGAGATCGGTCGAGTTCCGGCTCGAGATCGGTCGTAATCCGCGTCGAGATCGGTTCAGGGCGACGACGTCGGACAGCGCGCGGGAGAACCGGACGGTCAGACGATCACGTTGCGCTGATGCGTCGCTTTCCCAGGTGCGCCACGAGCAGTGCGCACAGGGTGAACTCGGCTCCGGTCAGGATGGCGCTGCCCCATGTCAGGGACGTCCAGCCGTCATCCGGGGCGAGCGTGTCCAGGAAGACGGCGACGAGGTTGCCTCCCAGGTGCATGCCCAGGGCGAAGAACAGGGATCGCAGTCGTACCACGGACCATCCCGCCACTAGGCCGAACAGCAGCTTGTCGGGAACCTGGAAGGCGTAGACCTGAGCAGGAACCTCTGAGCTGATCCAGGTGGGCAGGTGCATGGCGGCGAACATCAGCGCTGTGACCCCGACGGCGATCCCGGCGCCCCGACGCTCCTGGAGCGGAGTGAGGATGATGCGCCGCAGGGTGATCTCCTCGGGAATCGCGTTGAGACAGCCGCCTATGAGGATCGCCACGAGTATGGCGATGAGCAGTTCCGAGGGTGCGGCGCTCGCGATCGCGGCTCCGACGTCGGGCCTGGACTGCATATGGATGAGGACGGTGCCGACCGCCGGCGCTGCTGCGCCCAGTCCGAGGAGCGCACACGGCCCCCACGGCCCGTCCGAGTAGAGCAGGGCGCGGAACGGCCGGCGCTCCACAAGGCGCCAGTAGGCGAGCGCGCCCGGATGGAGCATGAGCATGAGCTGCCACGGGCCGCCCACCAAGGCCAGCCCCGTCATGGCCACTGGGACCAGCAGGGCGAGAAGGAAGCAGATGATTCTCAGGTGGCGACGGGGCATGGGACGGGGCTCTCAAAGGGGTGGGTGATTGTGTGAGCTGCGTCATTATAGGGCGATCGGATCAGCTTTCGCCGCGTCTCGATGCGGAATCGGACCGATCTCGAGCCGGAGATGTACCGATCTCGCTGCGGGTTACGACCGATCTCGGCGCGGAGAACGACCGATCTCGGCGAAAGAAGAAAAAGAGGAGGAGGTCAGCCACCAGCAGCCCGCCGCGACCACCGCCATGAGCGCCAGCACCCACAGCCCGGGCCGCACGAGCTCCCACACGAAGAGCGTGCCGAACACGGGAGCGCGCTGGGTCATGGCCAGGACCGCCCCCGCTCCCACCAGTGCGAGCGCCGGCACGCTCACGTCCCAGCCCGCCAGACCCGCCAGTCCCGCCGCCGCGGCCCCCGCGCTGCCGCCCAGGGCGAAGGACGGCGCCAGCAGCCCGCCCGTGGCCCCCGCTCCCAGCGTCAGCCCGGTCAGTACCGGCTTGAGCACCATGACGCCGCCCAGCGCCACCAGCGCCGCCTCCGTCGTCGGCGATGCCAGCGCCGCCTCCAGGGCGTCCCGACCGTTGCCCGGCAGGACGGGCAGCCACAGCGAGGCCGCGCCCGTGAGCAGGCCCGCCGCGGCGATGCCCAGCGGCAGTGCCCAGCTGTTCGGGAGCCTGTGCGCCTTGAACCAGCTCCACAGCCCGCGCGCGCCGACGCCGAGCGCCATGAGCCCCGGCGCCATCGCCAGCGCCGTCAGCACTGTGGCGGCCGTTGGCCCGCTCACCGTCACCTCGAAGGTCGGCAGGCCGCGGGAGTGCAGCCACGAGACGACCGTCGCGATCGCACTCACCGGCAGCGCCAGCCACACCCCGCGGCGCCGCGCCCCCGCCGTCAGGGTGATCTCGACGGCGAACGCCGCCCCGCCCAGCGGCACGTTGTACATCGCCGCCAGACCGGCTCCTGCCGCCGCGGCGACGAGCAGGGTCGTGGTGCCGGCCTCCAACCCCAACCACCGAGCCAGCCGGGCGGCGACGGCGCCCGACATGAGGCGCGGCGCCCCTTCACGACCCACGGAGTTGCCGGCGCCCACGACGAGGACCTGCAGCGCGCCGTCGGCGAAGGGACGCGTCAGCCCCATTCGCGCCGCCGCGGTTCCCGAGCCGTCCGCCACGGCGTCCTCAACGCCGACCACACCGCCGGTGGCCCGTTCCCACCACCACAGCGCCCCCGCCGCAGCACCGCCGAGGGCGGGCGCGAGCACGCGACGCCACGGCGGAGCGGCCTCGACCCGCTCGGGCAGCGTCCCCTCAGCGATCCCGTAGAAGAGCCACTCGAAACCCTCGAGAAGGTAGGCCATGGCGATGCCGATCAGCCCGGCCGCCGTGCCCGCCAGCACGACGGCGATCACAAGGCGAGCCGTCCGACCCGCGCGGCTGCGCGGCGAAGGAGAGGGTGGGGGTGTCATCGGGGAGACGATATGACGAGACCGTCCCGCGGCGCTCCCGCATCGGCTCCGGGCGGTAGTGCCGGGGCCCGAGGCGGCCATGACGGCCAAGACGGCCAAGACGGCTCGAATCAGCGGGCCCTTGCACCCTCACACGGCGTCAGGGACTAGTATTCAGCGCGTCCCCGCGGTACTGCGGTCGTATGCGGGGCCCGCCGTCGGGCCTCATCAGTCGGGCTGGTCGACTCGGTCCGATCACGGCCCCGCCGTTGCTCCCTCAACCTCGGAAGTCCCATGCTCGTCAGTCTTCTGCGCACCCATTTGCGCCCCTACCGGACCCTGCTGGCTGGGGTCCTCATCCTGCAGATCGTGCAGGTGATGGCCTCCCTGTACCTGCCGAACCTCAATGCCAGAATCATCGACACCGGTCTCGCGCAAGGCGATACCGGCTATATCTGGCGCATCGGCGCCCTCATGCTCGGCGTCTCCGTGCTCCAGGGCGCGGGCACCATCGGGGCCACCTGGCTGGCGGCCCGCTCGGCGCTGGGCATGGGACGCGATCTGCGCGCTCTCATCTTCCGGCGGGTCGGAGACTTCTCCGAGCGTGAGGTCTCCGTCTTCGGGGCGGGCTCCCTGATCACCCGTACCACCAACGACGTTCAACAGGTCCAGATGCTCGTGCTCATGAGCTGCACCATGCTGGTAACCGCGCCACTGCTCGCCGTCGGCGGCGTCGTCATGGCGGTGACTCACGCCCCCTCCCTGTCCTGGCTCATCGCGGTGGCCGCGCCCGTGATCCTCCTGGTCGTGGGCTCGACCGTGCGGCGCATGGTTCCGCTGTTCCGCTCTTTCCAGGAGCGCCTGGACACCATCAACCGCGTGCTGCGCGAGCAGCTGACCGGGATCCGCGTCGTGCGCGCCTTCGTGCGCGAGCAGGCGGAGACTGAGCGCTTCGAGGAGGCCAACCGGGACATCTCCCGGGTGGGGGAGAGAGTCGGCCAGCTGTTCGTCTTCCTGTTCCCGGCGACCATCCTGGTGCTGGACGTGACCATGACCGGCGTCGTCTGGTTCGGCGGCCATCAGGTGGGGGCGGGCCAGGTGGAGGTCGGCACGCTCGTCGCCTTCATGAGCTACCTGCTGCAGATTCTCATGGGCATCGTCATGGCCAGCTTCATGACCATGAGCATCCCGCGCGCCGCCGTATGCGCCGAGCGCATCAGCGAGGTCCTCGCCACCGATCCCTCCCTGACCGTGGCCTCCGACGCCGTCTCGGACTTCCCCCGGCCGGGCACCGTGGAGATGCGCGACGTCGCCTTCACTTACCCCGGCGCCGAGGAGCCCGTCCTGACAGGGATCTCCTTCACCGCCGGTCCCGGGCAGACGGTCGCCGTCGTCGGCTCGACCGGTTCGGGCAAGACGACCCTGGTCAATCTCCTCCCCCGGCTCCTGGATGCCTCCGACGGCCGGGTGCTGGTCGGCGGCACGGATGTGCACCGTGCCGAGCCCGAGGCCCTGTGGGCCCAGCTGGGGCTGGTGCCGCAGAAGCCCTTCCTCTTCGCCGGCACTGTCGCCTCCAATCTGCGTCTTGGGCGCGAGGAGGCCACCGATGAGGAGCTGTGGGAAGCCCTTGAGATCGCCCAGGCGCGCGACTTCGTGACCGAGATGGATGGCGGGCTCGAGGCGCCCATCGCCCAGGGCGGTACGAACGTCTCCGGCGGGCAGCGCCAGCGCCTGGCCATCGCCCGCGCCCTCGTACGCCGCCCGGCGGTGCTCGTCTTCGACGACTCCTTCTCCGCCCTGGACGTCGCCACCGATTCCCGTCTGCGTGCGGCCCTGCGCCCGGCCACGACGGGGATCACCAAGATCATCGTCGCCCAGCGCGTCTCGACGATCACCGACGCCGATCTCATCCTCGTCCTGGATGAGGGCAGGCTCGCGGCCAAGGGCACGCACGAGGAGCTGCTGGCCATCAGCAGGACCTACCGCGAGATCGTCACCTCCCAGCTCGGAAGCGAGGCCGCCGCATGAGTACTGCTGATTCCGCCGCCCCCACCACTCCTGCCGCCGTCGATGGGCTCAGCGAGGAGGACCTCGCGCTGGCGGCCAGCGCTCAAGCCTCCTCGGATGACTGGAGTGCCGGTCCGCCTCCGGGCAAGGCCAATGCCTTCTGGCCCTCCTTCACCCGCATGCTCGCTCTGCTGGCTCCCTTCAGGATCCAACTCGTGATGGCGGGGCTCGCTTCCGTCGTCTCCGTCGTCCTGACCGTGATCGCCCCCAAAGTCCTGGGCCGTGCCACCAACATCGTCTTCGAGGGCGCCATCAGCTCCCGCCTGCCGGCGGGCGCGACCAAGGAGCAGGCGATCGAGAGCCTGATCGCCTCGGGCCACGGCGAGATGGCGGACATGGTCCGCGCCATGGATCTCCTGCCCGGCGCGGGCATCGATTACGGCGCTCTGGGCCGGGTCCTGCTGCTCGCCCTGGCGGTCTACATCGGTTCGGCCGTGCTGTCCTGGCTCGAGGGCTTCATCCTCAACCGCATCACGATCAGGGCGATGCTCCGGCTGCGCGCAGACGTCGAGGCCAAGATCCACCACTTGCCGCTGTCCTACTTCGACCGCGTCCAGCGCGGCGAACTGCTCAGCCGCGTCACCAACGACATCGACAACATCACCAACACGCTTCAGCAGTCGCTGTCCGGCGCGCTGAGGGCCATTCTGACCGTGCTCGGGGTGGTGGCCATGATGCTGTCGATCTCGTGGAAGCTGACCCTGGCGGCGCTGGTCATCCTGCCGCTCATGGCCGTCATGTTCGGTGTCATCGGGCCGCGCTCCCAGAAGGCCTTCACCGTGCAGTGGGCCAAGACCGGGCGTTTGAACGTGCGTGTCGAGGAGTCCTTCTCCGGTCACGCCCTGGTGCGCACCTACGGTCGTATGCGGGACTCGCGCGAGAGGTTCGACGCCGAGAACGAGGAGCTCTACCGCGCCGGCCTGCGCGCCCAGTTCCTGTCCGGCCTCATGATGCCGATCATGCAGGTCATCGGGAATCTGGCCTATGTCGTGATCGCGGTCCTCGGCGGGTTCATGGTCGCGGGCGGCAGCCTGCGCCTGGGCGACGTGCAGGCGTTCATCCAGTACTCCCAGCAGTTCTCCCAGCCCCTGGGGGAGCTCGGCGGGATGGCCACCGCCGTCCAGTCCGGCACGGCCAGCGCCGAGCGGGTCTTCGAGCTTCTCGACGCCGAGGAGGAGCGCCCCGATGACGTCAATGATGCGGGCTCGGCGCCCCAGGAGGCACCGAGGCCCGCGCACGGCGGAGTGATCGAGATGGACCGCGTCCGCTTCTCCTACGACCCCGACGTCGAGCTCATCCGCGACCTGTCGCTGCGCGTCGAGCCCGGCCAGACTGTCGCCATCGTGGGGCCCACGGGGGCCGGCAAGACCACCCTGGTCAACCTCCTCATGCGCTTCTACGACGTCGATGGCGGTCGCATCACCCTCGACGGCGTGGACATTTCCGCCATGCGCAGGCGCGACGTGCGGGCGCGCACCGGCATGGTGCTGCAGGACCCGTGGCTCTTCCAGGGCACGATCCGCGAGAACATCCGCTACGGGCGTCCCGGCGCCTCGGACGAGGAGGTGGAGGCGGCCGCGCGCGCCTGCTACGTCGACCACACCGTGCGGGCGCTGCCCGAGGGCTACGAGACGGTCCTGGAGGAGGAGGCCGCCAATATCTCGGCCGGCGAGCGTCAGCTGCTCACCATCGCCAGGGCCTTCATCGCGGATCCCGCCGTCCTCATCCTGGACGAGGCCACCAGTTCGGTTGACACGCGAACCGAGCTCCTGGTGCAGCGGGCCATGGGGGCGTTGCGGCGTGGCCGCACGAGCTTCGTCATCGCCCACCGTCTGTCTACCATCCGCGACGCGGACACGATCCTGGTCATGGAGCGTGGCGACATCGTCGAGCAGGGCAGCCATGCAGAGCTGTTGGAGCGCGGCGGCACCTATGCGTGCCTTCATGCCGCGCAGTTCGCCCGCGCTCTGGCTGAGAACGAGAGTGCGCCGGACTGAAGCTGACTCGCTGACTCGCAGCCGGGCTGTGCTGCTTGCTCTGCTTACTCCGCTTGCTACTTACTACGCCTCTTTGATCCTTACTGGATGGGGAAGAGGAGCGTGCTCAAGGGGAAAGGAGCGTAGTGAGCGCGGGTAAGCGCAGGTAAGCGTCATGGGCGTAGCTATCGCGTCACTCCGAGGGTGCCGCTGCGGCGCTCACCGCCGCGCCGAAGTCGGGGATGTCCTCCATGGGGATGACGCCGCTGTTCTGGCTGACCAGGCTGATGGCCTCGCGCAGCCCCATCCACCACTGATGGAGGGGCCTGCGCGAAGCCAGGTCCAGTTCGTCGTTCATGCGCTCCAGCCGGTGGTGGGAGATCCGTCCACCCGTCAGGCCCACATAGCTGGAGTGGTAGGTGCCCGCCTCCAGCTGCTCCGCAAGCAGATCCAGGGCGTGGGCTACGAGCTTGGTCGCCATGATGCGGTCGAAGGCGGACGGGTCCCCGCCCTGCTGCAGGTGGCCGATCGCCGCATGGCGCACGTCGTACAGGCCGTGCCCCTCCTGGGAGAAGATCTTGGCGAGCACATCCAGGGTGTAGTTCTTGCTCGCCCGCTCGTTGCGGATCACCAGGTAGAGCTGGCGGCCCGAGCGGAAGGAGTCCACCATGCGCGCTGAATCCTGGGCCAATTGGGCCAGTGTGAGGCCGTCCTCGTTGAGGTAGACGCGCTCGGCGCCGGTGGCGATACCGCTCATGAGGGCGAGGTATCCGCACTTGCGGCCCATCGACTCGGCCACGAAGCAGCGGTGGGAGGCGGCCGCCGACTGCTTGATCGAGTCCAGCGCACCCACGGCGTTGTTCAGGGCGGTGTCCGCTCCGATGCTCAGCTCGCTGCCCGGCAGGTTGTTGTCGATCGAGGCGGGCACGCAGATGATCGGGATCTTGAAGGCGGGGTAGCGGTCCCGCTCCGAGACCAGCTCGTATGCGGACAAGTAGGCGTTGAACCCGCCGATGATGAGCAGGGCGTCGATTCGGTGGGATTCGATGGCGCGTCCCAACGAGTAGAGTTGCTCGATGGTGGGGATTTCGCGCCGCGTGCCCAGCTCGGCGCCGCCGTCGCCCACCCAGCCCTCGACGTCGTCCCAGCTCAGCTCTCGCACGTCGCCGTCCAGGAGGCCGGGGAAGCCCCCGTAGACCCCGAGCATGGTGAAGTCGTGATCCAGGCCGAGGCGCACTGCCGCTCGCGCCGCCGTGTTCATGCCGGGGGCGAGACCGCCCGCGTGGATGATGGCGACCCGCTTGGACTCCGCGCTCGGCGACTGGTCCGAGGCGGCGTCGGGGTCGAGCTCGGGGGGAGTGGACATGGTCTCGAAGATCCGCAGCATCTCCCCGAAGCTCGCGCCGCGGGCGGCCACCGCCCCCTCGTAGTCCCCGCTGGCGACGAGGTCTTTGACGGCGCGGGTGGCGCGGATCTGCTCCATCATGGGCAGACGGCTGATGCGGTTGTGTCGCTCGGCGATGATGACCGGCTCGGACTCCGGGGTGGCGGTGACCGCCTCGTGGGCGGCCGCGCAGCCAAGCAGCGTCGACATCCACCGGTCGTAGGCGCTCGGCTTACCACCGCGCTGAACATGGCCGAGGATCGTGACGCGGGCGTCCTCGCCCAGCCGTTCGGACAGGACGCGCTTGACGTCGTCGGCGGAGATGGGGTTGCCGGATCGGTCGGTGGCGCCCTCGGCGACGACGACCATGGACTCGCGGCGCCCGGCCTCACGGCCCTTGGCGAGTTTGCGGCACATGTCCTCCTCCCAGCCGCCGGCGGGCGGGAGCTCGGGCACCAGCACGTAGTCGCAGCCGCCGGCCACCGCCGCCATGAGGGCCAGGTAGCCGCAGTGGCGGCCCATGACCTCGACGATGAAGGTGCGCTGGTGGGAGGCCGCGGTGGAGGAGATGTCGTCGATCGCCTCCAGGATGCGGTGCAGGGCGGAGTCGGTGCCGATGGTCATGTCCGCGCCGACCAGGTCGTTGTCGATGCTGCCGACGAGGCCGGTCACCATGAGCGCGGGGTGGGCCGCGGCCGTCTCGGGGGAGATCTCGCCGCGCTCGGCCAGCTCGGCGACCAGGCCGGGCCAGTTGGTGCGGAACGCGTCGGTGCCGGTCAGGGACCCGTCGCCGCCGATGACGACGAGGCGGTCGATGCCGTGCTCCAGGAGGTTGCGGGCGGCGGCCAGCTGGCCCTCGCGCTCGCGGAATTCGGCGGAGCGGGCGGTGCCGATGAGGGTGCCGCCGCGGTGGAGGATCGATCCGACCGAGTCCCACTGGAGCGGGTGGATGCTGTCGCCCCCGGCGACGGCGCCGGCCCAGCCCTCCATGACGGCGTAGGGCTGGGCGCCCATGCGCAGGGCGGCGCGCACGACGGCGCGCACGGCCGCGTTCATGCCCTGGGCGTCGCCGCCGGAGGTCAGGACGCCGATGCGCACCGGTTCCGGCGGCGGCGCGGGCGCGGCGGGCGCGGGGGAGGTGTCGGCGGCTTCGGTGGGGGGCGTGTCGGCTGGCATCTGTGGATCCTTCCGGGCGGGCGAGACATCCTGTGATGAGTACCATTGTGGCCCGTTCCCGGCTCCCGCGCTTGCATCGGAGGTCCCGGGGCGGGGCGTGCCGCGCTGCCCGTGCGATGGCACGGGGCGATGACGCTGGACGTCAGTGTTATCAACCGGAAGTGAGGTTCTCGCGATGAGGGACATGACCGGGGACCTGATCGGGCTGGTGCCGCCCCCGGAGGAGCCCGAGCCGGCCGGCGGGAGCCTGCCGGAGTCGGTGGTCCTGCCGGGGGACTATCTGCACTTCCTGTCGGTGTACGGGGTGGGGACCTTCGACATGTTCCTG
>ERZ772993.874-NODE-874-length-12862-cov-3.337003_pt1 | contig 12862 bp, 11 predicted proteins | sample MGYA00580670_ERZ772993 | MGnify/ENA primary metagenome ERZ772993 (study PRJEB29015, sample SAMEA2737936) | human oral metagenome | biome: human oral; feature: human-associated habitat; material: dental | place: China | collected 2136 ...
GCGCCCCCACAAGAACGCCGCCCTGCCCTGCGAGCCGGCCCCCGCCGGCCTGTTCACCGGCATGATCGACGACGCGGACGACGAGGGCCTGGCCCAGCTCCAGCACGCGACCTTGGACAAGTTCGTCGAGGACTTCATCGCGGTGGTCTGGGAGCGTCCCACCGACGGTTCCCAGACCCTGACGTGGTGCCCGAGGTGGTGGTGCCACGACGAGGCCGTCTTCCGGCTCACAGCGCTGTGGACGGCGTGGGAGCACATGCGCGTTCACGACGGCCCCACAGCCATGGCCGCCTGGCTGACCCGCTACGCCGACCCGATCATGGCGGTCGTCCTGGACGCGGAGGCCGGCCCCTTCCGGGGCTGCAAGTCCGACCGCGGACACAAACACCTGCGCCCCCACAAGAACGCCGCCCTGCCCTGCGAGCCGGCCCCCGCCGGCCTGTTCGACGAGCGCACCTGACCACGTTTCGCTCGGTCGCGCCAAGGCAAGCGATGGGGCCCACCACGATCATCGTGGTGGGCCCCATCTCTGGCTATCGGGGTACCTCCTAGAGGCGCTGCTGGCGTCTCCTCGGCCCGTTATGGCGCACGCCACGAGCCCGGCCGCGACGACGTGGGCTGGACGGCGCCCGCGTGGCCCGGGAGGCTGGCTCGTGCAGGCCCTGCTGGCCCGTGACCGCCGCGCGTACCGCCTCCGGTGGGGCGCCGGCCTCGAGCTGCTGCTGCGCCCACTCCTCTCGAGCGGCCTGCGAGTCCCAGACCGTCTCACTTGCACGAGCCCAGGAGACATCAGCCTGCTCCCTGCTCGTCGTCGTGGTAGGTGCCCCTCCGGAGGCGTACAGAGCCTCGCGCGCCTCACCTGCCTCCAGGGTGGTGCGTGCGTGAGCCGCTGAGGCCCGTCCACGCGCCTCAGCGGCCGCGCCGGCGTAGGCGATGCGATACGCGGCCACACGTCCCCTGGACGCCGCGTTCTCCCCACCAGCTACTCCGAAGCTGGTGACCAGGGCGCGCCGCTGGTGCAGCTGGAGACTGTCGAGGTAGACCTCCGGCGTCAAACCGGCCTGCTCGGCCTCCCCGGCGGCCGCGCGCCTGGCCAGCTCGGTGTACGTGCCGCTGCGGGCAGGTGAGCTGGCCAGATGCACCGACCCGGGCACCGTCTGCGCCACCCGGCTTCCCTGGTAGACGAAGTGCGCAAGCCACTGCTGCGGATCGGGATAGGCGCCGTCGTGCTCGACCTGCCAGGACCGTTTGAGCGCCGTCGCACTGTCGGCACCGATCACTGATCCGATATCGACCTGGCTGCGGTCAGCGCCCGTGGCGTCCGCCAGTGCTGTCTGGTAGCCCTCGGCCGCCTGCGACTCGAGATCGGGCCTGACCTGACCGTCCAGGGACGACAGGGCCGGCGGAGCGTCGAGGTCGTAGCCCTCGGCCGCCAGGGAGGAGTACAGCCTGTGGGCCCACTGCCTGCTGGAGGAGTCCTCATCAAGGCCCGCCACCCAGGGCGCGTCATGGGTGCTGTAGTGCTCCTTGACCCAGGCCACAGCCGTGGCCTGCTCGGCCTCCATAGAGTCGACCCGGGAGGCTGAGCGTGCCGGAGGCTTCTGGGATGCGGCGTCACGGCCTCGGCTCTGACGGTCGTGCTCCTGGGTGGACTCATCAAGACGCCGTCCCCAGTCCTCCTGCTCCTCGCCGGCGATCGCTGGCGCAGCCGCCGCGAGGACCTTGGGGTCCACGTCCTGGCTCGTCAGCGGCTGGCTGGGCTGGGCAAGGTCGATGTTCCACCGCAGCTGGGCCTGCCGCTCGCACTCTGCCACCGCCCGAGCGGCCTCAGGGTCGAGGAAAGAGAACCTTCCGGCCACTGAGTAGACATGGGCCGCCTGCGAGGGTGTCGCGGTCTCCCACCACCCCTTATCGAGGGCCGACCGGTAGACGGGCGCGGCCAGGCGCCGCTCACCCTCCATGACCTGGCGCAGGCGCCGCTCGTCCTCGACGCTCTGCCTCTCGGCTCTGGCCAGGTCGCGCTGACGGCGCCTGGCCATGAACTCGGCAACCTGCATACCGGCACGCCAGCCTTTGATGATCTCCTGACTGGCCTCAGCCAGGACGTCGTCACTCATCGTGCACCTTCCTTGCTCATCGAGCTACTCGTCGTGGGAATGGTCTCCTCCCAGAAAGGGACGAGCCTGGTCAGCAGGGCGGTCGCCCCGGAGGCCAGCACCCACGCCCTGCCACGGGGCAGGGAACCGAGCTGGTCGACCGGCGCGATCTTCCGCTCCTGGGCCTCCATCGACCTCGTCGACGACGAGCCACCCTGCGAGCTGGTCGTCTGGACCTGATCGACCCAGTGAGATCCGATCAGGTCCGAGAGCATCGACAGGAACTCCGGCTCAGCGACGCCTCCGCCGTAGACCTTGTTGTTGGCCGCCGACCACAGCGTCTGCATACCCTCACGACCCCACGCCGCGACCCCCTGGGACCAGCCCTGGATCTCCGTATCCATAAGAAGCCCTCGTGAACCGAAGTGGCTGTAGAGACTCGGCAACTGGCTCCACCGGCACACGTTTGCCGCCTCGTCCAGCTCTACCAGGATCGGCACGCTCAGCCGGCCGCCGGGCTGACGCTTGGCGTGCTCCATGGCGGTCTCTGTGAACGCCATTGTCAGTGCCGTCACCACGGGGGCCGCCGACGCTGGGCCTTCCTGGCTGAGCAGGTAGAGCGTGTCAGTTGAACGCAGCAACTCTTCCAGACGTAGCTCGGGGATCCAGTGGTTTGGCGTGACCCATGACATGGTCCGCTCGTCAGCGGTGAACCCCATGATCTGCTGTGCCCCGGCGAAGATGCCCGAACGGGTCACCTCCACCATGTTGAGCGTTGCCTGGAGCTCATCGGCCTTCTCGTACTCCCCGGCCTGACGCAGAAACAGCACCGGCTCGTCGTCACTGGGGTCGTTGACCCACCGCTTCACCTCAGCCAGAGACCGCCCCGACCTGGCGGCGGCCAGCAGAAGACGCGCCACCAGGTCACGAGCACCGGTGTCGAAGAACGGATTGGACTGGCCGCTGGCCGGCCGGCTGGCGTCCATCAGCGCCTGCGCCATCGCAGTGGCACGCGCCGAGCCTGTGATGTAGGTCAGCGGGTTCCACCAGAAGGACTGGGGCTCACCCACGATCTCCTGCGGGTCGAACACCCACACCTTCCCGCGCTCCTGACGGGCCTGACGTGTCAGCTCCACGATGTCGGGCTTGTTGGACGTCGCCACCACCAGGCCCGGGGCCGCCAGAATCCTCGGCACCACCCAGCAGGTCGTCTTCCCCGTCCTGGGACCGGCGATACCAATACCCACCGCCTCAAAGTCGGAGTACAGAAGCCGGTTGTCACTGACCGCCCTGCCTATCGGCAGCCCGAAGCTGTCGGTCGCCGCCCCCAGGCGCCGGGCTGTGGCCTCCACCTGCCCACGGCTGAGCGGCTCCGTGTCACGCTTGTAGCCCACCAGGGCCGCCGCCTCGTCCCCACGCCGGCGTCGAGCACGCCCACGACGACGCACCAGATGGACCCCCATCACCACCACCGGCAGGAAAGCCGCCACGAGACCGACGCACACCCACATGCCGGCGCTCGCCTTCAAGGACCCCTTCAGCAGCGCCAGGATCAGGCCGAAGGGGTTCCACGACGGTGAAGGCTGACCGGTCCACCACGCCCACAGGTGCACGCCCACGTCCAGGCACACCGAGAAGACCCCGAAGGCGATCAGCCCCAGCCACAGCAGGATCGTGGACGGCTCCCACGTCCTGATCTCATCACGCAGCCGCACTGCCCTCACCGCCCTCTGAGGCGTCCATCGCCCACCGCTTGTTGGTGTTGTTGATATCCACCTCGGAGGCCGCTAGGTTCAGGTGGAACGGCCACCCCGGAGCATCCGAGGTCTTGAGCATGAAATTGCCCATCCCGGCCGGCGGAACCTGCTCCCCCGACGTCGGGTCGAGACTTCCCGGAGCGTTCCAGGAACGCAGCAGGGCCTGCTCCTCCAGACTCAGGTTGAACACCGTGGCGATCATCTCCATCTCCCGCGGCGGGACACCGGCGGTGAACAGCATCTTGGACCGCTCCACGAAACCCCTCGCCTTGACCCGGTCCTCCTCATTAGGAAGCGTGTCCATGTCAGTGATGGAGTGCGTGCACAACATCTGTCCTACGCCCACCGACCTGTTGGTGCGCGTCAGGGCGTCGATCCGGTCCACCAGGCCCGGAGATGCGCGCATGATGCGCCACATCTCGTCCATGATGACGTTGTAGTGGCGTCGAGGCGCCACCCCTGCATCAGCCAGGACCTGAGCGATCTCCACCGTCGCGAACCCGTATGACCAGGTCGCCAGCAGGGTCGCGGCCTGCACGTCACTGGACTCGTCCCGCGTCGCCGACACATCGAACACGACACTTCTGTCCATCATCATCGGCGTCGTCGTGGCAGCGGCGAAGATCCCACCCAGACGCCCCGACAGCAGCGCCATCAGGGAGGCCTCCAGGTTCTCCGTGACGTCCAGGTAGCGTTCCATCGACCCCCGGTCCAGGGCCGCGGCCCGTAGCTCCGGCGGCGCCTGGCGCACCACCTCGAGCAGGTCGGCCAGCACCGGCGCCCCACCACGCTCCTCCAGGATCCGCACTGCGGCGTCCAGGATCACCTCCTCCCTGTCCGTGGGGGCCTGACGGCGCACGATGTGCACCAAGGAGATGACCAGGTTCTTCTTGCGCTCGTGCGCCGCCTGAAGCAGCGCAGCCCGCTCCTGCGGATGATCGGCCAGCATGCGGGCCGCCTCGGCCACGTTGCCGGCATCCAGAGGGTTGATGCCCGCCAGCCCGTGACCGATCCGCACCACCTGTCCACCAAGAGCCTCCACGGCGTCGACATAGTCCGGCTTGATGTCGCCAAGAATCATGGAGTGGATGCCGCGATTGGCCAGCCCCAGCATGATCCGCCGGATCAGCGTTGACTTCCCCAGGCCGTTGAGCCCCATCACCATCGCCGACGGCGCCGAGATGATCCGTCGCTCAAACCACGCCATGTGGTCGGCGCACAAGGTGCCCGGACCGTTGAGGTTCTCACCCAGGATCACCCCCTCCAGAGGGGTGGCCCCACCGACCACGAACGGATACAGACCGCACCCCTGCACCGACGTCGTGCGAAACATCCGCACCCTCGGCATCATCGCGGCCCGGCCACATCCCGGTCCCGCCGGCCCCAGGGCGCCGGCGGCCGGAGAAGCGCTGCCCCCGGTCAACAGCCCCACCATCTGAGTGGCGACCGTGACCGCCGCCTTACCCGCGTTAGCCAACGCCTTCAACGCATCCATCAGCGTCCCCTCTTCCTCATGTCCTGGTCCCCAGGCTGGAGCCCCAGAGGCAGCCCCACAGCGAAACCGGAGTCCTGAGCGCCCCACGCCTCACGGATCAGCAGCCGGCTGGAAGAGGCCAGGGACTCCACCGGCGCGGCCGCCTCCTCCACGTCACCCGACGTCGTCGTGCAGGTAATCACCGCACCGAAGTCAAGCAGACCGCCTCCAGCGGCCTCCTCATCAGCCATCTGACGAGCCACCTGGGCCTCTCGCACCGCACGCGCGCTCGGGTTGGCACCAGTCAGGCGCGCGTTGGCCTGGTTGACATCATCGTCGATGATCGACGGGGCCACGGCGGCGTCAATCGGACGGTACAGCCACGTCACCCGCTTGCGCTCCACGTTCGGGTGCAGGCCCAAGATAGGCTCCAGCACCCGGAACTGCACCGTCCCCGACGGCGGCGAGCTCATCGTCCACACCCGAGACACACCCGAGTCATGCTCATACCGGTCACTCTGCGCGGCGTGCCCAGCAGGACCGCACTGGCCCCACTCAAGAGCCACCGTCTCCCCCCGAGAGGCCGCAGTATCAAACAGGGCGGCACTAGCCGGGTCATGAGCGATACGCACCATCTGGCACAGCTCCCTGGCCGTCATCAGGTGCACCGGCCCGGTACCCGCGTGCTGAAGCGTCTGCGTCAGCCCCGGAAGCCGCGTCGCGATCTCCTGCTCAGCCAGGTCCTGCTTACCAGCCCCCATGGCCGCCGGGCTGAACGTCAACGTGGCCCACACCTTGATATCGACCGCACCCTGTGCAGAGGAGTCCACCACCTCACTAATCACCCGCTGGGCCACCTCCGGCGCCCCGGGAGCCGACTGGCGTGCCATCGCCCGCCGCAGACGCTCCCCGGAGTCAGGGCACGTCTCTACACTCACCGACGCAGCCACAACACCGGCCTCACCCGACAGGTTGCCCAGCCAGTGACCGAACAGGGCCACCAGATCATTGGCCTGGTCCAGATCCACCAGCCCCGTTCCCGGCGGCGACAGGGCCATCACCACCGCCAGAGACTTGTCCCCATGGTGGACCAGGGCGAACGGGCGCCCCACAGAGTCCGTGTGCTCACTCAGCGTCGAGCGCCACAGCACCCCCGGCAGCCGGAAACCACCAGTGGTGTACCGCGGCGCCAACGGACCCGAGACGTACCGGGTGGAGCCGCTACGGGCCGCGCGACGGAACCGCAGCCTCTCAGCACCCTTGTCCAGCAACGACATCGCGTGCTTGTCCTTCGTCGTCACCAGGTACAGCACGCCGGCCTCGACCACCAGCACCCCACCGGCCCACAGCACATTGGTAAACATCATCGTCGCGATCACGACAATGAGCCCACCCAGTGCCGCCATCGTCTCGCGCATGGTCAACGCGCCGATACCCGCAGACCGAGGCTCACGCCACCCACCGTAGGTACGTACCTCCGTCTTCGCCTGCGCCTGAACAGCAGCACTCATCTCCTATGCACCTCTCTCGCTCCCGTTGACTGACTACCCCCACCGCTACTCGGTGAACCACCACCAGGACGCCCCGCGCCTGAGTAGCTCCGGCCGCCCTGAGCGCCGGAGGGTCCTGCGGCGCTGGGGGCCGCCACCGGGGCCGCCCCCGAGTTGCCAGTGGACTGATCGGCCACGCTCCTGGCCGCACCCACACCAGCACCCACGACCTTCGCTCCTGCGGCGATCCCAGCCCCCACAGGTCCACCAGCAGCGGCACCCACACCCGCTGCGCCCCCACCAGCCGCACCGGCACCCGCAGCACCACTGGCACCACCGCCAGCTGCACCAGCACCGCCACCAGTGGCGCCGCCGGTGGGCGCCGCGCCAGTAGGAGCCTGCGTCGACTGAGGCTGACTCGGAGGCCTGGAGGACGACCCACCTCCACCGCCACCACCAGAACGACCCCGGAACATGGCACGGCTCGCGACTTTCACTGCACCCGTGGCCATCATCCCGCCGACCATGCCGACGGCGCCGCTACCACCACTACCGATGTTCGCCGTCACCGGCACCAGGAACATCACCAGCGCCGGAAGGGCCACAATCGCCAGGATCAGGAAGATGATCCCCATCAGGAACTTCCCGATGTCGTCGGTAAAGCTGTAGCTGTCCCCAGACAGCAGCTTCAGCGAGGCCGCGTAGACCGTCGAGGCAGTGGGCTTGAACGCAACAAAGGCCATCGTCCAGGCCACGTACTTGTTGAACCACTGCTTCCCCCACGACGTCGTCGACGCAGCCGCGGCCAGCGGCGAGAAACCAGTCAGAAGAGTCAGCAGCCCCGAGCGGACGAACATCAAGAAAACCTGCACGATGTTCGACAGCAGCGCGATCAGGCCCCCGACGATGAGCATGATCATGCCCAGCTGACCAGTCTGAAACAGACTCATGTCCAGGATCTTCGTCAGGAACTTCCCGTCATCCTTAGAGCCGGCCTGCTCAATGATCCATGGCGAGTACAGGTCCCCGATCTCAAGCATCAACTGCGTGATCGTCGGGAAGGCCGCCCCCACCACAATCAGGCGCAGCAGACCTCCCTGCGCCTCCTGCAACGGCTCCATCCGCTGTCTCCAGGCCATCTGCATAGCTGCAAACACCAAGGACACGATGGCTATCACGATCGTCAGCCATCGCTGATGCTCCTGAATGAACGACGCCACCGACTCATCGCCACCGACATCAGCCTTGACATTGACCCAGATCGTCCCCAAGGACACGAGGGTCTTATTGACTCCAGTCGTAACGTGCTCAGCCCATTTCGAGACAATATCGTCCCCGGCCTTAGCGACCGCCTCGCCGGCCTTGCACGTCAGCTCCCAGAAATGGCAGTCACTCATATCAGACGTTCCACTCTGTGAAACCGCCCTGGGCCACGGAGTCCACCGGCTCCTGACCCCAGGAGTTGGACGCAGGCGCCACGACCTTCCAGTCCCCCTTCTCCCAACGCAGGAGAACCGGCCAGGAAACCAGGCCCTCATCCGAGGAACGCCCCGTCCTGACCGCCAGAGTCACGACAACCTCGTCAGGGCCACGGACGTCGACCTTGAACCCATTGATCTTCAAAGGGCTGGAGGTCGACCCGTCCCATCCGTCATCAACCTGACGAGCCAGACGATCCCTGTCCGACCCCTCAGCCATCAACGCCGTGATGACCTCAGGCAGACGCTGCTCGCTCGAGAACCACTTCATCCAGTTCGCCGACGCCAGGACCGCGCCCGTAGGGGAGTGGGCGAAGCACCTGCTGATACCCGACCGCATATCTGGTCCCACACCATCAACAACAGGGATGTCGAGCCCCGGCGCGATCGTGTAGATACGCCCAGCAGGCGCCTGAACAGGGACCTGCTGGTCTCCCGCGGGCAGGCCGCACGCCGACGCCGCAGGATCCGAGCCAGCAGACGCCGCACCAGTCCCCGCAGCACTCGCCGCCGCCGGCGGGGCCGTAGCCGATGGAGCCGGCGAACTGCCACCGGCGCGGCCGCCGCTGACGACGCGGCCACCCACCACCCAGGCACCAAGCGCAAGCACGACAACCAGGAAAACCAGCGCGGCAATGAACCACGGCGACGAGAACGGACTACCACCGCTAGTGCTCTTCTGGCTGGCACCGTCCGGGCTGCCAGCCGTCCTGTTCCCCCCGCTCATGACTGCAACGCCTGAATCAGAGAACCGGCAGCGCCGCACACGACTGCGGCAGCCATGACCGCACCAAGCGACTTGGCGTGATCCTCGCTCTCACCGCGCCTGTTGTTGATCGCAAGCTTCGCGGCCACGAAAATGAGCCCGAAGATGCACACGGCAAAGCAGCCCCACTTGGTCCACCCGATGACCGTGTTGGTCTTCACCGCCACACCCGGAGGCGCCACCGGTCCTGAGTCCATGGGCGCCAGGCCCGCCTGCAACAGGGTCGTGTGCACATTCGCCACAGCACCGAGAACGACATCATTCATGAGCTCTTCCTCTCATCGTTGTTGATCTTGTTGATGGTCTTGATGATCCGGCGCACGCGCATACCCCTGTGCGCCTCGCTCGGCTGGCTCAGCCTCCACGCCGCCTGCCACGGCACGCGCAGCACCACGGGAAACGCCCCGCTCACGTCACGCACCAGCCGCGCAAGAGGCTTAGGGCGCCGCCGACCTGGAGCGTCCGCCCCCAGGACAAGCCCCAGGAGCTCCACCCCCGGAACCGTGCCCTCCAGCCACTCCACGGCCACCGCACGCGCAGCCTCCAACCCGGCGGCGTGAGTCCGCGCCGCCACCAGCACCCGCACCTGCTCACCAGGCACTGCCGGCACCGGCCAGGACATCCCCGCGTCCCCAGCGTCCAGCAGGCCCGCCCACGTCGAGGTCCCAGCCCCACCATGAGCCCCAACGACCCACAGCGCCGACCCCCGAACCTGCACACGCCCCAGACGCCGCGACGCCGACACCTCAGCCCCGCTGGCCCACCTGCGGTAGTCCACGCCCAGCACCTCCACGCCGTCACTGACCGGCTCAGGAGGTGCAGGCTCCTGCACCCACGGATTGCTTTCCATGCCCATCACGTAGAACGTGGGCGCACGACACCCGCCTACAACAAGGGAAGACACCACCACCCTCCGGTACCGTGGTGCCCACCACACACAAAAACACGCTAAAAACAGGGGGAAACAAGCCATGGCCGTCAGAGCTGAGGTCCACCACCGCTGGGCAGTCACCCGCGGAAACAACCCAGACGACCGGCCCTACTACTGCCCCCTCCACGAGGCCCGCTACGGCGCCGCCGTCAACCTCTACAAGCGCCTCCTCCAACCCATCCCCGACGACGCCACAGACCACTGGGCCCGACTCGCCGACCAGGCCGTCGTCATCCCCGAGCAGGACGCGACCTACTGGTACAGCTACACAGCCATCGTCGAGTCAACCTGGACCCTCGTCACCCCCGACCACGACCAGAACACCGTCCTAGCCGACGCACGCACCGAAATCGCCAACCGCCCCAGCCCCCGCATCATCGGCGACCACCCAGCCACCCAACCCACCGAGCCCCTGCCCCCCGACACCAAGGTCAATGCCCGCAGCCTCTGGATCGTCACCCAGCACGGCCAAGACCCCACAGCCGGCAACGACATCTGGTACTGCCCCGTCTTCGGACCCGACATCAACACCTACACCCAGGCCCGAAACCTCTACCTGTCCATGGCCGAACAGCTCAACGACATGCCAGGACCACCCGAACCCACAACCGACCTCACCTTCTGGCACAGCCTCCAAGCCACCACCAACAGCCCCTGGTACACCGACACCCAGCACGCCGACCCCCACGCCTTCATCACCACCCTCTACGACAAACTCACCAACCCCAGAAAACATTGACCACGCAAGCAATAGGGCAGGGTGCCACGTTGGCACCCTGCCCTAAAATGTGTCCGAGATCACTGTTTAAATGTCCTGGTACGCCTTCACGACCTTAGCCGCCATACCCTCCACCTCCTCCGGCGCCATCTCCAGCACAGACCCCCGCGTACCCCGCCGGCTACCCACCAGAAGCGTCATCCACGCCCGAGCACACGGAGCCGACACCCCCAGGTCCTCCAGACGAGCGTCCTCAGCCGCCGCCGTATGACGCCGAGACGATCCCTTCAGCACCGCAAGCTCGGCAACCCTCCTCGTGCCAGCCCACGCCGTCGTCTCATCCATCCCCGCAGCAACCAGGGCATCCACCGGATCACGCAGCACCCGCTCGAAATCATCCACCGCCACCGCATCCACCGCCAGCTCGCCAGGAAGACTCACCCCCTCAGGCATCAACGACGGGTCAACCTCATCCACCCTCACCCCCTCAGGCAGGACGTCATCACGACCCGAACGAGTAGCCCTCTTGGTAATCACCGTCCACATCGCCCACGGGCAGTCCGCCGTCACGATCCTCTCAGTGCACTCCCGAACCACCTGCCACGCCCACGACGTCGTATCCATCTTCGACTCATCCGGGCGCAGACGCGCGAACTCGATCCCCTCATGGATGATCCCCGCCAGCTGGTGATCCACAGCCCGATCCAGGCTCCGGTACACCACGCCCATCTCCTCACCTCGCCAGGACTCGTCAATCGCGCCGAGGATCGCCTCACGCAGCCCCTCATTGTCGCTGGTCTCCACCCAGCGCCCCTCAAGGTCCACCTCCGGCAACGGGAACCGGTACACCCGAATCTCCTCCACGTCATCCTCAGCGGCAGCGCTCGCCACCTGAGGCAGCAGACGAATCAGATTCGCGCCCTGATGACCATCAACCCGACGACGCCGACGCACCAGCACACCACGAGCCTCCAGACGAGCCAGAACCCGCTTCACCGTCCGCACACCCAGATGCGTCCGATCCACCAGATGAGCCACGCTCACCACCGACTCACCCCGCCAGTCAGCCAGGTGCGCCAGCTCCATCACCACAGCCGTGTCCGCAGGAGCCATCCCCTCCAGATCACGAGCCCACAACAACCACGACCGCCGCCGCTGAGAATCACTCATGACGCCTCCCGAGCCTCTGCCTGCCTCCACTGCTCGACCAACTCACTGGTCAGGCTCACCTGCCTGGCCTGCCCCACATCGGGGTGCTCACGCCTGACCTGCTCCCAGGCCCGCCGAGACAGCTCCTGATCCAGCTCCTGGCCACGTGTCCGCGGCGGCTCAACAACCCTCACCGCCCGCCGGGCGAGCTCGACCTGACCCTCACCCGCTACCACCAGCGCCGCCGGCGCCAGAGCGGGATCCACCTTGTGCCTCAACCGCCAGGCCACCAGCCGCGACAGGTGCCCCACCAGCTCAGGCAGGTCCTCATCCAGCGCCGAACGGATCTCACCCGGCCTCCAACCAGCCTCAACCCGCTCCCGCAGCAGCCCGGCCACATTCAAGGCGCCCTGCGGGTCCGAAGCGACCCTCAGCATGCTCGCCGGCAGACACGACCCCAGCAGGCCACGAACCTCAGCCGGCAGCCCCGCCCCCTCAACCTCGGAGCCCTCAACGGTCCTCCCGTCCCCGGAAGCACCTCCAGAAGGTGCCTGTGAGGGCCGTGAAAAGGATTTCGCACCCGATCTGCGCGCACCACGCTTGGGTGGCACTCCAACAGGCTCCTCACGAGGCTCTTGCGGCCTCGACGGCTCCGTGGCCGACTCAGGCTCCACCCCGGACACGCCACCACCGGCCTCCTCAGGGCCCGGACGTGTGCCGCTACCGGGCGAGGCGTCCCGCCGAGCCTGGTCGGCGACAGACGCCCGTCGATCACGACCCCGCCCCGCCCCGCCCCGACCCGACCGCGATCCGGCACCCGCGCCCGGCGACACCGCCTCGGTCCGGTCGGGTCCGGTCTGGTCAAAAGACTCTTCTTCCGAACGTAGTGAGGAAGAAGGTTTGGTATCCCGTAGGGATAGTGCCGCGCTCGACCGTGCCACGGTGGAGCGCGGCACGGTGCGACCTGCGGAAACACCCTGTTTGCCCAGGTCAGACCGTGCGG
>ERZ772993.877-NODE-877-length-12822-cov-6.308216_pt1 | contig 12822 bp, 10 predicted proteins | sample MGYA00580670_ERZ772993 | MGnify/ENA primary metagenome ERZ772993 (study PRJEB29015, sample SAMEA2737936) | human oral metagenome | biome: human oral; feature: human-associated habitat; material: dental | place: China | collected 2136 ...
CTATTGTAGCATAAATTACTACAAAAAGCAATAGCGCTATCTGTTAGTACGAGCGACTATCTGAGCGGTCGCGCGGCACTACTGTCTCGGTATCAGGGGTCTGTTTGCGCGGGAAACGCTTGCCTGACGGCTGCGGCATCAACGGCTGGCCAGCAGATTTAGCTTGCGGGGCGCGGCCGTGTGCTTTCGCTGCGCCGCCAACTTCATTAACCACTGGAATAACAATTGGCGTTCGCCGCGTCTGATCATACAAAATATGCGTTACTTCGTCTTTGATTTCTTTTTTGATCACCTCTATGTCATACTTACCAGAGAAACTGCGCGCCGCTTTCTGCTTGAGATATTGGCGAATCATTCCCATTAGCTCTTCATTATCGCGCATGTAAATAAACCCGCGGCTGATAATGTCTGGACTAGTCAAGAGCCGCCCCGTACCGCGCTGAACCGTCAATATGACTATAAATATACCTTCTTGACTCATGTGGATACGGTCTTTGAGTACCACTTCGCTGACTACCGCGCCGGCATCGTCGTACATCGTACCGCCAGAGTGAACAATGCGGCCAATTTTGTGCGCGCCATCGCTAGTAAACTCAATAATATCGCCTGGATCACAAACAAATATATTTTGCCGCGGAATACTGCATTCTTTCTCGGCCAAGCGTGCATTATGCACTAGCATATGAAACTCGCCGTGATTAGGCAGATAATACTTCGGTTTGACCGCATTAATCACCCGCACGTGGTCATCGTAATAGCCGTGACCCGATAGGTGCAGCGGCCCGATACCAGTCAGGTGCGTTTTGCCATTTTGGATAATCTCGCCGCCCTCGCGCATCAGGCCATCAACTGTCCGCACTACGTATTTTTCGTTGCCAGGAATTGGATTCGAGCTCAGCACTACCACATCCGAACCCTTAATTTTAACGTATTTGTGCGCCCCCGTCGCCATCCGATTGAGCACCGCATTGAACTCGCCTTGGCTGCCAGTACAAACAATTGTTATCTTGTTATCAGGCAATTTAATCAAATCTTCCATCTTAACGACGGTATCTTTCGGCACTTTAATCACTCCCGAACGCAGCGCTACCTCTAGGTTCTGAATCATACTAAATCCAGCAAACGCTACTTTGCGATCATGCTTTTTCGCTTCCTCGAGAAGTAGCTGAATTCGATGCAATTGGCTAGAAAAGCTACTGACAATAATCCGGCTTTTCGACCACTTATCCATCACCTCGCCCATACTGTGCTGAATATCGAATTCACCGTGCGTATGCGTACCGTCGCTTTCACAGTTAGTCGACTCGTTCATAAACAGCAAGAAGCCTTCTTTCTCGGCGATTTCGCTAATCCGATTGAAATCGAATTTCTTGCCATCCACTGGATTCTCCTCAATACGCCAGTCGCCGCTCGAGAGGATATTGCCAACTGGCGTCCGCACCACCACGGCAGCTGCATCTGGAATCGAGTGATTAACGCGTACCAGCTCAACACTAAATGAATCACAAAGTTGTACAGTATCATGATTTTCTGGATTTAATTCGTGGTATTCTGGCGTGAAAGTGCCATCTGTCTCTTCCATCGTCCGCTGCAGCATGCCAAGCGTGAACTTCGTGCCATAAACTGGTGCTGGCAATTTCGGGATGATATGCCGGAATGCGCCAATGTGGTCGAGATGGCCGTGCGTAAAGACGTGCGCTCGAATCCGATGCTTATTTTCTTCCAGCCACTGAGTATCAGGAATTATGTAATTTATACCCGGATAATCGCTGCCTGGGAACAAGAACCCCATATCAATGACGATGATATCGTTGTCGTATTCAATCGCCGTCATGTTCTTGCCGATACCCATCTCGCCAACACCGCCAATCGGAATCACCTTGAGAGTTGGCCGCGGCGCCCGCGGACGTTTCGGCTGGTCTTTTAGACTGAATTGCTTGCCGCCATAGCCGTTGTATACCGATTTGTTGACCGGCACATTAATCAGATGCTGGCTAGCCTGCGCATTCACGCCTTCTGACATTCGCCGCTGAGCGCGGAAAACTTCGCCTTTGCGCGTGGTTGTCGCGTTCAGTACAGTATTGGTTGATTTTTGTTTAACCTGCAAAGGGCGTTTACTAGTATCGTCGCCTTTGGGGGTTGCCAGTCGCCGCTGACCCATATTGTTATACTCCTTTTTTATTACAATAATCTAAAAACCAGGTAGAGAGGTGCTATTTTACTCATTAGAAATCCCTCTCGTTAGTAGTTTTATTCTAGCAAACTGTCCGTATTTTGTCAAAAATGACCCTGCGCCAACTAAAATGCCAGCGCCGTTTTCCCTTAAGACACTGGCATTTCCTTAGAGATTTAAAAGAGGATTAATCGTCGCCATCCACCGAAGTATGAGCGAATTTGCGCTTGCCGCGGTAGATAAAGAAACCGATTGTCAACAAGTTAGCCGCCAGCAAGAATCCCGCCAGCACCCACATGCTATCGCTATAGAACGAGCTGCCCAAGCCTCCCGAGATAGCTTGGCGCAGCGCCCGAATAGAATAAGTCATCGGCACCAGCGGATTGACTGCTTGGAAGAAACTGTTAGCTGTTTGAATCGGGAACGTCCCCTCGCTCGACCCCAGTTGTAATACTAATAGCACCATCGCTAGGAAGCGTCCTGGATTGTCCAGCACAATTACCAGCAGCGACACGATCGACATATAGACAAACGACGTCAGATAAATCGCCCCGATGAAGTTCACCGGATGATCTGGCACCAAGCCCAGGCAGTAAACCATGATCAGCATCAAGATCGTTGCCTGAACGAAAGCCGCTGCGCCAGTAACCGAAGCTTTGGCCAGCCACCAGCGAAAGGCGTTTTCTTGCTCGGCAAAAGTTTTGCGGATTGGATAAATAATATTCAGAGCAATCGCCCCGACAAACAAGCTCAGCGACAACACGTACGGCGCCAGCGCGTAGCCGTAATTCGGCACGTCACCCTGCTTGGTCGTTTCCGACTTCACCGGGCTGGCCATTTGCTGCTGCGTGGCCGCGCCAGTTGGTTGAATTTTGAGTTGCTGGGAAGCATCCGCCAACTTCGTAGCCAAAGTATCTGCGCCGCCCGCCAATTGCGAGGCGCCATTCGTTAGTACATCAGAGCGGCTATCTAACAGCCGCGCGCCATTCGCTAGCTGTTGGCTGCCAGCTTGCGCCTGCACCAGACCGTTTGTTAGCGATGTCGAGCCGGCCAGCAACTGATTATTCGCTGCTCTTACGCTGTTATAACCATTAAGAGCAGTGATTGCATTTGGCGCCAGCTGGTTAACGCCGTTGTTCAGCGTAGAAACACCGGTTTGCAATTGTGCTTGCTGCGTTGACAGACTTTGAGTGAGTATCTGCAAATCTTTAAGCAGCGCGGCCGCTTGAACGCTAATCGTTTGCGTTTTACTAAGTGCCTGGGAAAGCTGGCTAATTTGCGGCAAAGTTATGGTTGTCGAACCGCCAGAAGCTACCGCCTGGCTGCCCAAATCTTTCAACACAGCACCTGCTGCTGATAAATCAGCTAAAGACGTTTGCATCGTTTGCGCCAAAATTTGCGCTTCACTCTGCACTTTGCTCTGCTGATTAACAAGCGTCGGCGATGGATTATACACGCTGGTATTTAATTGATTAAGGCCTGCCTGCAACTGTTTCATACCGTTTGTTAACTGCGCAACTTGCGATTCGCTTGGCAAACCGTTCGACAATTGGCCCAAACCTGCCTGCAATTGGCGCGATCCATCGCCGAGCCGCGCTAATCCATTAGCCATCGCCCGCTGATTTACTGCCAATTGCCGGACGCCGCCAGTATACGTCTGCGCGCCCGCTTGCAGCTGCGTCAAACCGCCATGCAAAGTAGCTGCGCCGCCCGCCGCTGTTTCCAGACCATCGCCGAGCTTACCGATATTCTCCAACACACCTTTAGCGTACGCCTGAGTGATTTGCTCGGCCACCGACGTTTTGACTTTTTCAGCCGCTTGATTACTGACCAGCGAACCGATATAGTTCTTGGCTGGCGTAGTCGTGTAGCGAATCACCGCCTGCTGCGGTTGAGCAGCAGTAATCGACGCCGCTTTTGCCGAAAAATCCGTCGGAACAGTCACCACCGCATAGAAATGTCCGCTATCGACCCCGTCATCAGCCTGTTGTTTGTTCACAAATTCCCAGCCCAAATCATGATTATTCTTGAGTTTTTGCTCAACCGATTGCCCGATATTGACCGTTTGACCGTTCAGCTGCGCACCTTTATCCTCATTGACAAATGCCACCGGCAGATTTTTCACCTGCCCATATGGATCCCAAATTGAACCCAAGAAAAATCCGCTATACATAATCGGAATAAAGGAAATAACCGCCATCGACAGCAGTAATATTTTATTTTTGCAGAGGTGCTGCCATTCAGCTCGCACCATATTGACGCGGCGTCTATTTGACAGCCGTTTTAATTTTTCAACCATGCATTACCTCCTTGACAACGTCCTCTAACGTTACCGTTTTTAGATACTCGCTCCACTTCTCTTGCGCCTCGGAAAAGACTTTTTCAATCATAGTCATGCCAATTTCCACCTGGCGAGGCCGCGACGCAAACACTCTTTCGACAATTCCTTGAGGCTGAAAAAACGGCGCTTCGCCCTCGATCGCCAGCACCACATCATGCAGCGTCACTTGGCCCATTTCCCGCGCCAAAATGAAACCGCCGCCAGCGCCCTGCGTCGAGGTAATCAACCGTGCTACCACCAGCTTGCGGCTAATTTTCTTCAGATAGGTCGGCGATACTGCCATCTTTTCTGCCAAAGCATCGTTGGTTATCGGCGCTTTTCGCTGCGGATCAGCTAAAATCGCCATGATACAGCATGCTTGTTCAACAGCTCCCGATAGTTTCATATTAGTCCTTCCGTAAATTAGATATAGTGGATATCGATTATCCACTATACTACGGTCGGTTAATTTTGACAAGAGTTTAATAAACAGATTGGAAATAAGCCCCGGATTTTGAGCAGATATCTATAGGTTGCCAGCGTGTCAATCTTACGATTCAGGATTATTCTGCTGCACAAACGCCGCCGCCCGCATAAAATCGTCAATCAACGTCTGGCGCATGCCGCCATTATATAGCGCCGCCGCTGGATGATACAGCGGAATCACCACGAATTCCAGCTCATGCAAACGCACCCGCCGCGGCCGACCGTGGTCCTGGCTGATCCGCAGCCCAGGGATAAAACCGCCACCGCTGTGCCGCCCCAATGTCAATACCGCTTTTGGCTGGATAATTTCTAATTGCCGCATCAAATACGGCCAAAACTGGCGTTTCTCCTCTGGCAGCGGGTCGCGATTATTCGGCGGCCGATACTTCACAATGTTGGTAATATAAACATCTGAGCGCTGCAAACTGGCTGCCGCCAGCATCTCGTCGAGGAATTTCCCCGCTGCGCCGACGAAGGGTTTACCTTGTAAATCCTCGTTCTTACCCGGTGCTTCGCCAATAAATACGATATCAGCATCAGCATTGCCATCGCCCATCACCAGCTGCGTTGCTTGGCTCGCTAATTCCGAACAAATCCCAGCTTCGACAATTTCCGCCGCTAATGCGTCTAGTTCAGCTTGCTTATCCATAATTACATTTTACCAAAACAGTACCCTCTGCTGATACAGAGGGTACTACTGGCGCGGCGAATATTAACGCAGCGCAGTTAATTTTTGATTGACAACGCTTGAAAAGTCGTTGTAGTACCGATCCATTCCGCTATCGGTAACCTTGCGGCTAGCGTTAGTAATTAACGTATAGCCAGTAGTCGACGGTTCTATTGGACGGCGCGGCCGAGCGCTGAAATTACCGCTGGTATAGGCTCTAGCGTATTCGACATAGTATTTCTTCAGCGAAGTGTAGTAATCGCTCCATTCTTTACCGAAATTAGCCACATTGCTATTATTTGATTTGCTCAGTTTCTGCATCAAGGATGTGCAATCGCCGTATTTTTGACTGACTTCATTATCAACTTCATCTGGTTTCTTGCTTATATGGCCAAGATAAAATACGTTATCGCATTTTTTTCTGACCTCGCTATAAACCTCTACGTACTGCGACAAGCCCTCCATTTCCGGCTTAGCAACATCGTAAGCTTTCTTATACTTATCGTAAGCTTCTTTGACAGCTTTATCGTGCATAATCTTAGATTTCGATAATTTGTCGTTTAACTCGTCGCGACTCTTGATAGCGCTATTAACCGTTTCTTTGTAGGCTTCTGGATTACGTACAGATGAATACTGCAAACTGTTCAATTTCGAGCTTTCATCATTCATCCACGAAACGGCTTGACGGTAATCTTCTTTGCTCGGCCCCATATTGAGCAGCAAAACAACCACTATTACGATAATCAGCAGTAAAAATCCAACAGAACCGCCAATTATCCCCCACAAAGCCCCTTTACTAAGACCTTTTTTGACCGGCATTTGCGGCGGCATCCCCGGCTGTTGCATAGGCGGCGCGGACATTGGAGCTGGCTGCGGCGCAGGCGGCACTGGCTGCGGCGATTCAGGTGGTTGCGGTTGATTGTTCATAGACTTCCCCTCTTTTATAAGTGTATCTCTATTAAGTATAGCAAAACTCAAGCTGTTCCGTATAGTATTCGTTTACGTAGAAATATTATCGCTGTTCAATTCCCTTCATTGTCAAGCTTAGGCGCCCGCGGTTATCAATTTCTGTTAACTTAACACGTACCGTTTGGCCCTCTTTCAAGACATCAGTTACTTTGCCGACTCGTTTATCCGATAGTTGTGAAATATGCAACATACCGTCAATCCCCGGCAAGATATTCACGAACGCGCCGAAATCCTTGATGCTGACGACTTTGCCTTGGTAGATTTTGCCGACTTCTGGCTCTTCAACCAGGCTTTTAATCCAGTTGAGCGCCTTCTCAATTGATTCGCCGTTCGGACTGGCGATGGTAATCAAGCCGTCTTCCTTAATATCAACCTCAGCGCCAGTCTCGCTGGTAATCTTGTTAATCACCTCGCCGCCTTTGCCGATGACCGCGCCGATTTTATCTGGATCAATTTTTAGCTTTTCAATCCGCGGCGCGTACGGGCTGAGTGTCTCCCGCGGCGCTGGCAAAATACTCAACATATGGTCAAGGATAAATACCCGACCAGCCTTACTCTGTTCAATCGCTTGGCGCAGCACTGTCACCGGCAAACCATGCACTTTCATATCCATCTGCAGCGCCGTGATACCCTTGGCTGTACCGGTCACCTTGAAATCCATATCGCCGGCAAAATCCTCAGCATCGGCAATATCGCTCAGTACGTACGGTGTATCACCGTCCATCATCAGACCCATGGCAATGCCGCTAACCGGCGCCTTCAAAGGCACGCCAGCATCCATCAGCGCCAGACAGCTTGAACAGGTCGCTGCCATCGACGTCGAACCGTTCTGGCTCATAATTTCAGTGACGCTACGAATAGCGTATGGGAAGTCTTCTTCACTCGGCAGCACTGGTGTCAAGGCTCGTTCCGCCAAGTAGCCATGGCCAATTTCGCGCCGGCCCGGGCTGCCCATCCGCTTAACCTCGCCAACCGTATAGCCCGGCGCATTGTAATGATGCATATAGCGCCGCTCGCCGTCGTTAACCTCCATAGTATCAACCAGCTGCGCGTAACTCAGCGGCGCCAAGGTGACAATATTCATACCCTGGGTTACGCCGCGGGTAAACAGGCTCGAACCGTGTGCTCGCGGCAGCAAACCAACCTCTGAGCTTAAAGGGCGGATTTCCGTCAAAGCGCGGCCATCCGGGCGCTTGCCGTCCTCGACGATACCGCGGCGAACATCTTTGTGCAATGCCAAGGTAAATGCTTCATCGTATTCGTCGCGTACTTCGTCATATTCCTCAGCATTCAAGCCCAGCTTTTCGGCCATCGCTTCGTGGAATGCCCAGCGAATCTCATTGACCACCTCGTTGCGCTCTGGGTACGGCCGGCGAATTTTCTCGCCTAATTTACCGTCAACCCACTCGTCAGCCGTCTGCTGAATTTCTTCGTCGGGTAAGACTAATTCGTATTCTTGCGCAGCTGGCGCCACTTTGGCTGCTAATTCCCGCTGCAAAGCAATCGCTGGCTGCATCATCTGGTGCGCCCAGGTCATCGCATCGACGATCACTTCTTCTGATACTTCCTTTGCACCAGCCTCCACCATGGTAATGCCACTTTCAATTCCAGCCACCACCAGGTCAAGATCAGACTGCGCTCGCTCTTCCGGCGTCAAAAAGGCCTTAAATTCGCCATTCACGCGGCCCACCCGCAAGCCCGCCACCGGACCGTCAAACGGCGTGCCGGTCAGCATCAAGGCGCTCGACGCCGCAATCATCGCCACCACATCAGGACGGAAATCCGGATCCATGCTCAGCACCGTCGCCACGACTTGTACTTCTTGGCGGTACCCTTTCGGAAACAACGGCCGAATCGGACGGTCGATTAACCGGCCTATTAGCACCGCCTCGTCGCTAGGACGGCCTTCGCGCTTAATAAACCGCGAGCCAGAAATTTTGCCCGCCGCATAAAATCGTTCTTCATAATCAATCGACAGCGGGAAATAATCCAGCTGCACCGGCCGGCTGCCCACCTGGGCACTGCCCAAGACCACCGTATCGCCGTAGCGAACCAGCACACTACCAGTCGTCCGAAAACCAACGCGGTTGACCTCCAGCTTCAGCGGCCGACCGCACAGCTCGGTGGTAACGCTAAAAATCTCCTTGCCGCTCGGGTTAATAATACTCATAAAAGAGCTCCTTTCTTCGCGGCAAGTAACAGGGATGAAAAATCGTCTTGGCTAGGCTTGGCAATTCAAAGCCGCGCGCCGCAAATTCTCGTCTCTATCACTTCCGCGTTAACAATAACTACTTTATTATAGCAGACAACAAAGGTTATTTCATCTATATCACGTCATGCTATTGCTTTTTTATCATGTTTATGCTATAATAGAAGAATGAGCACGCTTCCTATAGTTCAGCTAAGGCGCCGCCAAGACTTCTGGCAAAAAAGCCAAGAGACCGCGAGAGAATTACGGCGAGAAGCGCATACGATCGATCCAGAACGTCCGCGGCGCGGTATCGGCCAAGCTGCGCACAATCTACTGCACGTGATGAATCAGATTGAACACCCAACTGCTGAAACTAACCAGCAAAAAGAGTTCTACATTCTCTACGGCACCTATCGCGACTGGATTGCTGCCGTAACTGCCGAAAAAACAGCTAGAGACTCAAATAGGAGACTTTCTCCTAAAGATCACGAAAAAATTGTTAGTGTGCATTCTTCATTCAACGACTCACTACGCGAAATTTTTAACCGCTGGGGCACTACTATCACGCCAGCTGATATAATGCAGATTCTAAATAATTTTATCCCTATAGCCGACAAACCCCACTACCGCAAGAAAATGGAAACAAGCATAAAAGGTGTACGTACAGAATTACTTGCTGAGCTAGCTCTCGAAAACATGGGCTTTAAAGTGGTCCGTGCGACTACCGAACAAGACAAGAGAGGTATTGATTATCTTATAACTGACAGCCAAGGAAAGCAGACAGCGGTAGATATTAAATCTTCAAGATTTAAAGCGAACAAAACCAATGATCGAAACGCTAAGTATTATAATGACGGTACTATAGCTATCTGTCCATTTTCGCCCGAAACCCTCGAAAGTATTCATACGGTTTTGCCTGCCGATCCATACGGGCAAATGCTAGAACCTTCAAAGGAAATGCTTGAAAACCTACACAATTCTGGTATTGTAGATAATCATGAATATACTAGAATTATGAATGAATTAGAGGAACAGATGGAGGATATGCGTAAGAGAAATAGTGATCCGGCATCCAGAGGAAAACTAGTTCATGTCTAGTGAAACCAGCTCCTTAGAAAGAGGCGGCTCAGCAAGCTCATGGCTTACTCAATACGATCTGGTTAATCCAGAAAAGGCGTATGACGGCATTACCAACTCAATCAAGAACAGAGAAAAGGTTACACTAGCAGCGATAGTGTCCGCTGGTATAGGGGAAATCTCGGTTAGAGCCACTATTACTCAAGTTGAAGTTGAAGTTTTATTTAATGGGCTCGACCGAGTAGAGGCAGATAGATTGTTCGGGTCTGACGGCTCGCCTCAACTCGAGGCTAGAGGCGTAACCAAACACCCTAACTCTCTGGACTCAGATGATGGCGATAAAAAACCTCTGATCGTTGTTTTCCAGCAAAGCGATGGTAATAATATTGATTCCGGACACTTTTTCCTGGAAACCGAATAATATCCTTGATATTATAATCTTAATGCTAGCCCTTGCTAAATTAAGCTAATCGCAAGCTATTCAAATTCAATCAACGAGGAGGCCTAATGCCACAAACCGAAAGTCTATATACTGGGCGGCGCATTAATGTGCGCGCTATTATTTATCGCGAAGGAAAAATACTCGCCGTCAAACATCGCCGCGGCGACCAAGCGGCCCCTTATTACGCCGTACCAGGCGGCGGTCTCGACCCGCGCGAGTCGCTGGCTGAGTGTCTAATCCGCGAATTACGCGAAGAAACTGGCATAACCGCCAAACCTGGCAAACTGCTATTCATCCAGCAATTCCCATCATCGCGGGCTGGCTACGAAGAGGAATTAGAGTTCTTTTTCGCGGTCGATAATCCTAATGACTTTACCGATATTGACATTAGCCAAACAACGCATGGCGCTCAAGAATTAGCCGTTTGCGAGTACATCGACCCGTCGCAACATGTTCTTTACCCAGAGTTTCTACAAAACACAGATATCGCACTATACATCAACGGCGGCCAGCCGGTTCTCGTCGTCGATAATTTCAACGAACAGCACCAACAACTACTCTAGCGTCACGTTTTGCCGCGCCCAATCAACCGCCGCTTGCGCCCGTTTGCGCGCCTCCAAGCTCTTTCGCGACGGACGGTCGTCGCCCCACCACTGCCGCCAGGCCCAATCTGCCGGGTTGAGGCATTCCAGGCAATCCATGTGGCGTAATTTACCGTTCACGAACTCTTCATTGCGCTCGGTATAGACAAGTTCGTAGCCGCACTTCTCAAGCGCTCGCCAACTCGCCGTGTTGCCGTGGATAACCGCCGACTTGATCCGGTGCAGACCTAGATTTTCGAAAGCATACCAGGTTCGTGCCCGATGGCAAGCACTGGCAATCCCCTGGCCCCAATATTTCTTATCGGCAATAACTATACCGCTTGTCGCATAATGAACGTGATCTTTAGTTATCTCGGTAAGCGCCGTGTTGCCGATCAGCTGGCGTTCATCGCCGTCTGCAACCCAAATACCCCAGTTCAGGCTGGTTTTATTCTTGATCATTTCATCATACCAGGCCTGCTCGGTCTCAATCGTCTGCGCTCGGTGCGCTGATAAGTACTGTGTTACCGTGCCGCGCGCAAAACCCTCGACAAACACCGCTAGATTATCGCGCGCAAACGGCGCCAGTTCAACCGATAAGCCCCTATCGGTTGTTAATTTCATCATCGGCCCAAACGCCATTGCGCACTCCTTTCGCTTACTTGTGTCTATATTATACACAATTGCGAAGTTTTAGTACACGAATAGTGATGAACTACAAACTGTCAATGATATTCTGTAGATCTCTGCGAGCTCTGCCAGCAAATTGCTGCAAAGCCGAGCCGCTGCCTGGTCTGGTTTGCCATATTGGCGACTGCGGGTTAGCTTTTCTCACTAAGTCAGACATTGCTCGAAGAGTTTTTGCATCAACATTTAGTCCGCCTTTAGCTTTTAACCTATCGGCTAACTCTGCCCTAACATCTTGGTCAAGAAATCCGCCATAAGCCCTCAAGAAGTCTCCCGCCCATTTGTTGGCTTTCTCTTGGTCGAATGGTTGGCGCTCGCCAGGTTTTGTCGTATTTTGCTCTCCAGCAACCTGTTTTTCGTCTGTCTTTGATACGTCTGCTTCAGATTCTAACGTATTTTCTTGATTGCCATCTGGCTGCTCTACTGGCGATGTCTTATCTTCTACCGGCTGCTCAACCTGTTCTGCCGGATTTTTCTCTACGGTGCGATTACTTGTGGCAGGTTTAGTTTCTGCCTTTGGACTTTCGTTTCTAACGGTTTCTGGCGGCGTGCTTTCTTTCGGCGCTTTAGGTTCAGGCTCGCTAGACGGCTTGGCGGCGGCAGTTTCTGCTTTCGGAAGCTCAGCACGCGGCGATAACGGTGTCTCTTCTGCCTCGGGCATAGCAGCGCTATCACTGGTCTCACGCGAAACCAGCTCCTTTGGCTCCTCATGTATCACTGGCTGCTCATATGCTGCGTGCTCAACTGGCGGCCGCGAAGCGTATTGAACTAGATTATCGCCTCTGTCCTTGTTATGCTCGCTCATGACGACACTATCAACCAAATCCTCTGGAACGCCTTTTGCTAACAAATCAGCGCGCCGATCGAGCATTTCACCAACGCTCTGCGGCCCTCTCTCGGCATTAGCATGCGACGGTAACTTACCAGTTATTTTCTCGCCAGTCATAAAAACTCGCCGTGTAGATGCACGCTCGTTCGTCGGTGCCGCGCCGCCGTCAGTAGCAGCTTCGTAAGCCTTGCCAACCAGCAACTGTCTGCCAGTATTCGACTCTTGGCGTGCCATAGCGGGTGGCTTATCGCCGAAAGCAATCGCCACCGCATCGCGGGCATCATTAACCTTCTTCGCTCGGCCAGCCGGCGTCCATTCGTGCGGCATGCTACTATCATTATCAAAAGAGTTAGACTCAACTGTTGGACTAATACCATACTTTTCGTAGTCAAATGATTCG
>ERZ772993.878-NODE-878-length-12820-cov-85.936310_pt1 | contig 12820 bp, 9 predicted proteins | sample MGYA00580670_ERZ772993 | MGnify/ENA primary metagenome ERZ772993 (study PRJEB29015, sample SAMEA2737936) | human oral metagenome | biome: human oral; feature: human-associated habitat; material: dental | place: China | collected 2136 ...
ATCCGTCCGGAATCTTCATATGAAAATAATCGGAAAGATTTGTATTCGCCACAGGAGTCATATAAGAAGAATCTGGCTTAGGTTTGGAAATCGAGCACCCTAACATAGCAAACAAGCTTAGAAAACAAAGAAAATGCCACGAGTATCCACTTATTAATCTCAACGTCTCTCCCACCTAATCGTATCCAAAGCTTCAATCAATTCTTGAGGGATTTCATCCGCATCAGGATCACTATATATAGATATTTTCCAAAGTCCATCATGTCGCCATATAAACCAAAAATGCATAAAATATCTTCTATTCTGACGAATAGAATAACCGGAATATCCGCATACCTTTGTTTTATCTATCATTTTACACGGAAAACTTTTCATTTTGAAAGTTCCAGCTTTACCAGCGTCTACCATGTCTTCAGAACGATATTTTGCAATATCTACTTTTATATTGTCACCATCGTCATCCGAAATAACGCTTCCAGGTACACGGTCAGGCGGTAAACGAAAAATGCGTATACCTGTAAAAGAAGAAGAATCTTGACCTTGACGAATAAGCCAATATTTTGCCATGCCTACGTATTCTTTATATTCTAAATATCTCCAACCTGCAGGAACTTTCATGTGAAAATTATCTATAACACTAGGATAAGCCACTGGAGTCATATAAGAGGGTTTTGTTATAAATTCAGATTCTGAACATCCAGATACATTAGATAAACAAAATATCGGAATTATAAATAATAATTTAGAATAAAGTGTATTGATTTTTGACATAGATAATCTCCTAAGACTTTTTCACATCTCGTTCCTGCAGATATTGAACAGCACGATTATTTAAAGCATTATCGATTTCAATAAAATAATTTCTATATTCGCCTAATTTTGGTTTATTTAATCCGGTATCTTGAGGAATTATTGAATCTTCATAGAATTTTTTCTGTTTTATCGTCATTTTGTCGTAAGAAACTACTTTTCCATCATTATTTATAAACATATCTAAACTATCGTTATTTTTTACAAATAATTTTGCTTCACTTTGTTTTCCGTCTTCACTATGATTAAAGTCGCCATGTTCAGCTATTGTGCTATATAGAACTTGCTTCATGTATGTATTTGCAGTATTTTCCGCTTTCATACCATCAAGACGTGCCTGATAACCTGCATTCGTTGGCAAGTAGTTTTCTAAAATATTTGGGAGCATTACTTTTTGACCTTGATCGAGAATATAGCTCACTCCTTTACCCACCCAATTAGAATAGGGGATCGCCCCAAAGCCATTTTTTATGTCCTCTTGCCACCTTTGGTTGCGCTTCTCGAGCTCCTCGAACACTTCGATATTTGCATGTTTTGGCGCGGTAAAACATGTCCGTACCATAGGAGCCCATTTATTTATAATTCCTGTCACATTCTCTTTTTTACCCGATATTATCGCATATTCCATATCTCGGGAATAGCCTTCCTGAGTGACGGCCAGCATGGCATCCATCGCCGGCGGCCTCTTGTCCGTATCCGACGGGAATGAGACCTTCGAGCCAGCATTTCCGCTCAGACTGTCGAAACCCATATCCACGAACACCCCGTCACTACTGGTGATTCTCCTGGCGAAATCCCTGCCGAACTGTATGGAGGAACGGCGGTCGAAAGCCCCGTCGACCGTGCCGAAATAGTTGCTGTAATGTCCCTGCATTGACGCTGTAATTCCATCGATATGAGGCGCGAGAATTAGTCCAGCCCAGGATCGGAGATTTTTATTATGGTACCCGAAGGCATCCTGGCCATTGACCTTACCACCAGCAGGCGATTCGAGGCCTTCCTGATAGCCGTACAAGAAACCGCCTGCGATTCTAGTGGCCCAGCTATTGCGGTCCTTCCAAACCTTAACTCGTTCCTCCCAAGCTTTGTAATCCTGTTCGTATTTCGCCGGGTCACTGTACTGCCAACGCGCCGGCTTCTCCGGAGCCGCGTCCCCCGGAGCCGACAATTGCTTGATCACCTTGCCGTAGATTTCACCGCCATCTTGAAAACCAGAATAATATGACACTGGCACGCTCTGACGGTGACCCGTCAGATATCGCGTCATATCAATTCTGGCATGATCTGGCTTTCCATCACCCGTGACATCGACATCGAATGTCGTATGGCTCGTCATGAATCGTTGAAGAGAATCGAATCGCCTATTTTCGGCTTCGATGAGAGCGGTATAATTGGATATACGAGGGAATTTTGAAAGATTTTTTTCAATATACTCTGGACGATCCATAAGCAATAACATTGAATGAATTGCATCTCGGAATTCGTAATTTTTCTCTACTCTAAGTTTGTCTGTAAAAAGAATTGGACGCCTTCCATAGCCCATATGATAAGACCATGATTTTACTTCATTGTCCCATGCGACGATATCATGTGCCACCGAAGGCCCCGAAGGTAATTTACTAAAAAATTCACCACCTAACGTTAAATTAGGATTTCTTTTCGCAGTAAATCCTGTCATTTGCGAAAAAATATCATATCCTATGATATAATCGTGATTTCTTGATTTTTTGGCGTAATCATAGATCGAATACTTCTTCCGCCCTACGGCCTTGAGCTCCTCCATTCGAGCTTGGGTCACTTCCGCGAGGGACCGTCCGTCCGCGGTCTTCAAGCCCTTCCGCACGGTTTCGAACGAGTTCTGCTCCGCGCAGTGCATGCCGTCCAAGTTGGAACCACCGCTGTACAGCGCCAGCATGGTCCCCATGCTGCACATCGCCTTCTCCGAAAGATCCCTGTTCTCGCCTCGAAGGGCGCTAAGCCGGAGCGAGCACTCCAGGATTTTCTCGGTTCCGACCCGTTCCGAGACCGCCGCCGCAACGAACGGATCGCCGAGGTCGTAGCCGTAGGCGTCCATCAGCTTCTTCACTTTGGCAACCGTGAGGTTCTTATCCTCGATCACCTTGGCGATATGAGGCGCGGCCTCGTGCGCGTAATCCCACCGCGCCTGGCCGCCCACAAGGGGCATGTCCGCAAGATAGGCCGCGCCGATCGCGCTCCGGCTTTTGCGGACGTGCGGGGGAACGAGCGCGCTCATCAGCGCACTGATCTTATTCGCAGCGGACTTCGATTCCTCGTCTATGTCATTTATGTATTTCTTATACTCCTTCAAGCATTCCTGCTGAACCGCATCCCTGTCATTCTCGAATTTCTGCATGAGGTACTCATTGCGCGCTATGTCCATCGGCTCCGTGACCCGCGATCTCTTGACGCCAGCCACATTGGCATTGTAAGTGTTCTCAGCCTCATCCCATCTCGCCTGCAGCCCGGGAATAGCCGTACGGGCCTTGGAGACTTTATCCTTCACATTTTTCAAGCAGTCCTTGCACTGGTCCACGGACGCCCTCATCTGCTCCATCTTGCCTTTGAGCACCTCCAGGTCCCTGGTGTAAGCGGCTTTGGCGGCCCCGTCCCACACCTCCCGGGGCACGCTCACGGTCATGAGCTGGGTTTGCGTGTACCCTCCGGCTATCTTGTTGAGATCCTCGATGATGTCCTGGAATTCGGCCATAACATTCGGAATCTGCGGCAGATTCTTCTCCCCCGAGGCCATCAGTCGTCCCCCATCGCGGCCTGGCCCATGCGATCTCGCAGCTTCTTGTAGGCCGACGCCGACATCGTCTCCGCGGCGTCGAAATTCGCCATGGCGCTCTGCGCACCCGACCCGAGCACGGAACAGGCGTCCGACAGTTCCTTCGAGCAGTTTTGGGCGAGTGGCAGATACTCCGCCAGCGCGGAGCTCAATTTGCTCACACCCCCGCCGTCACCGTTGGGGATCTGCGGGAAGACGCTGGCCGCAGTGTATATGGGATCGTTGTATCCGTAGGCGATTCTGTTGACCGTCTCCGCATCCGTCCAATTCGACGAAGAGACCACGCCAACGGCATCTCGATTGAATATCACCTGATCAGCCATAGCAACCCCTTTCACGGACGCGATCGTTGCCTATGTGCCGCGAACCTATCACACATCCCGAGCTCGCACTAGACTTTCGAGCTTCCGAAATGAAAGGTCTCAATATGTGGCGCCGGTTGACTTTCAGGCCGCATACGGCAAAGGGGCGGCGCTCGGCGTGGAGCGCCGCCCCTTCCAGGCGGCAGGTCGAGCGATCGGTCCGTCCGAACGGTCCCGGCCGACCATCCGTCCCAAACGGCAGATCAGCCGCACCAACCGCCCAGCCGAAGCCAGTCGAACAGCGGCGGCCGCTCAGGCAGTCGCCTCAGCCCTATCCGCGATGGCCGCACGGCCGGCCTCCAGCCGGGCGACCGGCACGCGGAACGGCGAGCAGGAGACGTAGTCCAGGCCGATCCCGTCGAAGAAGTGGATCGACGCAGGATCGCCGCCGTGCTCGCCGCAAATGCCGCAGTGAAGGTTTGGATTGCCGCGGCGCCCGCGGCGCACGCCCGTCGCCACCAGTTCGCCGACGCCCTGGATGTCGAGCGTCTCGAAGGGCGAGATGCCGAAGATCCCGTAGGTGAAGTACTCGTTGAAGAACGAGACCTCGACGTCGTCGCGCGAGAAGCCCCAGGCGGTCTGGGTGAGGTCGTTGGTGCCGAAGGAGAAGAAATCGGATTCCTCCGCGATCTGCTCGGCCCTGATCGCCGCGCGCGGCAGCTCGATCATGTTGCCGATGGGCAGGTCGAGCTCCATGCCGGACTCCCGCGAGACGTCGGCGATGATCGCCAGGGCCTCGTCGCGGACGATCTGAAGCTCGCGATCCGACCCGATGAGCGGGACCATGATCTCCGGGCGGGGGTCCAAGCCCCGCTTCCTGCACTCCACCGCGGCCTCGGCGATCGCGCGGATCTGCAGGGCGAACAGGCCCTTGATCTTCAAGCCCAGGCGCACGCCGCGCAAGCCGAGCATCGGATTCTGCTCGTGGTTGGCCTTCACGGCCTCCAAGAGAAGCCTCTCGTGGCCGGTGACCTCCTCGCCGCGCTCCGCTTTGAGGGCCAGCCGCACGGACAGCTCGGTGAGGTCGGGGAGGAATTCGTGCAGCGGCGGGTCGATGAGGCGCACCGTCACCGGCAGGCCGTCCATGGCCGTGAAGATGCCGATGAAGTCGGACTTCTGCAGCGGCATGAGGGCGTCGAAGGCCTCCTGGCGCTCCTCGGCGGTCTCGGCCAGGATCACTGCCTCGATGAGCTTGCGGCGGTCGCCGAGGAACATGTGCTCGGTGCGGCACAGGCCGATGCCCTGCGCGCCGAAGGAGCGGGCGCGCTCGGCGTCCTCGGGGTTGTCCGCGTTGGCCCGCACCTCCAGGCGGCGCCTCTTGTCCGCGCGGGTGAGGATCCGATCGACGGAGCGGACGAGGTCCTGCGTGTCGGCGTCCGGGGAGGCGTCCAGAGCGGCCTCCAGGCCCTTGGAGATGTAGGTCATGACCGGGGAGTCGACCACGGGCACGTCGCCCTTGAAGACCTCGCCGGTCGTGCCGTCGATGGCGATGACGTCGCCGGCCTTGAGTACGAGGTCCTCAGACCTGACGTGGATGGTCCCCGCGGCCTCGTCGACCACCAGGTCCTCGGCTCCGACCACGCAGCAGCGGCCCATTCCGCGGGCGACGACGGCGGCGTGCGACGTCTTGCCGCCGCGAGCGGTCAGGACGCCGGAGGCGGCCATCATCCCCGCGAGGTCGTCGGGGTTGGTCTCGCGGCGGACGAGGATCACCGAGGCGCCGGCGGCCACGCGCGAAGCGGCCTGATCGTTGTCCAGGACGATCTCGCCGACTGCCGCGCCCGGCGAGGCGGGCATGCCCTTGGTGACGACCGTTTTCTCCGCGGCCTTGTCGAACTGGGGGAAGAGGAGGGCTGTGAGCTGGTCGCCGGTCACGCGGGTGACGGCTTCGTCCGTGGTGATCAGGCGTTCGTCGACGAGCTGGGTGGCGACCCTGAACGCGGCGGCGGCCGTGCGCTTGCCGACGCGGGTCTGGAGCATCCACAGCTTGCCCTGCTGGATGGTGAACTCGATGTCGCACAGGTCGCGGTAGTGGGTCTCCAGCTTGACCATGACGGAGCGCAGCTCGTCATAGGACTTCTTGTCGAGGCGCTCCAGGTCGGCCAGGGAGAGGGTGTTGCGGATTCCGGCGACCACGTCCTCGCCCTGAGCGTTGACGAGGTAGTCGCCGTAGACGCCCGAATGCCCGGTGGAGGGGTCGCGGGTGAAGCACACGCCGGTGCCGGAGGTCTCGCCCATGTTGCCGAACACCATGGTGCACACGTTGACGGCCGTGCCGAGGTCGTTGGGGATGCGCTCGCGACGGCGGTAGAGCCTGGCGCGCTCGGTGTTCCACGAGCGGAAGACGGCCTCGATGGCGAGGTCCATCTGCCTGCGCGGGTCCTGCGGGAAGGCCTCGCCCGTCTCCTCCTCGACGACCTTCTTGAACTCCTCGACCAGGTGCTTGAGGTCCGCGGTGGTCATGTCGAGGTCGCCCTTGTAGCCCTTGTCCGCCTGGAGCTTGTGGAGGATGTCGGCGAACCTGTCGCCGTCGATGTCCTGGACCGTCTTGCCGAACATCTGGATGAGGCGGCGGTAGGAATCCCAGGCGAAGCGATCGTTGCCGGATTGGGCCGCCAGGCCTTCGACGGACTCGTCGTTGAGCCCGATGTTCAAGACGGTCTCCATCATGCCGGGCATGGAGAACTTCGCGCCGGAGCGCACGGAGACGAGCAGGGGGTCGGAGGGGTCGCCGAGTCGCCTGCCCATCGCCTGCTCGACCTCGCGCAGATGCGCAGTGACCTCGACGTCGAGGGTTTCGGGCGCTTCGCCGGCGGCGAGATAGGCGCGGCAGGCCTCGGTGGTGATGGTGAAGCCTGGGGGAACCGGCAGGCCGAGCGTGGTCATCTCGGCGAGATTCGCGCCCTTTCCACCGAGCAGATCCTTCATGTCGCGATTGCCTTCAGTGAATGAGTAGACGTATTTCGTCATTGAATGTCCTCCATCGGAGCGTTGTGAAAACCGCGGTTGCGGGCCACGCACCAGGCTAACATCTCACCCGGCGCCCTATGACGAAAGACCCTTGCGGCATACTGGCGAAACCTCGAAATCGCCGGTTCTTAGTCCTAGAAATCGCCGAGCGCCCAGAGCCCCGCGTATCCGCACCCGGCTGCGACGATATAGGAGGCGAGGGTCCCGATGATGAAGCGCTCGGTGAGGGCCGGGTCGGTCTGGAGCTCGGCCCAGCGCCCCAGGCCTTTGACGGCGACGACGGCCGCCACCAGCTCGGGCTGCCCGGCGAGCACGGCCCCGGTGATGGCGATCCGCTCCAACACGCCGATCCACGTGCCCCCGCGAAGCACATAGGGGCCCGACTCCTCCTCCAGCACGGTGGCCTGGTGCCCGCCCACGTTGGGACGGGATGCTTTCGGGCCTCCCTTCACGCGCGCCAGGCGGAGGACGACGTCGACGACTGCCCAGCCGACGGCGGCCGAGGCTAATAGGGCGAGCAGGACGACGGCCACGGCCTACCTCTCCTCGCCGTCGGCGTTGACGCCGCGCCTGCCTCGGGCCGGTGCGCGCCCATCCCGGACCACGGCATCCGAGCCGTGAGCATAGGCGCGTCCGCCGGGAGTCGCGTCGGCCCCGAGAGCCGCATCAGTCCCACTCAGCGGAGTCGCACCGTTCCCATTCAGTCGGGTCGCGCCGCTGCCGCCTTGGACTGCGGACATGAGCTCTTCGAGCACTTCCCACCCGCGCATTTCGAGGTCGTATCCAGCAGCCGTCCGCCGCTGGGAGACGGCCGAAGCGCTGACACCCAGCTCGCGAGCGGCCTGCCGACCCGTCAGGCCGGAGTCGAGGGCCCGGACCGCCTGGATCTGAGCCTCCGTGCGGCCGGCGATCGTCGCGGCCAGGAATCGGCACATCACTTCGATCGTGGAGACCATCAACGGTGAGACGGCGGCGTCGCCTCCGGCCCGGACGGCGACGTCCCCCGAGGATTTAGCCGCGTCCACCGCCTCGCGGGCGGAGACGAAGGCCGAGCCCCTCCCCTCCCGGACCGTTGCGGGAACGCCTTCGATCGGGCCGATGCCGATGCCCAGATGCCACCCTCCCTCCCGGACGACGGCCCGCACGGCCGCGACGGCTCCCGCCGCGTCGCCGAAGAGACCCTGGATCTCGTCGCCGACCGTGCGCTCGAATCCCGCAAGCGGAGGAGAGGTTGCGCACACTTCGCGGAGAATGTCAAGAAGCACGGGAACCCTGTCCGTCTCCGTCCGCGAATGGCGCTGGTCGATCGTCAGAACGAACACGAAACGCCCCTCTCATGAACTGCCGCCTCATTTTCCAGCCGGCTCACCGGCGAGCCTATCCCCTCGCCCGCCCTTCAACGGCGGAAACACGCGGCGAACGGGGAGGCGGCATCCCCGTCTCCCCGCGTCGCAGCGCCTCGCCTCGTGCCATCCGCAGGAAATGCCATTTCATGTCCTCAAAATGTCGCCCCGGGTCCCCACGGCGAGATGGGAGGAGACGCGGCGAGGAAACCGATGCTCCTCCCCTTTGCGCGAACCCACCGGCGCCGGCGTCGCCCTATGGACAGCAATGGTGTATTCTGCCGGAAGAAGCCGAAAACACACCAGTCCACGAAAGGACGCAATGCCCACTCGCCCGTTTTCGGGACGCAGGCCGGGAATGCTCTCACTCGGCTGCGCGGTTCTCATATTCGCACTAGGCGCATGCAGTCTGAGCCTAGGCGCAAGCGCGCCGTTTCAGAGGACAGCACCCGGCTCTATCAGCACCGGATCGGCGGCGCCTGGCGGCCCCGGAGCGTCGCGCACTTCGACATCCTCCTCACCGGCCACGCCCGATCCCACGAAACCCGCCGCTCTGCGGAAGGCGATCGCCGAAGGCGCCTACTCGAACGCCGGCGGACCGATCCCGGACGGTGCCACCAAGATCACAGCGGTGGGATCGGACGGCACCGCCCTCATCAGAACGCCCACCGGGAACATCGGCTGCGAATTCTCCGCGACCGCCTATGCGGGATGCGGCGTCAGTTCGTACATGAGCGACGTCCCCTACGGAAAAGACGAGGCGGGCCCGGCCTGGTGGATCGATCTCAGCGCTGCCAACGCCATTCCGCGGATCGTCTCGCACAGTCAACCCGGCAGCTGGGAAGTCGGAAGCCACACCGTCCAGACCGTCCCCTACGGCAGCGTCGTGCACTACGGTTCATACGTCTGCGCGTCCGAGAGTCCGGGCCTGACGTGCTGGAACACGGCGAATGGGCACGGCGCCTTCATGCGGCGCTCTAGCACCACCGTCTTCTAAGCGTCCGACTACACAGCCCAGGCGTTCAGCTCCAAAGCTAAATTCTTATGAATTAAGGTTTCGAACTGATGGCGGCGCGGCCCGGCGGGAAGGCTCGCGATTCCGCACCTGTGCGCGTGGGCGGCATCGCGATCAATGCATGCCCCTGATGGCGCCGTCGACGACCTCGATGTCACAGGCCGAAGGGCGTTTGGGCAGGCCGGGCATCGTCATGATCGACCCTGAGATGAGCACGACGAAACCCGCCCCGGCCGACAGCCTCACCTCGCGAATCGGCACGGTGAAGCCCTCGGGCGCGCCGAGCGCCTTCGCGTCGGTGGAGAAGGAGTACTGGGTCTTGGCCATGCACACGGGCAGGCTCCCCCATCCCGCCGCTTCCAGCCGGGCGAGTTCGCGGGCCGCCGCCGGTTCGAAGCTCACGTCGGCGCCGCGGTAGACGCGGGTGACGATGGCCCGGGCCTTCTCTGCCAGGGGAAGGGCGCTCGGGTAGCAGTAGCGCATCCGAGACGATGCAAAGGCCTGCGGCGCCGGGTCCCGCTGAGGCGACTCCGAGGCCGACGGCGTGCCCCGCTGAGGCGATTCCAGTCGAGAAGTCTCCGGGCTCGGCGGCGTCGCCAGCGCTTCGGCGACCGTCCGAGCCAATTCCAAGGCGCCCTCGCCGCCGCGCGCGAAATGGTCCGTCAGGACGGCCGGAACGCCCAGTGGCGCCACCGCCTCCTCGATGGCGGCGATCTCGGCGGAGGTGTCGGCGGCGAACCGGTTGACGGCCACGACGACGTTCTGCCCGAAGACTCCGGCGAGGTTCTCGCAGTGCCGGACGAGGTTGGCGCTCCCGGCGCGCACGGCACCGGCGTCCTCCGCCTCCAGGTCCGCCAGGGCGACGCCGCCGTGGTATTTCAATGCCCGCACCGTCGCGACGACCACCGTCAGGTCGGGGGCGAGGCCGCTCTGGCGGGCCACGATGTCGATGTACTTCTCTGCTCCGAGATCCGCGCCGAAACCCGCTTCCGTCACGACGATGTCGCCGAGCTTCGCCGCCGCACGCGTGGCGATGACGGAGTTCGTGCCGTGGGCGATGTTGGCGAAGGGCCCTCCGTGGACGAACGCGGGGGTGCCCTCCAGGGTCTGGACGAGGTTCGGGGCGAGGGCGTCGCGGAGCACAGCCGTCATGGCTCCGACGGCGCCGAGATCCGCCGCGGTGACGGGCTCTCCGGCAGACGACGTGCCGACGACGATCCGCCCGAGCCGCTCGCCCAGATCCGCGAGGGAGTCAGCCATGCAGAAGGTGGCCATCACCTGGGACGCCGCCGTGATGTCGAAACCCGTCTCCCGCGTGACTCCTCCGGTCCGGCCCCCCAGGCCGGCGACGATGCTGCGCAGTGCGCGATCGTTGATGTCGATGGACCGGCGGATCGCCACGCTGCGCGGATCGATGTCGTGCGTGCCGAAGTGCAGCGCGTTGTCGACCATCGCGGCCAGCAGGTTGTTCGCCTCGGCGATGGCGGCGAAATCGCCGGTGAAGTGGAGGTTGATCTCGTCGCCGGGAGTCACCTGGGCCTTTCCCCCGCCGACGGCTCCGCCCTTGATGCCGAAGACCGGCCCCATGGACGGCTCGCGGAGGGCGAGCACTGGGCGCCTTCCTATCCGCGAGAGGCCGTCGGCCAGGCCGATCGACGTGGTCGTCTTCCCCTCGCCTGCGGGCGTCGGGGAGACAGCGGTGACCAAGACGATCCGGGAATCCCGCTCGGGCAGGCCTCGCAGATAGTCGAGATCGATCTTCGCCTTGCCGTGGCCGTAGACGAGGACGTGCTCGTCCGGGACTCCCAGGGCGGCGGCAACGTCCCGCATCGGCCTGACGGCGATAGTGGATTCAGCCGGGGTGGTGGTTCCGGCCGGGGCATCCGGTTCGGTTGCAGCTGGCATCGGTCCGATCTCGGCAGACGGGCCGGCTGGGGATCGGACTGCGGCGGGCGTCGGTTCGATCCCGGCGAATGGCCTGAGTTGGCTGGTGTTCACGACGATTCCTCGTTTCTTTCAGCGCATCGCGGCGTTTCTTTCAGCGCCTCACGACGCCGCCCCTTCCGGTGCACCGGAAGGCGGTCGCCCTGCGCCACAGACTGCCCAGTTCTTTCGATCTAGCGACGATTGGTCTGCGACCCGGGCGATTGCCTGTGGTCTAGCGACGTTCGCCGCGGGGAAGACGAATGGCAGCCGTCGGCCAATGTTATGCCAGCCGGCGCGGCGTCCGTCAACCGCGCGCACATATACGATACCGGCAGACGCATGGCATGGGCGCAAGCGGTGCGTCGGCGGGCCAGACAGCGAGCGGGCGGTGGACGGTTAGCCCGGCGATACCCAAAGCCAGCCTGATGACACTCACAACCGGCCTAGCGATACTCAAAACTCCGGTGAAACTTCGGTGAACTGACATCTCATCGGGTCGAAAACCGGTGAAATATCGGCGTTACCTGAGTGTCACCGGGCACAAGATTCACCCCTCGACACCAACCTAGGTTTCACCGGGTGCGAAATCTAAACACAGAAATACACTACGACAGTAGAGTGAATTATATTCACTTTAATGCTTATATGTAACGATAAATACTTTACAATAATTTACGACTTTAAGCAGGCGGAAGAATGTACAACTACACGACGGAGCGCCTGGCCGACGCCCGGCTGCAGCAAGTCATGCTGCCGAAATGCCCGCCTACACGACGACGAGACGCCGGGCGAGATACGAGACAGAACCAAGGGGGCTGGAAACGCCACGCATACGACGGGATGCCCGGCCGTCAGGCCGGACACCCCGTCTTGCTTCCCCTGAAGGGACCCGTATTCGATTGAGTCAGGTCGAAATAGGCTTCCCAACATCCAGGCGAAATCCCGTCGCGATATCCCAAGGCCTTCTTCACGAAGCCGCTTCCAGCCATTTCAAGCGGAAAGCGTCCCCGAGATCGACGAAGTCGACTGCGTCGTCCGCCCCAGGGTCTCAGGCGGAAGCCCGCCCGAGGCCCTTAACGCCCATCCCTCACCGCGCGAGGGCGGGCCGGCGCTGGGACGCCGCGCTGCCAAAGCCCAGCATTGAAAGCCGGCATCGCGGAAACCCAGCGCCGCCGACGCCCCTCGGCTCTCGCTCAGGGGCGAGGGGGAAGCACAGCCTGCGCCACGATGTCCGCATAATCCGGGTCGTCGGCCTCGACGACCCGGCGTGCAGCGTACAGAAGTGGCAGCTTCTCTTTGATCTGAGGCGCAGACTGCTCCACCAGCTGAATAGCCAGCGGAAGTGCGGGAACCCCTTCGACGGTCTGCTCGAGGCCGGCCATCGTCGCCAAGGCCGCCTTGGCGCCCTCTCCGCGGCCGATGCGCACGCCGTAGACCTTGTTGCGCCCGGACAGTCCGGTCACCTCGAGGTCTCCGACGCCCGGCAGGCCGTAGGCCGTGGCCGGATCGGCGCCCAGCGCCGTCGAAAGGATCGACATCTCGCGCACCGCCTCGTTGAACGTCGCGGCCTTGAGGTTGTGATGGG
>ERZ772993.880-NODE-880-length-12803-cov-5.291340_pt1 | contig 12803 bp, 7 predicted proteins | sample MGYA00580670_ERZ772993 | MGnify/ENA primary metagenome ERZ772993 (study PRJEB29015, sample SAMEA2737936) | human oral metagenome | biome: human oral; feature: human-associated habitat; material: dental | place: China | collected 2136 ...
CTTCGTCTTCTTCCGGGTGCCCGAGACCAAGGGCAAGGAGCTCGAGGAGATGGAGGATCTGGCGGTCTGAGACGGGAGCAGGGAGCCTGCCCTCGTGGGCTTCTGGAACAAAGAGGTGAAAAAGGCGCAGGCGTCAGCGCTCCTCCTCGCTGACCCAGGAGACAATTGGGGTACTGCTCTTGCCGATGGCGATGAGTCGCCATTTGGCGGTGATCCGGGTTTGATCGACTGTTGGGGGTTGGAGCTGCGTGAGCCTGTCATACCTTGATGGGTACGGGGGCGACGGGGACGCTGAGCTGTGCTGCGATCGGCGTGTAGAGATCGGCTCCTTGTGCGGAGGTGCTCAGCGAGACCAGGAGTGCGTACCGAACGGGTAAGTCACGGCGGTCGCGTCGATTGTTGTTCTTCCACCAGCCACCGACGGGGTAGACAGCGATATGGTCGCATGCTGCAAGTTCTGCGCCGGTGCCTTGCCACTCATCCTGGTGAAGTGAACCGTAATGTCGTGCCCGCGTGCCAAGTAGCCAGTGCTTGGAGTAGTTCTCCGACGACGAGTAGTCCTCGTCCTCCTCTTCCCGAGCCTGTCGATTCACTCGCGCGAGGAAGCCCTTCACGTTGATATCGGTCGGGGCTTTGAGGTCGAAGCGGAGACCGTAGGAGGCATACGTGTACTTCCCCTTCCAGCCTCGCCTTGTGGCTGAGGGCTCGATGAAGTAGGACAGTGTGATACGCAGACGTACGTCAGCTCCACCAAGTGACTGAAGGACATCACGAGGCCAGGGCAGGGAGTGAAGCCGAAGTTCCCGCATCGCATATGTCTCATCGAAAGGGCAGAACTCGTCTTGAACCACCATGGTGACTGCACGGTGAGATGATGTGAGGACCGCTTCCTCCGTCGGTACTCCCCATCCGTAGCAACGCAAGAGTCGTGCGCGTTCACCCTTCTTCTCGCCGCACGCATCCAAGCGTTTTTGCATCTGCCTAGTCCACCTGGCCTCATGAACCAGAAGAGCCCGTACGGTCTCCGGCCAGTAGGAGGGGTAACGGCTCATAGTGAGTGCTGCTAGCCGGGCGGCCTGCGCGGTAGCGGCGCTCGTCGCATTGGCCGATGTCAGGTCTACATCGTTCTTGATTCCTGTGGAACGGAGTGACAGGACAGCAGGTCGGGTCTCGAAGAAGCCTTGACCGTCAGTGAGTACATTGCCACCCTCTAGACAGATTTCAGGTTTGATGGGCCAAAGGTGATCGCCAAACAATAATGAGGTTCGACTGTGAGGGGATAGTTCTCCCGCGGGTGCTACTGGAGTATAGTTTGTGTAACTCGGGTTACGTGTCGCCTGGTCTAGTCGGGTAAAAGCTCCAACTGTCAGTGCGTTCCATGACTGTCCAGGATCCTCAATAGGTGATACGTCTGAGTTTGCAAGGTGGTCGACGTCATAGGAGTCTACATTTGCTGAAGATACTATAATAAGACGTTTAGCGTTATGGTTTGGTCCTGTAATGAGGGAGAACTCATTGTTTCGAATACATATGTCGCTTCCCGCAGCTAGGGCGTCGATAGAAGTAGACCAGAGTGTTGGCTGGCCCGGGTCGGTATCGGACTCCGTGCTGACAGGCATGCAGAAAGTGCGTTGACGATCCGTGTTCATCTCAGAACAAGAGATCGCATTAATGGTCGCACTTGCGTAATCTTTCCGAGTTTCTTCTCCCTGTTGGGGGATAATTCGAACCGACTCGAGACGATGCTGTAAATGAACAACTTGCGTTCCCTCCAAAAGGCGATCTAGGTGTTGCCCATAAAGGGCGATTCCCGCCATAGAGGTGCCGTGTCCATGTGGGTCATGACCAGACGATTCAGGGAAGATCGAGTGCTGGTCGCTGCTCTCCAAGGATCCTTTTATGAGGATGTGTGTGCGAAAGACGCCGGAGTCAAGGTGGCAGACCGCGGGAGCCTCGGGTGGAGCAGGAATAATTCTCGTAAGGAGGTCGGAAGCGTATTCCAATTGCTCGCAATCTGCGAGGTCTTCAATGGTATCGATGAATGACGGGCGTCGAATCTCTGTCAGAGGAAGATCTGTTTCAATGAGTGGCAACAGATCTTTCCAAATGGCGCGAACTCGTACAACTACAGAGTTGTCGATTACTATTCGCTGATTGGATGCCTCAACGCCAAGTTCTCTCGTGACGCGCTCAAAGAGTCCTGGACGTTCTCTGTGTCGATCAAGCCACAATTCCCACCAGGCCAACTCTCTGTGAGTCGGAGCATGTTTAGATGTCCACAGGTCTCCCAGAAAAGTGGATCGAACTCGTGAAATGTTGGCAACTAGTGCATTATTTTCAGGGTTGCCTTTATCTGTATTCTTGGTGAGATAGTCTTGAAAGAGTCTGAGAAACTGCTTTTTGAATTCATCGGAAACCCATATTGTTGCTCGTTCTGGTGCATCTTGGGTGGCTGGGTGTGTTGACAAAAGAACCCACTGAGTCTTTGTTGCTCTAGTTCGACTCCTTGCTGTTCGTGTCAGAGAATCCAATTTTAGGCCGAAGTCGACTTCGGCACCCTCGAGCGTGAGGTACGTCCCGTTGGCCTTTAGTTCTGGCGCAAGATTCTGGGAGTCTTGCGTCTTTTGGGCCTGTGTAAATACGGCCTCAATCTCTTCGATGAGACGTTTGCCGTGAGTCTCGCGATCTACGGGTCTGGTAGCCGTCTTTCCCATGCCGCGTGCGGTCCGTGGCCTGGACTCAACATAGCCATTGACGTATAGGTGATCGAGACGGGGCGACTCGGGCATGACCTACCCCAGACTGGCGGAGCGACGCGTGGTGAGCGCCAGTTCAAGATCTGCTCGTGTCACCACAGCGTCTCCCCTCATGAGTGCAGTCTTGGCGGCTGATTCGGCGGCCTTGACGAGATCCGCGTGACTGAGGCCGTCCGTGTGGGAGGAGAGCCCGGTGAACACAACGTCTTTGGCGAGTGATCCCAGACGCTTGCGGATGACTGACTGGGCTTGCCTCACACTCGGCAGTGAGTAGGTGAGAACGGCGTCGAAGCGACGGAAGAGTGCACGATCCAGGATGGAGCGATGGTTGGTGGCCGCAATCACGATCGACTCCGAGCTCGCTTCCTCCAGGAACACCAGGAACGAGTTGAGGATGCGCCGTGCTTCGCCGACGTCGTTGCCGCTCCTGTCACCACCTAAGGCGTCGAACTCGTCGAAGAGGTAGACCGCGCGGTGAGCGGCGGCCTCGTCGAATACTGTCCGCAGTTTGGAAGTGGTCTCGCCCATGAACTTGCTGAGCAGGCTGTCCAGACGCACGGTGTACATTGGAAGTGAGAGTTCGGAGGCAATGACGGAGGCGGTCATGGTCTTGCCGGTTCCAGGCGGGCCCTCGAGAAGCAGGCGGTGCATGGGCGTGAATCCATGCTCGAGCAGAACGGATCGCTGTCGCTGTTCCTGGATGACCTGGGTGATCTGCTCGCCGAGCTCGGGTGAGATGACAAGATCGCGCAGCCGTACCTGTGGCTGAGAGATCTCAACCAGGCCGGCGATGTCGCCTTCGGGGCGCGGAAGTGCGGCCACCGTGGCAAGAGGCGTGCGTGCTCGCTGATGGAAGGAGTCGACAGCCTTCTTGATGTCAGACGCGAGCCGGTAGTGCCCCTGGCGAGCCTCCCGAGCGGCGACCTGCAGGGCGACGGAGTAGAAGGCGTCCTCGTCCCCCGAGGCGTGGCTACGCACCATGGCTGTGATGTGTGCACCGTGACCTGCCACAGATAGCCTCCCTTCCAAGTTCACCTGAGTTGTCACCTTTATCGTACGGCACACCAGTGACACATTCCCCTGTGCCGCGCTGGGATCGTTCACAGGTCCGTCGGTGGCTTGTGCTTGCTGTGGATGAAACCGCTCACACGCTATCAACTTGCCCGTCGCAAAGATACGTTCAGGTGGGTCTACGTGGTCGCCGGAGTCAGTCGATCTGAAGAATAGGGCAATTCTATTCCGTAGTGCTTGATCGCATCAATGGGACTCTCGCGCAACTGCCCCACGGCGTTTCGTATCCAGTGTACTCCGCGTGCATCAGTGAAGGCTATCTCTACGCCAGGGCGATAGCACATCCCTCCCCACCCTTTGGGGGCGGCAAGCTGCCATTCGCCCGGGGGAAGAGTCGTAACCATTCTTCTGTAATCCGCTTGGGAGTGGCGCCCGTCTTGTTCGTTGATGACGAAGGTCGCGACACACCTGTATGCGGGAGAGAGGGATTGATTGCTGATGCGTATGATGTCTTCAGTTTTTTGTTCCGACTTTTGGCCTGTCAGAATCCAGGCGGTAATGCGTGTTGCTTGCTCTTTTCTCTTGTCGCAGCGCCTCCGCCATGCCTCCAGAGCCAAAGTGATTGTGGCAATGAGCGTTGCCCCGGCGGTTCCTATTGCTCCTATCCAGGAAGCCCAGTCCTGGCTTGTCATAATTCAATTTGCGTAGGAGTGCCTGTTGGCTTTACGTCAAGCGGCGGCAGGGAGGTCACGATCTGCTGGGTGCGGACGGAGACAGTGGTGATGCGGGCGATGAGGTCCAGGAGGTAGCGGGGCTGCGCCGAGGCGGTGGGGCCGCCACCCCCGCCCTCGGCCATCCAGTCGTTGGGGTCATTGACGATCCCGGAGGCTTTGTGGGTGCTCACGCGGTAGCGGTCCAGAAGCCAGTCCAGGCCGCTGCGCGACCCCAGCAGGTAGTCCTGTGCCCGGGTGGGAATGTCGGAGACCGTCACATGCTCGTTGTAGACGATCGAGGTCTTGTCATCTTCCAGCCTGCCGTCCCGGCGTACCCGGGCATAGCGCATCTTCTCCACATGCAGCAGGCTCGGTGAGATCGTCTCCCGCAGATCCCAGGGCACATTCTCGCCGTCGATGACGAGGCTCAGTTGCGTGGGCTCCACGGACTCATAATCCAGGTGCAAATCAGCAAGACCGCGCCCAGCCGTGGTGAAGGCGACGAAGTCCTCCCGACTCGCCACCAGCGGGATATGAGGCAATGACTTCTTCAGATCCGCGCCATACCGAGTCCGATACTCCGGTGAGTGCAGGAGGGCGTACACGTAGTAGAAGACGTCATCCTTGGTCACCTCCGACCCGTAGGCGGCCTGGTAGCTGCGTAGCGTGGCGTCGGTGATGTTGTCCACCCGGCGGTAGCCGCCCAGCACCTCACCCTCCTGCCCGACGGCGCCGCCGGACTCCTCCGCTTCCTTGCCACCGGAGAGGTCCAGCATGCCTGACTCGGCCGCATGACGACGCCCAACCGGTTCCCACGTCCAGCGTGGGAAGAACTGACCTCCGCTACCGGCACCTGTGACATGGAGGTTTGGTGCAGCATCTGTCATCACGGTGGAGAAGGGAACGTCGGAGCCTTGACCAACAAGATAAAAGCCGACATTGTCGTGCCCGGGAGTCGGGAAGTAGCGGCGCAAAACAGCGGGACGGTGAATGATGCCGTCGGAGGCGTTGAGCCACTGCTTGCAGAAGGGACGGTACAAGCCGCAGTAGGTGGCTCCCGCGTTGTAGCTGATGGCACGGTTCTTTGCTAGGTCGCTGTAGAGGCCCGACGTCCATTTGATCCGCGTTTCGTCGTTGGTGACGAGATCACGCACCTTCGTGCCGGCCTTCAGGTTGGCTGCTCGGGTGCGGTGAATGCGCTCGCGCTCCTCGTTGTACGTCTCAATGAGCCGTTGCGCTGAGTCGCGCAGGCCTGGCAGTGAGAAGTTGTAGACCCACGCGTCGCGGTTCGTCTGCAATCCCGCTGTGTAGGAGGCGAAGACCGGCGCCTGTCCCTCGCCGATGGACTGCCAGGACTCGTAGTTCGGATCGCGCTGGTTGATCCAGTCGCCCTGGGCGTTTGGGGTGATGGTCTCCCACTTCAGGGTGTCGATCTGCGACTCCTCGACGATCCGCAGTTTGTCTTCTCGGGAGAGGTAGTCGCCGATATCCTGATAGTGCAGGGTGGCTGGTCCCTCATGGGCAGGGTCCTTGACGAGGAAAATGACGGCGATCGTGGTGCGTCCACCTGAGTCGAAGACGTTGCCCTTCTCTTTTCTGCGCAACTCGCCTGAGGTTCGCGCGTTGCCTCGCAAGTTGTAGACGTAGAGATGGGAGAACTCCTCAGCCAGGGTGAGGCGTACGCCGTCGGCCGTGTTGCCGTCGATGAAGCCGCCGTTGGTGACGAAGCCGATGACCCCGGCCTCCCCGACGCGGTCCGAGGCCCAACGGATGGCGCGAAGGTAGGAGTCGTACAGAGAGTTCTTGTTGGTGCCCGTGGAGCGGGCCGCGTAGGTCGCCTCGATCTTGGCGTCCAGGGATGGGTAGTGCTGGTTGGCGTTGTTGTCATTGGCGGACTCCTGCCCCACCGAGTAGGGCGGGTTGCCAATGACCACCTGAATACTCTTCAACTCCAGCTGGGCCGTAGCCCGGTCGTTGTTGGCTACAAACACGCTCTGATCCAGCATGTCCCCGTCCTCGGTCATCTGGAAGGTGTCAGTCAGGATGATCCCGTCGAAGGGTGTATACCCCGCCTGCGCCGGGTCGCTCTCTCCACCGCCGGCCGGTGGCGCGTCGCTGCGCATGAGGTCGCGGTAGGTGACCTCGATATTGGCCGCCGCAATGTAGTAGGCCAGCAGCAGGATCTCGTTGGCGTGCAGCTCGCCCGCGTACTTGCGTGCCAGGTCCGCCTTGCTGATGAGGCCGGACTGCAGGAGCCGGACGATGAAGGTCCCCGTCCCGGTGAAGGGGTCGAGCACGTGCACGCCCTCATCGCTGATGCCGCGCCCCAGGTGGGTGCGTGCCAGCCAGTCCACGCTGCGCAGAATGAAGTCCACGATCTGCACCGGCGTGTAGACGATCCCCAGCGACTTGGCCGTCTTGGAAAAGGCCAGGGAGAAGAACTTCTCGTAGAGCTCGGTGATGACCCGCTGCTTGCCGGCCGCGTTGTCAATGCCCGCGCAGCGCTCACGCACCGACTCATAGAAGCCCTCCAGCTCCTCGGTCTCCGCCTCCAGGTTGGAGCCCTCCAGCACCCGGAGCATCCGGCCCATCACCTGCGCCACCGGGTTCTCGGCCGCGAAGTCGTAGCCGTCGAAGACCGCGTCAAACACCGGCTTGGTCACCAGGTGCTGAGAGAGCATGTCGATCGCGGACTCCGAGGTGACCGAGTCGTTGAGATTGGCGCGCAGAGCCGCCAGGAAGCGCTCGAACTCGGCCGCCACCTCCGGGTCCTGCACCCGCTTGGCCAGGCGCTTACGGTGACGGGCCGCAATGTTGGCAACATCCTTGGCCCACTGCTCCCAGTAACGCCGCGAGCCGACCTTCTGGACCAGGCGGGCGTAGATCGCCTCCCGCCACTTGCCGAGCGCCCCCAGGTCGAAGGCCGCTTGCTGATGCGCCGGAGTACTGGAGGAGTCGCTGTCGTCGGCGGCAGCCCCAAAGGGGTCGATGATGGCGATCTTGTCCGGTTTGGACTGGTTGAGATCGATCTTGTTGACCATGGCGTCGAAGCGCTCATCGTGAGCGCGCAGCGCCTGAAGCACCTCCCACACCACCCGGAAGGTGTCATTGTCAGACAGGACGTCCTCGGGCGACATTCCCGAGGGGATCGCCACCGGCAGGATGATGTAGCCGTACTGCTTACCCGGAGCCAGACGCATCACCCGCCCCACGGACTGAACGATGTCCACCTGGGACTTGCGCGGGGACAGGAACATGACCGCGTCCAGGGCGGGGACGTCCACACCCTCGGACAGGCACCGGGCGTTGGAGAGGATTCGGCAGGACACGGATGTCTCCTCCGACTCCGATGCTGACGATGCCTGCCGGGTCGGCGCCGGCGCGCCCAGATCGCCCGAGAGCCAGGACAGCAGACTGGTGCGCTCCATAATGTTCATGGAGCCGTCCACGTGGCGAACTTCCACGGATCCCAGCCGCTTCTGAGACGGGGTATCGGAGTCGACGCCGTCCGCGTCGTCGGGCAGTTCAGGCACCTCGGGTTCGTCGGTGAGCGTGAGCCGGTAGTCCTCGGCCACGTTCCTGAAGGAGGAGGCGAAGCGCTTCGAGGTCTTGATGTCGCGGGCGAAGGCGACTGCCGTGCGCATCGGCTGGATGTCCTTGCCGTAGTCGGCCGTATCCACACTGCGCTTGGCCAAGGCGTTCCAACAGCCGACGATCCGAGCGGCGTCGTCGAGCGTGAGCTGGCCGTCCTGAGCCAGGGAGGACTGCATCTGATCGGCGATCTGGTCCTCTGAGACCGTGAGGACCAGGACCTTGTAGTCGGTCAGGAGGCTACGGGAGACCGCCTCACCGAAGCCCAGGCGGAAGAGCTCCTCACCGTAGGTCTCGACGTCGTCCATGGAGGCGAGGATCGCGTTCTTCTGACCGGCGCGCGCTTTGGTCGAGTCGTCATAGATGCGGGGAGTCGCCGTCATGTAGAGACGCTTGGAGGCGTGGATGTAGTCGTCGTTGTGGACACGGACGAAGGCGGACTCGTCCGTGCCCGCGACGGTGGCGCCGGTCGTGCGATGGGCCTCGTCGCAGATCACCAGATCGAAGCCGGGGGCGCCGAGTTCCTGGGCCTGGGCGACGGCGTCGATCGACTGGTAGGTGGAGAAGACCACCGTCATCGGGGCCGTCCCGTTGACCGGGGCGGGGCGGCGCGTCAGGCGGTAAGCCAGTGCCGCTCCGTCTGTGGTGGCCGGGATCGCCAGGTCCACCACCGAGATGTCCTCGCTCAGGCTGGTGCGCTTGCGCCCCTTGCCGACCTTCGTATCCGAGCAGACCGCGAAGGAGCGCAGCGGCACCTCCGACTCGGCACTCCACTCCATGAGCGTCTGAGACAGCAGTGCGATGGAGGGCACGAGGAACAGGACCCGGCCGCCGGGGCCCGCCATAGCCTCCGCAATGCGCAGGGACGTGAAGGTCTTACCGGTGCCGCAGGCCATGATGAGCTTGCCCCGGTCCGTGGTGGACATTCCGGTGGTCACCGCATCCAATGCCCGCTTCTGGTGCTCGCGCAGGCTCTTGCCACCGGTGCGAACCATGACCTCGGGGGTCTCCAGGCTGAAGGAGTCCCAGTCGATCGTGGAGTTGAACAGGTCCTCCAGGCCGACCCGGGAGACCGGGATGGCCTGACGGGACACCGTCTCCTCCGCAGCGGAGTTCCAGTGCTCCGTAGTGGACACGAACAGCCGGGAGGTGAACTCTCCCGTCCCCGACTCCGCCAGGAAGGAGTCGACGTCACCCTTGGTGATGACGCCCGTATCAGGATCATAGAACTTGCACTGGACGGCACACAGTTCGCCGGTCTCGCGCTCGCGGGCCACCAGGTCGATGCCGCGGTCCGGGCGCGCGCCCCGCTCCGGCCAGTCGCTCCACATCCACACCTCGTCGAAGCGCTCGGCGTGACGCGGGTCCGTGAGAAGGAACTGGCGCACCAGGCGCTCGAAGGCCGTGCCCTTGCCTCGCTGCGTCCGTGCGTCGAAGTACAGGCCGTCCAGGATCACTTTGATGCGCGACTGACTCACGGGGAGAAGCATACGGTGAGAAAGGCGAGGCGCTGCCGTGAGACTGCGCGTGACGGGGCCGTAGCAGCGGTGCGCAGCGGAAGCTTGAGTCGGCTCCGGCCGGGCAAGGGGAGGAATCCCCATCCCGTGTGCCGGGGGTGAGACCTTACCGTGACATCATGGCTCATCGTCGACGCAGCGTCTTCCGTGTCCTTCTGACCGCTCTCGCCCTGGCTAGGTCCAGCTGAGTCAGTCGGCCTGGGAGTCGGGGCGCAGACTCCGGAGATGATGCGAACCGGTCCACTTCATTCTGCGGTACGCCCCACTGTGAAGCTTCTAGAAATATGGGGTGGATGCGAGAGCAAGGCATGCCCGCCCGGATCCCGGAAGATGAAATATAGTGAACGCTGGAATCCTGGGGGTCCTGTGGCTGTCACTGGTGATACTCATTGCCATTGATGCAAGTTTCTTTAAATGCCGTATTTTGGGTCCCGTGAGTCGGGTCGGTAGGCGGTTTGCGGCACTCCTCGTATTTGCCACCATTATTGTGTACTGTTCGCTTCTTGAGTTCAACAGGAAACGAAGAGTGCGAAGATACCTTCGCCGCCTGAAAGGCGTTGACTTGGTTGAAGTGCATGTCAAGTTTTGCGGTGATGCCGGCATTCGCTGGACGATTCGCGTGGGACTGGAAAACGAACCGCCCGTCAATACCTTGATCGCCATAGTCGGCGATTCTTTCAATAAAGTCGAGGAGATCTCCGGGTCGTCCACGTCGGCCGTGGATATGGAGATTGCCTGGATACAAGGATCCACCAGTGTCAGATGGAGCAGGAAGGTGGGTGATGCGACGGAGGCGGTCAAGGCGGTTACCGGGCTATGTATCCCCGCGATTGAGAGCATCGAGGTTTCTTCGTATGGAACCTCGGTGCGGTATCGTGGAGCTGAAAGTTTTCCGGATAGCTGGATGGTTGCCCCCGGCTCCGATGTGTTATCGATCGATCTCCTGCCTTTCAAACAGTGCGTGCGCGTCGGCGAAGTGAGTGTGACGGTTCGGTGCACTGGATGCGCTGATCTCGGCTCTGTTCCGTTGAAGCAAGTGTTCGAGGCGATTTCTCCGATTTACAGAAATAGAGAGGGGGTGTCGATTAAACTGGATGAAATGGATTTCGTGTCTTGTCAGATCCAGCTGCGTGTGGCTGCCTTCGGGAGCTACGAAGACGGTCTCGACTCCGATGCCGCTGCGAAGGTGCTGGCTGTTGTCTTGGGGAATCGGGTCCTTCAGGGCGTTGAGCTCTCAACGGCCTGGGAGAGGGCCGGTGTGGATCACGTTCGCTTCGACATGAAGAATGGGAGCGTTGTCGGGCAGGGCTGGCCTCCAAAGAGGGGTGCAGCGATCCTCGCGGCGGCGCAGCAGGCTGCCTCCTCCTCGTCGTGAAGGCCGAAGATCGGCCCTCCGATGGGAAGTTCCCGCGGTCAGTCGGCGCCCAGCTGCAGCCGATCCCAAGAGCGGTAGGTGATCCAGGCGCCGATCGCGGCGGTCATCACCGGAACCGCCAGCAACGGCGTGCCGACCTCCGTCCGGCGCGCGGCCCACACGATCGGGATGGACCACGGGATGCAGGAGCCGAGCCCGAAGCCGGCGGCCAGGTTGGTGATGACCAGGATCACCAGCGTGAAACCGATCCCTGCCAGATAGCCGCGCCAGCGGGTCGCCGCCCACATGACCGGCAGGACACTCGCGCTGAGCAGGACGGCGACGAGCGCCAGCACCGCGAAGCAGCCGGCCGCCCCTGCCGGCCCCAGGCCGAGCAGCAGTCCCGCCGTCGTCAGTAGTGCCGCCTCGCCGAGTCCCAGCAGTGCCGCCCAGCTCAGGGTCGCCACCATCTTCGCCGCGGCAATGCTGCGCAAAGTCGGTGGAACGGCGAACAGCCCCACCATGGTGCCGTCGGTGAACTCCCGGCCGACGCTCCACGACATCACCACACCCACCGCCAGGAGCGTCGTTGCGCTCACGCTCGTGGCCCCCAGGGCGGTATAACCGTCCCAGCCGGGTGAGGTCACCATGGATGCCGCCTTCCTCCCCAGATCGGTATCGCCGGCGTGCATCGCGGCGGCGTACCCACCGGCGGTAGCGACCGTGACGAGGACCAGGCCGGCGAGCGTCGCCACGCGCGTCACCATCGCCCGGGCCAGCTTGCGAGCCTCAAGACCGAGAACAACCGGGAAAGCTCCACGTTCGGCAATCATCATGACTCCTTCCGCTCGTCCTGTAGCCGCCCCGCTCGGGAGAACCCACCGGAGCTGGGGCCCAGGGCCGCCTGGTCTGCTGCCAGGACGGCGTTGAAGAAGACGCGCTCGAGGTCTGCGCCTCCGGGGCGGCCGGGTTCTTCGGGTGCGATCGTGTCGATGATCCGCCCCCGGTGCAGGACGTTGACACGGTCGGCGATGCGCGTGAGCTCATCGAAGTGGTGCCCGGTCACCAGCACCGCGCCGCCGCGCCTGGTCACGTCCCGCAGAAGATCCCTGAATCCGACGACGGCCAGCGGATCGAGCCCATTGGTCGGCTCGTCGAGGACGACGACGTCCGGCTCATGCGCCAGGGCTCCGACCAACCCCACCTTCTGACGCGTGCCCAGCGACAGGCGGCGCACAGGCGTATCGAGCCATCCGGTCAGCGCCAGCATCTCACTCATCCGCTCCGCCGCCCCCTCGGCTCGCTCGGGATTGGCCCCGTGCAGGCGGGCGGTCGCCCCGATGTTCTGCCGGGCCGTGAGCTCTGGGTAGGACGACGACGCCTCCACCAAATGGCCCACCCGCCGCCACACGTCCCTGGGGCAGGAGGCGATATCGCGGCCGCACAGGAGGACCCTGCCGGTGTCGGGGCGGAGCATGCCCAGAATGACGCGCAGCGCCGTGGACTTCCCGGCGCCGTTGAGGCCCACGATGGCGCGGCACTCGCCTTGCGCGACGGACATGGAGAGTTCTCGCAGAACAGGCTCTCCCCGCAGGCTAACGCTGACGCGATCAACCTCCAGGGCTGACGCCGCACCCTTCACGGTTCCTCCAGCAGGCTAAGAAGACCCCGGCTGAGCGCGGTCGCGGCGCCAACGACTGCCTCGGTACGGGATGCGGTACCGGTCTCGGTCACCTCATCGGAAACGGTGGTCTCCTCCGCCCAGGCGAGCAGGAGGCTGCTCGCCGCACCCATGACGGCCCCGGCCGCGGCCCGCGCCGCCGCATCGTCGACGCCCGGAACGACGAGCGCCGCGGCGATG
>ERZ772993.883-NODE-883-length-12768-cov-22.180288_pt1 | contig 12768 bp, 9 predicted proteins | sample MGYA00580670_ERZ772993 | MGnify/ENA primary metagenome ERZ772993 (study PRJEB29015, sample SAMEA2737936) | human oral metagenome | biome: human oral; feature: human-associated habitat; material: dental | place: China | collected 2136 ...
CCTTCTGGATGGCGGTGGGGGTCACGAAGCCCATGTCGGTGACGGCCTTGAGCAGATCCCTGGGAAGACCCAGGTCGGCGAAGGTGATCTCTTCGTCCTCGTGATCCGCCTTCACCCCGCCCTTGTCCCTGTTGCGCGGGGACTTGGGGCGCTCGTCGTCCTGCTGGTGGTCGTTGGAATCGGCGTCGGAGTCGATGAAGGGGGTGTGGCCGTCGACCTCGTCCTCATCGATGTCGACGCCGTCATCCTCGTCGGAGTCCTCGGCCTCGTCCTCCGGGTCGGCCTCGGGCCGGTCCCGGTCGACGTCGTCGGCCTCGTCCTCGTGATCGACGTCCTCGGGGTCCTCGGGGGAGTCGGAGGAGGCGGGAGTGGCGAAGTCCTCGGGTGAGGGGGCGGTGTCATCAGAGTGGTGCGGTGCGGCGACGGTTTCATCGACACGGTTGGCGTCGGCGGGCCTGCCGCCGGAGAGCTCGGCGGAGAAGAGCGCGTCGAGGCTCAGGGGGCCGTTGCTGTCGCTGCTCTGAGCGCCATCGGAGGAGCCGGGCGCAGTGCTGGAGGAGGTAGTCATGAAGTTTTCCCATATCTGTCCCCTTGAAGTGGCTGGGGACCGCGGCGGAGTGTGGGGGAGGACCTTTTGTCCTCCGCTCTTTGCCGTACCTGGCCCACCACACTCGCCCGCACCCGGACGTGCCGGATGACTCATGGGCTAACACGCACAGACTCACGGGATGCTCTTGCCGCACACCAGATGCGGCAGGACCCGAACGGGGTCAACAGGGCACGGATCGCTCCTGCTGCCCAGGCTACGGGAGAAGCGGCGTCATTCCGCGCCTCCACGAGCCGGATCACAGGTGAGGTCCGTCTCGTGCCTCGCTCAGCGCCCGAGCAGACTGAGGATCCGACGACGCAGCTCACGGAACTCGTCGGTCGACTCGTCGTGCTCGGGCACGTCGATGTCGGCCACGATGCGCGCGGGCCGCTCGGACAGGACGATCACCCGGCCGGCCAGGCGCAGTGCCTCGTCGACGTCGTGGGTGACCAGGATCGCAGTGAAGCGCTGGGACTCCCACAGCTTGATGATCTCGTCCTGGAGCTGGAGGCGGGTCAGTGCGTCGAGCTTGCCCAGGGGCTCGTCCAGGAGGAAGAGCCGGGGCCGGTTGACCAGGGCCCGGGCCAGCGAGGCGCGCTGGGCCATGCCGCCCGAGAGCGTCGTGGGGTAGGCCTCGGCGAAGTCCCGTAGTCCCACGATCTGCAGGGCCGCCTCCACCCGGCGCTGGTCGCGTTCCAGGCGGTCTCTCGCCTCGGGGCCCAGGGCGACGTTGTCCCGCACCGTTCTCCAGGGCAGGAGCGTGGCGTCCTGGAAGGCCAGTGCCCGCAGTGGTGAGGGACCGGTGACCCGCGTGGAGTCGACCTCGACGTCACCCTCGACCGGCTGCTCGAGGCCGGCCAACAGACGCAGGATCGTTGACTTGCCGCATCCCGAGGGGCCTACCAGTGCGACGAACTCGCCGGGGGCGACCGTCAGGTCGATGTCGTCGAGGACGGGGAGCTGGTCCGGCTTGGTCGCCTCGACCTCGTGGCGCGCCCTGGCTGAGGGGGATATGCGTCGGAGCAGGAAGTGGAGCCAGCCATGGTCCAGGTCGCGGGACAGGGGGTAGCGGTGCGTGACGCCCGTGAGGTCGACCTTCGCGCCTCGGGAGGCGGACGGATCCGGAACCTGTAGCGTGCTTTCGACTGTTGTGGAATCGGCAGACACCGGTTCACCACCTCACAAGGTTCTGCTGCCATGCCAGCAGCGAGGAGCGGATCTTGAACAGCAGGACCATGAGCGTGCGGCAGAAGGCCACCAGAATGATGAGGCCCACGTACATCCTGGGGTAGTCGGCCCAGCCCTTGACCCAGTTGATGTACCACGCCAGTCCCTTGTCGACACCGGTGAGCTCGGCGGTCATGAGGGCGGCGAGCGAGGTGCCCAGTCCCGTGAACAGGCCGGTGAGCATGTCGGGCAGGGCCGAGGGCACGGCCACCCGCCGGATGAGGAAGAGCTCGTCGGCTCCCAGCGTGCGGGCCATGTCGATGTAGTCGCGGCGCACGGAGCGCACGCCCGCACGGGTCATGGTCGCCATGGGGAACCAGGCGCCGAAGCCGACGATGAAGGCCGCCGAGGCGTACGTCGTCGGGAGCAGAAGCAGGGCCAGTGGAAGGAGAGAGGCCGCAGGAACCGGACCGATGGTCTGCAGGAGCGGATGGAGCCAGTAGTCGGCGCGCCTCGACCAGCCCATGAGCAGTCCCGTGAAGAACCCCAGCACCGATCCCGCCGTGTACCCGATGACGAAGAGCAGGGCGGAGGCCCCCAGGCAGCTGAGCAGCAGCCTCCAGTCACCGGCGAAGGACGCGATCAGTACCTCTGGGGCGGCGAAGTACGGGGGCGCGAGCAGTCCGAGCTTGGAGGTCGTCAGCTGCCAGACGATGAACCAGGCGCCGGCAGCGTTGATCCAGGGCAGGTAGTGCGCCAGCGAGCTCGCCGCCGCCGAGGCCGGACGTCTCCAGGCGCAGAAGGTCCACGCGGTGAGCACCACCAGCCAGGTGCCGGCGAGAACAGTCAGCGGAGTGGTCGGTGCCCGGCGGAGAAGGCCCGCGTCCGGAAGCAGGACGACAATGACCGGGTAGACCAGCCACAAAGACAGTGCGGTCGTTGTCCACAACGATGTCGAGGAGAACCGACGACGTGCTGGTGCCTCGGGCCTGGTTGCCGAGGAGCTCGGTTCTGGACGCTTCTGGTCAGCGCCCTCGGTTGGTGTGGCTGTGGGCCTGGTATTGGTGAGCACTGGCCATCAGTCCTTGATGCCGAGATCGGCGACGACCGCGTTCGTCAGGCTCTGTGCGGAGACATCGGAGGTGATGAAGCCGGTTGTCTTGAACTTCTCGATGCCGGGCTCGATCGCAGCGCGGAACCTGGATGCCGAGGCCTTGAACCCATAGGTCTTGAGCACTCGGACGACGACGTCCTGGTCCGCAGCCACGTAGTCGTTGTCGACCTCGATCTTGGCGATCTCATCGATATGGTCCGGCACGTAGGCCGAACCCTTCAACCAGGCCTCAGTGAGAGCCTTGGCCTCCTTGGGCTGCTTCTTGACGAAGTCGCCGTTGAGAGCCACCGAGCAGCAGAACTCCTCAGCGTCGTTGTTGGCCAGCTCTCGGGCCGTGCCGTTGAAGACGGGAAGCAGCGGCGCGGGGTCGGAACCCATGATGGCGTCCACCTGCCCGTCGGCCAGAGCGGTTCCCAGGGAGTCCGCATCGACCGTGCGCCAGGTGATGTCGCCGCCGTCGGGGTCGACGTTGATACCGGCCTCGGACAGCCCGATTGCGAAGTAGGCGAAGGCCGATGACGACAGTGACGGAACACCGATGGTGGTGCCCTTGAGATCTGCCAGGCGATGGTACTGGGAGTCCTTGCCCACCACCAGACGCAGGCAGCCGGCGTGAAGTCCTGCCGTGAGCCTGGCATTGAGCCCGTTGTAGATCGGCTCCAGCCAGGAGAAGAAGATGCCGGGGGCACCGATGTACTTGCCTGCGCCCACTCCGTCCTTGGTGTCCTCGGTCTGCTGGGTGCGCGCAAGGGTCACCTTCAGACCCGCGTCGTCGAAGAATCCCTTGTGGTACGCGGCGTAGAGCGGAGCGGCGCAGATGTCTCCGCCGATCACCAGGGGGAGCGCCTCGTGGGCCCCGATCACTCCCTGATTGGTGCGCCGGATCGTCAGGTATGCGCCGGCACCGAGCGCGGTGGCGGCCGCCAGGCCACCGACCGTCAGCAGCGTGCGCCGCGAGGGTCTGCTGCGGCGAGGTGCCTCAGCATCTGGGCCATCCGCGTCGTCGTCCGCAGCAAGTATCTCCGCTGCGTTCTCGGCGGTGACCTCGTCCTTCTTAAGAAGGGACGAATCTGATGAGGATGAGGCGGAAGAAGGGGAGGGGACCGTCTTGGACATGGTGTCTCCTACGAAAGGGAATGGAACGGGAGAGAACCGAACAGGTTGGCTAGGAATACGGCTCAGGTGTGCAGACGCGTGATCGCAACAGCAATTTCCTGTGGCGTTAGTCGACGGGGGTGACGAGAGCCTGTGAACGGCATCGGGATCGTCGTGGCCCAGTGGCTCGTGAGACACCGGCCCAGTGGCGGCTCTACGGCATCACGCAGCCGGAAAGCGAGAACTCAGCCCGACGTTGCCTCGGGCGTTCCACAGCGGTCGATCTTTACCAAGGCATCATTGCGGCTTCAGGCGCCAGAGGCGCATCGGGGTGAATCAGCAAGGCCGACAGCAACAGCACATTCGCGCGCCACACATGACCGCGAGCGCCTGAGCGCCGGAGGCGGTAGTGGTCCTCAGAGCGATGTGCATCATGGGCGACACCCTACGCCATGTCGCCCGGAAGAATGCAAGCTCATTTTCCCGTACGGTCCGTCGCTGGTGAGTCGTGACCGGTCGTTGCTACAGACACCGCAGCCATTTGGGGGCCGTGCGACGTCGGATAGGGTCGTGGTGTGAGCGGTATCCGTCCTGACGATGTTCTGGTGCGCGAGGCCCGGTGGCGAGAGCTGACGTCGACCCCCGTGGCGCCGGGGGGCGGCCTTCTTCCTGCAGCGCCGGCATGGTGGCCGCGGAAGCCCGACGACGATGCCCTCGCGGCCGCAGCGGCTCGTGGCACCCCGGTGCTGGGGGAGACTCGCCTCGTTGACGGCGTCACGATGCGCGAGGCGACCTTCCTGTGGTGCGACGATCGACGGCACGGCGAGAGTCCCAGTGTGCTCATTCATCTCAACACGCTGACGGACAATCACCGCACGCACATTGCCCCGGCTCTCGCCAACCGGGTCCCGGGAACCGGGTGGTGGGCGCTTCATGTCCTGCTGCCGGATGACGCCCTTGTGGGTTATCGGATCGTGGTGACGCGTGATCGGTTGCCCGACGACGTCGGGGCGCGACGGGAGTGCTGGAAACGCGTTCACGCCGAAGGGCACCCCGATGCCCTCTGCCCCGATCGACTGCATGACGGCTTCGGCTTCGTCTCCTCCCTGTGGGAGGGGCCGGGGGCCGTCACCCACCCGGAGTGGTCGGTGGCGCCGGCCGATGGCGCGACGGCTGCGCCCAGCATTGAGTCCAGCGGCGGAGGGTACGGACACAGCGTTGAGGTCGGCGGTGAGGCCCTCGCCGGTTTCGATGCTTCTGGCGACTCCGCGCGACGCATCACCCTCTGGCAGCAGGACTGCTGCGGCGGCTCGGACGGAGGTCGGCGGGAGCGGGGACAGGACCAGGGGCGGGGACTGCTGGTTCTTCTCGACGGCGAGATCTGGCGCCGCAACGACGTCGTCCGCAGGCTTGGTGCCAGAGCGGCTTCCTGGGACCTGCTGCTCGTCGACTCCGGGAGTCTGACCATGCGTGCGCGCGACCTGGCAGATCCTCGTCGCAGCAGGGAGCTGGTGATCCGGTGCCTTGAGGCGGTGCGAAGCGTTCGGCCACTGTGCGACCCGCAGCGGGTGGTGGTGGCCGGTCAGTCCTTGGGGGGTGTGGCCGCTGCGGATCTCGTCCTGCACCGCCCGGATGCCGCCGCTCGTGCCATCTGCCAGTCGGGCTCCTTCTGGCTGAGGTCAGGCCGCAGGGGCGAAGGGGAGGGAGAGCTCCTGGCCTGGTTGCGTTGTCGAGGTGAGCAGAAGCCGTCTGAGCCGGTGCCGGCCCGGCTGGTGGTTCAGTGCGGCGTGCACGAGGGTGTGCTGCGCACGGGTGGGCGCGTGGCCGCTCAGCTGCTCGCAGCCCAGGGGGCTCTGCTGGAGTACCGCGAGGAGCGCGGTGGCCATGACTACGCCTGGTGGCGTCACGGGCTGTCCTGGGGGCTCGACGTTCATGAGCAGGATCTTCGTTGTGTCCGTGACGCGTGTGAATAAAACCGAGACGGAAATGAAACCTAGGCAACAGGGTGATCACGCAACCCGATTTATCGTTACCAATGCGCGAGTTTTCTCAGTGATTTCGGAACTCGATGATCTCATCCTGACCGATTGTCGGGTTACTGCTGTGTATACTTAACCAGGAATCGATGTCGCAAGCGATGAGTTCGGAAGATAGAGGATCTTTAAGGGGAGCAGTCTGTCTATCATCGTTTGCGAAAGGCAGTCGTATCCGTTGAACGGTGCGTTCCTTTCCTCGTCGTCCGACGTCACTAACTTCGGACCGTACGAGTAAGTCCACCTGTCCCCGCCTATGAACGAGACCACTTGATGCACTACGCTCAGCGGCTGCTTGCTGCCCTCCCCTCCACCAGGCTCGGTGCGCGCGCGATTCTTGCTGTCCTGACAGCCTTCGGCATTATTCTCACCACCGCGGGCGTGGCCGCCATGCCTCTCCTGAACGAGGGCAAGGCCGTTGAGGAGTCCGAGGGGGGTGTGGCCTGCCGCCCTGCCGCCAGAATGGTCTACCCCGAGGGCCAGTCGGCACCCGAGTACGTGGTGCCGGTCTATGAGACCAAGTACGGCGTTGAGTCGATTCTGTCGGATTGGTGCGATGCCGCTGGTGAGGTTCTGGAAGACCCCACCATCACGCTCAACGTTGTCGAGGGAAATACTGTCACTCCCCACCTGCTGCCCGGGATACACGCCGAGCTCGAGCGCCCGGCTCCCGCCAACGGCGAGCAGGACGTGTTCATTCCGACCGACTATCTTGTCAAAGGAATGCGACAGGCCACGGGCGACGACACCTGGGACGTCGGCAAGCGGGTCTTCAGCCTCACCTTCACCAGCGGAACGGTGAGCGCCACGACGGGCATGTTCTCCTTCGTCAAGCAGGACCCCGGCATCGTCAATCCCCCTTCTCCGGAACCCACGACCGAGCCCAGTGCTGAGCCCTCGGCGGAGCCGACCACAGAACCGACCCCGCAGCCGACCTCCGAGCCGGAGCCGACGACGGAACCCACCAACGAGCCCACCGCCGCGCCCACGACTGGGCCGACTGCTGAACCAGCTCCAGAGCCGACACAGAAGCCCACCCCGACGCCCTCAGCCACGCCGTCGTCGGAGCCGACGGCAACGGCCACCCATTCAGCCACACCGGGTCCCACACCGACTTCCTCGGCAAGCCCGACGAACACAACCTGCCAAGTAGCGCCGACCGCGTCTGTTCTCACTCCAGATGGCGCTGAGCCCAAGGGGACTGAACCTGTCTACGATCCTGAGGTCGCCGTCAGGGTCTCGGGCACGGGCTGGTGCTCACAGGGAACCATGCTCGACGGTGAGAAGTCGGTCGAGATCAAGATGATGGCCCACGGTGGATACGCGGTGCCGGGAACCGTCTCGGTACCCGTCACCTTCCACAACGGTTCCTTCGGTGCTCAGCTCAACCTGTCGGCGCTCTACACTGCGGGGAAGGCCGAAAAGGGACGCTACTACCTTCAGATCTCACCTATCGAAACCGGGCTGACGGCCGGCACCAATGTCTTCGTCCTCAATAAGTCGGTGACTCCGCAGCCGGTGCCGACCCCGACAGCTGGTCCCACAGCCGAGCCCTCGACCGGTCCGGCGCCCGCTCCTTCCGGCGAGCCGACGTCGGAGCCGTCCGCTGCTCCCTCTGCGTCGGCTCCGCCTACTCAGCCGACCAGCCCGAAGACGGGTTCTGAGTCCGCGACAGACACATCAGGCGGGAACGTCCCCAGTAATCAGGGAAGTGGCTCCGGCGGTCAGTCCGACACCGGTAGCAGCTCTGATGTCTCTGATAGAAGCGACTCCTCCGACAGATCGGATGCGGATGCCCCGCCGGCCGATGTTCCGGCAGAGCCCGGCGCCGACCAGGGGCGGGCTCAGGACAGTGATCATCGCAGCAACAGCGACACCTCAGCGACTGAGGACTCCAGGGCTTCGACGCAGGCCGACGCCGGCACGGCCGCCTTAGAGGACCGCACGGTTCGTCCCACCGCAAACCCGGTCGCTCCGGTATCCAGTTCCGCCCAGCTGAGTGCTGACAACGCCGGATCCTTGTCGGGCTCGCGTCAGGGCAACGTCGTCAACCTCGTGCTGCCCAAGGCCAAGGTCTCGGCAGGGGAGTGGGTGTCGGTGTTCGTCTTCCCGGGAGCAACCACGAAGGGCTGGGTGCAGGTCGATGACGCCAACAGCGTCTCCATCGACATCTCGACATTCGAGTCCGGATCCTATGAGCTGGCGGTGGCCGACCGCGACAACAGCCTCCTGGGGTGGGCGAAGCTGGAGATCACGTCGGCCTCCTTCGACCCCCGGAGCCCGGCCCAGGCTCAGCTCCTGACGTTCCCGGACGACGACTCCTCCACCCCGATGGGGCTCAGCACCAATGACATGCTCCTGGGAGGTGCCGGAGGACTGCTCGTCATCGGCGCCGGCAGCCTGCTGGTCGCCGCTCATTCGGGAATGCCGCTTCGCGTGCCGCACGCTCCTCGCCGACCGCGGATTCCGCGAAGGCGCTGACGGGGCGCTTCAGGAGATCGTCAATGACATCGCAAAGAGCCATGACATGCTGCCGCTCGAAGGAGGTGACAGATAGATGACCCGGATGAGTCGGTGCACCCGGAGTGAACGGCGCGTGTCAGCACACCGACATCGGATCGGCTCTCAGCATCCGGCAGGCGCTCCACGCGTGCTCGTCATCGTCTGCGCACTCCTGCTCGCCTCCCTGGCGGCTGTGATCTCCACTGTTCCCACCGCCAACGCCGACACACCGGCCGACCCCTCCACCACGGGAACCGCCTCGACCGTCAGCCCGTCGACGGTCGCCGTCGGGGGGACGATCATGTTCACGCTCTCGGGGTTCCCCGGAGGCGTGACGGTTCAGGTTCTCATTGATGACGGCTTGCTGGCCGCCTCGCGGCCCTCCGAGTCCGAGGTGGTCACGACCATCACGACGAAGCAGGACGGCACCGCATCCGGTTCCTTCGAGCTGCCCGAGTACGTCGAGCAGGGAAACCACTGGCTACGATTCCGGGTCTCCGGGGCTCCGGGAGTGACCGCCCAAGAGGGCAACGCGGCGGACTACACCAACAAGAGCCCGTACTTCACCGTCTCAGGTGTCACGGTCATCGGCGGAGCCGCCCCGCCCACCGTCCCGCCGGCGCCAACGCCTCCTCCCCACCAGGTCGCCCCAACGGGCGGATCGAAAGGCACTGGTGCCTCGGGCATTCAGGCGGCCGGCCCAGGGGCGGAACCGGACGGCTTCCCGATCATCGGCACCTCAATCCTCGCCCTCAGCGTGATTCTCGTGGTGCTGTCGGTGCTCGTCGCGGTCAACCGTCGGCGGATGGCCGCCTACCAGCGTCGTCGGGCTGCGGCCTGACACCGAGCTTACGGCTGGGCGCGCACCTGTACCTCAGATACTCAGTTGCGCCCGGTTGTATTCGGATTGTGGCGTGACTCCGGTACCACCGCGGCACGGGCTTGAGGACCGAGCTCGGGGCTCCTTGTAAACTGCCGCCGGCGCCCACCCGTCTCGTGGTGCGCCCCGACGGGCACCGGCTCAGTGCCCCACACGGAAGGAACTCAGCACCGTGCTGCGAACCCGAACCGCAGGCTCCCTGCGCGCCTCAGACATCGGCCAGGTCGTCACCCTCACCGGATGGGTGGATCGGCGCCGTGACCATGGAGGCGTGGCCTTCATCGACCTGCGGGACTCCTCGGGGATCGCCCAGGTCGTCATCCGTGAGGAGGTCGCTCACGACCTGCGCGCCGAGTACGTCCTGGCCGTCACCGGTGAGGTGAGTGCCCGACCCGAGGGCAACGCCAACCCGAACCTGCCCACCGGCGAGATCGAGGTCGTCGTCTCCGACGTCGAGATCCTCAACACCTCGGCCCCGTTGCCCTTCCAGGTCTCCGACCACGCCGAGGACGCCGGGCAGGTCGGCGAGGAGGCGCGCCTGCGCTACCGCTACCTCGACCTGCGGCGCAGTGCCATGCAGCACGCCATCCGTCTGCGGGCCAAGGTCAGCCAGGCCGCCCGCAGGGTCCTGGACTCCCACGACTTCGTGGAGATCGAGACGCCGACCCTGACCCGCTCCACTCCGGAAGGAGCCCGCGACTTCCTCGTGCCCGCCCGCCTGGCCCCGGGATCCTGGTACGCCCTGCCACAGAGCCCGCAGCTGTTCAAGCAGCTCCTCATGGTCGCCGGCATGGAGCGCTACTACCAGATCGCCCGCTGCTACCGGGACGAGGACTTCCGCGCCGACCGCCAGCCCGAGTTCACCCAGCTCGACGTGGAGATGAGCTTCGTCGACCAGGACGACGTCATCGCCGTGGCCGAGGACGTGCTGCGCGAGATCTGGGCCCTCATCGGCCACGACCTGCCCACTCCGATCGCGCGCATGACCTACCGCGACGCCATGGAGCGCTACGGCACCGACAAGCCGGACCTGCGCTTCGGGTGCGAGCTGGTGGACCTGACCGACTACTTCAAGGACACGACCTTCCGGGTCTTCCGCGCCGACTACGTGGGCGCCGTCGTCATGCCCGGCGGGGCCTCGCAGTCGCGGCGCACCCTCGACGCCTGGCAGGACTGGGCCAGGCAGCGCGGGGCCCGGGGCCTGGCCTACGTGACCGTGGCCGAGGACGGGACCCTGGGCGGGCCGGTGGCCAAGAACATCACCGACGCCGAGCGCGCCGGTCTGGCGCGGGCCGTCGGCGCCCGGCCCGGCGACTGCATCTTCTTCGCCGCCGGCGCCGTGGACGCCTCGCGCGCCCTGCTGGGCGCCGCCCGCCTGGAGATCGCCGGGCGCTGCGGCCTGATCGACGAGGCGCAGTGGTCCTTCGTGTGGGTCGTGGACGCGCCCCTGTTCAAGCCCTCGGCCGAGGCCCGCGCCGAGGGGGACGTGGCCCTGGGCAAGTCCGCGTGGACCGCCGTCCACCACGCCTTCACCTCGCCCAAGCCCGAGTGCCTGGACACCTTCGACACCGACCCGGGCGGCGCCCTGGCCCACGCCTACGACATCGTGTGCAACGGCAACGAGATCGGCGGCGGCTCCATCCGCATCCACCGCCGCGACGTCCAGGAGCGGGTCTTCGCCGTCATGGGCATCGGCGAGCAGGAGGCCCGGGAGAAGTTCGGCTTCCTGCTGGACGCCTTCGCCTTCGGCGCCCCGCCGCACGGCGGCATCGCCTTCGGCTGGGACCGCATCGTCTCCCTGCTCACCGGCGCGGACTCCATCCGCGACGTCATCGCCTTCCCCAAGTCCGGCGGCGGCTTCGACCCGCTGACCGAGGCGCCCGCCCCCATCACGCCCGAGCAGCGCAAGGAGGCGGGCGTGGACGCCGTCCCGGAGGGCGAGTCCGGCTCGGCGGCCCGGGCCCGGGGCGAGGGGGAGAGGACGGAGCAGAGCTGAGGCTGCGACGATGCTCGCGCTGCACGAGTGGGGGGATCCCGCGGCTCCGGCCCTGCTCTTAGTCCACGGCCTGACGGAGTCGGCCGCCGCCTGGCCCGACGCGGTGGCCCGCTGGTCCTCCCGGTACCACGTCCTGGCGGTGGACCAGCGGGGGCACGGGGTGTCCCCGCGGTGGGACGATGAGGCCCTGGCCCGAGCGCCGCAGACCATGCAGGAGGACCTTGAGCGGGTGCTCTCCTCGTTGGCGGAGCCGCCGGTCGTCGTGGCGCACAGCCTGGGAGGGCTCATGTCGCTGCGAGCGGGCGCCGCCCGGCCCGACCTGGTCCGGGCACTGGTCCTGGAGGACGTGGCGCGTCCCACCGGGCACTGGGGTCCGGCCCCCTGGTTCGTGGAGCACCAGGAGCGGTTCCTGGACGCGTTCGCCGACGGCGGCGCGGCCGAGCGGGAGCGCATGCGGCGCGAATCCTCGTGGAGCGATGCCGAGATCGAGGGGTGGGCCGGGTGCAAGGGGCGGGTCGACCGCCGCTACATCCGCGAGGGCACCTATCTCGGCGAGGCCGACCTCGTCAGTGCGGTCAACCGGCTGACGGTGCCGACGCTGTACCTCGCACCCCGCCACGGGGACATGGCCCCGGACCCCTCCGAGGTGACCAATCCGCTCGTGCGCCTGGTGCTGCTCGACGGCGTCGGCCACTGCGTGCGGCGGGACGACCCGGAGGCCTACCACGGACTGGTCGACCCCTTCATCGAGGATGTCTTCGGCGACGCGGGCAGGTGACCCGCCCCTGGGGCCCGGCGCGCCGACGGACGGAGCGCCGAGCCCTCCGCGGGTCTCCGCCCCCGGGGAAGTCCGCAGCGCAGTCACGGAGGCGCCCGCCTCCCAGCGCGCTCCCACTCCCGGGGGAGTCGGTCGATGCGCCACGGGTACGGCGGGCACCGCCTGCGCGCCCCCGCCCCCCCGGGGGGAGTCGGTCGACGGCGACCGCGACGTCGGCGTCGCCCGAGCCCCGCCCCGCGCTACCTCGGTCTCGACCGCGCCAACCCGGAGTCGGCGGGGACCCTGCGGATCGCGGACCCGTCGTCGCCCTTGCCGCCGTTCCCGTGCGGATCCTCGTCCCGGCGTCGGTGCGCTCATTCGAGTCGGTCTTGCGGGCAGTGGCCGGGGAGCCGGGCGCGCCCCGGCCACGGGCGCCGGTGAGGGCACCCCGGGCCGGGTCCCGGCGGAAACCTGGACTCCGCCACGCTCCTCGTCCGCACCGCCGCGCCGGGAAGGCGCTGGCGGCGCAGGAACGACTCGCGGGCTTCCTCACGGCTGGATCCCGCCGCGCCGGAGCACCGCCCGGTCCGCGAGCACGTCACTTGACCCGCGAGATCGTCGGGTAACCGCCGAGA
>ERZ772993.886-NODE-886-length-12715-cov-14.556161_pt1 | contig 12715 bp, 7 predicted proteins | sample MGYA00580670_ERZ772993 | MGnify/ENA primary metagenome ERZ772993 (study PRJEB29015, sample SAMEA2737936) | human oral metagenome | biome: human oral; feature: human-associated habitat; material: dental | place: China | collected 2136 ...
GCCGAGATCGGTCGAGTTCCGGCTCGAGATCGGTCCGGTTCCGCACCGAGATCGGACATGATCTCGGCCCTGCCAGCGGTAGAGTCGCGATTCATGGGCGACTCGCGGTTCCTGCTTCACGTCACACAGGCCGATCGATGGCCGGCCGTCATCAGCAACCTGCGCAACCTTGCCGATCAGGGTCTGTCCCCTCGGGTGAGGGTGATGATCAACGGCACGGCGATCTATGCGGTGCAGGGCGTCAACGATTGGACGGAGGCGATGTGCGAGTCCGCCCGGGACGGCGCTGTCTTCGAGATCTGCTCGCGCTCCGTTGCCAACCATGGTCTGCCGCGGGAGACGTTGCCGCCGTGGTTGACGCTCGTCGACGCGGCGATCCCGGCCATCGCTGAGTGCATCGCCGAGGGCTGGACCTACATCAAGCCCTGACGCCGGCGCTATTGTTCGGCGCGGTTGCGGAGCCCCGATGTCCGTACCCGATGGGGCGGGACGCCGTCAGCGACTCTCGGCCAGGGCGTGGCGAGGGCGATCGTGCAGGGCATGCGGTCCCTGCGGTCCATGCGGTCCATGACGACCGCCGTTCCCCGCCCCCCTGGACGACCGGCCACGGCGGTTCGGCCGCGCCGGGGCTGACGGGGCCGGCGTCGGGGTCCGGCGGTTCGGCCGCGCCGGGAGTCGTGAGTTCCCGAGTGCTTCACACGTGGACTGATGGCCCGCTCCCTGAGGGTGTACGGCATCGGCCCAAGCGGCGAAGCGCTCGCGGATCGTCCGAATGGTCGTGCGACCGCCCCGATTCTCGACGGCGAGCGCCCGTCGGCCATTGAGGCGGACCGATCTCGGCGCGGAACCGAACCGATCTCGGCGATGGCGAAAACGAGGCCCTGAGCGGGAGGAGCGGGGTGCGGTGAGGCAGGATGTGGCCATGAGTCCAGCCCCCTTCGGCCCCGACGCCCTGGGCGCATTCGTCGACGCCCTGCGGTCGCGCATCGGGACCGTGGTCGTCGGCAAGCCGGAGGCGGTCGATGCCGCTGTCGCCACCTTCCTCGCCGGCGGCCACCTCCTCATCGAGGACGTGCCCGGTGTCGGCAAGACCACCCTCGCGCTGAGCCTGGCCCGCTGCCTGGACCTGACCGCCTCCCGCATCCAGTTCACCGCTGACCTCATGCCCACCGACGTCACGGGGCTGTCCGTCTACGACCAGGCCGCCAGGGAGTTCCGCTTCCACCCGGGTCCGGTCTTCGCCGGCGTCGTCATCGCCGACGAGATCAACCGCGCCACCCCGCGCACCCAGTCCGCGCTTCTGGAGGCCATGGGGGAGGGGCGCGTCAGCGTGGAGGGGCGGACCCTCGAGCTGCCCGATCCCTTCATGGTGGTCGCCACCCAGAACCCCCTCGACATGGAGGGCACCTTCCGCCTGCCCGAGGCCCAGCGCGACCGCTTCATGACCCGTCTGGCCATCGGCTACCCCGAGCCCGACGCGGAGTCGGCCATGCTCCTGGCGCGTTCGGCCACCGATCCGACCGACGCGCTCGTGCCCGTCGCCACCGCCGACGACGCGGTCCGCGCCCGTCGGGCCGTGGCCGGCCTGCATGTCGCGCCCGCCGTGGCCGCCTACGTCGTGGCCCTCGTCGCCGCCACCCGTGCGGATCCCGACCTCGTCCTGGGGGCGAGCCCGCGCGCCGGGCTGCACCTGCTCGCCATGGCCCGGGCCGGCGCGGCCATGGCGGGCCGGGACTACGTCTCGCCCGACGACGTCGCCCTGGCCGCGCCCGGTGTCCTGACCCACCGTCTCGTGCCCGCGGGACGCCAGGCCTCGGCCGCGGAGGCGGCCGCGGTGGCGGCGCGCGTCCTGGCGGACCGCATCGCGTCCGTGGCCGTGCCCAGGGGCTGATCGGCGTTGGGGCTCAGCATGACGGCGGTCGCGCCCGGACGCCCGGGCGCCCGACGCCGTCCCGTCCGGAACGGGATGGTGCGGTGGCGGCGCCCGCCGTGGGTCGCCCCGACCTCGCACGGGGCCTGGCTCCTGGTCGTCGCCGTCGCCCTGGTGGCGGGCGGGGTCCTCTGGGGAGTCCGTCTCGTGCGCGACGCCGGTCTTCTGCTGGCCTGCCTCGCGGCGACCTCCTTCGCGGCGGCCTCCGCCGGAGCGGTGGTGCACGCCGTTGCGCTCGCTCGCCGACGTCCGCGGCCGGTCGGGCCGACTCACGTCGAGGCGGGCGAGACGGCCCGGTGGAGCCTCACGACGGATCGCCCGGGCGCGTCCCTGCCGGCCTGGGTCCTGTGGCGCGCCCCGGAGGGCCGTTGGCTGCGGGCGCTCGTCGAGGGACGCAGCGATCTGCTGCTCGCGCTGCCGCGGCGCGGCTCGTACCGGATCAGGGCGGACGGCCTGACCTTCACCGACCCGCTCGGCCTGTGGCGGGTCCGCGTGCCGCTCGGCGAGGGCGCGACGGTGGTCGTCCTGCCGCGACCGGTGCCGGTGGTGCTGCCGTCCATCGACGGAGCGGCTCCCGCAGGCCGTCTGCGCGCTGATCGCGGCGAGGAGCTCGCGGGCCTGCGCGACTACCGGCGCGGCGATCGCCTCTCCTCCGTCCACTGGCGTCAGTCCGCTCGGCTCGACCGCCTCGTCGTCGTCGACGCCGAGCGCCGCACCCGCGCGCGGCGCACCGTTCTGCTCGACACCCGCGCCGCCGCCTACGACGACGGGCGGGCGGATGGGCGGCCGGGTTCGGCGGGGCGCCGGGAGCGGCGGAGCCGCGCCGCGACGGGGGCTGACGTGCATAACGCGGCCTCTGCACGGGCAGATGAGTGGAGCCGCGCCGCGACGGGGGCTGACGTGCTGGAATGGGGGCGGCCGCCGACGGGGCTGGGGCGGAGCCGCGCCGCGACGGGGGCTAATGCCTTCGAGACGGCCGTCGGCCTCGCCGCCGGTGTGCTCCGGGAGTGGGAGTCCGTCGGTGCGGACCTGCGTCTGGTGGTCGGGCGGCGGATCCTGGAGGCCGACGCCGGCGAGCGCGGCGGGATCACGCGCCTGCTGGAGGCCCTCGCCCTGGTGGCGACCACGCCCGGCCCCCCGGACTCCGGGCCGTTCGAGGGCGATGCGCCCGACGTCGTCATCACCGCGGCGATCGCGCTCGCCGATGTCGGGCGGGGGCTGGTCGCCCCGCGCTCGTCCGGCGATCTCCTCCTCGTCGGGTCCGCCGCCGAGGTGCGGACCCGCGAGGCGCCCGTGAGCTGGAGGATCCGCGTCGTCCCCGTGGGCGCCGGGCTCTCCGGCCCCAGACCGGGCCCCGGTGCGACTCGGGACGGCGGCCGATGACGCGCCGCGCCCCGCGCGCGTCGGCCGACCGCGTCCCCGTCGAGGTGCTCCCCGCGTCGACGACCCCCGGCGTGTCGCCACCCGCCGACCCGGCCCGCGGACAGCCCCTGCTGGCCGCCCTTCTCATCACCATCCTGTGGGCCAACGGCCTGCGTGCCCTCGACGCGGTCCTGCTCCCCGGTGCCTGGAGCGGCTGGAGCCTCCTCATCGCCGCCCTGACCCTTGCGACGGCCGGGATCGTGCGCACCATCCGGCCCGCCCGCATCCTGGGCGCCGTCGTGCTCAGCCTCCTCGTCGGCGCCGTCCCGACGGGCCTGGCCATCGGCTCCGCAACAGGGCTGGAGACCTGGTGGGCCTCGCCCGGCGAGCAGCTCAGGGCGGCGGGCCTCGCCGTCCACCAGGGCGTCGCGCCGCTGGAGACCACCCCGCCCCTGTCCGCCGTGATCGCCCTCGTCAGCCTCCTGTTCTCCTGGGCCTGCGTGCTCATGAGCGCCGGGAGCGGCGACGCGGTCGGGGTCAGCGGGTTCGTGCCCGCGGGGGCGCTGCTCGTTCCCGGTCTCGTCGTCGGGCAGATCCCGCCCACGCGGTCGGTTCTCGTGGCCGGTGCGTGCCTGGTCCTGCTCGTGGGCTCCGCCGCGCCCGCGGCTCCCGGTCGCACGGACCTGCCACGGGCCACCCGCCTGCGCCGGACCGTCGTCCGCGCCTGCGGGCGCGCCCTCGTCATCGCCTCCGCTCTCGGCCTGGCGGCGGGCGCCGTCCACCTCGCTCCGATCTTCCCCGACCGTCCCTGGGGACAGGTGCCAGGACGGCCCGCCACCGTCCCCGAGACCACCCTCACCCTGAATCGGGACCTCGTCCGCGGTTCATCGGCCACCGCCTTCGAGCACAGTGACGCGGGATTCCCCGAGGGCGCGAGTCTGCGCCTCACCCTCGCCGTCGTCCGCGACCTCGACGGGCCGAGCTGGAGCCCCCTGGCCGAGGCCGAGGGACTCGCTCCGCTCTCGGACCCTGCGTCCCCGGCCGGTACCGGCGCTCTGACGGCCGGCGGAGCGGTGGCGGCCGACGGGACGGCGGCGGACGTCGAGGACCCGGCCTCCTACGAGCGGCTGCCCAGGGTCCGCGTGCGCGTCCGGGACCTGTCCGGCCGCCGCCTCCCCCTCCTGCAGTCCACCGCCCTGGTGGCGATGGACGGCGCCGACGACGCGTCGTCCGGTTCTCCCGATTCCGCCGGGCGGGCGCCGACCGCGGCGGACTGGTGGTGGGTCGCCGGGACGGGCACCGTGATCTCGACCGGCGCCCCGACGCAGCCGGATACCGGTTTCACAGCGTACGGCTGGTCCTCCGTCGCCGACTCGACCGGCCTCCCGCGGCTGGCCCCGCCCGCGAGCGCGGCCGCGCCCTCCCCTGGGACGCTCGCCCCGTACACGTCGGTGCCGGAGGGGAGCCGGGTCGTCCGGGACGCCGCCGAGGAGGCGATCGGCGCGTCGGGGGCGACCGGCTCCGACAACGCCACCCGGGCGGCAGCCCTGGCCGCGTGGTTCCACGGAAACGGCTTCGTCTACGACGAGTCCGCTCCGGGCGGTTTCGACGGCGCGAGCGGCGGTGGCGGCGCGAGCGGTGCCGCACCGGGTTCCGGCGCCTCCCGGAGCCCGACGGCGACGGTGGAGGCCTTCCTGACCGAGCGCCGCGGCTACTGCATCCACTACGCCGCGGCCTTCACCCTCATGGCCCGCGGCCTCGGCATTCCCACCCGCATCGCCATCGGCTACGCCTCGCAAGCGGTCACGAGCGGCGACGCGCCGATCGCCGTCTCCGGGCGGGACCTGCACGCCTGGCCCGAGGTGTGGATCGACGACGTCGGCTGGGTGGCCTTCGAGCCGACGCCCGGGGGCGCCGGAGCGCGGGCGGACGCGGCTCCGACTGAGGAGACCTCCGCCCCTCCCGGCGGCGCGCAGGCGGGGACGACGCCTCCGGCCCCGCCGAGCCCCTCGACCGCGCCGCGGGGAGACGACTCCTCCGGTTCGGTCGGCGGTTCCGCCGCGGAGGGCGACGGGGCGCGCCCGTCCTCTCCGGCCGTCGCCGCGCTGGCAGCGGGCGTGCTCGCCGCGGCCTGCCCCGGCGGCCTGCGGTGGCACCAGCGCCGGCGACGGCGTCGGGAGGTGGCCGTCGGCGACGCGCCGGCCTGCGCCGCCTGGGAGGAGGTCCTGGCCACCGCCGTCGATCTGGGACTGCTGGGACGTCGTTCGGACGGGCCGCGGATGATCGACGACGGCGGGCCGCGGATGGCCGGCGGGTCGCGGTCGCGGATGACCAGTAGGACGCGGTCGCCCGGCGGGGCGGGGGCGCCCTCGCCCGGTGGGGACGGGCGGCGATCGGACCCGCGCGGCGGGCGCCCTCGGGCGCTGACGCCCGAGGCGATCGCCGAGTACCTGTCCGGACTCATCGCGGTCCGTGGCCGGGAGACGGTCCCGGAATCCTCGGGGGCTGCTCGGCAGGACTCGGAGGCGCCGCCGGACCCGGGATCGCCGCCGGACGGGGGCGGTGGGCGTCCCGATGGATCGTCTCCGCAGCCGGCGGAGCCGCGGCCGCCGTCGTCGGCATGGAGCCCGGCGGAGGCGCTCGGCGTGCTCGCCGCGCAGGTCGTCGCCGAGCGTTTCTCGCTCAGCGCGGAACTTCCGGGACGCGTGGGGGAGAAGCGACGCGTGGGACGCACGTTTTCCCGGTCTCGCAACGATATCGATGCGGACCTGGGTCGGCTCCGCGTGACGCTTGCCACCTGTGTGCCGCGTCGCCGCCGCCTTATAGCACTCCTCGCGCCGAATTCCGTGATGCCGCACCGGTGGCGGGCATGAGAGGATGACGGAACAACGGCCTCACCGGTGTGGAGCCGTCGTTAGGACCGAGATGATCCAGAAAGGCACGTCATGGCGCTGTTCGAGTTCACCGGTACCCGACTCGAGGCCACGGCCCTGGGGGAGCCCGCTGACGCCGCTCAGCGCCGGACCGTGCTGGGGGCCGTGCGCGGGCAGCTCGTCGATGTCCTGCGGCGTCCCGTCTTCCCCGTCGTGTGGCAGCGCGAGGGCGAGTCCGATGTGCTCACCGCTCTGGATGCCGCCTGTCAAGTGATGTGCGTCGAGCTGCTCGAGCATCTCGACGCGGGCGCGCTCGTCTCCGCGATGGCGCGCACCGCCGCCGCCGCGCAGAGCGGATGGGCGGACCTCGCCTCGCGCTACCCGGGCGGGAGCGCCGCCTTCCGGCAGGACTGGGACGAGTTCCGCGAGACCGTGCCGATCAGCGCCGGGCCGAGTCCGCGCTTGACCCTCATCGCCATGGGCGTCAACGACGACGTCCGGGCCTCCCTCGCCATGCTGGTGTGCTCGGGCGTCGAGGTGCAGGAGGCGCAGGTCCGCACCGCCTCCGACGGGCGCGTCCTGGTCGGGCTGGAGCCCGTGCGTCACGACGTCCTGGGCGGATCCGGTGCGGTCCTGGTGGCCAGGGCCTCGCGCGTGGCGCTCGAGGGGCCGAAGGCGGGCGACGGGGACGATGACGGAGCCGGGGCCGCCACGACCGTTCCGGTGCCGAGTGCGAGACGGGGGGGCCGGCCCTCTCGCGCGGGGAGGAGGGGCCGTGCGACGGCGCCGCCGACCGGGCACGTCGCGGTGACCGGGCCCGCCGAGGCGACCGGGCGCGTCGAGACCGCCCGTGCGCGCCCGGCGGGGGCGCGTGCGGGGCGCTCCCGGCCCGCCCGGGCCAGGGCCGCCGGTCCCGCCGTTGTCGAGCCGGAGACCGTCGAGGCGGTCGAGACGGAGACGGGGCACAATGATGTGACCGTTCCCACGGTACGACTGGTGGACTCCGTCGACTCGGCGGAGTCGGCGGAGTCGGTGAGCACGGACACCGCCGGGATCGACCGCAATCATCGCGCCGCGGGCCCGGTTCTCGGCGCGCAGCCGACCGTGCCCTCCGGCGGGAGGTCGGCGGCGGCGCTCGCCTCCGTCGCCTCTCGGATCGACACCCCGGCGACGCTCGTGTGGCAGCGCGTGCGGCGCGGCATCCATCACGAGGCGGTGCTCAACGCCGAGGGCATCATCACCCTGTCCAATGGCATGAGATTCCGCGACCCCTCCGCCGCCGCCAACGCCGCGCAGCACACGCAGGACATCGACGGGTGGCGCGTGTGGCGCATCGGCGCGCAGGGTCCCGCCCTGCGCGACTTCATCGAGGGCTGATCCGCTCCCCGCCGGCCCCTATGAGGAGAACCGCACGCTCTTCCTCCCCAAGATGGAGGCTGGCACCGCGGCTCATCGTCCATGATGTGCCCATGTCGACCCAGGCAGATTCCCACTCCGTCCGTTTCGCGAGGCACGTGCCCCCGCGCGTGATCGCCAGCGCTCGTACCACCCTCGCCTGGCTGCGCAGCGGCCGTGTCTCGTCCGTCCTCGCCGGGCTCCTCATGCTCAGCACCGCTGCTCTGGCGGCCGTCGACCACGTCCCGCCGCTGCGTCTTCCGCGCAACCCGCTCGCAGCGGACCCCGCCCCCGCCGAACCCGGAGAACGCATCTGGAGCCTGCTGACGGCATGGGCGGGCGCCGCCCGTCTCAGCCCCCTCATCGGCGTCATCACCCTGCTCACGATCGGCATCGCCATCGAGCGCTTCATCGGCGCCCGGCGCTTCCTGCTGTCCGCCCTCCTCTCCCACGTCATCGGCGTCGGCGTCGCCCTGATCGCCCACCCGCTCATCAGCGCCGTCGCGCCCACGTGGGGCCATGCCACGACCCACCAGCCGATCTCGGGCACCCCGCTCCTCCTCCTGGGCCCCCTCCTGGCCTCGACGGCGCTGATGAACCAGACCTGGAGCCGCCGCACCCGTGGGCTCACACTCATCTTCCTCCTCGTCGAGACCGCTGTTACCGGCACACCGGGCTCCCTGGCCCGCCTTGCGGCGGCCGTCGTGGGACTGCTCCTGGGGGCGGTCGCCTGGCGCAGGTCCGCCTCCTCCCTTCGACTGTCGCGCACACGCAGGTCGTCGCGGAACCTCCTGGCGCTGCTCGTCGCCTGCTGGTCGCTCACACTGACGCTGGCCGCCGTCTCGCGAACCTCCCTCGGTCCCCTCGCCGACGCCCGGTACGGCATCTTCCCGGAGACGGACACCGCGAATCCCCCCTTCGGGGCCTTCCTCCTCAGCCTCATGCCGCTCCTCCTGCAGCTCGCCCTGGCGGACGGTCTGCGTCGGGGGCGCCGCACGGCCGCCATGGGCACGATCGGGCTTCAGGCCTTCCTCGCCCTGTGCTCGATCCTGTCGGCCAACCTGGCGTCCTTCAGCGCCGAGCTCACGCTGGAGGGAGGCTCGTCGCCGGCTCTCGCCCCGCAGGACGCCTGGAACGGCTCGAATCGCGTCGCCGTGCCCATCATGCTCAACATCGGCATCGTGCTGCTGGTCGTGTGGAACCGCGAGCACCTGGGACTGCACACCCGTCCCGGCGTCGTGCGCAAGGCGGTGGGGGCGTGGGCGGCGATCGCGCTCGTCTGCGCCGTGGCCAGCGTCGGCCTGGGCATGGCCGTCGTGGGCGACTTCCGGGCCTCCCCACCCATCGCGGAGGGATTCCAGGCCACCGCGACGCCTCTGGAGCTGCTCCTCGACTTCCTCGCGCGCATCCTGCCGACCTCCGCCGAGGGCCTGTTCGTCCCCGTGCTCCTGCCGACGGGCTGGGTCGCGAGCCTCGCCGCCTGGTTCTTCCCCACCCTGGCCTGGATCGCCGCCATCGCGTGCACCTGGGTGGCGCTGACCAAGCCCGCGATCACCCCCGGCGTCAAGCACGAGGACCTCGTCGCCCTGGTGCGGGCGCGCGGCGCCGGCACCCTGGGCTGGATGCTCAGCTGGCCCGGCAACGAGACGTGGATCGCCGACGACAGGCGCACCGGTTTCGCCTACCGAGCGGGCTCCGGGGTCGCCCTGACGCTGGGCGACCCGGCCGCCGCCGGCCCCGAGGACACCAAGGCCGCCGTCGAGGGCTTCACCGCCTTCGCCACCGACGCCGGACTGGTGCCCGCGCTGTACTCCGTGCACGAACCCACCATGCTCGCCGCCCGCGAGCAGGGATGGACGATCCTGCAGGTCGCAGAGGAGGCCGTCATCGACCTGCCCGACCTCGCCTTCAAGGGCAAGGCCTTCCAGGACGTGCGCACCGCCCTCAACCACTCCCGTCGCGAGGGCATCACGGCGGAGTGGACCACGTGGCGCACGGCCCCGGAGGGCCGCCGCGATCAGATCCGGGCGATTTCGCAGGGCTGGGTGGGGGAGAAGGCCCTGCCGGAGATGGGCTTCACGCTGGGAGGCCTCAGGGAGATCGACGACGACGACACCCGCCTGCTGCTCGCCGTCGACGAGAGCGGCACCGTTCACGCGGTCACCTCCTGGATGCCGGTGCACCGCAACGGCAAGGTGATCGGCCTGACCCTGGATCTCATGCGGCGCCGCGAGGGCGGGTGGCGCCCGGCGATCGAGTTCCTCATCGCCCGCGCCGCGCAGGACGCCCAGGCCGAGGGCCTCGAGGTGCTGTCGCTGTCCGGTGCGCCGCTGGCGCGCTCCGGGACCTCCGGGGACCTGACCGGGGACGGGACCGACGACGTCGGCGCCTCGCGCTTCGACCCGCTGCTGGACCTGCTCGCCTCGCTGCTCGAGCCCGCCTACGGCTTCGGATCGCTGCACGCCTTCAAGCGCAAGTTCAAACCGCGCAAGGTCCCCATGTACCTGGCCGTGCCCGACGTCGTGGACCTCGCCGCCGTCGGCGTGGCCATCGGCCGCGCCTACCTGCCCGACCTGACCCCCGCCCAGACGGCGCGCTTCGCGCAGGTGCTCGTGGCGCATGACTGACGCGCTCTCCGAGGCCCTGCGCTCCGTGCGGCTGATCCAGCCCTGGATGGGCGGGGCGTGCCTGGCCGTGGTCGTGCTGATCGCGGGGGCGCTGTGGTGGACGCGGACCCGCCATCTTCCCCGGCGCCGTCAGGTGGCGGCGCCGCTGGCGGGGCTGACGCTCTCCCTGGTCGGCTGGTGCGCGGTGGACGTGGTGTGGCGCCCGGTGGCCGACGGCATGGGCCCGGTGGTGTGGGTGTGGTTGGGCCTGACCGGTGCCGTCGTCGTCCAGGTGCTGCTGGGGGGCAGCGCTCGGGCCGACCATGACCGCGTGCACGACTGGAAGCGGCGGCTGGTGCGCGCGGTCGGGTCGGGTGCGAGCATTGCGGCGACGGTGGCGGCGGCCCTGCTGGCGGTCAACGCATTCTTCGCGGCCTTCCCCTCGTTGGCGGCGGTCTTCGGCATGGGTGTGGCGACGACGCCGCTGGCCGCGCTTCCCGCGGCGGCGGCGCATCCCCGGGCTCCGCAGCGGGGCGGGGAGGCGCTGTCCTCGACGTGGAGCGCGCCCGCCGACATGCCGTCGCGCGGTGAGGTGGTCACGGCGACGATCCCCGCCGGCGACCAGTCCGGCACGCGGGGGTTCAGGCCCCGGGACGCCCTGATCTACCTGCCGCCCGCCTATCTGACGGAGCAGCGGCCCGCCCTGCCGGTGGTCGTCGCGCTCACGGGACAGCCCGGGAGTCCCTCGGACTGGTACGAGCTGGGCGGACTGAAGGACACGATGGACGCCTACGCGGCGGCGCACGACGGCCTGGCGCCGGTGGTGGTGGTCGCCGACCTGCTCGGCAATCCCTACCGCAACCCCCTGTGCTCCGACACCGTGCGCGGCGGGAGGGTGGCGACCTACCTGGAGCACGACGTGCCGGCCTGGATCCGGGAGAACCTGCAGGTGGACACCGATCCGGCGCACTGGGCGGTGGCGGGTCTCTCCAACGGCGGGACCTGCGCGCTGCAGGTGGTCAGCCGGTCCCCGCAGGTCTACCCGACCTTCCTGGCGATGAGTGCGGAGGAGCACCCGAGCCTGGGGTCGGAGGAGCGGACGGTGAGGGTCGGCTTCGACGGCGACCGTGCGGCCTACGAGGCCAACGACCCGATCTCGATCATGGCGTCCGCGCCGTCCGGGCGGTACGCGGATGTGGCGGGCGTCGTGTCCGTCGGGAGCGATGACCACGAGTACGCGCCCGCGGCGTCCGTGCTGGCGGAGGCCGCGACGCGGGCGGGCATGAGCATCTCCCAGCGGGACTACCCCGGCAGGCACACGTGGGCGCTGTGGTCGGTGGCGATGGCGGACCAGGTGGACTGGCTCGGCTGCCGGCTGGGGATCACCCCGGCCCCCTAACGCCGAGATCGGTCCGGTTCCGCGCCGAGATCGGTCCGGTTCCGCGTCGAACTCGAGCCGGAACCCGACCGATCTCGGCGACCAAGCGCCCGGATCCCCGTGCCCGCCCGCCGCCCGGCCTCCGCCTCGCGCTCGGCTCAGCGCAGGACGTAGCCGCCGAGCCACCGCCGCATGGCGGCGAAGACCTGCTCGCGCACGGGCGGGGCCGACAGCACCAGGTCGTGCACGCCGCCGTCGAACCGCGCCACCGTCACGAGCTTGCCCAGTCCAATGGCGCGGCGGGCCGTCGCGTCGGCGTCCACAATGGTGTCGGTGCACCGCGAGTCCTCCGTCCGCGTCACCCCCAGGTGGCTTCGCGCCGATCCCATCGACAGGACCGGGCAGCGGATGTCGAGTCCGGCGGCCACGCGCGCCTGCCCGTCCAGGATGGCCAGCAGCCAGCCCGGACGGATCGGTGCGGACGGCAGGAACGACCACCGGGGCTCGATGCCCCATCCGGTGACGTAGGGGTCGTCCGCCCAGGACGGGTCCGGCAGTTCGCCGTCGCGCTCCGTCCACCCGTCCGTGATGCGGAAGAGCGCCTCGGGCGCGTAGGCGGGGGTCGGGATGGACATGCGCGGGTCGCGCCGCGCCAGCGTCCTGACGACCGATTCGCCGATCATGCGCACCGGCACGGATCCCTGGAGCTCCAGCCACGCCGAGTTCAGCATGAGCGCCGCCAGCGCTCCGGGGTGGCGGTCGGCCCACAGGCAGGCGGTGAGCCCGCCGGCGGAGTGCCCGCACAGGACGACGTCGGTGCCCCAACCGCGCTCGGCCCGGATGGCCGCCAGGGCCAGATCGATCTCCTCGTCGTAGTCGGTCAGCGAGGTGATCCACCCGAGCATTTGCCCCTCGCGCAGCGAGCGCCCGTAGCGACGCAGGTCCAGGGCGTAGAAGGCCCCGCCCAGGCGCGAGATCTCCCGTGCCAGGTCCCTCTGGAAGAAGTAGTCGTTCCAGCCATGCAGGTACAGCAGGGCGAAGGTCGTCCGCGTCGGTGTGCCCGCGAGGGCGCCGGGATCCGAGGCGGGCATGTGCCGCACCAGCGTGGCGACCGCGCCGTCGTCCTCCTCGTCGGGCAGGAGCTCGAGCGTGCGCGCCTCGAAGCCGGGGC
>ERZ772993.889-NODE-889-length-12701-cov-13.315673_pt1 | contig 12701 bp, 8 predicted proteins | sample MGYA00580670_ERZ772993 | MGnify/ENA primary metagenome ERZ772993 (study PRJEB29015, sample SAMEA2737936) | human oral metagenome | biome: human oral; feature: human-associated habitat; material: dental | place: China | collected 2136 ...
GGGGGCGGGCGCGGCGGGGGAGCGCGGCGGCGGGCGGGGCGGACGGCGCCCCGGCGGCGCCGTCGGAGGCGGCGGGGACCTGGGTCATCACCATCGGCGACGACGGGCCGGGCATCGACCCGGCCGTGCGCGACCGCATCTTCGAGCGCTTCGCCCGCGCGGACGCCTCGCGCGAGCGCCGCACCGGCTCGACGGGGCTGGGGATGAGCATCGCCCTGGCCATTGTGACGGCCCACCGCGGCGCGCTCACGGTGGACTCGGTGAGGGCCGGCGACGACCCGGCCCGCCCGCAGGCCCACGGCACGACCTTCACCATCACCCTGCCCGCCTCCTGACCGGCCCGGGCGGCCGGGGCGGTCCCGGGTCCGCCCCGGCCGGGGCGGCGCGCGGCCCGGGCGGGACCGGGGCCGGGCCCGCCCCGGACCTCACCCTCAGGCCCGCGCCCGGTCGGCGAGGAAGCGCAGGACGTGCAGCGCGACGGCCTGCATCTCCCCCAGGGTGATCCCGTTCTCGGCGCGGTAGGAGTCCATGATGGCGTCGTCGCGGGTGGTCGAGAAGTGCGCGTCCCCGCCGGGCATGAGCACGTCGACCCCGGCGCGCACCCGGTAGGCGCTGTCGCGCAGGGCCGGGAAGTCGGGGTCGGGGGCCATGCGCATCCACCAGTCGGTGATGACCAGGCCCTCGTAGCCCCACTCGCCGCGCGCGATGGTGGTGACCAGGTCGTAGTGGTAGTGCCCCCACACGCCGTTGATCTTGTTGTAGGAGGTCATGATCACCTGCGGGGCCGCCGTGGTCACCACGATCTCGAAGCCGCGCAGGTAGATCTCCCGCAGCGCCCGCTCGGACACGCGCGAGTCGGCGAAGATCCGGTTGGTCTCCTGGTTGTTGGCGGCGAAGTGCTTGGGGCAGGCGGCCCGGCCCGTGGACTGCACCCCGGTCACGACCGCCGAGGCCAGCGAGCCGGTCAGGAGGGGGTCCTCGGAGAAGTACTCGAAGTTGCGCCCGCACAGGGGGTCGCGGTGGATGTTCATGCCGGGGCTGAGGAGGACCTCCGAGCCCAGCGCCGCCATCTCCCGCCCGTGCAGGGCGGCCATGGCCCGCACGGCGCCGGGGTCCCAGGTGGAGGCCAGCGCCGTGCCGCACGGCAGGAGGGAGGCGGTGGCGGCCAGGCGGATGCCGGAGGGGCCGTCGGTGGTGATGGCGGGCGGGACGCCCAGGGAGCGCAGGCGCTCGGTGACGCCGCCGAAGGCGCCGGCGTTGCCGGGGGCGCCCAGCGGGGAGTCCATCTCGATGTCGCCGTAGGCCAGGCGGGCCAGGTCGTCGGGCTCCAGGAGGGCGACGAAGTCCTCCGGGCTCATCGTCCCGTCCAGGACCGACGCGAAGGAGGGGGCCGCGCCGTCGGCGGTGCCGGCGGGGGCGGGCAGGGCCTGGGGCAGGCGCGACAGGATCCGCTCGCGCAGGTCCACCTCGCTGACGGGCACGGGCTCCCACTCGACGGCGCTCTCGCCGTCGGGCCCCGTCCGGCGGGTCATGCGCTGGAAGGGGTGGTCGGGACTGGGGGCGGCGGCCTGCTCGAGGCGGCGCAGGACGCGGGTGTCGGCGATCTCGACGGCGCCGATCGGCCGGGCGGAGCGGACGTCGGCGCCCAGGTGGAAGGTGTAGGTCCCCGCGGGCAGCACCCAGGCGAAGCGGTGGCCGGTGGCCCCGGAGTCGTCGTAGGAGGCCAGGTCGCGCCAGGGCACGTCGAGTTCGACCGTCTGGGCGGCGCCGGGCTCCAGGGCCGCGGTGCGGGCGAAGGCGACGAGCTCGCGGGCGGGCTGGCTCAGGGCGCCGTCGGGCTTGGAGACGTAGAGCTGGACGACGGCGGAGCCGGGCCGCCCGCCGGTGTTGCGGACGCCGGCCCGCACGCTCACGCCGTCGTCGCCGGCGGCCGGGGCCCCGCCGGTGATCTCGTGGGTGGTGTAGCCCAGGCCGAACCCGAAGGGGTGGAGGACGGCGTCGGGGGCGAAGGTCTCGAAGTAGCGGTAGCCGACGAAGACGTCCTCGACGTAGTCGTTGGCCTGCGGGTCGCCGAAGTGGCCGGCGGAGGGGTAGTCCTCGTAGCGGCGGGCGATCGTGTCGGGCAGGCGGCCGCCGGGCTCGTCGGCGCCGGCCAGGATGCGGGCGACGGCGCGCCCGCCCTCCATGCCGCCGCACCAGGCCAGCAGGAGGGCGTCCACGCCCAGCTCCTCGGCCCAGGACAGGTCGATGACATTGCCGGTCACGACCACGGCGACGGTGCGCTCGAAGGCCCCGGCGGCGGCCTCCAGGAGGGCGCGCTCGTCGTCGGTGAGGTAGTAGGAGCCCGGTTCGAGGGCGGACTCGCGGTCCTCCCCGGCGGCCCGCCCGATGACGACGACGGCGGTGGCCGCGCGGGCCGCGGCGGCGGCGATGGCGTCGCGCAGCCCCTCGTCCAGCGGCATCTCGGGGAAGCTCAGGGGCCAGCGGCCCCACTCGGTGCCGGGGTCGACGGGGTTGGCCTCGCACCAGGCCTCGGTCAGGGCGGCGAGGGTGGCGTCGACGGCGACGCCCTCCTCCCGCAGGGAGTCGAGGAGGTTGGTGACGTACGGGGGGTTGACGTCGCCGCCGGAGCCGTAGCCGACGGCGATCCAGTCCTTCTGGACCCGGCCCAGCACGGCGACGGGCGCGGCGGGGTCCAGGGGGAGGGCGTCGTGCTCGTTGCGCAGCAGGACGGTGCCGCGCACCGCCAGGCGGCGGGCGGCGTCGGCGAGGTCGGGGTCGAGGCGGGGGGCGTCGGCGGGCCCGCCCGCGGGCGCCGCGGAAAGCGACTGGGAGAGGAGCTCATCGGTCATGTGGCCAGGGTAGCGATGAAACCGTGACCGGAACCACGATTCACCCGGGCGATCCGCCGGGATCCGGCGGGGTCCGGGCCGGGATCCGGCGGGGTCCGGGCCGGGATCCGGCGGGGTCCGGGCCGGGAGCCCGCGGGGCCCGGCGGCCCGTCCCGGCCGGGCCGGGGCTTGCGGCCCGGCCGGCCGCCCCGGGACCGCCGCGGCGGGCCGGACCCGCCCGATCGGTCCGGGAGCCCGCGGGCACGGCCCAGAACCCCGCGGCGGCATCGGCCGCGTCACAGCCCGGCCACAGTCGCCGCCGGAGCCCGCCACAGCGGCCCCCGGTGAACTCGGCCCATGACATCTCCGCGCCCGCCCAGGCCCCGCCGCACCGATCCGCGCCTCCTGCGCGCCACCGCCCCCGACGCCGCGGCCGGCCTGGCCGCCGGCGCGCTCGCCCTCGCCCTGACCCGCGCCGTCGCCCCGACCGGCGCCGAGGCCCTCGGGACAACCGTCTTCGTCGTGGTCTGCCTGGCCGGGGCGGTCCTGACCCGCGCCGTCCGCCGCTGGTGGGCGGGGCCGCCTCAGCGCCGCCCGGAGCCGACCGAGGTCAGCGCCGCGATCGCCGCCATGGACAGGCAGGCGACGGCGAGCGTGCCCGCCGAGCCCGCCGCGTAGGCGAGGAAGGTGTCGGCGCGGCCCGCCAGCTCGGCGGCGTCGCGCCACGTGCGCACCTCCAGGCCCGCGCCGATGAGCGCGCACACGACGCCGAGGAGGGCCAGCGAGCCCAGGCCGGTGAGCCGGACGGGCTCCAGCCCCTCGTCGACGTCCCTCCTCCAGGCGCCGCAGGCGATGGCCGCGCAGCCCCAGGCGGCCGCCAGCAGGATCGCGGCGATGACGTCGCCGGGGCGGTGCCACTGGTTGACGAGCGTCGAATAGCCCATGGCGGCGGTGAACAGCGCCCCCACCCACGCGGACAACGAGCGCCAGCGCGGCCCCGCCACCAGGATGAGGGCGACCGCGGCGGAGGCCGCCAGGGCCGTGTGGCCCGACGGGAGGGTGTTGCCGCCGTCGGAGCGCTGGGACAGGCCGTAGTCGGGTCGCACCAGCGCCCAGTACTTGAGCGCCTGGGCGCTGGCGTTGGTCGCCACCACCGCCGCCGCGGCCCACGCGCCGCGGCGGCGGCTGCCCCGCCACAGGCCCACCACCAGGATGAGCAGGACCAGCGCCACCGCCGCCGGCAGGGAGACCACGTGCAGCAGCGTGCGGGCCTGGGCGGAGACGAAGCGGGAGCCGATGCGCGAGCCCACCAGCGCCGCGTGCTCCATGAGCTGGCCGGTCTCGGTGAAGACGAACAGGTACCAGATCAGGGCCACCGCGGCGAAGCCGACGACGGCGAGCAGGCCGCCGAGCAGGCGCTGCCGGCGCCGTCGGGCGACCCGTCGGCGCCGCAGGCCGAGCCGGGCCAGCCGGGACTCGTCGGGGGCGGGGCCGTCCTTGTCCTCGGCGGGCGCCGGGCGGCGCGGCGGTGGGAACTCGGAGCGCGCGGGCGTCATAGATCCACGAATCCCTCGGCTGCGAGCGACCTGGTCGCCGCCACCATCCGCGCGCGCAGGGCCGCCTCGTCCGCCCCCGTCAGGGCGGCGACGGCGGTGGCGATCTGGGCGACCGAGAGCTCGCCGTCGGCCACCCCGACCAGGGCCGCCAGGGCCGTGTCCGCCTCGACGACGCGCCCGAAGCCCCCGCCCTGGCGGATGAGGATGACGTCGGGCTCGCCCGCGCCCGGGCGCAGGTGGCGCTCCTCGGTGACGTCGGGGGCCGTGACGGGGCGGAGTCCGGCCACGGCGTCGTCGTCCATGGCGGCCAGGCCGCTGCGCACCTCCAGGCAGCGGGCCACGTGCTCGCCCAGCGGGCCGGCGGGCCGCGTGGCGACCTCCTCCAGGACGCGCCAGGGCGCGCGGGGCGCGCCGTCGGAGTCGGGGTCGGGGCGGTGGACGATGAGGTAGCCCAGGCCGACGCCCTCGACGCCGCGGGCCTCGAAGTCGGCGATCCAGGCCTCCAGGGCCGCCTCGAAGCGGGGCAGGTCGCGCTCGGGGGCGAGCCCGCCGTCGCGCAGCCACAGGGCGGCGTACTCGACCGGGTCCTGCGCCTCGCGCTCGACGACCCAGGCGTCCAGGTCGTCGGGCACCCAGGCGGCCACGTCCCGGCGCCAGTCCCGGCCGCGGCGGTGCTCCCAATTGCCGAGCATGACGGCGGCGGCGCCCGCGCCCAGGTGCTCGCCCAGGCCCGCGACGAGGCCGGGCAGGACGGGGCGGCCGGCGTCGCGGTACTCCATGAGGGGCAGGCCCGCCTCGCGCACGGCCGGGGGCGTGAGGACGAAGGGCGGGTTGGTGACGATCAGGTCGAAGCGGCGGCCGGCGACGGGCTCCAGGAGGGAGCCGGCCAGGAGCTCCAGGCGGTCGGGGCCGACGGCGGCCAGGGCGGCGTTGAAGGCGGTGAAGGCCAGGGCGCGCTCGGAGACGTCGGTGGCGGTCACGCGGTCGGCGTGGCGCAGCAGGTAGAGGGTCTGGATGCCGCAGCCGCAGCCCAGGTCGAGGGCGGCGGCGACGGGGCGGCGGGGGGTCAGGGCGGCCAGGGCGAGGCCGGCGCCGCCGATGCCCAGGACGTGGTCGGGGGCCAGGGGGGCGCCGGTGGCGAGCTCGCCGAGGTCGGAGGCGATCCACCAGCGGACGTCGCCGGCGTCGTCGCGGGCCTCGTGGGGGCGCAGGTCGACCAGGGCGCGCACGCGGGGGGCGGCGTCGGCGCCGGCGTCGGGGGCGGGCTCGACCAGCCCCATGGCCAGGGCCCCGCGGGTGCGGGTGCGGCGCAGGGCGGCGTCGAGCTCGGCGACGGAGACGGTCTGGCCGAGCATGAACAGGGCGGTGAGGACGGCCGTGGGGTTGGGGGCGGCGCCGGCGGCGCGGTCCTCGTCGAGCGCCCGGCGCAGGGCGCGCAGGGCCGGCAGGCGGATCTCGCGGCGCAGGGCGGCGTCGGCCGCGTCCCCCAGGAGGTGGTGCACCGAGTCGACGCCCCAGCCGGTGGCCTCCAGGTCCCGGCGCAGGTCGGCCGCCTGCTCGGCGGTGGCGCGGGGCGCGGGCGGGGAGGCGGGCGTCGTCGTCCCGGGGACGTCCCGGAGGGCGTCCGGGGAGGCGTCCCGGCCCGTCGGGCAGGCGGCGGGGGCGGCGAAGCGGACGGTCATGACGTCGACGGTACTCGGCCGGGGCGGCCGGGCGGTCAAGGCGTGGCGCCGAGGGGGCCGGAGGTGGGTGGTTGCACACCGGGGACGGCGGCGAACCGCCCGTCCGCCCGCGGCGCGGCATGCGGCCGTCTCAGTCGTCGGGATCGGCGTCGACGGCGCCCTGGACGTCGTTGAACAGCAGGTTGGAGATCTCCACCTGGACCATCTCGACCTTGGGGACGTCCTCCAGCAGGAGCGGGTCGTTCGAGCTGGTCTGCAGGCTGAGCGTGCCGGCGCCGAAGATCCGGTCCGTGATCGAGGAGTCGTGCTGGACGTCGCTGATGCGGCTCAGCGGCAGGTCGTGGCCCACCTTGTTGAAGATGCCCGAGCGGGTGATGATCCGCTTGGAGGTCACCGTGTAGGTCTTCGTCGACCAGCGCAGCCAGGGGATCAGGAACAGCGGGAAGCTGATCACCAGGATCACCGCCCAGACCGCCAGGTGCACCCAGACCCCCCAGTCCCGTGGCGCCATGACGCTGGCCGCGATGCCGACGGCGAGCAGGAGTATCTCCAGCAGGATCCGCCACAGGAGGACCTTGGGGTGGGTGTGCATGTGACGGACGATGACCTCATCACGGCTGAGGAGCTTCTTGGACAGTGCCATGGCGCCATGGTGCCATGTCCGCGCCCGCCCCGGGGAGGCCGTAGGTGGTGAGCAGTGCCCGCCCGGCATAGGGCCATGTCCGCACGCCCGGGCGCCTCTCCCCGGGGCCGGGGCGGGCGGGGGCCGGCGACCGAGCCCCGCGCTCAGGACAGGCCATACGTCGCCCTCGGCACCACGCAGCTCACCCTGTCCGTGTCCCCGCGCTCAGGACAGGCCGATCCGCGCCAGGGTGTCCACCCACGGCACATCGCGGACCGGCGCCGACGGCGAACGGCGCAGGTGGACGCAGACCAGACCGGCCCCGGCGGCGCCGTCGATGTCGGACCAGGCCTCGTCGCCGATCATGAGGGTCTGCGGCTCCGCGGCTCCCAGCCGGGCGCAGGCGGCGCGGAAGACGGCGGGGTCGGGCTTGGTCGCGCCCAGCTGCTTGGAGGCCAGGACGGGCCAGCCCTCCACCAGGGCGCCGACCGCGTCGAGCTTGTCCCGCTGCTGCGCCTCGTCCCCGTTGGTGAGGTAGGCGACGGCGCGGGTGCGGCCGGTGTCGGCGCGAGCCCGGTTGCCACCGGCGTCGGGCCCCTGCCAGGCGCGCAGGCGCGCCAGGAAGTCGGGCACGTCGTCGTAGGCCCTCCACAGACTGCGGTAGATGGAGCGGTAGGCGGCCATGTGGGCGTCGGCCTCGGCGTCGGAGATGTCGGCGCCGCCGGGGACGAAGTCGCGGATCCGGGCGCGCAGCTGCTCGTCGAAGTCGAGCTCGCCGTGCTGGTAGCGGGTGAAGTGCTTCCGGTCGAGGGCCTCCCAGCGCTCGGCGGTCTCCTGCGGGCCGAGCCCCCAGCCGGGCAGGGCGCGGGCCCACTGCCAGGAGGCGGCGTCGGCGGCGGAGCGGTGGTCGACGAGGACTCCGTCGATGTCGAGCAGGATGGCGCGGACGGAGGCGGGGACAGTGAAGTCGGGCACGGGCCCAGTGTGCCCGGGAGACACCGGCGGCGCATGGGCGGATCCGGGCGAGTCCCAGGTAGTCATTCTCACCGGGGGTGGCTGCTCGGGGGCCGGGGTCGGCCCGATGGAGCGATCTCCCACGGGGTCGGGGCGGGATCGGGCTCCCGGATGGCGGCGCGGGCGCCCCGCGGCGACGTCGCCGCTGAGCCCGATGGGCGTGGCCGGGTTCTTCTCGGGCCGGTCGCGGGGGTGTTGCACATTGGAGAGCGGCGCCCCCGCAGGCCGTTTCCGGGTTTTCCGCGCAATTCCGCGGTTCTTCCTAGAATGTCGGTTTTCAGTGGATGGGCTCCCATGTGCAGAGGAGCCCGCTCTGCACATGGGAGGATTTCAACGGCGTTGAACGCCGGGGCGTTTCCGCATGATTCCGCCGATCCGCTGGCGACGGGTCCCGATCGAATGTGCAACATCGCCCCAACCGGCCCGCTGCCGCACATTGAGCCCGGCAGTACCCGCCCCAATATCGCACGGACGACTTCGCCACCGGCCCAGGGCGTCGCCCGCACCCTCCGCACCCAGAGGATCAGCGGCGACGGCTTGCTAGAGTACGCGCGGGTCCCCGACATGACGCCCGCCGCCCCGGGTGCTCTCGCGTGACGGGCGTTGCCGTCGATCCGCTTCCTTCGACCCGGAGAGCCCGCCATGAGCCGCACCCCATCCAAATCCACAGCATCCGGACCCGTCGCGTCCGAGCCCGATCCCGAGCCCGGCGGCGCCGACAGCCCGACCCCCGCGCCCGGCCCCGCCAACCCGGCCAGCGAAACCCCCGCCGACTCCGCCGGCCCGGCCGGCGTGCTCGTCGGCGGGCGCCGCGTCCGCCCCGGCCTCGTCCTGGCGACCTGCTGCACCGCGCTGTTCGTCTCCTCGATGAACGCGGTCCTCATCAATGTCGCCCTGCCGATGATCCGCGCGGGCCTGGGCGCCTCGGCGACCCAGCTGCAGTGGGTGGTGGACGCCTACACCCTCATGATCGCCTCCCTCCTGCTCGCCACCGGCTCCATGGCGGACCGGTTCGGGCGCAAACGGGTCTTCATGACCGGACTGGTCCTGTTCGCCGCCGCCTCCGCCCTGTGCGCGCTGGCCCCCACGACCGTCTGGCTCATCGCCGGCCGCGGGCTGCAGGCGGTCGGCGGGGCCATGCTGACGCCGGTCGCCCTGTCGATCATCTCCGCGACCTACACGGACGCCACGGCCCGGGCCCGGGCCATCGGGGTGTGGGGCGCGGTCAGCGGCGTGTCGCTGGGGCTCGGGCCGATCGCCGGCGGTCTGCTCACGGACGCCTTCGGCTGGGAGGCGAGCTTCTGGCTGAACGTGCCCGTGTGCGTCGCGGCGATCGTCGCGACGGCGCTGTTCGTGCCCGAGTCGCGCGCGCCGCGCCCCCGCCGCCTCGACCCGGCCGGCCAGCTGCTCATGATGGTGTTCCTGGCCGGGGTGGTCGGGGCCCTCATCGAGGGCCCGGAGATCGGCTGGTCCTCGCCGCCGGTGCTCGTCCTGGCGGGGGCGGCCGCGGCGGGCCTGGCGGCCTTCGTCGTCGTGGAGCGGCGGTCGGCGGAGCCGATGGTGGACATCCGCTTCTTCGGCTCGGCGCCCTTCAGCGCCTCCATGCTCATTGCGGTGGCGGTGTTCACGGTGCAGGGCGCCTTCCTCTTCCTCATGTCCCTGCTGCTGCAGGGCCCCCTGGGCTACTCCGCGTCCGCGACGGGGGCGCTCCTGGTGCCGATGGCGCTGGTCCTGGCGCTGAGCTCCCCGTTCTCGGGGCGGCTGGTGGGCCGGCGCGGCACCCGTCCGTCCCTCGTGATCGGCGGGGCGGGGGTCTCGCTCGCCGGCCTCATGCTGGCCCTCCTGCCCGCCGACGCCCGGATGTGGTACCTCCTCGTCGCCTTCATGGTGCTGGGGGTGGGCCTCGGCTTCGTCAATCCGCCCATTACGACGACGGCGGTGGCGGGTCTGCCGCTGTCGCAGGCGGGCGCGGCCTCGGGGATGGCGTCCGCCTCCCGGCAGGTGGGCGTGGCGCTGGGGGTGGCGGTGGCCGGGTCGGTCGCCGGGGTCGACGACGCGCGCCTGGTCGCGGCGAGCCGCCCGGTGTTCTGGCTGGCGGTCGCGCTGGGGCTGGTGGTCGTGGTGCTGGGCGTGGTCTCGACGACCGAGTGGGCGCGCGGGACGCGCCGCCGCCTGGACGCGCTGTTCAGCGCCTGAGGCGGCGCGGCGGGCCGGGAAGGGGAGCGCGGGGCGGGTTCCTGCGGCCCCCGTGCCCGGTGCTCGGGCGCGGGGACGGCTGCGCCGACCACCCGGGTGGACGGGTGAAGGCGGGTGGGAGGGCGGAGCGGGGGTTCGCGGGCCCGCTCAACTCGGCGGGTAGCGCGGGTCGGCGGTCGAATACCCCCTGGTGGATGACAGCTGCTCCTGGAGCGGGCCGCCGATAACCTCGAACAGCTCGATCATTCGATCGGTCCAGTCCGTGGGGCCGTCCGACGACGATGCACTCCCAGACACATAAACTTGAAGAAATGTGCCGTCGGGATATCGCCACATCAGTACCGAGCCGCCCCACGTCGCCCCCCGACCCTCCACACCGGAAGCGGGGGTGAACGGCATGGTGTCGGGCCCATTGTAGGCCTCCTCGAAAGTCGTTCCCCCGTAATCCGTCAACCGCGGAAAATAGTCCAGTCCCGTGTACTTGATAGAAATAATACTGAGTTTGCGCGAGGTGAAATAAATGCTACACATTCCTTCCGGCCAGGAGCCAGTTGACTTGGCAGGGTGGTGACTGCGGTAGTAGCGCACCACCGGCTCCCCGAATATCTGCTCCAGTCGGGAGGCCCCGATCAGCTGACAGACGTCCACGTCCCCGGCGAGCGGCGTCCTCGTAGAATCGATCCCATCACTTCCTCCCGAGCACGAGACGAGTGCGCATACCAGCAGCGCGGCCATCAGAGCGCAGCGGGGATCGCGTCGCCTATGAACGATTCTTACCAAATTCATACCCCTTCGTACGCCCAGAACTAAAATTTTCACCGAGATCATCCGCCACCTCGGGAATATTGGGATCCCGTTCCCGCGCCCAGGTTGTCGACGAATTAATGGTGCCGATCCACTCCTTCATCTCGTTATAGGTCGTCGCCGCGCTGGTGCCGTTCAGGTTAATAGTATGATTCTCATTGTCCAGCCACGAGTACGTCCCCTTCTCCGGATTGAAGTCGGTGTCCGCTAGGACGTCAAGGTTGGCGGCGTCCCGGATGAGCGACACATAGATTCCGTTCTCCAGGGACGCGGATCCCGCACTCGGCTTATACGTCGAGTCGGGCGTGACCGCGTCCACGACCGCGGGCTTGCCCACCGTACTGACCATATTCCATGCAGTGCCGGCGACCTTGGCCTCGGGAAAAAGCAAGGTGATTCCACCGCTCACCGCGGTGCCGAATGCCCCTAGCACGGTGGATGCCGTACTCTCGACATCATCGTCGAACATCCCATTGGACTTGTTGATGTTCTCCGCACGGGCATCCGCCAGGCCCGCAACCATTCCCGTCGCCTCGGCACCCCGATTATACTCGGTATTGAGGGCGGAGATTATCGCCGCACGATCGCTATCGCTAAGCTCGCCACCTTGACCAGATGATTGGGTGGCCTGGGCGACATCGACGGCGTGCGCATGGGTGTAGGCTCCGATGGTCCCGCTCACGGTCGCCACCGCAGTCTTACTGTCGGCAATATTGTAGATCAGGGTTTTGATATCCGTTGAAGTAGCAAACGGGAAAACCTCATTGGAATCAGGAACCTTGATTGATGCCGGAGCATCCTTATCTTTCTCGGAAGCAACTACGACCTCGGCGGGGCAATTTCCCACCAGGATGCCGATCCGGGCCTTGGCATCCACATTATACAAGTCGAGTTCTCCATGCTTCGCGAGATAATGGATCCCCTCTCCGGAAACCGTTGTAGCACGAGCCGCTAACGCCTCGTCGCTCGATGAGCGCAAAGTCGATGCTGCCGCGACCGCGGCCGTTAGACCCGCGAATCCCGCCTCCCCCATTTCTCTCGAGGCCAGCCCCTCCAGGCGCGCAGCGACGGTACTGTCATTTTCTGCATCGGAATCCGGGTAAAGATACTTCAATGCCGCATACGGGCTGTTCCCCATGGCATCCAGGACTCCAGCCATGGGGTCTGCGCTCACGCCGTCCAGGGGCCCGGTCCCCGAACAATCTACTTCCGGATCGAGGTCATCGAGCTTATTGGCCATAGTGACCAGGAATAGAGAGGAGAAATTCAGATCGTTGACGTGATCCCCATCTTCATCGTGCCCGCCGAGCATCACATTCAGAGCACAGATCCCGATGGAGGATCCTCCGACCCTATCGCGAGTCCCCTTATAATTATCGTCCACGGACAACACGATCTCTTGGGCAACGGCCTCAGTGTGCTCGGGGCTCCAGGTTCTCGATGCCGACGCCAGAACCTCCCCCACGATCGTCAGAGTCTGAATGGGCCGCTGAGAATCGATATTGAGATTATATCCGGTCAACCTGTATGGATTGTAGGAGTCAATAAACGCGTTGGCGTACGCCGACTTCTCACTATTCGCCTTGATCGAGGCGATGATCTCGTCATATGAACGGTCACAATTGCTGATCTTATCGGCCTCGGTGTTCACGAATTTATAGAGGTCGCTCGCATCCACGGCCCCCTGAGCCCATGACTGGAGCTCCATGGCGGAATATATCGTGACCTCGTCTGAGATCTCCATCGTAATACAGCCGTCGGCGTCCATCGATCCCATGCCCGAATTGTTGGCATTGACGATCGCATCCTTGCATTCGGTGAGCTCGGCGGCGCGATTGTTAAGATTCTCGATGGTTCTATCGAGGGCGGATAGGTGATACGAGGGGTCCATCGGATCCCCCTCGGCGTCGAATTCACCATCAATTTGCCCCCTGACCGTCGCGGAGTCGCTGGCCAAATCTTCGATATCGGCAATGATGGTCGCAAACTTCTCGGG
>ERZ772993.892-NODE-892-length-12656-cov-8.228395_pt1 | contig 12656 bp, 8 predicted proteins | sample MGYA00580670_ERZ772993 | MGnify/ENA primary metagenome ERZ772993 (study PRJEB29015, sample SAMEA2737936) | human oral metagenome | biome: human oral; feature: human-associated habitat; material: dental | place: China | collected 2136 ...
GGAGTACGCACACAAGGACCCCGATTTAAGAAACACGCACCGCACACAAGGGCGGAATCAAGCCCTTGTGTGCGATTCCGTGTTGCCTAATTCCCTCCCTTGTGTGCGACACCAACGGAGACGAACACCGAAAAGGAACGAAGCGAAGGGCGAACCCACCGTACAAACGGCGAACCTACCGAGGAACCGACCAACCAAACCAGCAAAACGACCGACCCGCGGAGAAAGGAGCGGCTGGCCGCCAGGGGAACTGCGCCCGCACCGCCCGGGAAGCCGCGCCCGGGGACGGCCCGCACCGCCCAGGGACGGCCCGCACCCCTTCGCACGAACCCCTGGGCCCCTCAAGCGGCTGGGGGCCCGCCCACACCACCTGGGGAGCCGCGCCCGCAGCGCCGCCCTACGGCAGTGGCTTCACCGCGCGGTGCAGGGCGACGATGCCACCCGTGAGGTTGCGGTACTGGACCTCCGACCAGCCGTTGCGGGCGATCATGGCGCCCAGGGCGCGCTGGTCGGGCCACTGGCGGATCGACTCGACCAAGTAGTCGTAGGCCTGGGCGTTGGTGGAGGCCAAGCGCGCGAGCAACGGCATCACCGTCCGCTGGTAGGCGCCGTACACGGCGCCGAAGGCGCGCGAGGGCGGCGTCGAGAACTCGCAGACCACCAAGCGGCCCCGGGGGCGCACAACGCGCGCCATCTCGCGCAGGGCCCCCTCGGGGTCGGGCACGTTGCGCAGCCCGTAGGAGATCGTCACCGCGTCGAAGGACGCCTCCTCGAAGTCGAGATCCATGGCGTCGCCCTGCACGAACTCGATGTCCGGGTGGCGCTGGCGGCCAACCTCGATCATGCCCTCGGACAGGTCGCAGGCCACCACCTCGGCCCCGCCCTTGGCCAGGGCGGCTGAGGAGACGCCGGTGCCCGCGGCCAGGTCGAGGATCCGCTCGCCGGGGTGCGGGGCCACCGCCTTGCGGAACGCGGCCATCCACACGTGGTTCATGCCCCCGGTCATGAGGGCGTCCATCATGTCGTAGCGCTCGGCGACGTGGTCGAACATTGACGCGACGTCCGCCTGGGTCTTGTCTAGGTCTGCGCGCAGGACTTCACTCATGCCCCAATCCTCCCACGTCCGGGGGCCGGGTGTCGCGTCGCCCGCTACGATGGGGGCGTGCTGCCAACCGCCCCCCTATCGGACCTGCGATTCCACGTGCGCCAGGTGCCCCCGTCGTCTCCGTTGGCACGTGCCGGGCTCCTCGATTTCCTGCCGGAGGCGCAGGGCGGGTGCGCGTGGATGGGGCGGCGGCGCTCGATGGTCGGAGTCGGCGCCGCCTGGAGGTTCGCGCACCGCGGCCCCGGGGCCATCGCAGAGTTCCACGAGCAGTGGGAGGCGGTGGCCAGCGGTCCTCCGGCGCCCGGGCCCCAGCCGGTCGCCTTCGCGTCCTTCGCCTTCTCCTCCGGGGTTTCCGTCGCACTCGTCCCCGCCGTGGCCGTCATCGACTGCGAGCACGGGCGCTTCGTCGTCCGCGCGTCCACCCCCGGCGCCGGAGCGGAACACGCCGCCGGCACGGCCCCCGCCCCGGGCGCCGACGCCCTCCCCGCGCCCTCGGCTGCGGACCTGCCCGCCGATCCGCTCGAGGCCGCCGCCGCGCTCCTGGAGCGCCGCTCCCCCGTCGCCGTGGCGCGCCTGGTCGGTTCCGAGCAGGGCTCGATGACCCGCAGCCAGTGGCGCGGGCAGGTCACCCGGATGGCGGCGCTGCTGCGGGGGGGCCGCGCCCAGAAGGCCGTCCTGGCGCGGGACATGATCGCGCGCGTTCGCGGCTTCGACGAGCGCCACCTGCTGGAGCGCCTCGGCGCGCTCTATCCGTCGACGTGGATCTTCGGAGTCGACGGCCTCATCGGGGCGACCCCAGAGATGCTGGCCTCTGCGCGCTCCGGGCGCGTCTTCTCGCGCGTCCTGGCAGGGACGTGCGCTCCCGGCGGAGGTCCGGCGCTACTGGAGTCCGACAAGGACCTGCGCGAGCACGCGCTCGCCGTCGAGTCCGTGGCCTCCGCCCTGCACCCCCTGTGCTCCGACCTGCGCGTCCCCCAGGAGCCCTTCCTGTTGGAACTGCCCAACGTCACCCACCTCGCCACTGACGTGTCGGGCGTCCTGGACGCGTCGCTGTTGGAAGCGGTCGCCGCCCTGCACCCCACGGCCGCGGTCTGCGGGACGCCGCGCCACGACTCCATGGGGCTCATAGAGCGCTACGAGGACACCGACCGGGGCCGCTACGCGGGTCCCGTCGGCTGGATCGACACTTCGGGGGAGGGCGAGTTCGCCCTCGCCCTGCGCTGCGGCCAGGTCGAGGGCGCCGGGTCGGAGTCGGAGGAGGGCTCCCGGATCAGGCTCTTCGCGGGCGCCGGGATCATGCCCGACTCCGACCCGGGGGCCGAGTTGGCCGAGACGGAGGCGAAGATGCGGCCCCTCCTGGACGCCCTCGGCGCGCGCTGAGGAGACGCCAGGGCGCGGCGGAGAAGGGCTCCGCACCGACGACGCCCGGGCGTTGTCGGTGCGGAGCCACTGGCCGGGACCGCTTCGCGCGGCTGCCCTCACTTGGCCTGGAGCGCCACCTGGACCTCGTGCGAGGCGCCGTCCCTCACGTAGGTGAGTTTCACGGCGTCCCCGCCCTTGTAGCGGCGGATGTAGCCGGTGAGCTGCTTGGCGGAGGAGACCTCCTGGCCCTCCACCTGGGTGATGACGTCGCCCTTGCGCAGGCCGGCCTTGTCGGCCGCACCGCCCGAGGTCACATCCGCGATCTCGGCCCCCGCGTAGGTGTCGCCGCCGACGCTGACGGCCGCGGTCGTGACGTTGACACCGAGCACCGCGTGGCTGACAGTGCCTTTGGCGATCAGCTGGTCGGCGACGGAGGTCACCAGATCCGAGGGGATGGCGAAGCCGAGGCCGATCGATCCGGCCTGCCCGTCCGAACTGGTGACCGACTTGATGGACGAGTTGATGCCCACGACGGCGCCGGTCTGGTCGAAGAGGGGGCCGCCGGAGTTACCGGGGTTCAGCGAGGCGTCGACCTGGATGGCGTTCGTGATCACCGTGTCGGGGGAGCTCTGGTTGCGCTTCTGCTGGCCGAAGGGATCACTGGAGTCCCCCTGCCCGTTGTTCTTGGAGGAGTCGTCGTCCACGGCCACCTCGACGGGCCGGTTGAGCGCGGAGACGATCCCCGTCGTCACGGTCTTGGACAGGCCCAGGGGCGCGCCGATCGCCATGACCGGCGCTCCGACGGTGAGATGCGAGGACGAGCCGAAGCGCGCGACCGTGAGGTCCGAGGGCGGGTTGACCAGCCGGATGACGGCGAGGTCGGTCGTGCGGTCGTGGCCGACGACCTCGGCGTCGTAGATGCGCCCGTCAGCGAGCGTCACCTGGATCTTGCCGCCGGATTGCACTGCGGCAGCGATGACGTGGTAATTGGTGACGATGTCGCCCTTGGCGTCGTAGACGACGCCGGATCCCATGCCCGTGGACGAGGAGCTCTGCACCTGGATCGTCACCACTGCGGGGGACACGGCGGAGGCGACCGCCTGCCAGTCTGGGGCGGAGTCCGCAGAGGCCACGGACGCCACCGTCCCGCCGTTGGCCGAGGCGGCCGACGAGTCCTGGGTGGAGTCGGGGCGGAGCACGAACCACAGGCCGCCCGCAGTGACCAGCGCCGTGACGAGCATCGAGGCGACGAGGGCGAGCCATCCCGGCCCCTTCCTCACGACGGCCGCCCCGGTCACGGGCGCGTACTCGGGCGCGCCGGTGACAGGCGCGTACTCGGGCCCGCCCTGCTGCAAGGGCATCTGGCCGACTGGCTGGGGGAAGTCGTGGGGCCCGTCGCCGCCTGGAGCCTCCTGCCCGTAAGCGGGACCCGCCTCAGCCGGGGGCTGCCCATAGGCGGGGGACCCCTCGGACTGGAACTGCCCGTAAGCAGGCCCAGCCTCAGCGGGCGGCTGCCCATAGGCGGGGGACCCCTCGGACTGGAACTGCCCATAAGCTGGCCCGGCCTCGAACCCCACCTGCCCATAAGCTGGCCCGGCCTCAGCGGGCGGCTGCCCGTAAGCGGGGGACCCCTCGGACTGGAACTGCCCGTAAGCGGGCCCGGCCTCGAACCCCACCTGCCCGTAGGCGGGGGACGCCGCGGACTGGAACTGCCCGGCGGTCGCACTGGGCAGCTGCGCGGTCTCCTGCACGCGCGGCAACTGCATGGTCTCCTGCACGCGCGGCAACTGCATGGTCTCCTGCACGCGCGGAAGCTGCATGGTCTCCTGGGCGCTCAGCGGCAGCGCGGCGCCGTCGACCCTGGGCAGTTGCGCGGTCTCATCGGCGCCCGGCAACCACGCTCCCTCCTGCACGCGCGGGAGCTGTTCCGTCTCGGCGGCGCTGGGAGCGGCGGACGGCGCCTGTGGGGCGGCACCGGCGGTGGGCGCCTGCCCGGCGCCTGACACGTATGGGGCCTGCTGGGCCTGGTCGGTCCACGCCTCGGGCCGGGTCCCCGGATCGCGGGGCACCCACTGGGAGTTCTCGTCGCTCATAGGTCCTTCTCGTTACTGGGTTGTGCGTTGAGTCAAGTATGCACGTCCTTCATTCCCAACCACTGGGGGTTCACTGAAAGTTGTCTGAATCCTCATACCCGACCGGCCGCCAAGCCGAGCGCCGAAGCGCTGCCCGCCGTGGCGTAGAGTCCGGCGGCGCGGCTGATCGGCACGTGGAGGACGCGCACTCCCCCGCCATCCGCCCCCTCCCGCAGTGCCCCGCGCAGTCCGTCGGCGTCCAGCCGCTGGTAGCGGGCGCCGTAGGCGGCGGCGAGCGCCGCGGTATCGGTGCTCTGCCCCGCCCCGAACCACCGGTCGTACAGGTCGGCGTGCTCGCGCCGCCCGTGCTCCAGGGTGGCGAAGATCCCCCCGCCGTGGTCGTCGGCGACGACGATGTCCAGGGGCGCGCCCTCCGCGGCGGCGAGCGCCAGCGACGAGGCGTCGTGGAAGAAGGCGAGATCGCCCAGAAGGACGACGGTCCTGGGCGCGGGCGCCCCACTGGCCGCCCCCAGCCCCCGGGCGATGCCCGCAGCCGTCGCGATGGTCCCGTCGATGCCGGCGAGGCCCCGGTTCGAGTGGATGCGGCGCCCCGCCAGGTCCGCGCACACGAGGTCGACGGCGCGCACCGGGTTGGAGGCACCCAGCACGAGCGGGCCGTCGGAGGCCTCCTCGACCGCGCGCGCTACCTCGAACATGGTGGGCGGGCCCCCCTGGGCCGCGCACCGGGCGACGAGGGCGTTGACGGCGGCGCGCGCCGCGCGGTCCTGCTGCTCCCATTGGCTCAGCCAGTCCGGTGGCGCCCAAATGCCCCCGGCCCCTCCGCCAGTCCCGGGCTGCGCCGCGCCGCCCCCTGCTGCGGGCGGGGCCAGGGCGGCCACGACGGCGTCCGCGTTCGCCGCGGGGTCGGACCACTGCGGGTGGGCGTCGACGACGACCAGGCGCACGTCGGGGCGGGCCAGCAGCGCGTTGACCGGGCGCGACAGGGTGGGCCTGCCAGTGAGGACGACCGTTTCGATCCGTCCGGCCAGCTCCGAGGTGAGGGCCGCCTGCTGGTGGGCGAGGACGGCGCCGGGGCGCGCGGCGGCGTGGACGCCGCTGGACGGCTCGGCGAAAAGGGGCATCCCCGCGCGCCGCGCCCATTCGACGGCGCCCGGGTCGGCGCCGTCCCCTGCGATGACGACGCCCCTGGTGGGCGCAGGCACGACCTCCTCCCAGGGGGTGGCCCTGGGCGCGGAGGCGGCGACCAGGGGCGTCCTCCCCCCGGGCGCGGGGGCCCCGGCGCGGCGCCCGCCCGCCCGGGCGGGGACCAGCGGGTCCCTCAGCCCGACGTTGATGTGGACGGGGCCGGGCGCGCCCGTCGGGGCGCCCCGGGCGGCTGCGGCGGCGCGGGCGATGAGGCCCGCGAGGCGCCCGGCGTCCTCCGCCCCCGCTGGGATGTCCCACGTGCCGCGCACATGGGAGGCGAACAGGCCGACCTGGTCGGTGGTCTGCGAGGCCCCCACCCCCCGCAGTTCGAAGGGCCGGTCGGCGCTGACCACGACGAGGGGCAGGCGGGCGTGGCTGGCCTCGGCGACTGCGGGGTGCAGCTCGGTGACGGCGGTGCCGCTTGTGGTGATGACGGCCGCCAGGACGCCCGCGCGGGCGAGGCCGACGCAGTAGAAGCCGGCGCTGCGCTCGTCGATGGCCACGGTCATCCCGACCAGCCCGCCGAGGCCGGCGAGCGCGTAGGCGAAGGGCGCGTCCCTGGACCCGGGGCAGTAGACGACGTGCCCGACCCCGGCCCCTATGAGGGAGCCGACGACGGCGCGGGCGGCCAGGATCGACGGGTTCTCGGTCATGGGACCCACTCTAGCGGCACGCGCGGTGCGCCCCGTCGGCGGCCGGACCGCGCACCTGGGCGGGACGGCGCACCCGGTTGGACCGGTGCGCGCGGCGCACTGCGCTGGACCCGTGTGGCGGGAAACCGGCGCGCCCGGTGGAACGGCACACGGCGCCCCCTGCCCGGGGCCGTGGCCTCACCTGTCGAGGATGTGCGGCGCGCAGGCCATGAGCCGCGCCAACCACTTCGACAGCAGGTCGCCGTCGACGGGGCTGTGGTCGATGAGCTTGGGGTCCGGGCTGCGGGTGGCGACGTGGATGCGCCCGCCCGACACCTCCAGGGGCGCGGTGACGTCCGCGGCCAGCAGGCTCGCCGTGGCCAGTCCGCAGGCCAGGGCCCTTCCTGGCAGGGCGGCGGCGGTGCGCACGCCGGCGGCGAGGCCGACGGAGGTCTCCAGCGCGGAGGAGACGACGACCCTGAGCCCGGTGTCGCGGGCGATGCGGAGGGCCCGCTCCGGGCCGCCCAGCGGCGCGATCTTGATGACGGCGACCTGGGCGCCGCTCATACGGGCGGCGGCGACCGGGTTGGGGGCCCGCCTGATGGACTCGTCGGCGGCGATGGGCACGTCGATGAGGCGGTGCAGCTCGTAGAGCTCGTCGGCGGTGGCGCAGGGCTGCTCCACGTACTCGATGGGCACGTCCCCGGCGGCGCGCTCGAGCTCGTGGATGGCGGTGACCGCCTGGTCCACGTCCCACGCGCCGTTGGCGTCGAGGCGGATCCAGCGCTCGCGTTTGATGGTGCGGGTGAGGGCGTCGGCGACCGCCTCGACGCGCGCGCAGTCCTCCTTGAGGGTGGATCCGGGATCGGCGACCTTCACTTTCGCGGTGGCGCAGCCGTGGGACTCCTCGACCCGGGCGGCGGCGGCCTCGGGGCTGAGCACGGGAACGGTGACGTTGACGGGGACGCTCTTGCGGCGGGTGAAGGGGATGGGCACGGTCGCCTCGTTGATGGCCGCGTCGATCCACCGCGCCGACTCCTCGGGGCCGTAGTCCCAGAACGGAGCGGCCTCCCCCCACCCGGCTTTGCCGTGCAGCAGGATCCCGTCGCGGCTGGTGACCCTCCTGAACCGGGTCCGCATGGGCACCGAGTAGACCAGGAGGTCCTTGATGGCTTTGAATTTCTTGCGCAGCAGCGGCGGAAGGGTTTTCATGGGGATGCGGGTGAGTGTCGCCGTGGCGCGGGTCTTCGTCACTGGCCCTTCGTCGGGCGTCAGGCGGGTGGTCATGGGCTTCCCCTGGGTGGTGGGCGCGGCGGGATGCGTACAGCGATGCCATTATCCCGCTTTTCTGCCGGTCGGGAAAGCGGCTGTCTCAGAGAGGGTACGCTGGTTGCATGAGCGCCCTCCCTTATGTTTCAGACACTTTTGACCAGGCGCGCTGGCGCCCGGTCGAGGACTTCTCCTTCACGGACATCACCTACCACCGCGGGATCTCGCGGGGCGAGGAGCTGGACGGGCGCGAGGCGGGCGCCGACATGCCCGTCGTGCGGGTGGCATTCGACCGGCCGCAGATCCGCAACGCGTTCCGGCCGTTGACGGTCGACGAGCTGTACACGGCGCTCGACCACGCCCGGCGCGCCCCGGACGTGGCCGCCGTGATCCTCACGGGCAACGGCCCCTCACCCAAGGACGGCGGGTACTCCTTCTGCTCGGGCGGGGACCAGAGGATCCGGGGGCGCGACGGCTACTGCTACGAGGTGGAGGGGGCCGACGCCTCGGCGGACACGGGCCGCAGGCGCGAGCAGGTGGACCCCGCCAGGGCGGGCCGGCTCCACATCCTGGAGGTGCAGCGCCTGATCCGCTCGATGCCGAAGGCCGTCATCGCCGCGGTCCCCGGGTGGGCGGCGGGCGGGGGGCACTCGCTCAACGTCGTCGCGGACCTGTCGGTGGCGTCGGTGGAGCACGCGGCCTTCATGCAGACGGACGCGAACGTGGGGTCCTTCGACGCGGGCTACGGCTCGGCCCTGCTGTCGAGGCAGGTCGGGGACAAACGGGCGCGCGAGATCTTCTTCCTGGCCGAGCGCTACGACGCCAGGACCGCCGAGCGGTGGGGCGTGGTGAACCGCGCCGTCCCCCACGCCCAGTTGGAGGAGACGGCCCTGCAGTGGGCGCGCACCATCGCCTCGAAGTCGCCGCAGGCGATCCGCATGCTGAAGTACGCGTTCAACCTGGCCGACGACGGTCTGGCGGGCCAGCAGCTGTTCGCGGGCGAGGCGACGCGCATGGCGTACATGACGCCCGAGGCGCAGGAGGGCCGCGACGCGTTCCTGGAGCACCGGGCCCCCGACTGGTCGCCGTACCCGTACTACTACTGAGCGGCCGCTGGCGGGGCGCCCGCGCCCCCGCTGCGCATCTATTCGCGAGGGAAGCTACGGTCCTCGCCGCTGCCCTTGTTCGCGGAGCAGACCGCGGCCGTCCCCGCACCCGCCGCCCGCGCCCCCTACTGTCCCTACTCATGGGGTGTTCCGCCGTACTGGGTGATGATCTGGCGGTAGTGGGCCGAGCGGGCGGCGTACTCCGCCAGCATGGGGTCCAGTTCGGCGCGGTGCTGGTTGTAGAAGAGCACGGACTGGTCCCAGGTCTGGTCGTAGAGGTCGTGGGACCACCCGGAGCTCCGGCGGCACTGGGCGTCGTGCGCGGCGACTTCGACCTCATCGGCGGAGGGCTTCCCCGAGGGGCGCCAGTCCCATTTTTCCCTCAGTGAGTCGGGCATGCGCATGCTCCCCGCCTCCCAGGGCCGGTCGGGCAGGTCGGCGATCCCCAGTGGCGCCATGCACTGGCGCCACGCGGCCGCGTCCGCCTGCAGCTGCGGCCCTGTCGTGTCGATGTGGAACCGGTTGAGCTGGGACTGGATGGAGTCGAGCGTCGCCTGGTCGGGGCCGTCCCCAGTCGGCAGGCGCCGCGGGGGCTCGCCCTCATTGACTTCCGCCGTGGCGCGGTCCAAGCACGCGTACCACTGGTCCTTGAACTCCGGGCTCGCGTTCTCGTACAGTCCGCCTCCCCCTGCCGCCTCCACATCGGCCTCGATGAGGTACTGGGGGTTCGGCGCGTTCCGGTACCCGTACTGGGCCGCCAGCTCCTCGTTGAAGAGGCGCCCGACCCCGTCGGGGGCCGTGGTGCGCGGGCGCGGGGCAGTTGAGTCGTAGCTCTCGCGGAAATCCGCGTAGCCGTTCTCGCGCATGCACGTCGCGGTGACCACGCTCTGGGCGTGCAACCGCAGATCGTTGGTATCGACGCCGAAGTAGACCGCCAGGGGCGTCGACCACGTGGCCTCGTCCTTCGCCACGCCGTTGACCACTTCCCCGGGCACGGGCACCAGAGCCGACTGCGCGCCGCCCGAGGCCGGCTGGGACTGCCCAGCGCCCGAGGCCGGGGGCGCCTCGGCGGCACCGGTTCCGCCACCGCAGCCGCTCAACGCCGCAGAACACAGCACGAACCCCACTGACGCCGTCATCACGACTGCCCGGTTCCGCATCACTCCCGCTCCTTCGCGCATGAGGGCCTCTGCCTTCCACGGCAACCACGCACCCGGTCTACACCTTTTGGAATGATCGATCAAGACCGCATGCCCCGATCCACACCCCGGGTCGGCGCGTCCGCCGGGCGGCGGCTGCTGGGCGGAGTGCCTGCCGGGCGGGGCGCGCTATCCGGCGCCGTGCCACGCTGCGGTCCGTGCGCGGGGAAGACGGGCGCCTCATTCGCCCGCACGGGAGCGCTTCCACACCCGTAGGACGAGGACGAGGGTGTAGACGGAACTAGGGATGAAGAACAAGAAGAATAAAGGGCGCGCCACGAACGAGTGGATACTCGCAGACGTATAACTGAAAACATGGTAGAAGAGCGCGTGGTCGCTCACAATCTCCAGATCGCACTGGAGCGCGCCGACCGCACAGCAGTCAGAGCAAGGACGGAGCAAAGGGATGGAGGCGATCACCGTCAGCGCACTCGCCACCATCTGCGAAAACACCAGCTTGACGCCGTAGCTGATACGGGGACTCGGCTTGACCGCCAGGACGAGCAGAAGGAACACTCCCGGATAGACGATGAGCGTGAACGCTCCGAGCGTGTAGAAGTTCGCAACAAGAAACACGACTCTCAATGGCGTAAGGAGCAAACAACAATGCAACGCAGTCATAACCACGTTCACGGAGGTGAAGACGGCAAGGGTCATCCGAGGCTCTGAAACACCGTCCCAGAACACCCTCCAGAACTTCAGATCACGGTCCACTGCCGCTCCTTTCTCCCTTCTCCGGGCTGTGCGCGACTCACAGGCCCACACTAGCAGAACCATGTCACGACTCACGCATGAGAAAAGTTCCCGTATCGCCACAAGTCGCGTTGTATCGATGCGCGTCGCGTTGTGCCGACGCTGGCGCGCTCGGGCTGACGCCGTGTCCAATGGTGGACTCTGGCAGACGCGGATCGTGAGGAGGCGGTCGTAGTGGATCAGATGGTTTTGCGGACCCAGCAGTGGTTGAATCGGACTTATCGGGGCAGAGCTGGCTTCGGCTCCGTCGTAGAGGACGGGCAAACTGGCTGGGGGACGGTCAACGCCCTGATCAGAGCGCTTCAGATCGAGTTGGGGATCACTGCGACGGCCAACAATTTTGGTCCGGGCACGCAGGAGAAGTTCCGCAAGCGCTGGCCCAACGGGATCCGACAGCAGACGAAGAGCGCTACTCACACCTCCAACGTGTACGGCATCATCCAGGGAGCACTGTGGTGCAAAGGGTACTCCACAGGCGCGGACGACATCACAAAACACTTCTACGCGGGCACCGGATCGGCGGTCAAGGAACTGAAGCTCGACATAGGGATCGGCGGCGACTCCACTGTCGACCTGGGGATCATGCGGGCACTGCTTTCAATGCAGCAGTTCAAACTCCTGAAAGAGTACGGGGGAGATCTCGCAGTGCGCGTCGTTCAGCAGGAGATCAACCGCGAGTACCGCGATTACACCGGCATCATTCCGGCCGACGGCGTTTACGGGCGCGAAATGAACACCGCCCTCATCGAAATCCTCCAGGCGATTGAGGGCTTCTCGCCCGACGAGGCGACGGGGACTTTCGGCCCCGGCACGCGCGGACGGCTGCTGACCATCGACAAGGCCAACGCGGCGGCCCATCCGAAGTGGGTGTGGATGGGGTCGGTCGCTTTGATCTGCAACGGATACGGGGTCGTTATCGCGAAGGGGTGGAGCATTGGCCTCTCCGACTACATACGCCAGTTCCAGGAAAAGTACGCCCTCCCACAGACTGGCACGCTCACGCCCACAACGTGGATGAGCCTGCTCACCTCGAAGGGCGACCCGGATCGCCCGTGCGAGGCCTGCGACACACGTTTCGAGATCACCGACGAGCGTCTGGCGACGCTCAAGGCGGACGGTTACCACATCGTGGGACGGTACCTGACCGAACCGGGCCAGGACGAGCTCGACCCGAGCGATTACTTCAAGGCGATACGACCCGGTGAGCTCGAGAGGATCATCGACGGCGGACTCCGGTACTTCCCGATTTTCCAAGAGTACTCAACGAAACCCCGTCATTTCAGCGCGGCCACCGGCGCCGATCACGCCCGCAAAGCGAGGGAGGCCGCGCAGCGCCTCCGCGTTCCCCCGACCCACATCTACTTCGCCGTGGACTACGACGCCACCGACCCCGAAATCGACGCCTACATCCTCCCCTATTTCCAAGCCATACACGCAAATCTGGGAAACAGTTACAAAGTGGGCATCTACGCGTCGCGCAACATCTGTACGCGGATCATATCCGCCGGCTTCGCCGGGACCGCTTTCGTCTCCGACATGTCCACCGGATTCTCGGGCAACCTCGGATACCATATCCCCGAAAACTGGACCTACGACCAGTTCGCAGAGATCAGCGACTACAAGGGACAGGGATGGGACCTCGACAGAGTCTCATACTCAAGACGGACATACCCGTGCGCGACACTACTGTCTTCGACTCTTCCAGATCCCGATACTGATCCACTGTACCTTTGGACTCGATCAACCGAAACGGCGTGCGGATCACTGCTAGACGCCGGCACTTTCAAACCTTACGCACCATATAAGGCATTCATATCCAGGTTCATCCTCGAATGGCTCCGGAAACCTGAATACTGGGGAAATAATGGGACAGGACTGTGGACGGTTTACACGAACGAAATTCCGGACCCAGAAGAGTTGGAAGCCACGCGCACATTGTGCGCCAATATATG
>ERZ772993.897-NODE-897-length-12612-cov-2.437525_pt1 | contig 12612 bp, 8 predicted proteins | sample MGYA00580670_ERZ772993 | MGnify/ENA primary metagenome ERZ772993 (study PRJEB29015, sample SAMEA2737936) | human oral metagenome | biome: human oral; feature: human-associated habitat; material: dental | place: China | collected 2136 ...
GGCGGTCGCCCGTCACCATGACGACCTGCACGCCCGCCGCCTGTACCTCCGTGATTGCCTCACGCGCCTCGGGGCGCACATCGTCACGAATCGCAGCAAATCCGATGAGCACGACGTCCGCATTGATCTCGCTCTTTCGGAAGGGCTGCTCCGAATACCCAAACGCCAAGACGCGCATCGCACGCGCGGCATAGGCGTTTATTTTTTCGTTCAGCACATCTGCATCAAAGGGAACGATCGCCCCATCTGGTGCAAGCGCGTATTTCGCCCGTGCCAGCAGCGCCTCGGGTGCCCCCTTGTAGACGACCGTGCCGCGTGCGGGCAGCTCCGCCTGACTGAATTTATTGGTGGAGTTAAATGTCTGGCGATGCCCCACACGATAGTTTTCATTGCTCTGCATCGCACGATATGTTTCTGCACCGAGGAAGCGCATGACCGCCTGATCGGTCGGATTCCCGCCGACCACCGCGCCCGCCTCGTCATACATGGCGGCGGAGTTCATGCCGATCGCGAGTTTCAGCTTTTCGTGGAGCACAGGATGCTCCGTGAGCGCGCCGAGAACCCTGCCATCCGCCGTAAAGAAGTCCACTACCTCGAGCTGTCCGCCCGTGATCGTGCCCGTCTTGTCGCTGAAGAGGATGTTCAGCGAGCCCGCCGTCTCGATGCCGACCGCACGCCGCACGAGGACACCGCGTGCGAGCATCCGGCTCGTATTCTGCATGAGCACGAGCGAGATCATGAGCGGCAGTCCCTCCGGTACGGCGCAGACGATGATGAGGATCGCGAGCGAGACCGCCTGAATCAAATCCACGAGAATCTGACTCCACCCAACGGCTACATACGACTCCAACCCGCCCGCACCCAGGGCAAAGAACATCATGTAGAGCGATATGATGACGAGCCCCGAGAGATAGCCGAACGCCGAGATCTGATCGGCGAGCTTCGCGAGCTTCACCTGCAGGGGGGAGTCCGGCTCACGCGCCTGCATCTCCGCCGCCATCCGCCCCATCATCGTCTGCACGCCGACGCGGCGCACCTCCATCACGCCCTCGCCGTCAAAGACGACACTCCCACGAAAGAGGGTCGCATCGTCCACGAAGGTGTCGCCCGTAATCTCCTCTGGAAATACATAGTGGCTGTCTGCAGGTGTCTTCGGGCACTCCTCCGTCTCCCCGTTCAGTGCCGTATTGTTCACGCGGAGTTCCCCCGCGACCAGCATCCCGTCCGCAGGAATCTTGTTGCCCCCCTGCAAAATGACATGGTCGCCGACCACGATCTCATCCACGGGCAGAACGACCAGCCCGCCATCACGGCAGACCTTCGCCGTGTCCTTTGCCGTACGCGCACGCAGGGCGCGGTACTCCGTATCGCTCGCGACATTCGTCCGCGCCGTCACCGTCGCGACGATGATAACGGTCACGATCGTCCCCACCGGCTCATAGATCTCCGCGTGCCCTGCAAAGTACATAGCGATCATGAGCGCGACCATGACGAGCAGGATGCGGATCATCGGGTCGCGAAACGTCGCCAGAAATGCCTCCCCAAACGTCATCCACTGCGGCTCAGGAATCGTGTTCGCGCCGTATTTCAGACGCGACGCCTCCGCCTCAGCCGATGTCAGTCCCGTAAATTCCAAGAATGTTCCCCTTCTCCCATATGTCCCGAGTTCCTCAGCCACGCACCGCACGCACAAAGTAATAGACGAGATAGACACTGACGGCGAGGGCAATCCCATCCCCGAGACTGCCGTACATCGGTGCAATCAATACGATCAAGGTCAGCACGGCGATGCGTGCGGGCTCCTCCCATGCGGCATTGATCCGCCTCTGCACCGCAGCCTCCACGGCTTTGGAGATGCGGTTCTGCCAGCGCGTCAGCCAGAGTACAATTCCCGTGACGATCATCGCCGCCGTCATGAGGATGAGCAGTGCCCAGAATACTTTTTCCGCCGTCAGCTCATGGTTGTGGATGTGCAGATTCAAAAAAAACGGTGCCATCGTCAGCCATGCGGGCACGGGCACAGAGAACGGCTCTCCGCCGCCCGCTGCAAGATAGACCTGCGTCCCCAGTGCAAAATCTGTCGCACGTACCGTCGGCTCTGCAATCTGGAACTGATAGAAATCCTGATGTGCCGTGGGCAGCCGCATGGAAATGATGTCCTTTCCGGGAAATGCCTCCTCTATCCGCACAAGGGCATCCTCGGGCAGAATCCGCTCCGCACGCTGCGCCTCTGCTGCAAAATGCTCTGCCGCAAGCTCCTGCGCCGTGCGCTGATAGTCCCGCATACCGACGGAGTAAAGGACGATAAAGATGCCGCTCACGCACATGAGGGCAGCCCATGTGCCCGCAAAGGCCGACGTGAACTTATGCCAGTCCGACCAGAACAGTCGGCTGCTCCGCCTCCGCCGTGTGCCAAAGGCGAGCGTTTTCATCATCGGCAAATAGAGATAGACGCCGCTCACGATCGAGAGCACGGAGAGCACGCACATCGCGGCAAGAAAGTCGCGGCCGCCCTCCTCCAACCCCAGACGGACGTGCAGAATGTGCATTGTGTGCATGAACTCCTGCACCGCCTCGGAACGGTAGACACGCTCCTGTCGGTTAAAGACCGTACCCGTGCGCACCTCGTACATGATCTGCTCGCCGCCCATGCGCATATGGGAGCGCGCCGCCTTTCCGCCGCGGTCCTTGACGAGGAAGTAGAGCGTCCCGTCTGACGCATCCGGCGTTACGCCGAGGATTTCCTTGTCCGGGAATGCGCGCGCAACCGCCGCAGTTCCCTCCGGCAGCCCCTGCCAGATCTCCTCCATCGGCATAGGGCCCCCGCTCTCGGGCATATTCAGCGTGTTCCACGCATTAATCTCGCCGCGAAAGAGCAGCGGCAGCCCCGTCAGCGCCAGCAGCAGCAGGAACAGCGCACAGACGAGGCTCACCCACTTGTGAACGGCATAGATTTTTTGCATCCGTCTCCCCCGATTCCACACAGATTTTTTCATTACGTTCTATCATACCACAAAATGAGAGAAAAAGGAGCGCAAAAAAAGACGGCTGCACACATCGGCACAGCCGCCCCCATCCGCAGATCAGCCTTCCTCGACCTCGATCGAGGCGTATTTCCCGTCATGACGCCCGTAGACTACGTTGACCTCCCCCGTCTCCGCATTGCGGAAGACGAAGAAGTGGTGGTTCAGCAAATTCATCTGCATGATGGCCTCCTGTGCATCCATCGGCTGCAGGGCAAATCGTTTCGTCTTGACGATCGGATAGATGTCGTCCTCCTCCGGCACGGCCTGGGCAAAGGTCTCGACCGCCTCGGCCTTGAATCCGCCGTGACGGAAGCGGCGCTCGAGCTTCGTCTTCTGCTTGCGGATCTGGCGCTCGAGCTTCTCGATCACGAGATCAATGGAACTGTACATATCCTCGGAGTGCTCTTCGCCGCGCAGCAGGACGCCGCGGACAATGGGCGCAGTCACCTCTACCTTGTGGTGCTTGCCCTCCACTGAGAGCAGGACCGATATCTCTCCGATGTTTTCGAAATACTTCGTGATCTTGCCGACGCGCTTCTCCACGTAGTCGCGCAGCGCCGGCGTCACCTCGACATTCTTACCCCGAATCGTGAATGCAGCCATGAAACACAGCCCCTTTCTATCCACGGGAGCGCTCTTCTCGCCGCTCCCCCTTTGCATAAGTCTTTCTATCCACGGGAGCGCCGTTCTCTATATCGCTCCCCTTTTATCTATGTATTTCGACGCAAACGGGAAAACCCCTTCCAGATTCCCTAAATTCTGATTTTTCTTCATACGCGCATACGTTTTTCTGCAAATGAAAAAGCCCGCTGTGTAAGCCGGGCTTTTCAAACCTGAATTGCTACTCTTTTTTGATGACGTTGTCCGCCTGCGGACCGCGCGCGCCTTCGACGATATCGAACTCCACTTCCTGTCCTTCGCTGAGGGTCTTGTACCCCTCGCCCTGGATCGAGGAAAAGTGTACGAACACGTCGTCGCCGTCCTCGCGGGAGATGAACCCATATCCCTTATCCGCGCTGAACCATTTTACCTTGCCCGTCATTGTCGGCTCTCCTTTCACTTAGAGAGAAATCCTGCTGCTGTCAGTGTTTCTCGGGACTCGCACGTATGCTTCCCTTTATTATAAGAGCCCTATGTATTACTGTCAATGGTCTATCACGAAACGCGGCAAAGAACGAGTATTCATACTCTTTGACCGTTGTCTCAGTCCGCTGTATTCACTCATGATAGAGATGAAAGGCGCCGTTGCAAGGCGCAGGCCAAGGAAAATACGGATAAACAATCGTTTGGGCGCAGATATTCCGTCCATATTTTCCTATAAATTCGGGAAGAATTTCTCCACGCGCTGAAGCCGCTCCCGCTCGAGCTCCTCCCTGCGCTCGAACAGCTCGCGATAGACCGCGGCATATTCGTCGATGTGCTGCGCGAGCAGGCGGTGCTCCGCCACATAGCGGTAGGCGTTCTCCGCGAGCATGCGCCGCAGATCGGTGCGCTTGACGAGGAGTTCAAGCTTCTGTGCGAACTCCTGCGGACTCCGATAGATCAGCCCCGTTTCGCCATCCTTCACCGTGCGTTCGTAGACCGTCGGCGCGGCGAGCACCACCGCGCCGTGTCCCGCCGCCTCGATGAATTTCAGATCGGACTTGGCCCGGTTGAACGCTGTGTCATTCAGCGGCAGGAGAGCAATGTCCGAGGCATGCAGCGCCGCCGTATAGCGCTCGTAGGGAGCGACGATGCCGCCGTCCCGCACACCGCCGATATACTCCTTCGCCGCCGTCTCGAGCTCCTCATAGAAGCCGCGGTCCGAGACGACGCAAAAGTACAGACGATCGCCGCAGCGGCGGACTGCCTCATTGATCGCCGGCATCAGCGGCTCCCAGTCCGGGCGGCGGTTCAGCGCACCGAAGAAGATCGTCACGCGGCTTTGCTCTGCGTCATAGGAGCGCCGTTCCGGCAGCTGCACGAGCTGATTTTCAAAGAGATAGACGTATGGGTTGAACGCGCGCAGGACATCCGCAAGATACGGCGTCGAGGTCTGCACAGCAGAGACGGCGCGGAACGAGAAGTAATTGTCGCCGACGCTTTTCTCGGAAATCTGCGGGTGATCGTCGATCTCTTGGAGGAGGATATTGCCGGCCTTTCCATACGCTGTCAAGAGACGGCTGATCTCCGAAGAACAGGTGATGGAGGCTCGTTCAAACAGGATAAAGCTGTCGTGAAGGCCGCCGAGGCGATATAAATCGAGCGCCTCATCCCCGCGCTGCACAGCTCCGGTCAACGAGACGATCCCTTTTGAAACCAACTGTCCCAGAGGCTTATCCAAGCGAATCGGCGCACATTCCTCCACGCGGTTCATCATGATGATATGGAGAGACGGAATCCCCGTCTCATACTCGCGCCGCAGCGCCGGCGCCACCATGGGCAGCAGGGGCTCAACGGATTCTTTGCACTCTTCCTGCAGGAATTCCAGCGCTGCACGATAGTCCGCCTCCTCGGTCAGGAATATGCGGCGGCGCCAATATTCCCCGATCAGGCGGCGCCACTCGATGCGGCTGAGGACCACGGCATCGGGCTGCTGCCCCTCCTGTCCGCCGTGCCGCCGATACAGGCTGAACGGTCTGCTGAACACGGCCGCATCCCCGTGCTCAAGGAGTTCCAGCCACATCGCACAGTCCGATATGGTCTCATATCCGCGCGACTCTGCACGCCAATAATGATGCGTCAGATCGCGCCGCCGAAACAGGACCGCCGAGGGCTCCCCCAGGAAATTGATGCATTTCATCAACATGATGCGTCCGGCGGCAGCGCCGTCAAACTGATTGTAGAGGCCGTGCAGCGGCAGCCCGTATTCCCACAGCCCCATGAACGTCCCCGCACCGTCGATGGCGCCGCGTACGGACGTAACAAGTGCCGTCGACGGATGCCGCAGAAAGAGATCGACCATCAGCGTTATTTTATCCGGCAGGAGGATATCGTCGTCCATGCACCACTGCAGGAACTCCCCCTGCGCCAGATGCTCGAACGGCATAAAGTTCTCCGCCTTGGTCCGCGCGTCTTTGTTCCGCACATAGCGTACGCGCAGATCGTCCCGGTATTCCATCATCAGGGCCTGCGTCCGGTCGTCCGTACTGTTGTCGCAGACGATGATCTCGATGTTCGGATAGACCTGTGCACGCGCGCTCTCCAGCGTCTCGCGAAAATATTCCGGGCGGTTATAGGTCGGAATCATAATGCTGACGAGCGGCGTACGAAGGAGAGCGCTGCGGCAGGTAGCCTGCACGAGAGCGGCGCCCTGCGTCCAGTCGATCGCCTCCAGAGCCTCCTGCCAAAGGGTCTCCGGCACACCGATATCGAGTCCCCAGCGCTCCGCGAGCGGCGTGCGCATCTGTGTGCGCGTGAGATCATAGAGATCGCAGATCTCCGCGCCCCGATGCGCAAGATAGACCGACGCACGCAGGAGGTGAAGCCCGGCGCATTTCAGGCGGAACGAGAGATCGAGATCCGCGCCGCCGCGGCCCTCAAACGACGCATCAAATCCACCTGCCTGCCGAAAAGCAGAGCGGCGCATAAGCAGGGCAAAATGCTCGAGGAAGAGGCTCTCCGTCGGATTGCTCAGATGCTTCTGCACCCAGAGAGCCGCATCCTCTCCCTCCGCCGCCATGCGCTCCGCATTCAGATACTGCCACGAGAACGCGGTTCGATTCGAAAAAGGACCCACGGCAGCAATCTGCGGGTCCAGCAGGAGGGTCTCCGTCATTTTTTGCAGGCCGTCCTGCGTGAGCACAACGCCCTCCTGCAGGAACAGCAGCAGTTCAGCGGACGCGGCGTCTGCGCCGCGGTTGTTCCATGCAGCGAGGCTCTCCCCGCCGCAGGAAAGAAAACGGCACGGCACATCATGCAGCTGCTGCCGTGCCGCGCTCTCCTCTGTCTCCGCCGAAACAACGATCAGCTCTGCATCCATGCCGCATCCGGCGGCGGAGGCGAGCGCCGCCTCCGCCGTCTCGCGCAGGTGCGTTCCCTCCGCTGCCGCGAGGATGATGCTGAGCGCGCTCATGATTTCAATGCGCGCAGCAGGAGGAAATCGGTCTTGCGCATCTTTGCCGCCAGCGCAATCGCCTTCTCATGATCTCCCATCTCATGCAGGAGCAGTGCCATGTTCCGAAGCGCGTCGATGTTGCCCGGATCGAGGCGGATCGTCTCCATGAGCAGGAGCTTTGCGCCCGCATAGTCGCCGTCCATATAGGCGACGCCTGCAAATGCGTTGAGTGCGCGGCACTTCTCCTGCGGGCGGATCTGCTTGCCGAGGATCTCCGCTGCCGTCGCCGCCGCATCAAACGCAGCGCTCTTTTCCCGCTCCGTGCCGCTCGAAGCAGTCGTCTGCAGCCCCGCAGATGGGGCAGTCCCGCATGCAGAACCGCCAAGTCCCAACAGGGCTGCCAGATGCGGATACTCCGCACGCGTGCGATCCGGATGAAGGCGCGCATCGAGTCCCGCGCGGCGCTCTATTTCCGCACGCTGAGCGCTTGTGAGTACCTTGCTGTGCACCGCCGCAATATTCTCATAGAGTTTCAGCGCATCGTCCGTGCGCTTCTCGCGCTGGCAGATACGCGCAAGCAGAATGCGCATGTCGATATCCCCCGGCACACGCGTGAGCCGGTTCGTGACCCAATTGGCTGCACGCGTATAGTCGCCGAGCTCGAAATAGGCATGTGCAACATCGCCGAAGCACTCCGCGGGCGGATCTCCCTGTTCCAGCAGGTCGGCAAAGGCATTGATCGCCTCCGCATACGCCCCCTTTTCCATATGTGCACGAATCTGCTCTGCCGTCACAATCTTCTGCTCTGCCATGGTCGTTGTTCCTTTCCCATTCCGTTTCTCTTCCCGCTCCGCACGTTTCTTTTGCATGCGGTCTGCGCGGTTTTTCTTACGTTTCTTCATCAAGGTATCGCTCCCATATTGTTTCATACGCCGCTTCCACGCTTCGGACATACCCCGCGCCGTCCATCAGCGGCGATGCCCGCATCATGCGCGGAACAGAGGCATGCAGCGCCGTCAGCAGCTCCCTGTCCTGCGCAAGGAGCGCGGCCCGCTCCGCATACGCCTGCACGCTGTCTGCAGCGAGTTCGCCCAGTCCCGCATTCTGCAGGAGGCTCACGCCGAAGCGCGCGCCGTGGCGCGTTCCGGCGAGAGTTACGACGGGCAGGCCCATGCAGAGGGCCTCGCACGTCGTACCTCCTCCCTGATAGGGGTATGTGTCGAGGATAATGTCCGCGTCCAGATAGTCGCGGAGATAGCCTTTCGAACCGGGGCGCAGCTCAAGCCGCACCGGGTCAATCCCTGTCCGCTCCGCGCGCCGCTGCATACGGCGAAGCGTCTCCCTCTGCGGATGCACATTCTTCAGCAGGAGGCGCGCTCCGGGTACAGCGCGCAGGATCCCGCCCCAGATCTGCAGCATCTCGTCCGTGATCTTCGCAAAGTTGTTGAAACTCGCAAATACAACGGGGTCATGCGGCACGCGCCGCAGATTTTCATAGGCCCGAAACCGCTCCGACGGCGTGAAGCAAAGATGCGTCCGGGGCAGGCGCAGAATCCGCTCGGTAAAGAGCGCGTCCGTCTCCGGCAGGTCGCAGATCGGATCGCCGAGGAAGTAATCCATCGCGGTGAGTCCCGTCGTATTGAAGTACCCGATCCCGCAGATTTGAACAGGAGCAGGCTTATATGCCGCGATCTGCAGCGTCTTCCCGCCCGCCGAGTGCCCCGCGAGGTCAAAGAGGATATCCGTGCCGTCCGCATGGATCCGCTCTGCCGCCTCCTGCGGCGAAAGCGCCGACAGATCAGCATAGCCGTCCGCCATATCCGCCGCCCAGCGCGTCACCTCGGAGCGCTGGCCGCCCGCATCGTAGAGTCTGACCTCAAAGCGCGCACGATCATACGCCGAGAACAGCTGCACGGCAAAGTTCAGGACGATGTGATCCGTGATGTTCGGCGAGAGATAGCCGATGCGCAGCTTCTCCCGCCGGCGCTTTTCGTGCGGGAACCGCGGCACGGAGCCGATCATCGCCGCATATGAGGCGTGCGCGTCCCGCAGTTCCTCATCAGAAATGCCGTCGGCATAGTGAAGATACATCAGATAGTTGCTCAGCGCCGCAAGGCGCTGCTCATGATTCCTGCGCGGGAGTTCCCATGCGAGGCGCAGATGCGGCAGCGCCTCCTTCAGATCTGCCAGCCAAAAGAGGATCTGCCCCATGAGTTCATGGAGTTCTGAGCCTCGCTCCGCGGGGAACAGCCCCCGCTGCTCCATCCGCCGCAGTCGGACAAGCGCCTGCTCCATCCGGCCTTCTGCAAGAGACTTCTTCACTGCAGAGAATTCACGTTCAAACGTCTGCCTGCTCTGCGTTCCACTGCGCCCAGATCGCACGGTAGCATTCCTCCATCTCACGAATATAACGCTCCTGGTCCATGACCGGAGAGGCCTTCATGCGGGGGCGCAGCTCCCGGTGCAGCGCATCCAGCAGATCGAGATTTCCCGCAAGCGCCGCAGCCGTCTCGATATAGTCCTCCAGCCGGTCGGAGGCAAGCTCCGCAAGCCCCATATTCGCAAGGAGACTGTATGTAAAGCGCGTGCTGTGCCGGTCCGTATAGTACGACACAACGGGCACGCCCATATAGAGCGCATCGCAGGTCGTTCCGCCGCCCGGCCATGGAAATGTATCGAGCGCAATATCCACATCGAGATAGCGCTCCATATAGTCCGTCGTCGCAGGTTCCAGCAGAATGCGGTCAAGATCAAATCCCAGCCGTGCAAGGCGTTCCTCTGCAGACTGCCCCGCCGTCTGATGTGTCCCCTCCTCCGTATACTTCCCGCCGCTCTTCAGTCCAAACCGCTCCTGCATGTAGTCCATCGCAGTATAGTTCTCGTTGCCCTGCTTCTCACGCATTACACGGGCAAACTGATCGGCGTGATGTGCAAAGAGGAGCGCATTCATACGAGCCGCGCGCGACTGCTTCCCACCGATCGCCTTTAGCTGTGCCATGATCTGACGATATACACTGTACGCCTCCGGGGATAGCCCCGCCGTTCCCTTGATCTCCGCCGCATCGACCTGCATCATGCGGTCTTTGATGTTCTCAAGCGTCTTGATGTACCCGTTCAGTTCATCCAGTTCGCCGCGTGCGCCGTCCATCGCCTCCGCCGCTTCGCGCGTGGTCGGAATCCACCCCTCCACCTCGGGCGCAGACGCATCACCGGCAGTGAGCAGATAGGCAAGGTCACGCAGCTGCGCCTGATTTGGTGCTTTGCCATTTTCCTTGTAATACTCCTGATACCACGGCGCATTATTGGACACACGTATCCCGCGCCCATCTTCCCCAAGCGGCAGAATGTCAACGCCCTGTTTCATCCCCTTTGAGAGCGCGTCAATTGCAGGCTTCAAGATCTCATCCCGCGCCGCCGTAAACTCGTTATAGAGCGACCTCCATCCCGCAGCAGGGTTATCGGGATTCTGTGAGATGACCGCTGTTGCCATCTCCCGCTCCCCATCCATGCGTGCTTTTTCCTGTGCGTCAAGGTGATCGGCAGGCTTCGGGAAATACTCGTTTGCGACGTTGTTGATAACATCCGTCCGTGCCTTGATTGCACTCTTCTGCGCCCCTTCCAACGCATCAGAAATTGCTTTTGCATTCTCTTTCATGCGGGCGATGGAATCTGTCTCAGGTGCGAAGGAAACGGATTCAAGAAGCTGTGGCGTGGCCGCTGATTGTGCATATCGCTCTACGGGCACAAAGAGATGCCCGCCCGACTGTATTGTCTTTTCCAGTTCTTCATCACGGATTCCGGCGGTCTTTGCCACCTCCTTGAGGTCGGCAAGGCCGTTTTCCTTTTTCATCGCCATTTCGGTATCAATGTAGGCGTTTTCAAACCCCGTACCATGTACCTGTGTGCGAATGATCTTCTGCTGCACATCGGGGGCGGTCTGCTTCAGTTTTGCACTGGATGCCACTTGTTGAAGACGGTCAAGCATGACTGTCCCCGTCATCGTCCTCTGCGCTGCGATCTGCTCCTGCATCTTCTCTGAGGAGAGCCGCCGCGCATGACGTACGCTGCCGATCGACGCACCGCCCATCGTGGACATCACACCGAATCCAAGCCCCGCAGGAAACGCCTCAACGCTCGACACAAGCGCATTCGCCGCCATATCACCAAGGCTATATACCTTGTCCGCTGCACGACCGTCAGAGGCGCTCACGATGTGGTTGTGGATGAGATCATCCGAGAGAGACTGCGCCCCCTCTTCGAGCGATTCCGTTGCAGCAATTTTGAGAGTGTCCTTCACCTGCGTCTTTGCAAAGGCGGAGATGGATTCACGCTTTGCCACATCATACTTCGCCGCATCAACAACCCCCTTGATTGCCGTCTCTGCATAGCCGCTCTTGCCAAGAGCATTGATGCCACGAACAAGCGGCTTTGCCGCAATACCGAAGCTCGCCATCTCAGTGCCCGCATTCGCCGCGCCGCCGATCGCCGAATAAAACCGTCTGTCATTGTCCGTGAGAAGCGGATTTCCGTCCTTGTCCTTCATCTCACCGTATTCGGCGTAGCGCGCCCCCGTCTCAGGACGGCGCATTCCCTCGAACATACCCGCCTGCATACCGCGCATCATTGCAGTGCGCACGATCTGCCGACGCGCGACACTGCCAAACACCGAGCGGACAAAACCTGTGGTAAATCCCGCGCCCGCACCAACCGCCCCGCCGAGGAGTGTGCCGCCGCCCGGCTCAATCGCCGTACCTGCCGCCGCCATTGCAATTGCCGCCGCCTCCGCCGTAATGAGCCCATCCCGCACACCGACGCGTATGGATTCCAACATTTCAGGCCCCGACGAGGCCATACCGCCGACAATCGCCGCAAGAGGATCGTCAAAGAAGGACGGCTTTTTCTTTTCATCCTCCTCCATCATCTTCTTGACGTTGTATTGGGCTGCTGACGGTAATGCCAATAGGCAAAGCAAAGATACTACGATACCACGCAACATAGGCTTACTTACGTGGAGCCTTCACACGATAGTGGCAGCGAACTTTTCCCTGCAGAAGGGCTTTGAGCTTGCTATTAATCATCTGCTTGCGGAATGCCGAGAGACGATCAGTGAAGACACGACCTTCGAGGTGATCAAATTCATGCTGGATAACTCGAGCAAGATAGCCATCAATCCACTCCTCATGCTCAACGAGGTTCTCGTCATACCACTTTACGTAGATGCGCTTTGCACGTGTCACACTCTCGTGAATACCTGGCAGAGAGAGACATCCCTCTTCCAAGGTCTCCGTCTCAGAGTCATCATACTCAAGGATGTGACCATTGATGAATGCATGACGATAGTCTTTATACTCAGGGAAGGTGTCTGAGAGCACATCTAAGTCGACAACAACGACACGGATAGACTTACCAATCTGTGGTGCTGCCAAACCGACACCATCGCTGGCGGTGTTGGTCTCAAACATATTTTGTATCAGCTGTTGCAAATCAGGATAGAATTACCCTCACTTTGGAAGTAGCGAAGGGTATAGCGGGCCCCAGCAAAGCGACCCG
>ERZ772993.898-NODE-898-length-12597-cov-14.092728_pt1 | contig 12597 bp, 12 predicted proteins | sample MGYA00580670_ERZ772993 | MGnify/ENA primary metagenome ERZ772993 (study PRJEB29015, sample SAMEA2737936) | human oral metagenome | biome: human oral; feature: human-associated habitat; material: dental | place: China | collected 2136 ...
GGGGCGTGGTCAACGAGGCCGTCCCCCACGCCGAGCTGGAGGAGCGGGCCCTGGAATGGGCGGCGATCGTGGCGGGCAAGTCCCCGCAGGCCATCCGCATGCTCAAGTTGGCCTTCAACCTGGCCGACGACGGCCTGGCCGGTCAGCAGGTCTTCGCCGGCGAGGCCACGCGCCTGGCCTACATGACCGACGAGGCGGTGGAGGGGCGCGACGCCTTCCTGCAGCGCCGCGAGCCCGACTGGTCGCCCTTCCCGTACTACTTCTGAGACTTTCGCCAGGGTTCCGGGGGGGCGCCGGTGACGGCCGCACCCGAGTGACGCCCGATGACGCTTCGGCCCGCCCCTCCTGACGCCGAGATCGGTCGTACTCCGCACCGAGATCGGTCCACTTCCGCGTCGAGAGCGGTCGTAGTCCAGTGTGTGGTGGTCTCTCGTATGAGTCGAGCTTCACCGCTGTGAGTCGGCTCTACCGGTGCCCGCGTATGCCAGGGGCGGTCGGTCGATGTTGCACACTCGTGCGCGCTCCGCGTCAGCAGAAACCCCGGAATCATGCGGAACAGCAACGTCAGCAGCAACCACGCCCTCATCTCCCATGTGCGCAGCCCCCCCCCTCACCGCACATGGGAGCCCGACCACCACACACCACGATCACCAGAAAAGCCCATCATTCCAACAAAAAACATCCCCCACCCCACAAAGTACCCAGCCACCAAAAACAACCACACCCACCACGCCCCGCGTCGAGATCGGTCCGGTGGGCTCGTCATCGATCATCACCACCCGGAATCCGCCGAAGTCGTCCGGATTCGGGACAAACGGTCTGAAACGACTTTCACTCTCCCAAGGTGAGGGTTGGAATCATGCGGTTCTGTGTCGTGGCGCAGATGGGTCGGATCCCGCTTGTCCCGAATCCTGACGCACGCACCCCAGCACACCGCACAGATCTCACCATCAGCAGCCGTGCCCGCCGAACCGATCTCGGCGAATGGGGGAAAATCGCGGGAAAAGCGGAGGGGCAGGGCTCCTCATGCCCCCGGGCTCCTCACGCGTCGGCGCCACCGGTCTCCGGCGCCGACGGGGAATGGCGGGTGGTCGTGCCGTCGGCGTTGACGTCGAAGGCGACCAGTACCTCCCCCGTCGGCTGCTCCGACCCGCCGGCCGGCTCCTGGGTGATGAAGACCTGCTCCCCCGGTTCGGGCATGAGGTCGAGGAAGGTGAAGCCCGTGCCCGACGCCGGGTCGTACAGCCCCAGCGAGCTCACGGCGTCGCCCTTGCGCAGCCAGACCTGGAGGCCGCCCCCCGCGGCCGCATCCATCATCTCGCTCGGCAGGCTCAGCGCCGTCATGCTCATGTCCTCAGACCAGGTGAGAGTCGCGATATGGCCGTCGGGCATGGTGTCGGTCACGCGCTGGACATCCTGGGCCTGGTTGAGGTGGGCGTAGTGCTCGGTGGGGGCCATCGAGCTCATAGCCGTCCAGCGGCCCGCTCCGATGCCGACGCCGAGGATGACGACGGCCGCGGCGATCCGCAGTCCGGCCGTGCGCCACCGGCGTCGGCGCGGGTGCAGGGGGACGACGGCGCCCGACCGCTCAGCGGCAGCCTTCTCATCCTGCGCGTCTCGCCCTTCCGCCTCCTGAGGCGCGGCCCCCACCGATTCGCCGGCCTCGGCCGATTCGCCGCCAGCCGCGACCGCAGCAGGCTCAACCGGCCCGACCGACTCAACCGGCCCGGCCGGTATCCCAGCGCCCGCGGCTTCAGCCGACCCGCCCGACCCAACCGCCCCGCCGGTCACCTGCGGCTCGCGCCCAATGCGCTCGAGCAGATCGGCGCGCATGGAGGCGGGCGGCTCGATCGGCTCCAGGGACGCCCCGAGCCGGCCGAGGGCCTCATCCGGCATGCCGAGCAGGTCCTCGTCGCTCCATTCGCCCCACTCATCGTCTGCAGCACCCGTCATGCCCGCAGATTCGCCGTCACGGGGGTCCTCCGGTCGGTGGTGCCTGTCCAGCCCCGTCATGATTCCGCCCCCATCTCCTTGCGAAGTCGTGCGATTCCGTTCCTGATCCTGGTCTTGACCGTGCCGAGCGGCACGCCGGTGCGCCGGGCGATCTCGGTATGGGTCAGACCGGTGAAGTAGGCCATGACCAGTGTGGACCGCTGCGGCTCGCCGACGGCGTCCAGCGCCCGGCGCACCTCCTGCCCGACGATCCGGTCCTCCACGGCCTGGACCGTGAGGTCCATGTCCGGCAGGTAGTCGTGCCACCGGTCCTCACGGTTCTTGGCCGCCTGGGAGGAGCGGACCCTGTCGATCGCCCTGCGTCGCGCCATGGTCACCGCCCAGGCCCGCGCACTGCCCCGATCCGGCGAGAAGTCGGAGGCGCTGCGCCAGATCTCCAGGAAGACCTCCTGAAGCACCTCTTCGCTCTGGGCACGATCCACCAGGATCTGGACGATGAGGGCCAGGAGCCGGCCCGTCCAGCGGTCGTAGAACTCCGCGAAGGCGTCGTGATCCCCGGCAGCCGCCCTGCGAATGAGGGCGTTGTCGCGATCCAGATCCTCGTCATGCACAGTCGCATGGTACGGGTCCCGGGTGCTCGTTCCGATCTCATCGGGCTTCTCGGTCTCGCCGGCCCCGTCCGGCGAGGATCAGCGACGATCATCCGAAGGTGAAGGAGTACAGGGACAGGCCCTCGCTCGCCTCCAGATCGAATGTGCCCTCCTGGGTCTCCTCCGTGCTCACGAGCTCGATCGAGTTGGGGACGCCCGAGACGTGGATCGTGCGCTTCTCACCGCCGGTCGTGTACGTGATGTCCCCCTCGCCGGAGGCGACCAGGTTGACCTGCTTCCCCTGGTAGCGCAGCCGCAGACGGGCGGCACCCCCGTCGGGTGAGATGGACTGCTCGGCCACGTTCCACGTGCCATCCAGGGAAAAGGTGTCGGCCCCCTGCATGTCGGGGAAGGTGTACGACGACGTCCCCTCCGTCAGCTGACCGGCGACATTCCTGGCGCGGGCGGAGCCCAAGTAGGTCTCGGGAGTGCGCGGGCCGCTAACGGCCGGCTCGTCGTCGGTGAATACCGGATCGGGCAGCTCGACGTCGGGGTCGGCCTCGCGCAGGAGCTCGCGCACGAGCTTCTCGGTGGTGGCCTCACCGCCCTCGCCGAACTTGACCTGGCGCAGTTCGCCAGTGGAGTCGGCGAGGTAGTGCGCGGGCCAGTAGTGGTTGTCGAAGTTGCGCCAGGTCACCAGGTCGGAGTCGACCGCCACCGGGTAGGTGATGCCGAGGTCGGCGGCGCCGCCGCGGACATTGCCGACCTCCTTCTCGAAGGCGTACTCCGGGGAGTGGACCCCGATGACCTGCAGGCCCGCGTCCCCGTAGACCTCGTGGAGTTTCTGGATGCCGGGGATGGAGCGCTGGCAGTTGATGCAGGAGTACGCCCAGAAATCGACGAGGGTGACCTTGCCGGCGCGGTCGGCGTCGGTCAGGGGCTGCTCGCCGGGGGTGTTGAACCAGGCGGTGATGCCGTCGATGCGGGGCAGCTGCCCGCAGTGGGCGAGGTCGGAGGCGCCGTCGACGCACCGGCCGCCCTCGCCGGCGCCCTCGCCGCCGCGCAGCGCGTTGTCGATGCCGGCCTGGAGCGGGGCGGTGTAGTCCGGCAGGGCGCGCTGGAGGACGGCCGGCAGGTTGAGGACGAGCGCCGCCGACAGGGCCAGCATGAGCGCTCCGGCGCTCACGCGCACGGCCCTCTGTCGGCGTCGGAAGGCCTTGAGCCTCTCGGTGAGCCGGCGTCCGGCCAGGGCGAAGGCGAGCAGCGGGACGGCGGTGCCCAGGCCGAAGGCGATGGCGAGGGTGATGGTGTCGGCGCCGATCCGGCCGGTGGAGCCGGCGACGGACACGGCCGCGAGCACCGGACCGGCGCAGGGCACGTACGCGGCCCCCAGGACCAGGCCCAGGAGGAATCCGTTGGAGGGGCCGGCCGAGCCGGATCGCTGGAAGCGCGCGAAGGGGCGCTCCAGGATCTCCATGACCTTGGGGATGATCATTCCGACGCCGATGAGGGCGAGGAGGACGATTCCGGCCCAGCGGATGACGTCCTGCGGCAGGTGCAAGAGGTTGAGGAGCGTCGACCCCAGCAGGGTGAAGGCGGTGAAGCTGATGACCAGCCCCGCCACGACGAGATACGGCCGCCACCTGGAGGTGGCCGGCGCCTCGTCCCCGTCCCGGGCGCGGGCGCCCTGGGCGCCGCCGGACAGGAAGATGACCGGCAGGACCGGAAGAATGCAGGGGGAGATGCTGGTGATGAGGCCACCGAGCAGGCCGATGAGAACGAGACTGACCATGTCGTTCCTCCTTCGCGATCGAGTCACCCCGTATTCGTCGCCGTCGCCCGTATCGGATGCCCGGGCGAGCAGTGATGGGGCTCACTCGATCCGCCCAATCCGCGCCCCCTCCCGCTCCGAATCCCTGATGACGGCGCGCCCACCGGCGCTCCCATTCACATCACCACGGTCGACGACGCGTCACCGCGATCGACGGCCCCTCGCATTTCAAGGAGATCCCATGCGTATCCGCCGTATTCTGTCCGCCTCCCTCCTCATCGCCGCCCTCGCGGCCGGCACCGCCGCCTGCGGCTCCGCGGACGCCGGGGAGAACAAGCCGGCCATGCAGGAGACGTCGACGCCGAGCGATTCGATGTCCGACGGCGCCGGAGGCGACCGCATGTCCGACGGCGCCGGAGGCGACCGCATGTCCGACGGTGCCGGCGGCGACCGCATGTCCGACGGCGCCAGCGGCAGCGCATCCGGCGCCAAGTGAGGTGCTGACGGCCTGATCGGGCCGCCTCCGGGCGCGTCTCCGCCCCGCCTCACAGGCGCAGGTCGGCGTGGGTCAGGTACCCCTGCCCCAGGGCCCAGGCGAGGATGCCGTCGCGGTCGGCCTGGGCGCGCTCGAGCGCGCGGTTGGAGAAGCCGACCCGGGTCGTACCGGGCACATCCGCCCGGCGCCTGCCACCGGGACCGCTGACGGTCACGCACGCCCCCGTCGTCCCCCGGGCACCGGCCCACGCCCGGGTCCCGAGAGCGCCGGGCACCTCCCGCCACGGCAGGCGGCGCCGTGTGAACAGCGTGCGCACCGCCAGCCCGTCGGCGTCGGCGCGGGTACGCCCCGCGAGCGCGTTGAGGACGGTGACGCACAGGAGGAGGCCGACGCCGCCGGTCAGCAGCATCCACCAGCGGACGCCGCCCTCGATCAGGCCCATGACGGTCCCCAGGAGCATCGCCGCGCCCACAGGGGCGCACAGGATGAACGTGAGCAGCCACGACGGCGTCCGCCAGAACCTCCAGGTGAAGGACTCCCGCCCGAGGAGGCCGTTGGGGACGACGGCGGTCGGACCGATCCGCGCGCACGTGCCGGGCGGTATGGAGTACCCGGCCGGGTTGGCGGCGTCGATGGCCGGGTCCGGGGCCGTCGGGGGCGGTTCGCTCCGGCGTTTCACCTACTCATCTCCTATCTGCTCGCCAGGACGAGCGCCGCGGCCAGGGCGACGCCGTAGAGGAGCTCGTACAGGCCCGCGTCGCGCAGCGCCGGGATGAGCGCCCGGCCGGTGGCGCCGGCCAGGACGGTGCCGCCGGCGCGCGTCGCCGCCGCGCCGAGGACCGCGATGACGACGGCGAGGGCGACGAGCCAGACGGCCCCCGACCCGCCCAGGGCCCGGTGCGCCCAGACGACCGCCGCCGCCCCCGCGGCCACCGGCGCCCACAGCATGGCGATGAAGGCGGCGCGGGCGCGCCCGGCGCCCAGCCGCACCGCCAGGGTGCGCTTGCCCGCCGCGGGGTCGGTGTCGATGTCGCGCAGGTTGTTGACCATGAGCAGGGAGCAGGCGATGAGCCCGACGCCGCCCGCGGCCGCCCACAGCCAGCCCGGGGCGGTCCCGCCCTGGACGTAGGCGGTGCCCGCGGTGGCGACCAGCCCGAAGAACACGAACACGAAGACCTCGCCCAGGCCCGCGTAGCCGTAGGGGCGGGGCCCGCCGGTGTAGAACCAGGCGGCGGCGATCGCGGCGGCGCCCACCGCGAGCAGCCACCACTGGCCGCTGAGCGCGACGAGGGCCAGGCCGAGCAGCCCGCCGACGCCGAAGCAGCCGAAGGCGGCGAGCTTGACCGTGCGGGGGGCGACGGCGCCGGAGGCGGTCAGCCGCGGCGGGCCGGTGCGCTCGTCGTCGGCGCCGCGCACGCCGTCGGAGTAGTCGTTGGCGAGGTTGCAGCCGATCTGCAGGGCCAGGGCGACGCCGGCGGCGAGCAGGCTGCGCACCGGGGAGAAGGCCCCCAGGGCCGCGGCGGCGCCCGCCCCCAGGATGACGGGGGCGACGGCCGCCGGCAGGGTCCGCAGGCGCACGACCTCCGCCCAGCTGGTGGCGCGCGGGCCCGCACCGGACCGCTGCGCGGTTCCGCTGGCGCTCATGAGAACCTCTTCCTCGGGACTGGGGCGGAGCCTACTACGCCGGGGCGGGTCTCAGATCAGTCCGTGGCGCCGCTCCTGCTCCCGGCGCTGGAGCTGGAGCTGGAGCCTCTTGCGCGGGCCGCGCAGCTCGGTGTAGCGCCCCGTCTCCCGGGTGTAGCCGCGCGCGACGGCCCAGGCCCAGATCCTGTCGAGCTCCGCCATACCCTTGGCCTCGAGCCGCCTCAACGAGAGTCCCATCCAGGACAGGCCATGGATGCCGACCGCCCCGCCCTCGGGGGTCACCAGCGTGGCGCTGGCACCGCTGATGATGACCATGACTATTCCCCTGTAACGGCGCACGAAGAAACCGGTGCGCGAGGCCGGCCAGGGGTGGTCCCTGGTGCCGAGCAGGCTGCTCGTATGGATACCGCCGGCGTCCAGGGTGGTGCGCATGCTCAGCAGGACCGCCCCGAAGGCGAGGTGGGCCAGGCCCAGAAGACACACGATGAGACCGCCGGCGAACTTCCCGTCGACGAAGACGAGGACGCCCTCTGCAAGGAGCAGCAGCCCGAAACTCCCGCTCAGGATCATGTTGAGGATGTAGTGCGGGGTGTCGGAGGCGCGGATGACGAGCGCCTCCTGCGAGATCGGAATCGGATAGTCCTCCAGCGGCAGACCGTCGTAGACGTCGGGGTTGGCGGGGGCAGCGGGGTCGGCGAAGGCGGCGGGAGGCGCGTTGCGGTAACCGGGGCTCTGGTCCGGAAAGGCCTGCTGCGACATGTGCGACATGGTCGAGTTCTCTCAGTGTGATGCGGATCTTCTGATCGGGGGTTGAGGGCGGCGGGGCGAGGCGCCGTGGGCGTCAAGTCCCAGGATCCCCGCGCCCCTCAGACCCGACGCCGAGGCCGTCTGCTCCCCCGTCTCCCGGGTGTAACCGCGCGCGACGGCCCATGCCCAGATCCTGTCGAGATCCGCCGCGCCCCTGGCCTCGAGCCGTCTTCTCGAGACCCCCACCCGGGTCGGACCGGTGAGGCGAACCGCCCTGCCCTCGGGAGTCGCCATGACGATCTTGGCCCTCTTAATGATCAGGAGCACGGCCAGGACCATGACGACGCCGATCAGGCACCCGATCCCCCCTTGCGCGCCCTCCACCAGGTCCACGAGGCCCGCGCTGGTCGTGCGCACGTGGAAGCTCCTGCGCGAGGCCGGCCAGGGGTGGTCCCTGGTGCCGAACGCGCCGCTCACGTGGATCCCGCGGGCGTCCAGGACGGTGCGCCTGCTCAGCATGAGCGGCACAGCGGCCAGGAGGAGCAGGCCGGGCAGGCCCGGGAGGAGGGCGACGGTGATCCTGCGGGGCAGATCGATGGCGTCCCCACCGCTCGTGAGGCGGAAGAACCCCCACGCGAGGAGGAGAACCCCGGCCGATACGACCACGATCACCATGAGAACCGTGGTGACCGCGGAGGAGGGTGTGGCCCACCGGCGGAGGACGACCGAACCCTGCGTGAGGGGGATCGGACCGTCCCCGGGCGGCAGGCCAGCGGAGACGGTGGCCGCGGGGGCGGGGAACGCCGCGGGGACAGCGGCCGCCGCGGAGGCGGGCGGGACGCCGTAGTAGCCGGGGCGCCCGCGGCGCCCGGGGTCCTGGTTCGGGAGGGCCTGCTGCGACATGGACGCTGCTCCTGGTGGTGGGCGGATCGACCCCAGGCTAGTTCCGACGACGTCGCGCCCGTACGGGGATCTCGCCCCATGGAGCGCCGGACCCGTCGGGCGATCCGCCCTCACCGGCGGCGCCCCGCGGCCGAGCGGGCGCGGCGGGCCCGCACCCGGCTGTCCGCCCTCACCGGCGGCGCCCCGCGGCCGCTGCCAGGCGCGCGACCTCGCGGCGATCGACCTTACCCGGCCCCCGCAGCGGCAGGTCGTCCACCACCAGGACGCGCTTGGGGCTGTGCGCGCCGTCCAGGCGCGCCCTGGCCGAGGCCCGCAGCGTCCGCGCGTCGAGGCGGACCCCGGCCTGCGGGACGACGACGGCCACGACGGCGCTTCCCCAGACGTCGTCCGGGACCCCGACGACGCAGGCCCGGGCCACACCCTCCAACCCGCTCAGCACCGCCTCGACGTCCGCCGGTTCGACCTTGACGCCGCCGGTGACGATGACGTCGTCGAGGCGGCCCAGGACCTCCAGGCGGCCGTCGGGGAGCAGGCGGCCCCGGTCACTGGTGATCAGCTCGCGGAGCGCGCCGTCGCGGGCGAAGAAGGAGGAAGTGGAGGAGGCGGCGCGGGCGGAGGAGGCGGAGGCGCCACTGTCGAGGCGGGCCTCGGCCAGCATCGGACCCGCGACGACGATCCGGCCCGCTCCGGAGGCGTCGGGGGACTCGATCCGCAGGCTCACGCCGCCCAGGGGGACGCCGTCGTAGACGCAGCCGCCGCCGGTCTCGCTCATGCCGTAGGTGGTCACCACCCGGATCCCGGCGGCGCGCGAGCGCGCCAGCAGCCCGGGGTCCGCGGCCGCGCCGCCGAGCAGGACGGCGTCGGCGCGCGCCAGCGCGGCGGTGGCGGCGTCGTCGTCGAGGGCGCGCAGGAGCTGGGTGGGCACGAGGGACAGGTGGACGGGCCCGCCCCGCTCCAGGGCGCGGGCGAGGCCGGCCGCGAGCGCGCCGGGGTCGAAGCCGGCGGAGGCGTCCACGACGACGGGGCTCGTGCCCGCCACGAGGGAGCGGGTGAGGACCTGCAGCCCGGCGATGTGGTGGGCGGGCAGGGCCAGGACCCAGGTGCCCGCGGCGCCCAGGCGCTCGTGGGTGGCGCGGGCCGAGGCCGTCAGGGCGGCGGCGCTGATCGCGATGAGGGCGCCGGAGCCCGTGGTCGAGCCGGAGGTGCGCAGGACGAGGTCGGCGGCCGGGGGGAGGGGGCCGGCGGCCTCGATCCGCGCGAGGAGGGCGGCGGCGTCCTCCCCCGGTGCGACGGGCACGAGGACGGGCCCGCGCGTCCGGCCGCGCCCGACGGGGTCGGTGGGATCGGCGGGATCGGCGCTGGCGGTTCCGGCCCCGGCAACAGCGGCCCGAGTGGCACCGGCGGCGGCCCCGTCCACCTCGGTGGCGCCGGCGGCAGCCACGTCGGCCCCGGCGGTGCCGACGCTGCCGACGTCGGCCCCGGTGTCGGCGAGAAGGGCGGCGAGCGCGGAGCGCAGGGCGTCCACGTCCCGCGCCCGCGTGCCGCCCGTGACCGGGCGCAGCGGGCGGGGTGTGGTCATTGCGGCAGAGTACGCCGTCGGGCGGCCCCGACGTTCCGTGGCCTGCTCCGGCCTGCGGATAGGATGCGCCCATGCGTGCTCTTCTCCCGGTCCTCGTCCTGGCGCTGACGATCTACGCCCTCCTCGACTGCGCCCGCACGCCGGAGGAGCTGATGCCGGCCCGCATGCCCAAGGTCATGTGGATCGTCCTCATCGTGTTCGTCGTGGGGATCGGCCCGATCGCGTGGATCATCGTCAGCCGGGTCAAGGCGGCCGAGGAGCGCGGCGGGGTCGTCGAGCCGACGGTGTGGTCCTCGAAGGAGGGCACGCAGTTCCGCCGCCCCGAGCGCCCGCGCCCGGTGGCGCCCGACGACGACCCGGAGTTCCTGCGGAGCCTGGAGCGGGACATCCGCCGGCGTCGTCGCGCCGAGGACCGGGACGACGTCGACGGCGGTCCGGCGGATGGCGACGAGGAGCCGGATGCGGACGGGAAGCCGCGGGCCTCCGACGGCGACGGCTCGCGCCCCTGAGCGCCGCTCAGCGCAGCGCCGGCGGGATGAGGCGCGGCCAGGCGGAGGTGTCGACGTCGTAGCCGTGGGCGGCGGCGTGGACGAACCAGTCCCCCGGCAGCCAGGTGCGCCCGGCGACCTGCGGGTGCTCGGGCAGGTAGCGCGCCGCCCACAGGACGAGGACGAGCTCGGCCCACTGCCCCCGCAGCTTCCAGCGCGCCGAGCCGTTGGCGTTGGCGGCCGCCATGACGACCTCGCCGGTGCCGGTGAGCTGGACCTCCTGGACGTCGGCGAAGGAGATCGGCATGATGCCCTCGCCCGTGCCCAGGTAGATCCCGTGGGTGGACACGGTCAGGCGCGCATTGGCCAGGTGCCGCCACTTCTCGACGGCGTCGGCCTGCGCGGCCCGACGGCGGCGGGAGTTGAGGTAGGCCTGTCCGCCGAAGAAGGCGGCCGTCAGCGCCAGGCCCACGGGCCCGCCGGCGAGGAAGAAGCCGCGCGAGGGGTTGTAGACGGCGTCGCCCCGGCGCCACACGAGCAGTTCGGCGTCGCAGGTGGCGAGCATGACCTCGTCGGCGGCGAAGGCGCGGCGCACCGGGTCGATGACGGGCGAGACGGGGTTGGGGCGCCGGCCTCGCGCCAGGGCGGTGAGCACCCCGGCCGTGTTCCACCACACGAAGTCCTGCCCGGTCCACTCCCGCTGGACGGCGGGCCGGGCGGGCACCACGGCGCGGCCCGGGCCGCCGGGCCGGGCGGGGCGGTCCAGGCCTGAGCCCCCGCCGGGTCCGCCGGGTCCGGCGGACCCGGCGGGGACGATCTCGGCGCCGGTCACGCCGTGGCCTCCCCCGACCCGACATCCCCCGGCACCGCCTTCTCCGGCCCGACCTCCTTCGGCCCGGCCCGCCCGATCTTCTCGGCGGCGGAGGAGGTCCCGGGGACCATGTCCTCGGCCCGGCGCAGCAGGTCCCCGGCCGGCTCCCAGTAGGACAGGCCCACGAGGGTGGCGTCGTCGAAGGTGAGCGAGGTCAGCGAGGCCAGGGAGCACTGGCGGCGCCGGGGGTCGTGGGCGAGCGGGCGGCCCTCCAGCCACAGGCGGGTCGCCCAGATGGGCAGCTGGTGGGACACGAGCAGCGCCTCGTGCCCGGCGAAGCGCGCGCGGGCGTCGCGCACGGCGGCGGACACGCGCACGACGAGGTCGGCGTAGGGCTCCCCCCAGCTCGGGCGCAGGGGGTTGAGGTAGTACGCCCAGTACCTGGGGTGGGCCAGCAGCCAACGGTTGCGGTTGACGGGCACGCCCTCGAAGCGGTTGCCGGCCTCGATGAGCCTGTCGTCGGTGTTCGCCTCCAGGTCGAAGGCGGCGGCCGTGGGGGCCCCGGTCTCGACGGCGCGCTCGAGGGGGGAGGTGACGACGCCGACGACGTCGTGCCCGGAGGCGGACAGGACGTCGGCGACCTGGGCGGCCATCTCGCGGCCGAGGGCGGACAGGTGGTAGCCGGGCAGGCGGCCGTAGAGGACGCCCTCGGGGTTGTGGACCTCGCCGTGCCGCATGAGGTGGATCGTGGTGCGCGCCATGAGCCCGATTCTCGCATGACCGCGATCCGGGAAGGGCGGCGCGCGCGGGGCCCGGTCCCGTAAGGTGGGCGCCATGACGACTCGTAGCGCATGGGCCCTCGGTCTGGCGACCGTGACCGACGACGGCAACACCCTCGATGTCTGGTACCCCCGGCCGATCCTGGGGGACGCGCCCGACGACGGCGACGCCGAGCTGCTGGCGCGGCTGACGGCCATGGAGACCAAGGACGCGGCCCGCGGGGTGCACACGAGCGTGGTGCGCACCTGGGCGGACCTGGACGACGCCCCCCAGACGGTGGCGGGCGCCTACCTGCGCCTGCACGTCCTGTCCCACCGGCTGGTCGAGCCGAACACGGTCAACCTGGACGGGATCTTCTCCCGTCTGCCCAATGTGGTGTGGACCTCGGTCGGGCCCTGCGCCGCGGAGGACTTCGAGACCACCCGCACGCGCCTGCGCGCCGCCCTGGGCCGCTCGGTCCAGGTCAATTCGGTGGACAAGTTCCCCCGCATGACCGACTACGTCCTGCCCTCGGGGGTGCGCATCGGCAATGCCGCGCACGTGCGCCTGGGCGCCTACCTGGCGGAGGGCACCACGGTCATGCACGCCGGCTTCGTCAACTACAACGCCGGCACGCTGGGGCGCTCCATGGTGGAGGGGCGGATCTCGCAGGGCGTGGTCATCGGGGACGGGTCCGACGTCGGCGGCGGCGCCTCGACGATGGGCATGCTCTCGGGCGGCGGGCGCCAGCGGGTCGCCCTGGGCGAGCGCTGCCTGCTGGGGGCCAACTCCGGCCTGGGGATCCCGCTGGGCGACGACTGCGTCGTCGAGGCGGGCCTGTACCTGACGGCCGGCA
>ERZ772993.901-NODE-901-length-12578-cov-15.650483_pt1 | contig 12578 bp, 6 predicted proteins | sample MGYA00580670_ERZ772993 | MGnify/ENA primary metagenome ERZ772993 (study PRJEB29015, sample SAMEA2737936) | human oral metagenome | biome: human oral; feature: human-associated habitat; material: dental | place: China | collected 2136 ...
GACCGATCTCGAGGCGGAAGCGGACCGATCTCGGCGCGGAGTGCGACCGATCTCGACGAGAAGGGGAGGGCGGCCGTGCGGCAGGATGTGCTCATGAGTCCCGCCTCCTTCGGGCCCGACGCCCTGCGCGCGCTCGTCGACACCTTGCGCTCGCGCATCGAGACCGTGGTCGTCGGCAAGCCGAAAGCGGTTAACGCCACCATCGCCACCTTCCTCGCCGGCGGGCACCTCCTCATCGAGGACGTGCCCGGAGTCGGCAAGACGACTCTCGCCCTGAGCCTGGCCCGCTGCCTGGACCTGTCCGCCTCCCGCATCCAGTTCACCGCGGACCTCATGCCCACCGACGTCACCGGACTGTCCATCTACGACCAGTCCACCCGGGAGTTCCAGTTCCATCCGGGTCCGGTCTTCGCCGGAATCGTCATCGCCGACGAGATCAACCGCGCCACCCCGCGCACCCAGTCCGCACTCCTGGAGGCCATGGGGGAGGGACGCGTCAGCGTGGAGGGGCGCACCCTCGATCTGCCCGACCCCTTCATGGTGGTCGCCACCCAGAATCCCCTCGACATGGAGGGCACCTTCCGCCTGCCCGAGGCCCAGCGCGACCGCTTCATGACCCGTCTGTCCATCGGCTACCCCGATTCGAAGGCGGAGTCCGCCATGCTCCTGGCTCGCTCGGGCGCTGATCCGGTCGATTCGCTTGTGCCGGTTGCCGTTGCCGACGACGTCATCCGCGCGCGCAGAACCGTGGCCGGCCTGTATGTCGATCCCGCCGTCGCCGCCTATGTCGTCGCCCTCGTCTCAGCCACGCGCACCGACCCGAATCTGGCCCTGGGGGCGAGCCCGCGCGCCGGACTGCATCTGCTCGCCATGGCCCGGGCCCGTGCGGCCATGGCGGGCCGCACCTACGTCTCTCCCGACGACGTCGCCCGGGCCGCTCCGAGAGTCCTGACCCATCGACTCGTGCCCGCGGGTCGTCAAGCCTCGGACGCCTCCGCCTCCAAGGCCGCAGCGCGCGCCCTGGCCCGTCACATCAAGTCCATCCCGGTGCCCGGAAGTTAGCCAGCGTGAGAACCACGACGACAACGGCTCCTCGCGGACTCCCGGAGGCTCGTCGCGTCCCGTTCCGGAGCGGGGCGATGCGGAGGTTCCGCTTGCCGTGGATCGCCCCGACCGCGCACGGGGGATGGCTCCTCGTCATCGTCGCGGCGCTGATCGCGGGCGGCCGCTATCTGGGCCTTCACCTCGTGCGCGATGCCGGACTCCTGCTGGCCTGCGTAGCGGCGGCGGCCCTGGCGGCGGCCCTCCTCAAGGTGGCGATCCGCATCGCGACGTTCGTTCGCAGCCGCCCGCGGTTGGTCGGCCCCACACGGGTCCAGGTCGGTGAGACCGCCCGTTGGATCCTCGCCGCCGGCCGTACGGGCCGCTACTATCCCGCCTGGGTTCTGTGGCGCACTCCGGAGAGTCGTGAACTGCAGATCCTCGTCGAGGGGCGCAGCGATCTGCTGTTCGCGCCGTCGCAGCGCGGCCCGTGTCGTCTGAGGGCGGGCAGTCTCCTGTTCACCGACCCGCTCGGCCTGTGGCGGGCGCACGTACCGCTGAGAGCGGAGCTGGAGGCGCTCGCCCTTCCGCGACCCGTGATGGTGGGCGATCTGCCGATGGGCGGCGCGGTCTCCGCGGACCGCCTGCGCGCCGACCGCGGTGACGATCTCGCAGGACTGCGAGACTACCGGCGAGGTGACCACCTCTCCTCGGTGCACTGGCGTCAGTCCGCCCGCCTCGACCGCCTCGTCGTCGTCGACGCCGAGCGACCCGCCCGCGTACGACGCACCGTCCTGCTCGATACCCGTGCGGGCTCGTACGACACGGCCCCGGCGGCCCCGGCGGCCTCAGGGACACCGGGGACACCGGGGGCACAGCCCGTGCGGCGGTCGGGCCGGTCGGGGCGGGCGGAGGCGGGCGCCTTCGAGACGGCCGTCAGTCTTGCCGCCGGTGTGCTGGGGGCGTGGGAGTCCACCGGTGCTGATCTGCGCCTGGTGATGGGCCGACGGGTGCTTGAGGCGGACGCCGGAGGGCACGAGGGGATCATGCCCCTGCTGGAGGCCCTGGCGCTGGTGGGCCTGACGGCGGAGTTCGAGAGGGCCGGATCCGAGGAGCCCGGATCGCCGGACGGCGATCCGCCCGATGTGGTGATCACCGGAGCTGCTGCGCTGGCCGGACTCGGACGGGAACTGGCCGCGCCGCGGGCGACGGGCGATCTGCTCGTCGTCGGGTCGGCTGCGGATGCGCGGGCCGGCGCTGCGCTCGGAGCGTGGGGGATGCGCACCGTCCCCGTGGGCGCCGAGCGCTTCGGGGACGCCGCTGCCGTCCGGGGTGATGCGGCGTGACCAGTCCCGCGCCCACGGGCCTCGACCCCCTCGACCCTCCCGGATGGACGGGCGCGCGCATGTCACCGCCGTCCGATCCCGTCCGCTGGCAGCCGCTCCTGGCCGCCGTCCTCATCGTCGTCCTCTGGGCGAACGGCCTGGGCGCTCTGGGAGCGGTCCTGGTCCCCGGCGCCTGGATCGTCCAGAGCACGCTGATCGCAGCCCTGACCCTGGTGCCTGCCGGGGCGATGCGCACCATCTGGCCCCATCGCCTTGTGAGCGCCGTCGTCGTGGGGCTGGTCGTCGGCTTCATCCCCACCGTGATGGTGCTCCGCTCCACGACGGGACTGGCGCCCTGGTACACGGCCCCCGTCACGCAGTTCGGGGAGGCGGCCGCCGCCGTCCGCCAGGGCGTCGCGCCGCTGGAGGTCACGCCGGCGATGGCCGCCGTAGTGGCGCTGACCGGCCTCCTGCTCGCCTGGGCCTGCGTTCTCATGAGCGCGGGAAGCGGGGACGTGACCGGGTCCAGCGGGTTCGTACCGGCCGGCGCTCTCCTGATCCCCGGCCTCGTGTCGGGACAGTCCCCGCCCGCGAGGTCGGTTCTCGTGGCGGCGGTGTGCCTGGTCCTGCTCGTGGGCTCCACCGCGCCCGCCGTGGGCCAGTACGCGGTTCTGCCGCGCAGAACCCGCCTGTGCCGGGCCGTTGCGCGCGCCGGCGCTCGCGCCTGCGTACTCGCCACCGCGTTGTGCCTGGCGGCGAGCGCGCTGTGGCTCGCCCCGACCCTTCCCGACCGCTTGCGCCAGCCTCCGGGACGGCCCGCCGCCGATACCCCCGATACCAGCCTCGCTCTGAATCGGGATCTCGTGCGCGGTTCGGCGGCCACCGCCTTCGACTACGACGACACCGGCTTTCCGGAGAATACGAGTCTGCGCTTCACCCTCGCCGTCGTCCGCGATCTCGATGGATCGGACTGGGAGCCCCTGGCGACGACCGAGGGCGTCACCGCGCTCTCGGATCCGCCGACGTCGTCCGGTCCGAATGCCCTGACCGCGGGCGGAGCCGTGAAGGCGGCGGCCGGCGTCGATGCCGATGCCCCTGATAGTGCTGATAGTGCTGCCTCCCACGAGTCGCTTCCCCGGGTGCGTGTGCATGTTCGCGCCCTGTCCAGTCGTCGGCTGCCCCTGCTGCAGGCGACCGCCCGGGTGGAGTCCGCGGCGGAGAGCGCCGGTGATGGGGCGTCAGAGTCTGCCACCGCCGTCGAGCAGCCGCTGAGCCCGACGGACTGGCAATGGGTCGTCGGGACGAGTACGGCGATCTCCTCCGGCGCCGAGACTCGGCCCGGCACCTCCTTTACCGCCTACGGCTGGTCCGCCGTCGCCGATGCGACCGGTCGCCCGCAGCTGGCCCCGCCGGTGGCTCCGGCCACTCCCTCCGCCGAGCTGCTCGCCCCCTATGTCGCGGTGCCCGAGCAGGACCGGGCTGTTCAGGACGCCGCGACCGAGGCGATCGAGACGGCGGGCGCGGCCGGCGCCGATGACGCCACTCGGGCCGCCGCCCTGGCCGCATGGTTCCATGGCAACGGCTTCGTCTACGACGAGTCCGCTCCGGGGAGCTTCGACGGGGCCGATGGCGGTAACGGCGCGTCGAGCGCTGCCGCGTCCGAGGGGCCGACGGCGACGGTCAGCGCCTTCCTGACCGAGCGCCGCGGCTACTGCATCCACTACGCCGCCGCCTTCACGCTCATGGCCCGCAGTCTCGGCATTCCGACGCGCATCGCCATCGGCTACGCCTCGCAGGCGGCGGGGGGCGACGCCGACGCCGATGCTGATGCCGATGCCGATGCTGATGCAACGGACGCGGCCGCGAGGACCTTCGTGTCTGGCCAGGATCTGCACGCCTGGCCCGAGGTCTGGATCGACGACGTCGGCTGGGTGGCCTTCGAGCCGACGCCCGGGGGAGCCGGGGCGCGCGCGGACGCGGCCCCCGCCCCGTCGGACTCCTCGTCTTCCGCCTCCCCGACGGCTCCCACCGGGAGCCGGACGGATGCCGCCCCCTCGGCCCCGGCGTCGTCGGGTGCTCCGGGAGCGCCGGGAGTACCGGGAGCACCGAATGGGCAGGCCGGTTCCGCCGAGGGGTCCGGGCTGCGCCCGGTGCCGCTGCTCCTCGCCCTGATCGCGGCGGGCGCGCTCGTCCTGGCCCTGCCCGGCGCGCTGCGATGGCGGCAGCGCCGTCGTCGCCGCCGGCTAGTGGCCGTCGGGGGTGCGCCGGCCGGCGCCGCCTGGGACGAGGTCATGGCCACCGCCGTGGATCTGGGTCTGCTGGGGCGCCCGGGCGGGTCGCCGCCGATCGACGAGGCGGAAGAAGGGCCGACCGGTTCCCTCGGCATGCGGCCCCGGGCGCGGACGCCGGAGGCGATCGCCGAGTACCTGTGCGGCTTCATCGCCGACAGCGGAGCAGGCGGAGTCGGTGAGGCCGGCGCGGTTGATGGAGCCGGCGCGGCCGGTGAGGCCGGTGGAGCCGTTCCGCAGACGCAGGAGAGCGGCGGCAGCGGGCGGCAGTCGCATCGTTCGCCGGAGGCGGTCGGGGCGCTGGGGACCCTCGCAGCACAGGTTGTCGCCGAACGCTTCTCGCTCAGCGCGGAACTCCCGGGACAGATGGGGAGAGAGTGTCGCATGGGGCATGTGAATCCTAGTTCTCCCAACGAACGCCTCCATGACCTCGACCTGATTCGGGTGGCGCTCATCACATCTGCGTCTCGTCGGCGGCGCCTCATAGCACTCCTCGCGCCGAAGTCCGTGATGCCGCACCGGTGGCGGTCGTGAGAGGATGACAAGCGGACGGCGCACCTCTTCGGGAGTCGCCGTGAGGACCGAGATGATCCAGAAAGGCACGTCATGGCGCTGTTCGAGCTCTCCGGTACCCGACTTGAGGCCGCGGTCTTGGGTGAGCCCGCCGAGGCCCCTCAACGCCAGACGGTGCTGGGGGCCGTGCGCAGTCAGCTCGTCGATGTCCTGCGGCGTCCCGTCTTCCCCGTCGCGTGGGAGCGCGAGGGCGAGACCGATGTGCTCACCGCCCTGGACGCCTCCAGTCAGGTCATGTGCATCGAGCTGCTCGACAGCCTCGACGCCGATGCGCTCGTCGCGGCAATGGCGCGCACCGCAGTGGCGGCGCAGAGCGGGTGGTCGGAGCTCGCCTCGCGCTATCCGGGCGGGAGCGCGGCCTTCCGGGACGACTGGGACGAGTTTCGCGAGGCGGTTCCGATCAACGCCGGGCAGGGCCCGCGGCTGACGCTCATCGCCCTGGGCGTGCACGAGGAGGTTCGGGCCGCCCTCGCCATGCTGCTGTGCTCCGGCATTGAGGTTCAGGAGGCGCAGGTTCGCACTGCCCCCGACGGGCGCCTCCTGGTCGGGCTGGAGCCGGTGCGTCATGACGTTCTGGGAGGCTCCAGTGCGGTCCTCGTGGCCAGGGCGTCGCGCGCGGCTCTCGGCGGGTCGGACGAGGGCCGGGATGGTCGCAACAGCCAGGACGGCGGGGACGGTCAGGGCGGTCAGGACGATCAGGGCGGCCGGGACGGTGAGGAGGAGAACAAGCCCGCTCCCACCATTCCGGTGCCGAACGTCAGGCGGGGGAATCGGGCCTCTCGGGCGGTGAAGAAGGAGCACGCGGCCGTGCCGCCGGGCGGGCGCGTCGAGGCGACCGGGCATGTCGAGGCGGCCCGCGTGCGCGCTGCGGGAGTACGCGCCGGACGGTCGCGGGCCCCCCGGGGCGGTCCCGCCGGCCCCGCTGCCGCCGTCGTCTCCGCCGCCACGGCGATCGTCGAGCCGGGCCCCGTTGAGACGGTTGCGACGGCAGCAGCGCCCAACGACACGGCCGCGCCCACGGTGCGGATGATGGAGTCGCCGGAGCTCGTGGGCACGGACACCGCTGGAATCGACCGCAATCACCGGGCCGCGGGTCCTGTCCTCGGAGCGCAGCCGACGGTGCCCTCCGGCGGGAAGTCGGCGGCCGCGCTCGCCTCCGTCGCCTCTCGGATCAACACCCCGGCGACGCTCGTGTGGCAGCGCGTGCGCCGCGGCATTCATCATGAGGCGGTTCTCAACGCCGACGGCATCATCACTCTGTCCAATGGCATGCGGTTCCGCGATCCCTCGGCCGCCGCCAATGCCGCGCAGCACACGCAGGACATCGATGGGTGGCGCGTGTGGCGGATCGGCGCGCAGGGACCGGCTCTGCGCGACTTCATCGACGACCAGGACTGATCCGCGGGTCCTCCGGGTTCTCTGATCTCTCCGGCTCTCCGACTCTCCGCCGCGAGATCGGTCGTACTCCGCGTCGAGATCGGTCCGGTTCCGCCTCGAGATCGGTCCGATTCCGTACCGATCTCGGCGACAAGAGGGGCGGGGCGAGCCGGTCGTCGTCCGGCGCGCATCCTTCCTCACAACCAGGGGCGCGGTCCGCTCCTCCGCTAGGCGGAGGCTGTCCCCGGGCCGATCCGCAATGATGTGTCCATGTCGACCCAGGACGCCTCCCACTCCGCCCGATACACAATGCGTTTATCGCCGCGCATGGCCGCCAGTGCCCGCACCACCCTCACCTGGTTGCGCAGCGGACGCGTCTCCTCCGCACTCGCGGCTCTCCTCATGCTCAGCACGGCAGTACTGGCCGCTATCGGCCACGCCTCGCCTCTGCATGTCCTGAGCAACCCTTTTGCGGCCGACCTCTCCCATCCGCTGCGCCTGTGGAGTCTGCTGACCGCCTGGGCGGGCGCGACCCGCCTCAGCCCCCTGATAGGGGCCCTCACCCTGCTCACCGCCGGCATCGCCCTCGAGCGGTTCATCGGTCGCCGACGCCTCGTCCTGGCAGCCTTCCTTCCGCATGCGATCGGCGTCGGCATCGCCCTTGTCGCCCACCCTCTCATCAGCGCCGTCGCACCCACATGGGGCCACGCCACGAACCACTACCAGATCTCGGGAGCGCCGCTCCTCCTCCTGGGCCCCCTGCTCGCCTCGACGGAGCTGATGAACCACACCTGGAGCCGCCGCACCCGCGTGGGCGTCCTCGTCTTCCTCGCCGTGGAGACCGCCGTCACCGGGACTCCGGGCGCCCTCGCCCGCCTCGCCACCGCCGTCGCGGGTCTGCTCCTGGGAATGGTCGCCTGGCGCAGGTCGGTCTCCGCGGTGCGGTTGGCGCGCACGCGCAGATCGTCCCGGAATCTCCTGTCGCTGCTCGTCGCCTGCTGGACGCTCACACTGACGCTGGCCACCGTCACGCACACGGACTTCGGTCCGCTGGCCAGCGTCCGCTACGGCGTCGTCCCGGGGCCCGAGGGCCCGCAGCCGGCCACCGGAGCCGTCATCCTCAGCCTCATGCCGCTCCTCCTCCAGCTCGCCCTGGCCGACGGTCTGCGCCGAGGGCGTCGCGCAGCCGCCCTGGGCACGATCCTCCTTCAGAGCTTCCTGGCACTGTGCTCGATCATGTCGGTCAACGCCCTGGCGGTCAGCGATGGCGACACCGCTGCCGACAACACATCCGGTCCGGTGGTCATCGCCACCTCATCCGGCTCCTGGGGCGAGCCCTACCACATCGCCGTGCCGGTCATGCTCAATCTCGGCATCGTGCTGCTGGTCGTGTGGAACCGCGAACACCTGGGGCTGCACACCCGTGCCGGGGTCGTGCGCAAGGCGGTCGGGACCTGGGCGGTCGGCGCCCTCATCTGCGCGGTGGCCAGCGTGGGCCTGGGCGTGACCGTGCGACGGAGCTTCGAGGCCGTCGCCACGCCCATGGACCTGGCTATCGACTTCCTCGTGCGGCTCCTGCCGACCTCCGCCGAGGGCCTGATCCTCCCGCCTCCGCTCGAGCCGATAGGCCCCCTCGCGGGCCTCGCCGCCTGGTTCTTCCCCATCCTCGCCTGGAGTATCGCCGTCGTGTGCACCTGGGCGGCCCTGACCAAGCCCGCGATCACCCCCAGCGTCAACCACGAGGACCTCGTGGCCCTGGTGCGGGCGCGCGGCGCGGGCACGCTGGGCTGGATGCTCAGCTGGCCCGGCAATGAAGCGTGGATCGCCGATGACAGGCGCACCGGTTTCGCCTATCGCGCCGGATCCGGGGTCGCCCTGACGCTGGGGGACCCCGTCGCCTCCGGACCCGAGGGGGCCAAGGCCGCGGTCGAGGGCTTCACCGCCTTCGCCACCGATGCCGGACTGGTGCCCGCCCTGTACTCCGTGCACGAGCCCACCATGCTCGCCGCCCGCGAGCAGGGGTGGACGGTTCTGCAGGTCGCAGAGGAGGCCGTCATCGACCTGCCCGATCTCGCTTTCAAGGGCAAGGCGTTCCAGGACGTGCGCACCGCCCTCAACCACTCGCGCCGTGAGGGCATCACCGCGGAGTGGACGACGTGGCGCACCGCCCCGGAGGGGCGCCGTGATCAGATTCGCGCGATCTCTCAGGGCTGGGTCGGGGAGAAGGCCCTGCCCGAGATGGGCTTCACGCTCGGCGGCCTGAATGAGATCGACGACGACGACACGCGACTGCTGCTCGCCGTCGACGAGAGCGGAACCGTCCACGCGGTGACCTCCTGGATGCCGGTGCATCGCAACGGCGAGGTGATCGGCTTGACCCTGGATCTCATGCGCCGTCGGGAGGGCGGCTGGCGTCCGGCCATCGAGTTCCTCATCGCCCGCGCCGCCCAGGACGCCCAGGCCGAGGGGCTGGAGGTGCTCTCGCTGTCGGGGGCGCCGCTGGCCCGTTCCGGAACCTCCGGCGACCTGACCGGGGACGGGACCGACGACGTCGGCGCCTCCCGCTTCGACCCGCTGCTGGATCTGCTGGCCTCGCTGCTCGAGCCCGCTTACGGCTTCGGATCGCTGCACGCCTTCAAGCGGAAGTTCAAACCGCGCAAGGTTCCCATGTATCTGGCCGTGCCCGACGTCGTGGACCTGGCCGCCGTCGGCGTCGCGATCGGGCGCGCGTATGTGCCCGACCTGACGCCGGCCCAGACGGCGCGTTTCGCTCAGGTGCTCGTGGCGCATGATTGAGGCTCTCGCCGGGGTGCTCGGCGCGGTTCATCTGCGCCAGCCGTGGCTGGGCGGTGCGTGCCTGGCCTTCATCGCCGTCCTCGCCCTCGTCCTGTGGGCGGCGTGGACCCGTCACCTGCCCTGGCGCCGTCAGCTGGCGGCGCCGGCGGCGGGGCTGGGGGTCGCCCTGATCAGCTGGGGCGCGGTGGATCTGGTGTGGCGGCCGGTGGCCGATGGCGTGAAGACGGTGGTGTGGCTCTGGGTGGGCCTGTCCGTCACCGTGATCGTCCAGGTGCTGCTGGGCGGCAGCGCCCAGGCGGACCGTGATCGCGTGCATCAGTGGAAGCGGCGGCTGGTGCGCGTGGTCGGATCGGGCACGAGCATCGCGGCGACGGTGGCGACGGCCTTCCTGGCCATCAATGCGTTCTTCGCGGCCTTCCCCACGCTGGCGGCGGTGTTCGGCATGGGCGTGGCGACGACGCCCTTGGCCGCGCTGCCCGCAGCGGCGGGTCATCCCCGGGCCCCGCAGCGGGGCGAGGGGCCGCTGGCGGCTTCGTGGAGCGCCCCCGGCGACATGCCCGCGCACGGCGAGGTGGTCACGGCGGAGATTCCCGCGGGCGACCAGTCCGGTACGCGGGGTTTCAAGCCCCGGGACGCCGTGATCTACCTTCCGCCGGCCTATCTGACGGAGCAGCGGCCGGCCCTGCCGGTGGTCGTTGCGCTCACGGGGCAGCCCGGAAGCCCCTCGGACTGGTACGAGCTGGGCGCCCTCAAGGACACGCTCGACGCCTACGCGGAGGCGCACGACGGCCTGGCGCCGGTGGTCGTGGTCGCCGACTTGCTCGGCACTCCCTACCGCAACCCCCTGTGTTCCGACACCGTGCGCGGCGGGAGGGTGGCGACCTATCTTGAGCGCGACGTTCCGGCCTGGATACGCGACAACCTGCAGGTGGACCCCGATCCCTCGCACTGGGCGGTCGCGGGGCTGTCCAACGGCGGGACCTGCGCGCTGCAGGTGGTCAGCCGGTCTCCGCAGGTGTACCCGACTTTCTTGGCGATGAGCGCGGAGGAGCATCCGAGCCTGGGCTCCGAGGAGCGGACGGTGGAGGTGGGCTTCGACGGCGATCGGGCGGCCTATGAGGCCAACGACCCGCTCTCGATCATGGCGGCAGCACCGGCGGGCCGGTACGCCGGCGTGGAGGGGATCGTGTCCGTCGGGCGCGACGACGAGGAGTACGCGCCCGTGGCGCCCGTGCTGGCGGACGCCGCGACGCAGGCGGGCATGAGCGTCTCGCAGCGCGACTACGCCGGCAGGCACACCTGGGCAACGTGGTCGGTGGCGATGGCGGACCAGATGGAGTGGCTCGGTCGTCGCCTGGGGATTACGTAGGCCGCCTGACACCCGCCTCGAGATCGGTCGTACTCCGCGTCGAGATCGGTCGTTCTCCGTCGCGAGATCGGTCGAGTTCCGCATTGAGATCGGTCCGGTTCCGGCTTGAGATCGGTCGTAGCCCGCGTCGAGATCGGTCCGGTTCCGCGGATCTGCTTTTCGCTGGCGGTTCTGAGGTGCGGCATGTGGCTTTCGCTCTCGAGCTCGTCGTGCGCGTCTCGACGTCGGGTGGGTCGGGTTTAATCGGACCGATCGCAGTGTGGGGCGTGGTGGGTGTGGTTGTCTTCGATGTTGCACATGGGAGTCTGGGGCCTCTGCGGGACGGGGGCTGTTTTTTGTTGGAATGACGGGCTTCTCTAGTGAGCGTCGCCTGTGGTCGTCGGGTTCCCATGTGCGGTCAGGGGGGTCTACGCACATGGGAACAGGACCATGACCGCTACCGACATTGCTGTTCCGCATGATTCCGCGGTTTCCACCGACGCCGAGTGCACGCGAATGTGCAACACCCACCACCCCCGGTACACGAAGGCCACGAGGACACTGGCAGAGCCACCCCCACGGCCATCCAGCCCACCTCACACGACCCCCAACCCCGAAAACCACACCACCAGACACCACCACACCCCACACACGCACCCCAGTCCCAGATGCCCTGACACACCACAGCCCCAACACAAAACCGAACCGATCTCGAGGCGGAAGTGGACCGATCTCGACTCGGAATACGACCGATCTCGACGCGGAACCGGACCGATCTCGGCACGGGTTACGACCGATCTCGGCAAAAATGAGCGGCTCAGCGCAGGACGTAGCCGCCGAGCCACCGCCGCATGGCAGAGAAGACCTGCTCTCGCACGGGCGGAGCCGACAGCACCAGGTCGTGCACGCCGCCGTCGAAGCGGGCCACCGTCACGAGCTTGCCCAATCCGATGGCGCGGCGGGCCGTCCCGTCGGCATCGACGATCGTGTCGGTCCGCCGCGAGTCCTCGGTCCACGTCACTCCCAGGTGGCTGCGCGCCGATCCCATCGACAGGACGGGGCAGCGGATGTCGAGCCCGGCGGCCACGCGCGCCTGCCCGGCCAGAATGGCCAGCAGCCAGCCGGGTCGGATCGGGGCCGAGGGGAGGAACGACCACCCGGGCTCGATATGCCAGCCGGTGACGTAGGGATCCTCCGCCCAGGCGGGATCCGGCAGTTCGCCGTCGCGCTCCTTCCAACCGTCGGTGATGCAGAAGAGGGTCTCGGGCGCATAGGTGGGCGTGGGGATCGACATGCGCGGGTCTCGCCGCGCCAGCGTCCTGAGCACCGGCTCGCCGACCATGCGCACCAGCTCGGATCCCTGGAGCTCCAGCCACGCCGAGTTCAGCATGAGCGCCGTCAGGGCCCCGGGGTGCCGGTCGGCCCACAGGCAGGCGGTGAGTCCGCCGGCGGAGTGCCCGCACATGACGACGTCGGTCTCCCAACCGCGCTCGGAGCGGATGGCCGCCAAGGCCAGGCTGATCTCCTCGTCATAGTCGGTCAGCGAGGTGATCCACCCCGGCATCTGCCCCTCGCGCAGGGAACGCCCGTAGCGGCGCAGGTCCAGGGCGTAGAAGGCTCCGCCCAGGCGCGAGATCTGGCGCGCCAGCTCGGTCTGGAAGAAGTAGTCGTTCCAGCCGTGGAGGTAGAGCAGGGCGAAGGTCGGCGTCGTCGGGGTGCCCGGCAGGGCGGCGGGGTCCGAGGCCGGCACGTGCCGCACCAGCGTGGCGACGGCACCGTCGTCCTCCTCGTCGGGCAGGAGCTCGAGCGTGCGCGCCTCGAAGCCGGGGC
>ERZ772993.904-NODE-904-length-12556-cov-22.261819_pt1 | contig 12556 bp, 10 predicted proteins | sample MGYA00580670_ERZ772993 | MGnify/ENA primary metagenome ERZ772993 (study PRJEB29015, sample SAMEA2737936) | human oral metagenome | biome: human oral; feature: human-associated habitat; material: dental | place: China | collected 2136 ...
CTTTGCCGCCTGGGTATCGCAGGGGGGACAGGTACCTCACGGGTCAAGCCTGCCCGTTTTGGTTGTTCGTGGCCACCACCCCGGTGGGTGGGTTGCCGAGCTCAGTGTTGATGGCGTTGAGCAGGGGCGTGAGCAGGATGTTTGCTCGTTCGGCGATCTCGGGTGGAGCGGTGAACTGGTAGGAGTGCACGCAGTTGTTGAGGTCGCGTAGGAAGTGCCCGTCAGTAGTGTCGGTGCGTATGGCCGCCCATGTTCCTGCGAGTTCAGGGCGGGTGGGGTCCTTGGCGTCCAGGCGGGGATCGAGATGGCGCATGACGGCGGTGAGCTTGTCGATGAGGTGTTTGCTTTTCGGTTTGAGGCTCTGGTGGTCGATGAGGGCGTCGGCGGCGAGCTCGACGGCGATGCGCGCCATGACTGATGCCGTCTCCGGGTGCGAGCGGATCTCCAGGCCGCTGCACTCCTGGAGCAGCCTCCTGAGCCGTTGGGGCATGTGAGTGCGCTGCACGCCGTGGTAGAGATGGGTCTCGCTCTTGAGCGTCCTTGGCTGGCGTACTCGGGAACCGGCCGAGCGCGAGTTCCTCCTTTCGGGGGCGGATTCCGATGCGGGGCCGCCTGCGGTCCCAGCGCCAGCGGCGGAGGAGGACGTGTTGAAGGGATCTGGGACAGGTTCCGCTTCTCCCGTGCCCTGGGCCGGGCTGGATGCGTCGGTATCGGCCGATAATGTGGTGGCGGGGGTGACGTCGGCGTCTCCGACGGTGTCCCGCCACACCCCACCGAGAAGTTTCCTGGCTGGGTCCCTGCTGTTGAGGGTGCGGGAGGATATGACAAGAACGTCGGCGGCGCCGGGTGCTTTGGGATCCTTGGGCTGGGGCGTGAGCATCCCGGTGATGAGTTCGTGGATGAACGGCTTGATCTTTTCGGTGTCGACGTCGACGCTGATCTGGCCGGGTTGGGTGAAGCTGGCGCCGAGGAGCTCTTTGACCTTCCAGGTGTAGACGCGTTCCATGAGGGTGTACTGGTCGTGTCGGGCCTGGTCGATGAGGTCGACCAGTGGGCGGTCGTGCTCGTAGGTCTCCTCCAGCCAGTACCAGAACTCGTTCCACTCCACAGGACTGCTGCCGCTGTTGACCTGGTCGAGGTAGACCATCTCTGGACCCCATGCCGCGGTGCCTTCGCCGCTGCCGGCGCCGTGGTGCTTGAGGTGGATCCAGTAGCGGGCGTCGGCGCGGTGCTCGAACTCTACACAGCTGGGGTTCAGGTAGGAGCCAGTGGTGCGGACTCCTCGTTTGATGCGCTCGAAAGTCGCGGCTGTCTCCGGGTCGGGGGCCTTTCGAGGGTTGTCGAGGAGCCGGCAGGCGACGAGGCGGCGGTTGCCTTCCAGGACGACATACTTGTTGTCCTCGTGGACGATCGCCCAGGACTCGGTGGGGTTGAGTCCGTGCTCGGCGATGCTTCTTGCCAGGCCGATGATCTTGGTACCGAACTCCTTCAGTAGCCGGGCCATGGCCTCAGCCTCAGTGTCAACGGAGGGGCGACCGAGTCGGGGGTTTCGCAGGTCGAGGTGGAGGCGTTTGATGGATCGGTTCTTGTGCCCGGTGGCGGCCACGGTGGGAGCCCTTTCAGACATAGGGATAGGTGGGAGGGGCGGTGGACGGCCGAAGCGGTGCGGTTCAGGCGGTGGCGAGGTATGCCTCGACGGCGTCGCGGATGACGGCGCTGGCGGTGGTGCCGTGCTTCTCGACGTAGGCGGTCAGGGCCGCGTCGGTGTGCTCGGGCAGGCGGACCTGGCGGCGCGGGGAGCGTCCGCGGCCCGTGGCGCGGGACTGTCCGAGGCCCGGGCGGCCGCGGAGGACGGCGTCGAGCTCGGTGTCGCTGACGCGTGAGCCGTCGCGGCGGGTTCCGCGCCCGATGGTGGGGACGCGGCCGGCGGTGACGTCCTCGTCGAGCTGGTTGTAGTAGGCCTGCTCGGCCTCTGTGAGGGGCGCGTGCGCGGGGTCCTCGGTCATGATGGCTGTTCCTGGTGGTCAGTGGTCGGTGTGCGGGATGAGGTGGCGGTAGAGATCGGTGACCTCCATGGCGTGGAAGACGGTGCGGCGGCCACGTCCGTCGACAGTGACGCCGACCTCGAGGTGGCGCAGTGCCTGCGGGTGGGGCAGGCCGACGAACATGAACGACTGCTCGCCTGTACGGCGGGGCTGGAGGATCTCGTAGTCGACGTGGTGCATGACGGCGTACTCCGCGTCGGGGCGGGGCGTATCGTCATTCACCACCAGCGCCGTTGTTGCGCTTCCGCGTAATTGCGGTTGCCTCAAGGGCGCCTACGACGGGTGCAGCGAGGAGGATCAATGGAATATTGTCGCCGCGCCCCAGAGCCGCGAAAACGCCGCAAATTCCAATGGCAACCATGAATGTCACCAGGATATGCCGCACGAAATGTGACCTGCAATTAGATCCGTTCATAAAATCACTTCCTGCACGGTTCGTTGAAGTCTGGGAGCATGCCCAGCGTGAAGAACACTCCGTTGCAGATGATGCCAGGACCCCCCAGCCACAGTGAATGCGCCGCACACCATCGAATTGGCCGCAAAATATGCCCAAGCCGCGGCCCAACCCTTCGCACACGTCGGTATCCCTTGAGGCGCCAGGGACGGGGCGCCCCCGAGGTCCTCCATGGCGATGACATTTTCTGGCACAAGTTTGACACCGAGGTTCGAAGAGGAGTCTGGAACGAACTTCATTCCCCGAGTGTTCTCGATAAGCGCCCGGATGCCCTCGTCTGTTGCGATCATGGCGATATCGATAAGTGCGGCATCAACGTCGTCCGTTTGGCTGGCCAAATATCTCAGCAGTGCCGGACTTTGCCGCAAAGTGAGCGCGCGTTGTGCAAGCACGTCAGCGTCTGTGGTCATGACTTGGACGGTGACTCCATCAGGAAGCTCCTGATTCAGGTCTTCCGTATTCGTGTCGGCACGTGCTGGAACTGCGGAGAAACAAATAGTGACCACGGAAACAACGGTGACGATCAGACTCGAGACATAACTCATCCCCTTAACAAATTATACCACAATGTGAGAGTCGCTACAAAAATGTGATAAACCTCGCTTATTCGTGAAGAATCGATGGGGATCCTCACCCTCTCGAGACCGACGCTGCTTCACCGCTCTTCCCCTCAACGTCGATCTTCGCCTCGTGGACTTCGTTGAGCTCGCGCAAAGGTTCGACGCCATCGAGATCCGGAGGGCCCCCGCCGGGCATACGGGTCTTGGGAAGTCGGTGGAGTCTCGGATACCGTTCCGGGCGAGGCGGCAGCCGGCCCACCGGGGTGAGAAGAGCACTGCGGGCCGGCTGCCGCCTCCGCTGCGGCGCCCACGCGCCATGCCCTCCTCGACGTCCCCGCGTCCGTCACCTCCCGCCGCCATGAAGGGCGCCGTCCGAGCGGGCGGCCCGATGCTCGCCTACGCCGTCGTCGCCAGCTCCCGCGCCCGGGCCAGCCAGGCGCGCCGCTGCTCGGGCGTGGATCCGGCCACGGGACTGGCGAGCAGCCGCCGGACCTCCGCCCCGCCCAGGTAGGCCCCCACGCACCGCTCCCAGATCAACGAGAGGGGGTCGCCGAAGACCCCGGTCTCGCGCTCGGCGGGGGTGTCACCGGTGTTGAGCACGATCAGCCGGCGCAGGTCGAGCAGGCAGGTCGGCTCGCCCTCGGCGGCGTCGAGCTCGTAGACGACGCCGGGAACCAGGACTCGATCCATCCACCCGGCCATGATCGCGGGCGGCTTGCCCCACCAGTTCGGGTGGGCGACGACGAGCGTGTGCGCCGCCGAGAGCTCGCGACGATGACGGTGGACGAGCGGGTCGGCGCCGACCGTGAGGGCGCTCTCGTCCGCCCGGCGGGTCGTGCGCCCCTCCTCCGGCTCCAGGACGGGCCGGAAGCCCTCGGCGTAGAGGTCGTGGAGCACGACCTCGTGTCCGGCCTCCGTCAGGCCCGCCGCCGCCTCCTCGGCCAGGGCGTGCACGAAGCTGTTCGGGCGCGGGTTGGCCACGACGACCATGGAGTGCGTCATGGGCCCGACCCTACCCGGCGACCGACCGAGCCTGGTCCGACGGCCCCCTCCCGAGCCGGGCGTCCCGCGCACTCCGATCCGCTCGACCGTTCAAGGGCGGCGTTCGCGGAAAATGGCGCTCCGGGAGGAACGTTCCGTCCCGCACCCGGCAGCGGCTTCGCGAAAACCGCGGAATCATGCGGAAGCAGTCGGACGCATGACGTGTGCCGCCGCGAACGATCCTCCCAGGGCGCCAAAACGCGGCCTACGCCGGTCGCTCCCCGGCCTCCAGCAGGCGCTGCTCGACGGCGAAGGCCCCGCCGTCGACGGCCCCGTCCGGCCGGGCGCCGCGCGGGTCCCCGTAGATGCGCCCCGAGCCGCGGGAGTCCCAGGGCCGCCAGCCCGGGTCGCCGGTGAGGATGAAGCGCGTCCAGTCGCCGTGCACGGCGTCGGCCAGGGACTGGGGCGGGACCGCCCGCAGGGTGTGGTCGCAGTAGGGGTGGGCCAGGCAGTCGAAGGCGAAGGGCAGGTCGAGGCAGTGCGTCGACAGTCCCGTGGCGGGAGACTCCCAGGCGAAGCGGCTCAGCCAGGTCCCCGCCGAACCGGCGCGCTCCCGGGCCCGGGCCCAGCCCAGGAGCGGGATGTGGAACATGGCGTCGGAGATGAGGCAGCCCAGGTACAGGCGCTCCCCGCCGCCCAGCTCGGGGTGGGCGGCCACGTAGTCCGCGGCGGGCCCCGCCCCCAGGCCGGCCTCCTCCATCACCTCGACGGCCGTGCGCCCGCCCAGCTCCTCGTCCAGCCCCAGCTCCTCGACCAGCTCGAAGGCCGCCCTGATGAACTCGTGCGTGGTGCTCATGGCCAGCAGCGGGATGTCGCCGCCCTCGCCCCGGGCCAGCGCCTCGACCACGGGCAGGGGCACGATCCGCCCGTCGACGGCGGGGCCGTAGACGATCCCCGCATCCGGGGCGGAGACGAGCGCGGCGCGGATGCGCTGGGCGAGCGGGACCCGCGGGCTCCGCTCGGCGCGGCGCTTCTCGAGCTCGGCGGTGACGGCGAAGACCCGGTCGTAGTCCAGCGCGCGCCACCCCTCCAGGTTCGGCTCCACGCCCGCCAGGCGCGCCATTTCCCGGGCCGTGGAGCGGGCGGCGTCGGCGGGGAAGTCGGTGACGGCGCCCGAGTCGCTGATGGCCCTGCGGAACAGGCCGCGCGCACGGGGGCAGGTCATGAGGACCATGACATTGCCGCCGCCGGCGCTCTGCCCGCCGATGGTCACCTCGCCCGGGTCGCCGCCGAAGAAGGCGATATTGTCCCGCACCCACTCCAGCGCCAGCACCTGGTCCAGGACCGCGCGGTTGAAGGGGGCGTCGGAGCCGTCCACCCAGCCGTAGCCGTCGAAGCCCAGACGGTAGGCGATGGAGACGGTGACCACGCCGTCGCGGTTGAAGGCGGCGCCGTCGTACCAGGGCGAGTTGTGGGACCCGGAGGACCAGCCGCCGCCGTGGATCCACACGAGGACCGGCAGCCGGGCGCCCGTCCGGCCGGGCGCGGGGGTGAAGACGTTGAGGGTCAGGAAGTCGTCGCCGGGCACGGAGGGCTCGGGGATGGCGGGGTCGTCGAAGATCGAGCCGCGCTGGGGCGTGGCCGACGGCGCCAGGGCGGGGCGCTCGGCGGTCCAGGGCGCGCGCGGCACCGGGGCGAGGAAGCGCCGCTCGCCGCTGGGGGCCTCGGCGTAGGGGATGCCGTAGAAGGCGGCGGAGCGCTCGAAGCGGGGGGCGTCGCCCCGGCGATCGGGGGCGGAGACGATGCGCCTCCACACCCCGCGGACCGGGCCGGCCGGCGCGGTCACGAGCGGGCCGGGCTCGCCGGTCGGCACGGCGATCGGGGTGGAGGCGACGTGCTCGACGGGCGCGTCGGATCGGGTCAATCGGGTCATCGCGGCTCCTGCCCGCCCAGCACCTCCAGCGCCAGGGCGGGCACGTCGGTGACGATCCCGTCCACGCGCATCGCCGCGAGCCGGCGCATCTCCTCCGGCTCGTCCACGGTCCACACGTGCACCTCGAGCCCGTCGCGGTGGGCCTGGGCCACGAAGCGCTCGGTCACCACGGGCACCCTCCCGTAGCGCGCCGGCACCTGCACGGCGTCGACGCGCCCCTTCGTCCACGACCAGCGGGTCCCGGGCAGCCTCAGGCCCGCCTCGGCGTGCAGCACCAGGGCCAGCACGTCGCCGACCCCCAGCGAGGTCGTCGCCCGGGGCTCCTGGCGGCGCAGGACCGCCAGGCGCCGCGCGGAGAAGGAGGCGAAGCGGACCCGCTCCAGGGCGTCGGCGGCGCGCACCACCTGCAGGGCGTCCTGGACGACCGCCGACTCCTTGAGGTCGATATTGAAGCGCAGCCGCGGGAAGGCGGCGAGGGCGTCGTCGAGCCTGACCGGGGGCCGGCCGTCGCCGGCGTCGAGCTCGGACAGCTCCTTCCAGGTCATCTCCCCGATGCCCCGCGGGTCCGCGGCGGTGCGCGTGAGGTCGCGGTCGTGGGAGAGGATGACCAGGCCGTCGGCGCTCACGCGCAGGTCCGTCTCCATCCAGGTCAGTCCCAGCTCGGCGACGTGCTCGACGGCGGTCCAGGTGTTCTCCGGCGCCTCCCCCGCGCCTCCGCGGTGGGCTATGACGGCGCATCCTCGTGTGGCGACCATGCTTCCTCCAGGGTGGGCGCGGGTCAGTCAGGAGCAGTCGGTCGTCAACTCGACTGCGTGGTGCTCGGTGAGCCAGGTCATCGGGTCGACCGTCGACTCGTCGGCGTCGTCGTTGGCGGTGCGGACCTCGAAGTGCAGGTGGGCCCCGGTCGAGCGCCCCGTGGAGCCGACGGCGGCGATGAGCTGGCCGGCGGTGACCTTGTCCCCCACGTGGACGTAAATGCCGTCCTCGTACATGTGCAGGTAGCTCGTGTACCAGACCTGGCCGTCGATGTCGTGCTTGATGGTCACGGTGCCGGTGCCGTCGACCATGCCGGCGGTGACCACCTCCCCCGCGGCGGCGGCGTATATGGGCGTGCCGGCGGGCGCGGCGTAGTCCTGCCCGGCGTGGAGCTTGAGGATGCCCAGGGTCGGGTGCATGCGGTAGCCCCACGGCGAGGAGATCTCGTAGGTGCCCTCCATCATGGGGTTGAAGACCTCCGGGGCGGAGACGAAGGCGGAGGTGTCGCCCGAGGCCCCGGAGGACTTGGAGGCGCAGGTGACGGTCGCGTTGTCGTGGGCCGCGCGGATGCGGGCGAGCGTCGCGGCGTCGGGGACGTTGGACATCTCGGTGTCGCTGTTCTCGTCGACGTCGGCGTCCGATCCGAGGACCGCGTCCGCCACCGAGACCGGGACCGACGCGGCGGTGGTGGCGCCGGTCTGGGCGGCGACGGCGGGGGTGACGGCCAGGGAGAGGAAGCCGACCCGCGTGCCCAGCGGCGCCAGGACGGTCGCAGCGGCCAGGACCACGAGGACGCCCGTGCGGCCGATCATCCCCAGCGGAGTGTGGGCGACGGGGCGGGGCGCGACCAACTCGTCGGTGCGAATCTCATCGGTTCGAATCTCGTCGGCACGGGGCTCGACCGGCTCGTTGACGCGGAACTCGTCGGCGCGGGGCCCTCCACTGGCCTCGGACTCGACCCGCGGGGTCCGGCGGGAGCGCGGGGCGGGATCGGGGCGACCGGCCGACCCGGAGCGCTCGGGGCGCGCCGGCTCGGGGCGCGCGGCGTAAGGCGGCTCCGGGCCTGCGGCGGGCATGGACGGGATCGTGTCGACGTCCCCCGGTCCGGGGCCCTGGAACGGCTCGGGCCGCGGGAACGGAGGCCTGGGCCGCGGGAAGGGATCCGGCGGGAACTGCGGCTCGGGCCCGGGGGTCGGCGGCTCGGGCCGCGGAAGCGGGGGTTTACGCGGGGTGGACGTCTGGGGCCTGCGCGGTGCCGCTGGTTCGGGCCTGCGTGGGGTGGGCGTCTGGGGCCTGGGCGTCTCGGGTTTGGGAGTCTGGGGCTGGCGCGGAGCAGGTGATCCGGGCCGCGGAAGCGGCAGCGCCTGGGGCGGCGCCTCGTCCCAGGACGACGACGTGTGCGAGGCGATCCACGCCCCCGTCGGCGGCGTCAGCGCCGAGGGCGACGACGATGGCGACGGCGGCCCCATCGGCGGAGTCTCCGGGGACGCCTGCCCCCGGCGGGCCGAGGCCGGGCGGCGCGTGGGCACTTCCCGGGTGGAGCGGGAGGATGAACGGGGGTCGGGCGTCGGGGAGGAGGGGGGAGTCTGTGCGGCGGGGGCCGCGGGGCGGTGCGTCGGATGATCGGCGCGGCCGCCGCGCCGGACCGGCGTGACCGCCGTCCGATGCACGGAGGCCGACGGCGTCGCCGGGTCCGGCCCGGCGGAGGCCGATTTAATCGGGCCCCTCCTGCCGGAACGCGGTCTCCTGCCCGAGCCCTTCCCTCCCGATGATCCCTTCCCGCCCGGGTCCGGTCTGGCGGCCGAGCCCCGCGGCGGCGTCGAGGGTTGCGATCCGGACACGATCTGAGCCCAGTCCATGGACGCCTGGCCGTCCCCGCCCGACTCCCAGCTCGTCGCGGGGTGCGCGCGGCCCGGGTGGCGGCCCGAGTGCGCCGTCGGTCTTCTGGAGGCGGGCGTCCGGGAGGGGGACGGAGGGGTTTCAGCCGACGCGGGCACCGGCCTGCTCGTCGGGGGCGAGCCGACCGCGCCATCCGAGCCGGTCGAACCGCCCGTCGCGCCTGCACGAGCGGCGGCGTCCCGCGCGGCGCGCTCGGCCGCACGCCGCTCGCGGCGGGTCATGGGTGTGGCGGTCACTGACTGTGCCTCTCGGTGGTTCCTGGAACGGACGCCAGTGCTGGCGCCCAGCTGCCCGGCGGCGGCCGCCCGGGGATGGATCGGTCGCACTCCGAGACCCTAACGATCTCACACTTGCGGCGCCAAGAGCACGCTCGCATCCGTATCGCCCGTCTCAGTCCCTCTCGCGCCGCTGGTACTCCTCGCGCTGCATGGCGTCATTCACCTCGCCGACGAGCTCCTCGAGGATGTCCTCGAGGAACACCACGCCCAGCACGCGCCCGGCCGCGTCGCGCACCCGCCCCAGGTGGGCGCCGGAGCGCTGCATGGCCACGAGGGCGTCCTCCACCTCGTCGTCGGCGGACACCGGCACGAGCGCCCGGGTGCGCCAGGCGGGGACGGGCTCGGCGCGCTCCCCGCCTTGGGCGTACAGGACGTCCTTGAGGTGCAGGTAGCCGACGATGACGTCCCCGCCGGCGTCGCCGTCGGACCTGGCGGAGACGAGCGGGAAGCGGGAGTAGCCGGTGGAGGCGACGGCGTGCTCGACGTCCTGCGGGGTGCAGCCCTCGGGGAGGGTGACCAGGCCGTCCAGGGGCACCATGACGCTCCCGGCGGTCTCCTCGGAGAACTCCAGGGCGCCCGACAGCAGGCCGGTGTCGTCGTCGAGCACGCCCTCGGCGGTGGAGCGCTCGACGATGGAGGCGACCTCGGCGGCGTTGAAGGCGGCCGAGACCTCGTCCCTCGTCTCGACCCCCAGGCGGTGCAGCACCCAGTTGGCGAAGCCGTTGAGCCCGGTGACGACGGGGCCGAAGAGGCGCGAGACCTGCACCAGGGGCGGGGCGAGCCACCGCACGGCGCTCTCCGGGGAGGAGATGGAGATGTTCTTGGGCACCATCTCCCCGGCGACCACGTGGAGGTAGACGACCAGGACGAGGGCGACGACCACGGCCGCGGCGTGCGCCCCGGCGGTTCCGACCCCGACCCGGGTCAGCAGGGGCTGGACGATGCGGGCGATCGCCGGCTCGGCGACGACGCCCAGCCCGGTGGAGCACAGGGTCACGCCCAGCTGGGCGGTGGCGAGCATCCGCGAGATGTGCTGGAGGGCCCACAGGGCGGTGGCGGCCCTGGCGTCGCCCGCCTCGGCGAGGGGCTCGAGCTGGGAGCGGCGCGAGGAGGTCACGGCGAACTCGGCGCCCACGAAGAAGGCGTTGCCCGCCAGCAGGAGGAGGGTGATGGTCAGGGCGACCGGCGCGCTCATCGCCCCGCCCCCGTCCCGGCGCCGGCGTCCTCGGGCGCGTCGGCGGAGCGGACCCGCAGGCGGGTGACCCGGCGGCCCTCCATGGCCTCGACGACCAGCTCGACCCGCGCGACGTCCACCGTGTCGCCGAGGCGGGGGATGCGGCCGAGCTCGGTCATGACCAGCCCGCCGAGCGTCTCGTAGGGGCCGTCGTCGGGCACGTGGATGCCGGCGCGGGCGGCGAGCTCGTCGGGGCGCATCCACCCGGGCACGATCCAGTCGCCGGAGGCGTCCACGTGGGCGCCGGCGCGGCGGCGGTCGTGCTCGTCGGCCACGTCCCCGACGATCTCCTCCACGGCGTCCTCCAGGGTGACGACCCCGGCGGTGCCCCCGTACTCGTCGACGACCAGGGCCATCTGGCTGCCGGCGGCGCGCAGCTCGACCAGCAGCGAGGCCAGCGGCATGGTCTCGGGCACGCGCGGCACCGGCGTCATGAGGGAGGAGGAGGCCACGGACACGGCGCCGCGCCGCTCGTAGGGCACGGCGATGGCGCGGCGCAGGTGGACCACGCCGAGCACGTCGTCGACGTCGGAGCCGATGACGGGGAAGCGCGAGTGCCCGGTGGTGCGGGCCAGGTCGACGACGGCGTCGGCGGTGTCCTCGGCGTCGAGGGTGTGCAGGCGGCCGCGGTCGGTCATGACGTCGACGGCGGTCAGCTCGCCCACGCCGATGGAGCGGGTGAGCAGGGTGGCGGTCGACGGGTCGAGGGCCCCCTCCTCGGCGCTGTGGCGTACGAGGGCGGTGAGCTCGGACGCCGAACGGGTCCCGCTGATCTCCTCGGCCGGTTCGATGCCCATGCGGTGCAGGACGAGGTTGGCGGTGTTGTTGAGCACGACGATGACCGGCCTGAGCACGAGAGTGAAGGTCATGAGGAAGGGGGCGACGAGCCCGGCCGTGCGCATGGGGTCGGCGAGGGTGGCGTTCTTGGGGACGAGCTCGCCCATGACCATGGAGAAGGCGTTGACCACGATCAGGGCGATGACGACGGCGGCGGCGGTGGCCGCGGACTGGGCCATCCAGCCGCTCATCAGCGTGCCGAGCAGGGAGGCCAGGGCGTCCTGCATGGTGTAACCCAGCAGAATCGTGGTCAGGGTGATGCCGACCTGGGCTCCCGACAGGAGAGTGGACAGGCGGCCCAGCGCCCTGCGGACGGTTGCGGCGCGCCTGTCCCCCGCGGCAGCACGGGTCTCGACGGTGGAGGGGTCCAAGGCGACCAGGGAGAACTCCCCGGAGACGAACACGGCGGTGCCCGCGGTCAGCAGAACGCCCAGGGCGATCATGAGCCAGTCGGTCACGCGTCATCACCTGCGAGCGGTGCATCGGGCGCGGCGGGCGCGGGAGCGTCGGCGCGCCCGAGGCGCGGGTGGTCAGATTCCGTATGGTGGCGGGCAGCGCGTCCGCGGGCCCGCCGGGATGCCGGTCGCATAGTGGATCGCACGCTATCACCCGAACTGGTGGACGGAGCCGGCGTAGTGCGGGCCACCGGCTCGCCGTCACTCGGGGCGGGCCCCGGCAGGGGCCCGAGGATCTCGACCCGGCCTCGCTGTGAGGAGGTCGCGGCCGCTGATGAGGTCGAACAGCGGAGGACTTATGAGGCGCGTCGCGGCACTTCGGTGCTCGGTGGATGGACGGCACTCGCAATCCGTCCGGCCGTCCGGCCACCTGCCGCGCCGACCGGCGTGTGCTGTGCGATCCGATCCCCGGCCGGGACGCTCGGCCCGTCAGGGTCCCCCGGCCTGTCATACGCTCGAAACACATGTGCCTTTGGTCCCGCGTTTCATCCTCGTACGCCCGGCTCGCCCCGTACGATGACGCACGACACAGCAGGGCCCACCCATCCGACGCGCGGACCCGCCCGTCGGCATCGCGGACGGGCGCTGCTGGTCCCCGCTGCGAGGAGTACGAGGAGAAACGCACGTGTCGACGCTGGACAGCACCATTGCAGGCTTCGGAGCCAACGAGTGGATGGTGGAGGAGATGCGGGAGGCCTGGCTGGCCGACCCTTCCTCGGTGACCCCGCAGTGGCGGGCCCTGTTCGCGGGCGCCGCCAGAACGGCCGACGATGGCGGCGGGACCACCGCAACCGCCGCAGACTCGGAGTCGCCGGCTGCAACGGGAGCCGACCCCATCGACACCGCCGACCCCGCCGGCATGGCCCTCGCCACCCCGTCGTCGCCGGGCCCCGCGCCCCGCCGCCGTCCCACGGCCGTCCAGGACGTCACCCGCTCCGACCTGCCGCCCGCGCCCCCCTCCGACGTCGCCCCGCCGACGTCGCCCTACGCCCAGCGCATGGCGCGCCAGCACGCCGGGGCGCGGGAGGCTGACGCCCACTCGGAGACCGAATCGCGCATGAAGGGCGCTGCCGCCCGCACCGCCCGGAACATGGAGGCCTCGCTGTCGATCCCGACCGCCACCT
>ERZ772993.905-NODE-905-length-12556-cov-5.117271_pt1 | contig 12556 bp, 14 predicted proteins | sample MGYA00580670_ERZ772993 | MGnify/ENA primary metagenome ERZ772993 (study PRJEB29015, sample SAMEA2737936) | human oral metagenome | biome: human oral; feature: human-associated habitat; material: dental | place: China | collected 2136 ...
ATCAATGAAAACAAATCTCTTGCAGGGACAAAACCCCTGTGTTAAAATTTTATGAAAGAAATAACAGAAAGGGGAATGCCCATGATACCGCCGCACAAAACACCATCCGCAGAGCTCCTTGCAAGGATTCGCCGCTATATTGCCGCGCACCTGCGCGATGCCTCCGACATGATTGAGGAAGCATCGAGCAAGATGCCGCACCCTGCGCCGCGTCCCTTTGATGAGGAGCGCGAGCGGCACGACATTCGGCGGCGCGACGCAATGGAAGAGCCGGTGGTGTTCGGTGCGGGAGCCATCGCTCCCGGTATCGGCACACATCTTGACAACATCCTCTCGCGTCTCAAAAGCAAACTGGACAAGTCGAAAGAAACCTTCTCCGATCGCCTCCTGCGCCTCATCAGCGAGCGCGGCATGACCGATGCGGAGGCGTACAAGCGCGCGGGCATAGATCGCAAGTATTTCTCCAAGATCCGTAACGGACAGGCACCGTCCGCGAAGGTCATCTACGCATTCATCTTTGCACTCAGGCTGAACATCGACGAGGCACGGGATCTTCTCGCGAGCGCGGGGTACAGTATCTCGCCCGCGCGCGCATACGACCTCGTCATGGAGTTCTGCATCCTGGAGGGCTGTGACATCGACACGGTGAACGGAATCCTGTACGAGATGGGGATGGATGTGCTGTGACGTGAGAATTTATCAGTGATTCCTTTACGATACCGATAAAGAAAATGTCGCCCGCTAGGCGACCTATGACGATGGATGTTCTGCTAGAATGGGCATAGATGAAGGAGAAATCGTTCGGAGGCGAGTGAGATGGAAATTTTGAAGAATTTACAGAACGTATTTCGTGCCGTGTGTCCACCCTGCGCACGCTGCCCCTACCGCCTTGGACTGGTGAAATTTGTGCAGAGTCCATGCCCAGCATGTATGTTGGACGGCTATCGCACATTCGATGTGCTCACGCGCGGACGGCACAATTTTCCAGAGATTTGGCGCGGCGGCATATTTCGCGACGGGGCGGACGACGGGAAGATTTTCCGCAGGTAGGGGGGTGCCATGTGGCTGATTAAATTTATTGTGGGGGGCTTTGTCAAATTTGTTATTTTTATGGCGCTGCTCGTGCTACTTATACTCGTCGCCCCAAAAGTTCTGTACGGGATTGGCATGGGCATAAAATCTCTAGGGGTGCTATTGCCGATATTGTACGATGTATTGTGCCAATAGAAAGGAGCATTGGGATATGGATCGCATGGAGATATGCGGGCGCTGCGGCGTCGCGATTGCATACGCAAAGGTGATCGAGGACGAGGCGGTCGAGCAGATCCGCCGCATGTGCGACTACGAATTCACGGAGGGCGCGAGCATCCGCATCATGCCCGACGTACACTGGGGCAAGGGCTGCACGATCGGCACGACGATGACCGTGCGGGACAAGGTCGTCCCGAACCTCGTCGGCGTGGACATCGGCTGTGGGATGTATACGGTCGACCTCGGCAAGGGCGAGATCGACCTTGTACGCTTCGATGAGGCGGCACACTTCGTCCCGTCGGGGCGCAATCTCTGGGACGGGCGGCAGGAGAGATTTGACCTCACGGCGCTGAGCTGCTACCGCGCCCTCAAGGACACGAAGCGCATCGCACGCAGCCTCGGCACGCTCGGCGGCGGCAACCACTTCATCGAGATCGACCGCAGTGCGGACGGCACGCACTACCTCGTCATCCATACGGGCAGCCGCAACCTCGGCAAGCAGGTCGCCGAATACTATCAGAACATCGCCATCGACCTCTCGCACGGCAAGGATGAACTGTTCCGTGCGCGTGATGAACTCATCCGTCGCTACAAGGCGGAGGGACGGCGCGGCGAGCTGCAGGAGGCACTCAAGGAGCTGAACCGCGCGTTTCAGGCAAAGGCAGCGGAGATCCCCGCCGATCTCGCGTTTCTTTTCGGCAGCTACCTTGCGGACTACCTGCACGACATCGAGATCTGTCAGGACTTCGCACGGCGCAACCGTGAGGTGATCGCGCGTGTCCTTCTCGAGCGGACGGGACTCACGGCAGGCGATACGTTCCACACCATACACAACTACATCGACACCGAGGAGCGCATTCTCCGCAAGGGCGCAATCGCGGCACACGCGGGTGAGCGCGTCCTCATCCCCATCAACATGCGCGACGGCAGCATCCTCGCCGTCGGGCGCGGTGATCCGGACTGGAACTACTCCGCACCGCACGGGGCGGGGCGGCTCATGTCGCGCACGGCGGCAAAGGAAAACCTCTCCATGGACGAGTTCCGCAACACAATGGTAGATGTCTATACAACAGCGGTCAACGAGAACACACTTGACGAGGCACCAATGGCATACAAGTCCCTCGCAGACATCATTGACGTAATCGAGGACAGCGTGGACGTGATCGAGGTGCTGAAGCCGATCTATAATTTCAAAGCGGGATGAATTTATCAGTGATTTCTTTATGTAGCGGTTGGAATGGAGTGATGGTGATGCCCTTCGTGTTTGTTTTTGTTCTTTCTCCACTGCTTCTCTTGCTCGGCGAAGTTTATAAATCGTTTGGCTTCCTCGGTGTGTTGATATCCCTTGCGATGATTGTCCTTCTCCTTTGGTTCATTGCCTTTCTGGATATGAAGAGCAATGAGGCGGCGGAGCAATATAAGAAAAAATGTGAAATGAGGGGCGACCGTGGAACTTGACTACAAAGAGAACAAGGGCTTTCGTCTGCTGCAGCTGTACGAGCGGCTGAGTCGGGGCGAGGTCGTCAGCAAGGCGGAGCTGGCGCAGAAATTTGCCGTGACGGACAAGACTATCCAGCGCGATATCGAGGAGCTGCGCGCCTATCTTGCGGAGACGCGTACCGATGCGGGCGAGGCATCCATCGTCTATGAGCGAAATCGCGGCGGCTATCTGCTTACGCACGCGGCAAGTGAGTGGCTGACGAATGAAGATGTGCTCGCCGTCTGCAAGATCCTGCTTGAGAGCCGCGCGTTCTGTAAGGAGGAGCTCGATGCCCTCCTCAAGAAGCTGCTGCGGCAGACCGCGCCGCAGGATCGCGCACAGGTCGGGAAGCTGATCCGCAGCGAGCGGCATTACTATGTCCCGCTGCGCCACGGGAAAAAACTGCTCTCTGCGATCTGGGAACTCTCGCAGCACATGACGGCACAGCACACCATCCGCATTTCCTATTGCCGTCAGGACGGCACGGAACGCATGCACGAGGTGAACCCCGTCGCCATCATGTTCTCCGAGTATTACTTTTATCTCATCGCCTATCTGGCGGACGGGCGCAAGGAGTTCCCGACCATCTTCCGCATCGATCGAATCGTACGTTTCGAGCCGACGGGCGCGACCTTCCGCGTGATTCACGGCAGGAAGAAATTCAGTGACGGCGAGTTCCGTAAGCGCATCCAGTTCATGTATGCGGGTGATCTGCGCCGCGTCACCTTCGACTACAGCGGCGCATCGGTCGAGGCCGTCCTCGACCGCCTCCCCACGGCACAGGTCGTTTCGGAGAAGAACGGTGTCTACCGCATTACCACAGAGGTGTACGGGAATGGCATTGATATGTGGCTCAGAAGTCAGGGAGATGCAGTGAAGGTGGTGGATCAAAAGAAGTGATTTTGAAAAACAGTTATTGATGGTATGTGGATCGTTGAAAGAGTTTGTATTTCAGTGATGGAGGTTATCGTATGAGCACACATGACGACATCAACGTCGAGGAGATTGAGAATCTGGACTTTGAGAAGTATGAGGAAAAATACTCTGAGTCTGGGCTGTGGGACAAGATTCGCAAGAACATCGCAAAGATCGGTGGGAAGGTGATCTATCAGGCGCTGCTCCTTTACTATGTAGCGCAGTCGCCGAACTGCCCGCCGAAGATCAAGGCGGGCATCATCGGTGCGCTCGGTTATCTGATCTCGCCGCTTGATCTGATTCCGGATATCATGCCGGGCATTGGATATGCGGATGATGCCGTCGCGGTTGCAACGGCGGTCGCGCTCGCCCAGATCTACATCACAGACGAGATCAAGGCGCAGGCAAAGGCGAAGATTGCGGATCTCTTGGGTGAGGATGTGCTCGAAAATCTCGATGATTGAGCAATCAGACTAGGCACGAAAAAACCACCCAAATGCGGGTGGTTTTTTCATGTGCAGAAATACTCAAATCTCGCTGCGGAATCGTATCGCCTGAATGATGCCCGCATCGTCGATGTCGAAGGTGAGCGTGGCGGCTTTGTCATCAAACGCGTAGGTGCAGGCGGTGAGCCCGTCCTCGTTTGTCTCGGAGAAGGAGGGTTCGCCGTACATTTCCTCGATGTCCTCGTAGCTCTTTCCGACACAGAGTCCGCTGAGGGTGCGTACGCTCGGCCCCATGACATCATAGCTCGTTATGGTGAGGTCGCCTGCATCGCGCGTATCCTTCGCGCCTGTCACGGCGCGGAAGACGAAGGGTTCGGCACCGTTGAAGGTAAAGGTGATGAAGCGCATGCCGTCGCCTGTGAAGTCTTTCTTCTGGTAGTCGTCAGCAAGTCCTGCGCGGACGATCGCCCTGCGGGCATCAGCGAGTGTGGCTTTGCGCGGTTCCAGTCGATTCTGCCCGCCCGTAGCCGTATCATCCAGGACAAGTGTCGCTTCCCAATAGGTCATGCCGTGGGCAGATGCTGTCGCCGCGCCGAGGAGGATGCCTGCGGCAAAGAGGGCGGTGCAGAGAAGACTGAGGAATCGTGTTTTCATGATAATCACTCCTTTAGTATTTTCCACCGCCGCCGCCGTGATCGCTGTCACTGCTGGAGGTGGTGATGTGAGAGCCGGAGGACGAGGTTTTTTTCTCGTATTTCGCCCGCCGGGATTCTGAGGTGCGGATGTAGATGTCTTTGCTGTGTGTGATGCGGACGCTGCTGTATGAGAGGTAGTCATCCGCCTCGGAGGCGTGTGCGGTGGTCTCCATTCCCTCCTCGAGGTGGGAGGAGATGGCGTGGTGGACGACCGCTGCGAGGAGAAGAGCCGTGCCGAGAATCCCGACGATCGCCCATGGATCGAGAGGGATGTACGGTTTGCCCTCCTTCTCGTAGTAGGTCAGCATCTCGTCCACGGTGGCGGCAAATGCGGTGTATGCCTTGCCGTAGTCATTGTCCTTGAGCGCGGGGACGAAGCTGTCTGCGAGGTACTCGATGCCGTACTCATTGGTGATGCGCTGGCGCATCTTGTTGTCGGTGGAGATGTAGAAGCTGCGGTCTTTCGGTGCGAGGAGGAAGACGATTGTGCCGTTTGCGCCGCCGTCCGCGATGCGGTCGACAACGGCATTGGCGACCTCGCCGAGCACCTGTCCGTGCGTGTCCTTGACGTTGCCGACGAGGATGCGCACGCCGTGTGCCTTCTCAAACGCGGCGATGCTCGCATCGAGTGCCTGCTCCTCGGCATCGGTGAGGAGATCCGCCTCGTCGATCACGCGTGCGTTTCCGATGCCAGAGGCATCCGCCGCCTTTGGTACGGTGAGGATGAAAAGGCTGAGGCAGAGGAGGAGCAGCACGAGAAGTGCACTGCGTCCGTGTTTCATTTCGTTCATCATGTGCCGCACCTCCTACCAGTCCAAGATCAGCCACCCGATCCAGCAGGTGATGAGAAAGACGAGGACGGCGGGCACGAGGGGGTAATAGTGTTCCTTGAACTTGTCCCGCGGCAGCGAGGAGCTGACGACTTTGCCGGTCTGTCCGTTCATCATGAATGTGTAGGGCTTGCCTTTGTAATTCGTGGTGAGGATCCAGACGGGCAGCATGGCATAGCGGACGTTTCCCTCTTCCTTATGGATCAGCGGCGCGCCCTCGGGGGTGACGTTGGTGTAGTTCTTGACGCTGGTGGCGAGCACCCAGGAGGCGCTCTCTGCGAGACGGCTGTCGGCACGCGGCAGGGATTCCTTCACGTCGACATCGTACTTGTCCGCGAGGTGTCCTGTGAAATATGCGGCGGAGAAGGGAACGAGATCCTTGTAGTCAAAGGGCTCGATGCTGTCCATGAAGGAATCGTCCATGCGCTTGCTGGCATCGACGGGGATCCCGTGGAACGTCATCTCGCCGCTGCGCTCGCAGCGGTAGTGGGATGTTTCGGTGACGGTCTCATTCGTTGTTTCGCGGGTGTTCCTGCGCTCCGCATTGAAATTTGCATCGACGTTCACATGTGCGTCGAACAGCCAGAAGGGGACGTACATGGACTGGATCTCTTTGATGCGGTTCTCGGAGGTGAACTCCTTCGGGAGCAGACGTTTCCCCTTGTAGAACTCCGTGAGTGCGGCGACTGCCTCATCCTTTGTCTTCTTGAACGGGATGATGACATCGGGGCGCAGCATGCCGTCGAAGCGGCGCGGGATCATGTTCGGGCTGCCGCAGTAGGCGCACTCGGTCGCCATGGTGTTGCCGTCGGAGACGAGCTCGGCACCGCAGGAGGAGCAGGTCTGGATCATCATGTGCGCCGTCTCGGCATCATCCCATGTGCCAGAGACGTTCTCGGTGTTCCACTGGGCCTCTTTTTTCTCGGCCGCATCCACTGCCTGTTCCTGCTTCTGCGCAAAGAGGGCATCCATCTCCGCGATGCTGATCTTGGCGTCGCAGAACTCACAGGTGACGTGGTTGTGCCCGGGGAGGAAGGTGAGCGGCGCACCGCATTTGGGGCATTTGTAGCTGACGCTGGTATCGGGCATAGGTACCTCCAGGGAATCGTTGATAATAATGAAGTCCGTCAGATTGGCGTAGATTTTTTCGTCCGAACAAGGAGGCAGACCGGACGCATAGCAAAAGCTATGTGGAGGATTTGCCGAAAAAGTTCGGGCAAAAAGATGCGCTAAGATGGCGCGACTGAATTTATCAGTGCTTCCCTAGTATTTCCCGCCGCCGCCGCCGTGGCTCTCGTCGCGGCTGGAGGTGCTGATGTAGGAACCGGAGGAGGACGAGGAGGAGGTCTCCTTATACTTCGTCTCACGGGACTCTGTGGTGCGGAGGAAGATGTCCGCGCGGTGCGTGAGGCGGAAGCTGCCGCGCTCGACGTAGTCGTCCGCCTCGTGGGCACTTCGGACACTGAGCATGCTGTCCGAGAGATGGGCAAGGATGAACCAGTAAACGATGAGGGCAGGGATCAGCGCGCCGACGAGGGTGACGATGGTGAACAGGAAGGCATCCGGGTTGAAAGGCTTTCCTTCCTTCTCGTAGTAGGTCACCATCTCATCCACAGTGGAGGCAAATGCGGTGAATCCCTCGGCGTATTTGTTCTCCTTCAGGGAGGGGACGAACTTGTCGGCGAGGTATTCGATGCCGCTGTCGTCGGTGATGCGCGTGCGCATCTTATTGTCGGTGGAGATGTAGAAGTCGCGCTCCTTCGGCGCGAGGAGGAGGACGATGGTGCCGTTTGCGCCGCCGTCTACAATGCGGTCGACAACGGCATTGGCGACCTTGCCGAGCACTTGATTGTGCGTGTTCTTGACCGTGCCGACGAGGATGCGGATGCCGTGCGCCGCTTCATAGGCGGCGAGCTTTGCGTCGAGTGCCTGTTCCTCGGCATCGCTGAGGAGGTCGGACTCGTCGATGACACGCACTGCGCCAAGTCCCGAACCATCCGAGGCGGGGGTTCCATCTGCGACCGCACGCGCAACGGCACTGAGCGCGGCACCCGTGGTAAACGGCTTTCCTTCCCGCTGGTAGTAGGTCAGCACTTCGTCCACAGCGGCACCAAATGCGGTGAATCCTTCTGCGTACTGCCGCTTCTTCACGGAGGGGATGGACTGGTCTATGAGGTAGTCAATGCCGTCTCCGTCGGTGATGCGCGTACTGAGCTTCGCATCGGTGGCGACGTAGTAGGCGTAGTTGCTCTCATCTACCGAGAGGAGGAGCAGAACCGCACCGTTTTCACCATCGGGGGCGATGGTCTTGATGATGTTCTCGGCGAGGGGCTTCAGCGGCTTGTCCTTCCAATCGCTGGCGATTGCCGCGAGGATGCGGATGTGATGTTTCCGTTCCACGGCTGCGAGCTGCGCATCGAGCTTTTGTACGTCGGCCTCGGAGAGGAGGTTCATCTCGTCGATGACGCGTGCGTTTCCGATGCCCGCCGCATCTGCCGCCTTGGGGACGGCGAGGACGAAGATGCTGAGGCAGAGGAGGAGCAGGGCGAGGAGTGTGCTGCGTCCATATTTCATTTCGTTCATCATTATGCCGCACCTCCTATAGATCAAACATGAGCCAGCCAATCCAGAAAAGGACGGCGAAGACGAGGGCGGACGGGATGAGCGGGTAGACGTACTCCTTGAATGTGTCCTTGGGCAGATCCGCACCGACGAATTTGCCGGTCTGTCCGTTCATCATGAAGGTGTAGGGCTTGCCCTTGTAGTTCGTGGTGAGGATCCAGACGGGCATCATGGCGTAGCGGACGTCGCCTGCCTCCTTATGGATCTTCGAGCTGCCGCTCGGGGCGGTGCTGGTATAGCCGCTGACGGTTTTGCTCAGCGCGTGGGTGACGCTCGCAGTGAGGCGCATGTCGGCGCGCGGCAGGGATTCCTTGACATCGACATCGAATTTGTCGGCGAGGTGTCCCGTGAAATACGCAGCGGAGAAGGGGCGGAGCTCGCTATAGTCGAACGGCTCGATGCTGTCCATGTACTTGTCGTCCAGGCGTTTGCTCGCGTCGACGGGGATGCCGCGGAACGTCATCTCGCCGCTGCGCTCGCAGCGGTAGTGGCTGGTCTCGGTGATGATCTCGTCCGCCGTCTCGCGCCGACTCCTCGTTTCCGCGCTGAAGTCCATGCTGGCGCTTACCTGTGCGTCGAAGAGCCAGAAGGGGACGTACATGGACTGGATCTCCTTGATGCGGTTCTCGTCGCGGAACGCCTTCGGGAGCAGTTTTTTCCCCTTGTAGAATTCCTTGAGTGCGGCGATGGCTTCTTCCTTCGTTTTCTTGAATGGAATGACATAGTCGGGGCGCAGCATACCGTCGAAGCGGCGCGGGATCATGTTCGGGCTGCCGCAGTAGGCGCACTCGGTCGCCATGGTGTTGCCGTCGGAGACGAGCTCGGCGCCGCAGGAGGAGCAGGTCTGGATCATCATGTGCGCCGTTTCGGCGCCGTCCCATGCGCTGCCTGCGCTTTCGGTGTTCCACTGCGCTTCTTTTTCCTCCGCCTTCTCTGCCGCTTGCGCTGCCTGTGCCGCCTGCGCCTCTTTCTGTGCATAGAGGGCATCCATCTCAGCGATGCTGATGTTCGTATTGCAGAACTCACAGGTGACGTTGTTGTGCCCGGGGAGGAAGGTGAGCGGTGCGCCGCATTTGGGACATTTGTAGCTGACGCTTGTATCTGCCATAGGGTTGCCTCCTAAAACTTCCCGCCGCCGCCGCCGTGGCTGCTGTCGCGGCTGGAGCTGCTGACATTGGAGCCGGAGGAGGATTCCTTCTTTTCCTTGGTCCGACGTGTGACGGTGGTATAGAGGAAGCTGTCCTCGTCCTGCGTGAGCCGGAAGCTGTCGTGGTTCAGGTAGGCATCCGCCTCCGCTGTCTACCTCCTTCAAGTCTTTTCGACGTTATTTATCGTCGGAGGATTTCTTCGTCTTTGTCTGGCGCGTGACGGTGGTGTAGAGAAAGCTGTCCTTGCTGACGTCGAGGGAGAAGCTCTCTCGATCGAGGTACTCATCCGCCTCGGAGGCTTGTGCGACATTGCTTGCCTGCCCCATGAGGAAGAAGTAGATCACGACGCCGAGGATGATGGCGCAGACAAGGGAGATACCAATCGTTTCCATAAACAGTTCACCTCCTGCGTCAGTCCGACATCATGTATTTCACGATATAGTAGAAAATGGGGATGCTCAGGATGGCGGGAATGATGGAGTAGAGCAGCACCTTCGTCTTGTCGACGGGGACGGAGCCGACGACCTTGCCGGTCTGTCCGTTCATCATGAAGGTGTAGGGCTTTCCGTCAAACTTCGTCGTGAGAATCCAGACGGGCGCCATGGCGTAGCTGACGTTGCCGTCCTCCTTGATGATATGCGCCTCGCCGTCGAGCGAGCAGCGGTCGTAGCCCGTGACGGTGCTCTCAAGGACGCCGACGGCACTCGTCTCGACACGCGCATCTGCGCGCGGGGCACTCGCCTCTGCGTCCACGTCGTATTTGTCCGCGATGTGTCCCGTGAAGTAGGCGGCGGAGAAGGGGACGAGTTCGCTGTAGTCGAACGGCTCGATGCTTTCCATGTATTTGTCGTCCATGCGCTCGCTGCCGTCGACGGGGATGCGCTCGAACGCCATTGCACCGCTGCGCTCGCAGCTGTAGTGACTGGTCTCGGTGATGATCTCGTCCGAGGTCTCGTGCACGCTGTCGTTCTCGGCGCGGAAGGTCGCACTCGCGCGTACCTTTGAGTCGAACAGCCAGAAGGGGACGTACATGGACTGGATTTCCTTGAGACGGTTCTCGGATGTGAACGAGCTCGGGAGGATGTATTTGCGGAAGCCGTCCGTGTAAAATTCTTTGAGCGCGGCGATGGCCTCCTGCTTTGTCTTTTTGAACGGGATGACAAGATCCGGGCGGAGCATGCCGTCAAACTTGCTCGGGATCATGTTCGGGCTGCCGCAGTAGGCACACTCGGTCGCCATGGTGTTGCCGTCGGAGACGAGCTCCGCGCCGCAGGAGGAGCAGGTCTGGATCTTCATGGCATCTGCTTCGCCGGCATCCCATTCGCTGCCCGCGCCGTCGGTTTTCCACTTCGACTCCTTTGCCTCGGCGGCGAGGGCCGCCTTTTCCTGCGCTTTTTGAAAGAGATTTTCGACGGTTGCAACGTCGAGCTCGGTGTTGCAGTACTCGCAGGTTACGTGGTCGTGCCCGGGCAAAAAGGAGAGGGGCGCGCCGCAGTTGGGGCATTTGTAGCTGACGCTTGTATCTGCCATATCAATCACCTCTCTTTTAAAAGAAAAATTTACTGCTTGTCGTTCTCGTCAAACACGTCGCCGCACTGCGGGCAGAACTTCGGCGGGTGGGTGGGATCGTCGGGCTTCCAGCCGCACTTGTCGCACGCATAGAGCGGTGCACTCGCCGGTTTCGGCTTGCCGCAGTTGGCGCAGAACTTGCCCTGATTTGTTGTGCCGCAGGAGCAGCTCCATCCATCGGCGGACGGCTGTGGTTTGCCGCACTCGGCGCAGAACTTGCCCGTATTGCCCGTGTGCCCGCAGGGGCAGGTCCATCCTGCCGCAGGTGCCGGCTTTGGCTTGCCGCAGCCGGCGCAGAATTTTCCCGTGTTGCCGCTCTGTCCGCAGCCGCACGTCCATCCTGCCGCCGCACCGCCTGCTGCCATGCCGCCGCCTGCTGCACCTCCTGCGAGCGGATTGCCCTGCGGGGCAGCACCGCCCTGCGGACCAAACGCGCCCATGGCACTCATGCCGGCGTTTCCTGCCATGCCCATACCCATGAAGCCGAACGCGCCGCCCATGCCCGCCTCGTTGCCGGCGGCGGTGCGCATGGCGTCTGCCGTCGCGCTCGCGAGACGACCGGCACGCAGGTTCGGATCGCTCATGATCGCGCTGTCCTGGATCTCCTTGATGCGCTTCTCGTCCTCTTCGTCCGCCTTGACGCTCGACACACCGAAGGAGACGATCTCAATGCCGCGCCGCTTGCCCCACTCGTCGGACAGCTCCGCGGACAGCTCGTTGCGGATGTCCTTCGTGTAGTTGATGAGCTGCGTGTAGCGGATGCCCTTTGCCGCGATGCGCCCGAACGTCGGCTGCAGGGCGGTGAGCAGCTCGCTCTTGAGCTGCGAGTCGATCTCGCTGCGCTCGTACACGCCCTCGACATTGCCGCAGACATTCGTATAGAAGAGGATCGGGTTCACAATGCGGTAGCTGTACTCGCCGAAGCAGCGGATGTTGACGTTCAGCATGTACTGGCCGATCATGGTCTCAAACTGGATGGACTGCGCCGTCCCGTACTTGTTGCCCATGATTTCTTTCGTATTGAAATAGTAGATGCGCTGATCCTTCGGTGCGTCGCCGCCGAACGTGAAACGCTTTCCGATATTCTTGAACACGGACACGAGGTCGTTCGCGAGATCACCGCCGAAGACCGTCGGCTCGGTGGAGCTGTCGTACGTGAATGCGCCAGGCTCGGCACAGATCTCGACGACCTTGCCCTGCTCGACGATGATCATGCACTGCCCATCGTTGACGGCGATGACGGAGCCGTTCGAGATGATGTTGTCCGTTGCGCTCGTGTTCGAGCTGCGGCCGCTGACGCGCTTCTGTCCCTTTGCGACGAGGGAGTCCTTGTCGAGGCTGTCGCAGTAGAAGTATTCTTTCCACTGATCGGCAAGAACGCCGCCCACAGAGCCGACTGCTGCTTGGATGAGACCCATAATTATTCCTCCTCTGTAGAATAAACAAGAGTGTTCTGAAAGTTCTTCTCTATTGTAACATATCATGAGAAAAAGCGTACTGTCATAAATAACAGGTCGGACGAAAAATTTTGAAAAAAGCCACAAGAAAGGCGCTGTACGAGAACTGAAACACCTTCGTGCAGTACCTCTATTGGGCACTG
>ERZ772993.906-NODE-906-length-12551-cov-17.260643_pt1 | contig 12551 bp, 7 predicted proteins | sample MGYA00580670_ERZ772993 | MGnify/ENA primary metagenome ERZ772993 (study PRJEB29015, sample SAMEA2737936) | human oral metagenome | biome: human oral; feature: human-associated habitat; material: dental | place: China | collected 2136 ...
AGGTGCAGGTGTTGTTGCAGCCCACGGCGATGGACACCCAGGCGGCGTAGGCGGACTCGCGGCGGGTGGGCAGGGTGGAGGGGAAGACCCTGAGGGACTCCTCGATCTCGACGGCGGCCTCGGCGTTGTGGCGGGAGCGCGCCAGCAGGGCGGGCAGGACGTCGATGTTGTGGGTGCCGAAGACGACGTCGACCCACGGGGCCCGCTCGATGATGCCCCGCCCCATCTGCTGGGCCAGGCAGCCGGCCACGGCGATCTGCATGCCGGGGCGCTCGCGCTTGACGGCGGCGAGCCGGCCGAGGTTGCCGAACAGGCGGGTGACCGCGTTCTCGCGCACGGAGCAGGTGTTGATGATGACGACGTCGGCGCCGCCGTCGCCGGCCCCGGCGTCCCGGGCGGCGGCCTCGGGCACGTCCTCGACGCGCCGGTAGCCGGAGGCCTCGAGCAGACCGGCCATGTGCTCGGAGTCGTGGACGTTCATCTGGCAGCCCAGGGTGCGCACGTGGTAGGTGCGCGGCGTCGGGCCGGTGCTGTGCACGCTGGATGCACCGGGTGCACCGGGGGCGTCGAGAACGCCGGGCGCATCGGGGGCGCCGGGGGCGCGGGCGTCCAGCCGGGAGACGGTCGCTTCACGGGTAGTCATCGCCGTGCAGTGTAGAGGAGCGCGCCGGGCCCGGGCCGACCCCGGCAATGGGCCCGGTCACGACCCCTAGCCGAGGGCGCGCAGGAGCTCCTGGGACAGCGGGACGGACACCTCGATGTCGTCGTCGATCGCGGGCGCGGGGTCCGGCACGCTCAGGACGCCGTCGTCGCAGTCGAACAGGGCGCCCGGGTCGCCGGTGCGGGCATCGCCCTCGAAGACGACGCGCCGGGCCCAGCTCCCCGACCGCGCCTGCTCCAGGACGCCGCGGACGTCGTCGATCCGCAGGGGGCCGCTGCGCTCCCCGAAGCCGTTCTCGACCACGAGACCCGCGCCGGGGGCGAGGTCGCGCACCTTCAGGCTCCCCCACCCGGCGTCCAGGGCCCGGGCGCTCAGGTCATCGATCGGCACGCCGGACAGGTCCCCGCCGGCGCGCATCTCAATGGTGACGCAGATGTAGCTCAGGGAGGCCTGCGAGAGGAGCACGCCCTCGGGCAGGGACTGGGGCGCCGCGAGCGCCCAGTCGGCACGCCGGCCCCTGCCGCCCGGCACGGCCCCGGGGACGGGGACGCCCGCGAGGTAGACGGACAGGGCGTCGTCGGCGATGACGACCTGCTCCGCCTTGTCGGTGAGCAGTGGGACGGCGATGGCCGTGCACGCCTGGAGGCGGTCCGAATCGGTGGCGCCCGTGAGCGTGGCGGTGAGCAGTCGCTTGTCCCCCTCATCGCGCCCCGGGTACCTCCAGTGCAGGTCGACGTCGACGGACAGGCCGTCCCCGCCGGCGAGCTCGTCGGCGACGTCCGCGTGCAGCCCGGTCAGGAGGGGGACCACGGCCTGCGGATCGGCCAGGTCCCGCAGGCCCGCTTCGAGTCCGATCGTCGAGGCGACGCCGCTGATGTCCTTGACCCTGACGACGGCGGCGAGGTTCTGGGAGTCCGCGTAGGCCTCGACGGCGCTGCGCAGGGACTCGAGGCCGGGGGCCGGGGAGGGCGGGGGCGGCGTGGCGCATTGGCACGGCGCGGGTTGCGTCGTCGGTCGCGTGGCGGGGCTCGTGGGCGGGGCCGCGGACGGCGACGGCTGGGCGAGGAGCCTTCTCAGGATCACGACGGCGGCTCCGGCGCCCACGACCGCGCCGCCCGCCAGGACGGCGCGACGGCGCAGGCGCGACGGCCCCGGTGGTCCCACCGGTCCCGTTCCGGCCGCCCCCGGCATCCCCGGAACCCCCGGTGACCCTGGCACCCCCGGCGCCCCCGGGCCGCCGGCGCCCGTCCCGGCCGCGGCCCGTCCCGGGTCGGGCACTGGTCGGGGACCGGCGTCGGCGCTCATGGCGGCAATGCTCCACGGGTCGGCGGCCCGCCGGCCAGGGGGAGCGCTGCCCGGTCGGGGTCGCGAGCACCCGGACGCGGGCGGGACCGCCCGGACGCGGACGGGCGTCCACGAGCGCCCGGCCCTGGCTTAAAATGTGGGCCGGTTCGTGTCCCCGACCGGAGATCATGATGGCTCACCGCAGTGCCGCCCCGCACGCTCCCTTCATCCACCGTCACATCGGCGCCGTCGGCCGAGATCGGCGGACCATCCTCGCCGCCCTGGGCGTGCGCGACCTGGAGGAGCTGGCCGGCGCCGTCGTGCCCCCCGGCCTGCCCCTCCTGCCCGCCCCCGCCCACGCCGAGCCCGGCCGGGAGACCGGCGGCCTGTCCGAGTCGGCGGCCGTGGAGGCCCTGCGGGGGCTGGCCGCCCTCAACGACCCGCACACCGAGATGATCGGGTGCGGCTACCACCCCGCCCTCACGCCGGCGGTCATCGCCCGCGACGTCCTGGGCGACCCCGCCTGGACGACCGCCTACACCCCCTACCAGGCGGAGATCAGCCAGGGGCGGCTCGAGGCCCAGCTGCTCTTCCAGACCCTGATCAGCGACCTGACCGGCCTGCCCGTGGCCTGCGCCTGCCTGCTCGACGAGGCGACCGCCGTCGCCGAGGCCGCCGCGCTCATGGCGCGCGCCGCCCGGCGCGACTCGCCCCGGCGCGTCGTCCTGGACGCCGGGCTGCACCCCCAGTGCCTGGAGGTGGCCGCCGCCCGCTGCCGGGCCCTGGGGATCGAGGTCCTGCGGGCCGGCCCGGACGACGTCGTGCGCGGCAAGGCGGGCGACGGACCGCTGCTGGGCGCGGTCCTGGCGCACACGACCTCCCGCGGCGCCGTCCAGGACCTGGCGGCGGCGGCCGCGGCCGTCCGCGAGCGCGGCGGGCTCGTCGCCGTCGACGCCGACCCGCTGGCCCTGACCCTGCTGGCCGAGCCGGGCGCGATCGGCGCGGACATCGCCGTGGGCAGCGCCCAGCGCCTGGGGGTCCCCCTGTTCTTCGGCGGGCCGCACCCCGGTTTCATGGCGGTGACGGCCCGGCTCCAGCGGCAGATCCCGGGCCGGCTGGTGGGGGTGTCGCGCGACGCCGAGGGCCGCGAGGCCTACCGCCTGGCCCTGCAGACCCGCGAGCAGCACATCCGCCGGGAGCGGGCCACCTCCAATATCTGCACCGCGCAGGCGCTGCTGGCCGTGGTCGCCGCCTTCTACGCCGTCCACCACGGCCCGGAGGGGCTGACCGCCATCGCCGAGCACGTCCACGCCCGGGCCGCCGAGATCGCCGCGGGCGTCGTCGGCGCGGGGCTGGAGCTGGAGCACCGGGAGTTCTTCGACTCCCTCAGCGTGGTCGTGCCCGGCGGGGCGGAGCGGGCCGTGGCCCGGGCCGAGGAGCGCGGCTACAACCTGCGCCTGCTGGACGCCGACCACGTGGGCGTGGCGACCAATGAGACGACGACGCGTGCGGACGTGGACGCCGTCGTCGAGGCCCTGGCCGGCCGGGCCGCCCGCCCGCGGGAGTCGTCCGGGCCCGCGCGGTCCGCGACCGCGGCCTTCCCCCTGCCGGCGGCGCTGGCCCGCACGAGCACCTTCCTGACCCACCCGGTCTTCCACGCCCACCGCAGCGAGGCCTCCCTGGTGCGCTACCTGCGGCGCCTGGCGGACCGCGACCTGGCCCTGGACCGCACCATGATCCCCCTGGGCTCGTGCACCCTCAAGCTCAATGCCGCCGCCGAGTCGGCCCTGTGGCTCGAGCCCGCCCTGGCCGGGATCCACCCCTGCGCCCCGGCCTCCCAGACGGTGGGCTGGCGGCGCCTGCTCGCCGAGCTGTCCGGCCGCCTGGCCGAGCTGACCGGCTACGACCGCGTGAGCCTGCAGCCGGCCTCGGGCGCCCAGGGGGAGCTGGCGGGTCTGCTGGCCATCACCGGCTACCTGCGCGAGCAGGGCCAGGCCCGGCGCGACCTGTGCCTGGTGCCGGCGTCCGCCCACGGCACCAACGCCGCCTCCGCCGCCGGGGCGGGCCTGACCGTCAGGGTCGTGGCCACCGCCCCGGACGGCTCCGTCGACGTCGAGGACCTGCGCGCCGTGCTCGCCGAGCACGGGGACCGGGTGGCGGCGATCATGCTCACCTACCCCTCGACGCACGGCGTGTTCGAGCCGCGGGTCCGCGAGGTGGCGCGGCTGGTCCACGCCGCCGGCGGCCAGGTCTACATCGACGGCGCCAACCTCAACGCCCTGGCCGGCCTGCTGCGCCCCGGCGACCTGGGCGGGGACGTGTCCCACCTCAACCTGCACAAGACCTTCGCCGTGCCCCACGGGGGCGGCGGCCCCGGCGCCGGGCCCGTGGCCGTCAAGGCGCACCTGGCCCCCCACCTGCCCGCGGGCCCGGCGGGCTCGGCGGCCCCCAAGGAGGGCGACCCCGACGTCGGCTTCGCCGGCGCGCCGGTCATGGGGGCGCGCTTCGGCTCGGCCGGCATCATGCCCCTGGCGTGGACCTACCTGGCGCTGCTCGACGACGCCGACCTGCGCGAGGCGAGCCTGTCCGCGATCGCGAGCGCGAACTACCTCTCGCGGCGCCTGGCCGACTCCTTCCCCACCCTGTACACGGGCCCGGACGGCTTCGTGGCCCACGAGTGCATCCTCGACCTGCGCGCGATCACCTCCCGCACGGGAATCACCGCCGAGGACGTGGCCAAGCGGCTCATCGACTACGGCTTCCACGCCCCGACCCTGTCCTTCCCGGTGCCCGGCACCCTCATGGTCGAGCCCACCGAGTCCGAGCCCCTGGCCGAGCTGGACCGCTTCGTCGCCGCCATGCGGGCCATTCGCGCCGAGATCGGGCGGATCGAGGTCGGGGAGGTCGCCGCGGGGGACTCGGCGCTGCGCCGCGCCCCGCACACCCTGGCCCAGGTCGCCGGCGAGGAGTGGGACCGCCCCTACACGCGCGCGGACGCCGCCTTCCCGCTGGAGGGGATGGAGCGGGACAAGTACTTCGCCCCCGTGTCGCGCGTCGACAACGCCTGGGGCGACCGCCACCCCGTGTTCGTCCTCCCCTCGCCCGGGGTCTCGGACGAGGGGAGGTCCGGCCAGAGCAAGGAGAGATGAGATGAGTCAGACGAACCGGGCGGCCCCGGGCCGGGCCGGCGCCGGAGGGGCCGACGGGGCCGCCCCGGGCGCCCCCGTGCTGCGCTGCACCCCGCTGCATTCGGTGCACGCGGCGCTGGGCGCCTCCTTCACCGATTTCGGCGGGTGGCGGATGCCGCTGCGCTACGCCTCCGACCTGGCCGAGCACCACGCCGTGCGGCGCAGCGCCGGCGTCTTCGACCTGTCCCACATGGGCGAGGTCAAGGTGACCGGGCCGGGCGCGGCCGCGGCCCTGGACCACGCGCTGGTGGGGGCGATCTCGAAGGTGGCGCTGGGCCGGGCCCGCTACACCATGATCGTGGGCGCCGACGGCGGCGTCATCGACGACCTCATCGTCTACCGCGTGGGCGAGGAGGAGTACCTGGTGGTGCCCAACGCGGGCAACCGCGAGCGCGTGGCGGGCCTGCTGGCGCGGCGCTGCGCGGGCTTCGGGGCGCGGGTGGAGGACCTGTCGCTGTCGATCGCCCTCATCGCCGTCCAGGGCCCGCGGGCCGCGGAGGTGCTCACCGGCGTCGTCGAGTCCGGGGCGGCCATGCCCGCCGCGCTGCGCCCGCGGGAGGGGGCGGAGTCCGGGGCGGAGTGCGGGGCGGACGTGGTGTGCGGTCCGACGCTCCTGCGGCGCCTGCGCTACTACGCGGCGGTGCGGGCGACGGCGGCCGGGCACGCGATCGTGCTGGCGCGCACCGGCTACACCGGGGAGGACGGCTTCGAGCTGTTCTGCGGGGCGGAGGACGCCGAGGACCTGTGGTCGGTCATCATGGGGGCCGCGGCCGGGCTGGGCCCCGGTCGGGCGCCGGACGGCACCGCGATCCCGGCGCTGAGCCCCTGCGGGCTGGCGGCCCGCGACTCGCTGCGCCTGGAGGCGGGCATGCCCCTGTACGGGCACGAGCTGAGCGAGTCGCTCACGCCCTTCGACGCCTCGCTGGGGAGCGTCGTCGGGCTGGACAAGCCCGAGTTCGTGGGGCGCGAGGCCCTGGTGGAGCGGGCGGGGCGCCGCGGCGCGGAGGGCACCACGGTGCTCGTCGCCCTGGCCGGTCAGGGCCGGCGGGCGGCGCGCGCGGGCTCGGCGGTGTTCGACGCCGCCGGCCGGCGGGTGGGCGCGGTGACCTCGGGCCTGCTCTCGCCGACCCTGGGCCACCCGATCGCCCTGGCCCTGGTCTCGCCGGCCTCCCCGCAGGCCCCGGACTGGCCGGTGGGCGCGCAGCTGAGCGCTGACGTGCGCGGCAGGATGCTGCCCATGAGCGTCGTCGCCTCCCCCTTCTACAGGCGCGGGCGCTGAGCCCCGCCTGCGCGGGCGCGGAGTCGGCGCCGGCACTTCGGCGCCGGCGCCGCGGGCCCCGCCTCCGGGCCGCCGGCGCCCGTCACCGTCTTCTTCCGCAACTTGAGAAAGGATCCCCCATGGCACAACCCGTGCGCTCCGATCTGCGCTACTCCGCCGACCACGAGTGGCTCTCCGCCCAGACCCCGGCCCGCGTGGGCGTCAGCGCGGTGGCCGCCGACGCGCTGGGCGAGGTCGTCTTCGTCGAGCTGCCGGAGGCGGGCGCCGCCGTCGAGGCCGGTGAGCCGTGCGGCGAGCTGGAGTCGACCAAGTCGGTGTCCGACCTGGTCTCCCCCGTCACCGGCACGGTGGTGGCGGTCAACGGGGCCGTCGTCGACGAGCCGGGCACGATCAACGCCGACCCCTACGGGGCGGGCTGGCTGTTCGCCGTGGAGGTCGACGGCGAGGGGGAGCTGCTCTCGGCGCAGGAGTACGCGCGGCGCTTCGACGCCGAGGTCGTCCCCGCCTGAGCCGGCCCGCCCCCGCCGGGACCGGGCCGGCGGGGTCCGCCGCGTCCGGCCCGCCCCGCCCCCGTGCGACGCGGGCCGGGCCGGCGGGCTTCTTCTCAGGCCTGCTGCCGGTCGGATCGGCGGCGCTCGGCCAGGAGGGCGTCGTGGCGCGCCGCCTCGGCGAAGGCCGCCCCGGGCCGGGCCGCCGACCCGAAGGAGGCCAGGTCGCGCCGGAAGACGACGGCGGCGAACCAGTCCATCATGATGCGCACCTTCCGGTTGATGGTGGGCATGGCGTAGACGTGGTAGCCGCGGTGGGCGGTCCAGGCGGTCATGCCGCGCAGGTTGTGCCCCATGATGCGGGCGACGCCCTTGCCGATGCCCAGCGTGGCCACCGTTCCGAGGCTCTCGTGCGCGTAGGGGGTCAGCTCCGCCCGGCCGTGCGGGCCGGCGGCGAGGACGGCGACGAGGTTGTCCGCCAGGACCCCGGCCTGGCGCACCGCGTGCTGGGCGGTGGGCGCGCAGGTGGCCTCGGGGTCCTCGCTGGTCAGGTCCGGCACGGCGGCGCAGTCCCCCGCCGCCCAGGCGCCGTCGACGACGACGCCGTCGCGGGCGACCTGGAGCGTGGGCAGGGTGGTGACCCTCCCGCGCCCCTCGATGGGCAGGTCGGATTCGGCCAGGACCGGGGAGGCCTTGACGCCGGCGGTCCACACGATGGTGTCGGCGTCGAACTCGGTGCCGTCGGACAGGACGACGTGCCCGTCGACGCAGGAGTTGAGGAAGGTGGACAGGCGCACGTCGATGCCGCGCTCGCGCAGCTGCTCCAGGCCGTAGCCGGACAGCTCCTCGGTCAGCTCGGGCAGGATCCGGCGCGAGCCCTCCACCAGGACGAAGTGGACGTCCTCCTGGTCGATGCTGGGGATCTTGGCGACGTCGGCGCGGACCATGTCCTCCAGCTCCGCGATCGCCTCGACGCCGGCGAAGCCCCCGCCGACGAAGACGAAGGTCAGCAGCCGGCGGCGCCACTGGGGGTCCCAGGTGCAGGCGGCGTCGTCGATGCGCGAGAGCACCCGGTTGCGCAGCGCCAGGGCCTCCTCGACCTGCTTGAAGCCCATGGCCTGCTCGGCCAGGCCCGGGATGGGCAGGGTGCGGGCCTCCGCGCCCAGGGCCAGGACGAGGTGGTCGTAGCTCAGGTCGTAGGGCTCGGGGACCTCCTTGGTGGACTCGGGCACCGGCGGGGTGATGGTGATGGTGCGCGAGGCGTGGTCGATGCCGGTGACCGATCCGGTCAGGATGGTCACGCCGTCGAGGTTGCGCCGGTGGGAGGCCACGACGTGGCGGGGCTGGATGGAGCCGGCGGCGACCTCCGGCAGGAAGGACTGGTAGGTCATGTAGGGGCGGGGGTCGACGACGGCGATCTCGACCTGGTCGGGGCTCAGGCGCGCGCGCAGCCGGCGGGCGGTGCAGAAGCCGACGTAACCGCCGCCGGCGATGATGACGCGGACGGGGCGCCGTCCCCCGGAGGCGGTGGGGATCTCCGGCACGTCGCGCCGCGCGGGGCGCGAGGCCAGGGCGGCGAGCGCGGCGCCGGCCGCGAGCAGGCCGGTGGTCGACAGGGCGAGGGTGGTGCGGCGGCTCATGCGCACAATCTAACTAAGGAGACCCTTAGCCCCAAGTCGTCTCGTGAGCTCCGCCTCGAATGTGATCTTCACCGCATCAGTCGGTCGCCAGGGCCGTCCACCGCTCCAGGGCCAGCGCCGCCGCGCCGCGCGCCCACTCGTCGAACTCGAAGGGGCGCAGCAGGACCGGCACCGGGGAGGCGGCCCAGTGCCGCAGTCCGGCCACCTCCTCCTCGAAGGTCCGCCGGTGGGCCTCGACGACGGCGACGCCCTCCCCGGAGACGACGACGAGCTCGGGGTCGAGGAAGGCGATGAGGGAGCCCACGATCCGTCCGATCGCGAGGGCGGCGCGGCGCAGGACGGCCTCGACCGCCGCGTCGCCGCGCAGGGCGGGGCTCAGGACCTCCTCCAGGCTCGGGGCCTCCGCCAGGCCCAGGCCGGCGGCGACGGCCCGGGTGATGCCGTCCGTGGAGGCCAGGGCGCGGGCGCAGCCGGGGTGCCCGGCCTCGCAGCGCGGCCCCGAGGGGTCGACCGGGAGGTGCCCCACGCCGCCGGCGGCCCCGCGCGCCCCGGAGACGACCTCGCCGTCCACCACCATGCCGCAGCCGATGCCCGCCCCGAGGGTGACCAGGGCGAAGGGGTTCTTGCCCCGGCCCGCGCCGAACCAGGCCTCGGCGTAGGCCAGGGCGCGCACGTCGTTGGCCACCGCGCAGGGCAGGCCGGTGGCGGCGGTGACCATATCGGCCAGGGGGACGTCGCGCCAGCCCAGGAAGGTCCCCACCACCACCGTGCGGCGCCCCAGGACGGCCCCCCCGAGGGAGACGCCGATCGCGTCCGGCCGCCGGCCGCCGCTGTCGGCCAGGCGGGAGGTGACCGAGGCGATGAGGGCGGTCGCGGACTCGGCGTCGGCGCGCGTCAGCGGCTGCGAGTCGCAGGCCAGGACGGCGCCCGCGGGGTCGATCAGGACGGCGTAGAGGCGGTCGGCGGTGAGCTTGACGCCGACGACGGCGGCGCTCTCCCCGACCACGGCGAGCAGCCTGGTGGGCCGTCCCGGCCCGGGCTGCCCGGTCGGGGGCAGCTCCCGCACGAGGCCCGCCTCGATGAGGGGGCGCACGGTGCGCGTCGTCGTCGCCGGCGACAGCCCCAGGAGCTCGCCGAGCCCGCCCCGGCTCAGGGGGCCCGCGGAGATCAGGGCGAGCAGCGCCCGGGCGCCCAGGCCCCGTCCCCCACCACTCATGGCGTGCACCCGCTCTCAATCGTCCGGCTCGCGTCCTGTCGCGGTTCGGGGCCGCGGGACGGCGCCCGCGGCGTCCCGCCCGGGCAGCACTGTAGGGCAAAGACTTGCGCAATTCGCCGACATGAATTATTTTCAACCTACAAGGAAGTGGGCCGCCCGGCCCGTTCCCGGAAGGACGACGATGACCCTCCACCTGCGCTGCGCCGACACCTCCCTGGTGCTCGACCTGCCCGACGACCGCTTCCCGGTGGTGCGCCACTGGGGCCCGGACCTGGGCGAGGTCGACGGCGACGACCTGGCCGACGCCGCCCGCGCCGGCGCGACCTCCCTGGGCACCAACACCGCCTGGATCACCAACGACCTGCCGATCCTGCCCCTGGCCCACCTGGGCTGGAGCGCGCGCCCCGCCGTGGCGCTCTCGCGCACCGACGGCACGGCCTTCTCCCCCCACCCCGCCGTCTTCACCCACGAGGAGAGCTCCGAGGACACTCCCGCCGGCACCGCCCACGTGGTCCGCTCCGCCGGCGCCGACCCGGTCCACCGCCTCACCCTGGGCACCGAGGTGCGCCTGGAGCCGGCCGGCCTGGTGCGCGTGCGCGCCTGGGTGCGCGACGACCGCCCCGAGGGCGGCGACGGGGCCGGTGGCCGGGGGGCCGACCTGGTCGTCGGCGAGCTCACCCCCGTGCTGCCCGTGCCCGACGGCGCCGACGAGCTGCTCGACACCACCGGCCACCACGTCCTCGAGCGCCGGCTCGTGCGCACCCCCTTCACCCCCGGCGCCCGCCTGCGCGAGTCGTGGGAGGGGCGCCCCGGGCACGACGCCGTCACCTGGCTGGCGGCCGGCCCCGCCGGCTTCGGCTGGCGCAGCGGGCGCGTCCACGGCGTCCACCTGGCCTGGTCGGGCAACACCCGCCACCTGGCCCTGAGCACGGCGTCGGGCCGCAAGCTCCTGGGCGCCGGCGAGCTGCTCCTGCCCGGCGAGGTGGCCCTGGGCCCGGGCCGGACCTACACCTCCCCGTGGGTCGTCTTCTCCTGGGGCCAGGGCCTGGACGCCCTGGCCCACCGCAGCCACGCCTGGCTGCGCTCGCGCCCGGCCCACCCCTCCCGGCCCCGCCCGGTGCTGCTCAACACCTGGGAGGCCGTCTACTTCGACCACGACCTGGACAAGCTCAAGGCCCTGGCCGACGCCGCCGCCCAGGTCGGCATCGAGCGCTACGTGCTCGACGACGGCTGGTTCGGCTCCCGGCGCGACGACACCTCCGGCCTGGGCGACTGGCGCGTCTCCCCCGAGGCCTGGCCCGGCGGCCTGGAGCCCCTCGTGGAGCACGTCCACTCCCTGGGCATGGAGTTCGGCCTGTGGTTCGAGCCGGAGATGATCAACGCCGACTCCGACCTGGCCCGCGCCCACCCGGAGTGGATCCTGTCCGACGGCGCCGGCGGGGCCCCCGAGCACCGCCACCAGCGGGTGCTGGACCTGGCCGCCCCCGGCGCCCGGGAGTACCTGCTGGACGCCGTCTCCTCCCTCGTGGAGCGCCTGGGCATCGCCTACCTGAAGTGGGACCACAACTCCCCCCTGCTGGCCACCGGCCACGAGGTCGCCGACCCCGTGGCGGGCCGTCCCGGCGCCGCCGCCGTGCACGACCAGACCCTGGCCCTCTACCGCCTCCTGGACGACCTGCGCGAGCGCTTCCCCGACCTGGAGATCGAGTCCTGCGCCGGGGGCGGCGGGCGCATCGACCTGGGCATCATGGAGCGCGCCCAGCGGGTGTGGGCCTCGGACTGCATCGACGCCCACGACCGGCAGGACATCCAGCGCGGCACCACCCTGCTGCTGCCCCCCGAGCTCGTGGGCACCCACGTGGGCTCCGGGCGCGCCCACACCACCCTGCGCGACCTCGACCTCGACTTCCGCGCCGGCACCGCCCTGTGGGGCCACATGGGCGTGGAGTGGGACCTGACCGAGGCCGACGAGTCCGCCCGCGAGCGCCTGGCCTCCATCATCGCCCTGCACAAGGGTCTGCGCGGCCTGCTGCACTCGGGCCTGACGGTCCACGCGGACCTGCCCGACGACGACGCGCTGCGCATCGAGGGCGTCGTCGCCCCCGACGGCTCCGACGCCCTGTTCGAGATCGCCTCCCTGGGCCAGCTCCTGACCTGGCCCGCATCGCCGCGCCCGCTGCCCGGCCTGGACCCCGCGCGCCGCTACCGCGTGCGCCTGGCGGCCCCGGCCTACCCCGGCCTGGGGCTGCGGGCCGGCTGGATGGACGGGGGCGTCACCCTGCCCGGCTCCTACCTGAGCGCCACGGGCCTGGCCCTGCCGGTGCTCCACCCCGACCACCTGGTCCTGGTGCGCGCCACCGCCGTGGACTGACGGTCCGCCGCCCGGCGGAGCGGGCGGGCGTATGGCAAGCCCCCGTCGCTCGCCGCTCCGGCGCCGTCGTCCCTCCTCCGACCGCCCTCCTCACCCCTCTCATCCGTCCGACCGCCCTCCTCACCCGTCCGCGCCGATTTTCCTTCACCTTTCCGCAATCACCGTCGATTGGGAGATCAAATGCCCTCCTCAGCTCTGGCCGCACGACAACGACGCCATCGCCCGCGCACCGACGTCGGGCTCGGCCTGGCCTTCATCCTGCCCGCGACGATCGGCCTCGTCGCCTTCTACATCTGGCCCCTCATACGGGGAATCTGGCTGTCCTTCACCGAGTACAACCTGCTCACCCCCGAGACCTTCACCGGCGCCGACAACTACAAGCGCATGGTCCAGGACGACACCTTCTGGAACGCCGTCGTCGTCA
>ERZ772993.908-NODE-908-length-12548-cov-12.768350_pt1 | contig 12548 bp, 8 predicted proteins | sample MGYA00580670_ERZ772993 | MGnify/ENA primary metagenome ERZ772993 (study PRJEB29015, sample SAMEA2737936) | human oral metagenome | biome: human oral; feature: human-associated habitat; material: dental | place: China | collected 2136 ...
CCCGCTTGATGAGGTCCAGATGGGCACCGGTCCAGGCACCCTTGTCCTCCGGGACCCTCAGCTCCAGACGGATCCGGTCCCCCACGTGCAGGCCCGCGGCCTTGCGCTCATCCTGAACCAGGCGCACCAGATACATGAACCTGTCGTCCGAGCCAGGTCCGCTAGATTGTCCAAGCTCCCGCGGGGTTTACTCAACGCTTACGGCCTGCCTCCCTTGACGTCCAGGATGATCCCCGCTCGCGCGGGGTTTACATGCCCGCCTCCATGTAGACCGAGCCGTGCATCGGATCATCCCCGCTCGCGCGGGGTGTACACGGGTTTCGGGAGAGTCGGAGAACAACCGTCCGGATCATCCCCGCTCGCGCGGGGTTTACGCGACGGCGACGGTGATTCTGTTCGGCTGCAAGGGATCATCCCCGCTCGCGCGGGGTTTACTACGGGCGCACGTCCCGCACGATGGCTCGCCGCGGATCATCCCCGCTCGCGCGGGGTTTACCGAATGAGCGCGCCGTCACCGTCTCTCACGCCGGGATCATCCCCGCTCGCGCGGGGTTTACGCCAGAATCCTGGTCCACGGGCACTGGCACAACGGATCATCCCCGCTCGCGCGGGGTTTACGTGTTCCCGTACACGATGAACTCTGTCGGGTTGGGATCATCCCCGCTCGCGCGGGGTTTACAGCGCCTTTGCGTCCATCTTATCGGACTTCGCCGGATCATCCCCGCTCGCGCGGGGTTTACGCCATCTTCTCCTTCCGAGCCCACAAGAACGAGGGATCATCCCCGCTCGCGCGGGGTTTACGCCTGCCCCGCCCTACCCGCGGCGGGCGATACGGGATCATCCCCGCTCGCGCGGGGTTTACACATTGTCCGCGTTGCGAACCTTACCGTAATACGGATCATCCCCGCTCGCGCGGGGTTTACGTTCCGTACGCTCCGGTGAACCCGCAGCGGATCGGATCATCCCCGCTCGCGCGGGGTTTACGCGTACTGGTAGACCCTGACCACAGTAGGTCATGGGATCATCCCCGCTCGCGCGGGGTTTACGTACGGCATGAGCGCACGGCGGCTGAACGAGACGGATCATCCCCGCTCGCGCGGGGTTTACGTCCCGTAGTGTCACCCGCGTAGCCGTCGATGCGGATCATCCCCGCTCGCGCGGGGTTTACAGGACGCCGTCCTCGCTCAGGCGGGGCGCGTCGGGATCATCCCCGCTCGCGCGGGGTTTACATGGCACCGCACGCCAGGGACGAGCAGTCCGCGGGATTATCCCCGCTCGCGCGGGGTTTACTCCATCGGTCGGGCTTAGCCCCGACGAAGCCGGGGATCATCCCCGCTCGCGCGGGGTTTACGCGTAGTCACGCCGCATGGGAGGCAGCCAGGCGGGATCATCCCCGCTCGCGCGGGGTTTACCAGCGCGCCGCTGTGGGGCCTCCCCTCGTGTGGGGATCATCCCCGCTCGCGCGGGGTTTACTCGAACGCCGCGCTACGTCGGCCCCCCAGTTGCGGATCATCCCCGCTCGCGCGGGGTTTACAAGATGGGCGAAATCATGCCTTATTACAATCAGGGATCATCCCCGCTCGCGCGGGGTTTACGGCGATGAAGAGGGCGCTGGCTGCCGAGTTCGCGGATCATCCCCGCTCGCGCGGGGTTTACTTGATGGGACGCAGGATCCAGGCGGCCCCGTTCGGATCATCCCCGCTCGCGCGGGGTTTACCAGGCGGTCGCGGTCAGGAGCGCGTCGCCGACCGGATCATCCCCGCTCGCGCGGGGTTTACTCCAGAAGATGACCATGCGCTACCTTACGGGGGGGGATCATCCCCGCTCGCGCGGGGTTTACGAGGCCTTCGGGGCCCTTCGGTAGGGGGTCTTGGGATCATCCCCGCTCGCGCGGGGTTTACGAAGTCACGTAGCCGCGCTCGTAGGCCCTGCGCGGATCATCCCCGCTCGCGCGGGGTTTACCCGAAGAGTTTATCGGAGCCGTCAAACTGCCCCGGATCATCCCCGCTCGCGCGGGGTTTACGCTAAAGGGCTCGCCGAGCGGGCCGGGGAAGGCGGATCATCCCCGCTCGCGCGGGGTTTACAGTGCGGCGGCGACGGCGTTGACCGCTGCTGCCGGATCATCCCCGCTCGCGCGGGGTTTACCCGAAGAGTTTATCAGAGCCGTCAAACTTCCCCGGATCATCCCCGCTCGCGCGGGGTTTACCGCGCAGCATCGGCTACGGCCTGAACCGGATCGGGATCATCCCCGCTCGCGCGGGGTTTACTCGCCCTCCTGGAGGCCGCCGCTGTTCCAGACCGGATCATCCCCGCTCGCGCGGGGTTTACCCGCCGACCTGGACGACGAGTTCTCTACCGCCGGGATCATCCCCGCTCGCGCGGGGTTTACGGCGGCCGGCGGTCGGCGGCGTTCGAGGTGGACGGATCATCCCCGCTCGCGCGGGGTTTACCCGAACGCTCGGGTAAAGATTCTTCCCGTTCTTGGATCATCCCCGCTCGCGCGGGGTTTACACTTGCGGATCCCTGGAATCCCAACGACGAGCCACACTACCAGACCGCGTTTGCCTTCACTGCCGACCTAGTGCTCGCTCCGCAGAGCTCCGATAGCGCCGTCGTCTCGCAGCGATCGACCAGGACTCCTTCGGAGGCTTGACGGCGCCGGGAATCGCCTGCGATCCCTCGATCTGTCGGTACGGGGTGCGCATGACGAGGCACCCTTCGATATCGACCGGTTCACGCTCGTGCCCCAGAGAGGCGATCTCGAACCGCTGCTCAGATCGCACCGACCAGATCAGTAGCGCACGACCTTCCCCGATGTATGCGCGCACTAGCTCCCACAGCTGCTCTCGTACTCGAGCTGAAACATGCCCAACGAAGACCCCGGGAGAGACCTCCAACAACCAGCGAGTCATGGAGCCCCGCAACGAGGCAGGGGCAGCAGAAAGAATCAGGACTACCACCCTCCTGCGTCCTCTCCGGCGTAATTCGCTCCACCGGCCACAGCACGCTGCTGATAATCCCACAAGGAGACGACGTTGATGCTCATATCCTCCAGATCATCAACCTCAAGCAGTCGGTAGATATCTTTGACCGTCCGTTCGATGATCTTGAGCTCGAATACCTTGTCCCGAACTCGTCGGCGAGTGGTCCCAGTGAGGTCATCCATCCCCTCGGAGACGACATCGAAGGCGATGGGGATCGTCGTCTCCGCCTTGTACAGGTCGGCGACGTCGTAGACGAAGGAGCGCTCGTGTCCCGTGTGAACGAAGCCGAGCCCCGGCGAGCACCCCAGGGAGACAATCACTCCGTGAACGACTCCGTACAGGGCTGCGTGCGCGGCTGAGAGCGCCTGGTTAATCGGATCCGACGCCTCGAAGTCATCAGGACGGTAGTCACGTCGGGTCCAGGGAACTCCAGTGCGCCTGGAATTCTCGCGGTACACCTCGCGGACCCGAGCGCCTTCCCGGCCTCTGAGCTGCTGCATGGTGAGCCCGTCGACATCTTCGCCGCTGAAGCGCATGCAGTACATCTCGCGCGCCACCCGCAGTCGCTTCTGGGGAGAGGAGACCCTGGCCGCTTGCTCCACCAGCAGACGGGTGGATGTCGCCAGCGATCGGCCATGCGCGTAGTAGCGCACGCCGCGTTCACCGACCCAGACCGCCGTCGTCCCGCACTCGCCCAGCAGGCTCATCGCCTGGTGACTGACCGACGTTCCCGGACCGAGGAAGACCGACACCAGAGAGGCAGCGGGGACGCGGATGGTGCCCTGGTCGTTGCGCGCGGTCAGGGCACCATCCTCCCGGTGCACCACACAGTGCTCCAGGTAGAGGAAGGACATCCGGTCCTGGACACGGGGCAGCGCCGTCACCGGAACCGGCAGCATTCTGACCATTGTCAGTCCTGTCGCACTCGGGCGAGCGTCATGAGCCCACAACCGTAGGCCTTGGACCGGCCGATCCCGACGATGAGCGCGCGGCGCAGGGGCTCAGGATCAGTGACACGCAGAACTCCTTCGTAGACGGTGCGGTTGATGGTCACGCGGTCGTATCCTTCACCTCCTGGTCGCCGCCGGTTGAAAACAGGACGCTCCCGGTACGCGACCAAGACGGCCTCGTCAGTCCCCTCACCATCAGCATGGTCCACAGGCATGAGCTCGAAGCCGAACCGTGGGACGCGGTCCATGAGCCACTGTCGCTGCTGTTCAACGGTGACGTGTCCGTAGCGCTGTCCGCGCACCCCTGGGCCCCGAGAAGCCGAATAGGACGGGTTCGCCGCGAGGCGGAAGGCCCACAGCTGCCCGGCATCCAGCGAGACGAGGAATGGGGAGTAATCCAGGGTCCGCGCCTGGGTGCCGGCTGTCCCCGCCTCTGCGACGAGCTGAGAGCAGTCAGGTTCTAACGGCGACAGTACGTACAGGGCCGTTGTCACGCCTCGGTCGACCCGCCACAGGACGCGTCCAGGACCGTTCCCGTCATGACCTCCGGTGGCGCTCATGACGACGGCGTGCATGGCCTGAGGCGACCCCAGATACTTGCGCGCAAGGCGGCGCTCCGGGGCCAGATCGATCTTCGTCAGAAACACTTGTTCGCCTCCTCCAGCGCAAGCATGGGATCGTGAACGTCCGGCTTGGGAGTACCCACCTGTGTCATGAGCCGTTCGACCTGGCGGAAGTCGTAGTCGCGGCGGCGCGGGTCGAAGGAGACCGGTACGTCACGACTCCCCCATGCCGATCCCCGTTCCTCGACGGGTACGGCATCCTGGTCGAGCAGCAGCTCCGCGTCGAAGACGTGACCGCGGTGCCGCTTGCGGAACCATGGCGAGGCGAGCCAGGGCTCTGCCCGAAGCGCATCGAGCAGCGCCGCCTCCCGAAGGCCCAAAGACACGGGTGGCGTCGGCGGGCATGAGCGCCTGCCGAGATACAGAGGGAAGGCCGGATGGTGAAGCGCCTCGTCAATACCCTCCAGGAGGGGGCGATCGCCTTCGATACCTGCGAGGAAAACGGCATCGGCGAGGTAGTACCGGTTCGACAGGGGCATAGATTCCTTGCCGTCAAGCGAGCGTGCCGTGTGGAAGTCCCTGATGACTCGACCAGGCTGGTCCTTCCGCACCCCGAACCGCAGGGATAGGAGATCCTCGATCGGGTCCGTCCGGCGACGGCCGACAGCGGCCGACACCAAGCCGATGATGCCGCTCCTGGTCGGCGCAAGCTCGGTGGAACGGACGGTGAAGCGAGATTTCACCCCCCAGGCCTGCAAAGGTCCTGCGAGTCGCAGGAGGAGGACGGTCATCAGGCCTGCTCCTCACGGCTCACACGCGGAGCCACAACCTGACGGACCCGGTCGGGCAGGTTGGCGAAGGACACGCGCTCACCGAGCGAGGAAACGGCGTCTGAATCCTTGAGGGCAACGACGAAACTGCTCAGCGGCGTCACCCCGTAGTTCTTCTCGATCGTCTCGGTGTACTGAGCGAGCGCCCCCACTGATCGGTCGACGTAACCGCGGCCGGAGGCCTCCGGCACCGGTTCCTCGAAGGCGCCGACGAGGGAAACAGGTTGGTCGTCACGGATAGAAACAACGATGGCTTCCGGGAGGGTCCGGTTGGCGAACGTGTTCTGCTTCCCGGTGGGCATCGACAGGCAGAAGCCCCTGATGAAGACCTCAAGCGTTCGCAGTGCCGCCTCACCGTCCCCGAGGTTCTCAGCCAGCATGTCGAGATTAACGGTGGCGTAGCGGTACATGGTGGCCGAGGAGAACTCGACCGTGCCCATCATTCCGGCACCGGCGTCCTCCTCCTCTGATCGGTTCTTCTCATCGTCGACGGCGGTGAAAAAGTCGTACTCGTTCTCAGCGGCGTGCGTGGAGATGGCGTGGGCCACCTGGCAGGCGGCATCAACGTTGAGGTCGGTGTCGTCGGCAACCATGCGTCCAAACAGTGCGATATCGACGGCGTTCGTTTCCTTGAAGATCTTCTTGACTGCCTTGGCGTCGAGCGCTTCACCATCGCGGACTGAGGTAACAGCCAGCTCAGCCAGGCGCGCGATCTGGCTGGTGGACAGGAACAGAAGGTAGCCGGACTCCTGAGTCCCGTCTTTCTTGCCGCGCGGAGGTGAGAGCTTGATCTTGGCCGCCTTGAACACTCCCTCGGCGAGCGTGGTGGCGTTCTCCGCGAACTCAGGTGCACCCTTCGCAATTGCCGCGGCCAGCACCTCGACGACTCGCTTCGTGCGTACGCCGACGTCATCGGCGTCCAGCAGATCATTGAAGTACAGACGCGTTGCTCGTTTCCAGGACTGGCTGGAGACCCGCAGACGGCGGACGCCGCCGTAAACAGCAGATTTGGGTGAGCCCGAGTCGTCTCGGTTGACGCAGGAGGGCGGGAGGTTCTGGATGATGTGAATATCGATGTAGGTGCTCATTGTCAGTTCTCCGGGGTTGGCGCGGTTATCGTCGAGTTGATTGCAGATGCCTGGGTGGCATCGTCGGAAGAGGCTGGGGATTCGGCAGATAGGAACTGGTACTCCCGTGACCAGGTCAGGCGAACCTTTCTGGCTCCGCCCGGTTGCTGGAAGTGAAGGATGTCGTCTGCGAGCATGGCGTGATCCAAGGTGATGCTCCGGGCTCGGAGCAGCGAGATGAAGCCCCGCAGGTGGTGGCGCAGCTCGGTGACGGTCGTCGAGGTGACCAGGGCGTTGAAGCGCGCCCGGGCCGAAGGGTTCTCGTCCTCCGGTGGACCGATCAGGCTGCGGGCGGCATGACCGAGCCCTCTTCCGGGCACGAACATGGGTTCGATCCGTGACTGCTGGTGCACGGCATAGAGCGTCATGGCGGTATGGACGGCAGTCTCCTCCCACGTAGGGGCGTCACCCGCATAGTCGGAAACGTGGACGCTCGTGAGCTCCCAGATCTCGGGGAGCTCTCCGGGCGGCCTGTTCGCGCCCTTGCGCAGAGCGGCCAGTTCACCGCGTGCTCGAGCCTCATTGCGCCGATAGCGGGCTTGCAGGCCCTCCTGCCTCTTCGTTCCGCCAATGCGCTGGTCGACGAGGCGGCCGGCATTCTCCTCCAGCCGCGGACGGTAGGGCCGCTGGCTCACTCCGGGCGGTACTGCATCCGCGGGGTTGGCGTGTGTATTGGTATCCGACACAGTCATGCCGGTGTCCTTTCTTCATTCTTATTGTTCTCAGCGCTGCTGTCTTGCTGTGCAGGTGCTGGTACGGCCACGTTCAGAGCACGGCGGAAGAAGAACAACGCCTTGCCGACGTCCATCCGCCCCTTTCCCTCTCCACGCCCGGCGAAGGCGGTATCAGGCACGGCGGATGCCAGCGCTTCCTGCTGTGCCCATGCCTCGGAGCGCAGCAGCCTGCGCCACTGGTCGCGAGCCCTGATCGGGTCCGCTTCGTCCAGGGAGGCGAGCCATCGGGGGAAACGCTCATCAATGACCTGGTAGAAGGCGGCACCGGCGTGCTCGCGCGCAGCCGACGCCGTATCCGGGCTCCCACCGCGAGCGCGGTCCAGGTTCCCGGCCAGGTTCCGCAGTGCGGAGGCGGCCTGCTCCGTCTCCTCCATGGCATCGCGCACAACGGCGAGCAGTCGCGTGTTCTCGGGGTTGAGTAGGCCAGCGGGCAGGGGGAGGACGTCGTCAACGAGCTCGGTGACGACCGCCTCCTGGGCTCCGTACTCGATGCCGACGGCGCGTAAAGGAACGAGGCCGCCTGCAGGCACGATTCTGCGGCGCATGAGCTCCTGATAGAAGGAGACGACACCGGGAGAGCGGTATCGCGTCACTGCCCCTGCACCTTTAACCGTGACCTTCGGACTCAACTGAGCCACAACGGTTGACAGCCCCCGCCAGAATGCCCGGTCCGTCGGCAACTTGCGCGGCATGTAGACGGGCATTTTGAACTTCTTGGTCTGAGGCTCGGAGTAGCGCCATGCGGTCATCGGTTCCACCAGATACCGGTTCTGGGGTGTTGCCTTATCTCCGTTACCGAGGAAAAGACCGGTGACTCCCGCATCATCACCGTGCAGCAGCACGCGGCGCGTCTGCCACGTATAGCAGGAAACAGGTCCCGTAGGTTCCAGGTCGTGGGAACCCGCCGGACCGTCATTCTCGTGCTCCCACGGAGCAAGATCCTGCTCCGGATCGACGTCAACCAGATCAGGGAGGTTCTCGCAGACGGCAGTGTTGAGGAGCAGCGTCCGCTCCAGGCTTTCACCCGTCACGGTCACGGTGCCGATCTGCCCTGTCCACCCAGGGCCGATTGGGTACCCCTTTCCTCCCTTGACCGAAGGGTCTCCGACGGCGCCGGTGCGGATACCGGAGGGGTCGAAGGCATGAACGTGCACCAGCCATCTGGCGGCCTCCGCCCAGCCGATGGACTCCAATCCTTGAGCCATACGAGTCGTGAAGAAGGGATTGCCGTTGGGGACGTCCACGATGAGGGACTCCAGCCCCGAAGTCTTGCCTGATGCCGCGTGGATACCCGCAACCTGGAAGAAGGGACGGTCCGGGTCGCGCAGGTCGAAGCGCTCCCGATAACGCTCCAGGTAGTCACTGGCGTCCCGCCCCAGGCGCTCAGGCTCCTCCCAGTACTCCCTCCAGGTATCCAGGTCCTCCGGCCCATCCATGGCGCGGTGACAGATGGCCAGCAGCAGGCGCAGGATGGCCACGTCCTGGCTGGCGATCTCGCCGTGGATCCCGGCGATGTTCGTCGCCTCCCGGAACAGGGTGAGGAGGGAGACCTCATCGGGGGCACCGTCGAGCCTGGCCACCCGGATCCAAGGCTCATCGAGAAGATTGAAACGCTGCGTCATTCTGATTGGACCTCCTTGAGTCCGGTGGATGGGGAGTACTCGAGTACGGTGTCGGCCAGTTGCGCCCGGCCCTCATCCAGGAGAAGGAACAGCTGTCCTCGGAGCTGCGGATCATCCTGCCAAGCGGGTACAACGCATTTCTCCAGCTCATCGATGACCTGGTCGATCCGGTGCGGATTGCTCAGGCGCGGAGGTAACCTCACGGCGGACAGGGCCATGGCGCGGGCGATCTTCTTGTCCGGGGCGCGGTCTGTGGGGATCATGGCTCCTGGAGCCTCCGGTGCGGATGGCAGGGTGCGCAGCTCCTCCTGGCCGCCTACCCGGCACAGGTCCAGGAGGATGACCTCCAGGGAGTCCTCGCCGTCGCGGACCTGGGCGCGTCCCCTCTCCTCGTCGTCGGAGGCCGTCACGTGCAGCCAGCCGATCAGGGAGGCACTCTTCCCTCTCCGCTCGGGCTCATTCAGAAGGAATCCCTGAGCGGCCTCATGCTTCGCACGGTTGCTCGTCGCGTATGTCTCCCGAGCTCGGTCGACGGCTTCCTTCCACGAGGGCGGCACTGGGGCATCGGGACCGTAGACGGCCTCGATGAAGTCGTGGACATCGTCGGGAACCGTGACGACGCCGGGGCCGTCGATCACCCGGTCCAGTGCGGCGGCGCTCATGAGCATGTCCTGCTCGCCGTAGATCGCCTTGGCCCCCGGTTCCAACGAGGGCTCGGGGGACGACGTCGACGGCAGCCAGTCGATGTAGCAGGCGGGCTCGGCAAGTCGGGGCGGCCGCCGCCGCTGGTGACGGTGCAGGCGTCCCATGCGCTGGAGGACCAGGTCGATGGGAGCGAGGTCAGTGACGAGCATGTCGAAGTCGACGTCGAGGGACTGCTCGACGACCTGGGTGGCGACGACGATGGCTCTGCACGGGCGCTTTCCAGCCTTACGTGGAGGGCCGAAGCGGTTGAGAAGATCCTTGTCCTTGGCGAGCCGGTCGCCGATCGTGAACCGGGCGTGGTTGAGACTGACGTCCTCGCCGAAGTGCTCGCGCAGCCGCTCATAGGTCTCCTGGGCGCGCCGCACCGTATTGCGGACCACCAGCGCGCAGCCGCCGTCGACGAGGCCCTCCTCCAAGAGCGGGATCAGAGCATCCTTCGTAAGCCGTCTGATCCGGACTGTGCTGCGTCGTCCCGACGCGGTCGGGACGACCTCGGTGCGATCCTCACCAGCAGCGACCAGGCAGGGGAAGGGAGTGTGTACGTTCTCCGGGGCGGGACGCCGGCGGACGCGCTCCCCCGCTGCCAGGCGCAGGCCCCGTCGATAGGCGTCGACCATGGCGGAGCAACGGGCCTCGGACAGTGTGGCCGACAGGAGCACCACCGGCACCCCGTAGGCTGCGAGCCAGGTCAGGACCCGGTCCAGGTAGACGTTCATGTACGTGGAGTAGGAGTGCACCTCGTCGACGATGACGACCTTGCGGGACAGTCCCAGGTGCCGCATGGCCAGGTGCGGGGAGCGCATCGCCCCGAACAGCAGGTGGTCCACGGTGGTGACGACGAAGTCCGACAGCATCGACTTCTTGCGCCCGCTGAACCAGGCCAGGATCGCCAGGTCGGCTCTGCGGCCGTCCTCGAAGTCTGCGGCACGGCCCGTTCGAGCCTCTTCCTCATCCCATCCGATCCCGATAGGGCGTGGGGTCTCGCCGGTCGAGTCGTCAAGCGATCCAAGGAGCCGGTCGCGGATCTCGTAACCGCGACGTCGCAGAAGCTGCGCCTCCTTGTTGAGTCGAGACCGTCCGTGCAGAAGCTGAGCGGCGAACTCCGACGGCGCCCCCTCGTCGGCGTAGGCCTCCTCAATGTTCTCCAGCCAGTCGAGCTCGCGGGAGAACATGGCGTCCGTCGTCGCCTGGGTCGGTAGGGCGAAGAGGATTCCGGAGCGGCGAGTGCGGGCGGCGAGCACCTCGGCGGCCATGAGGGCCGCCTCGGTCTTCCCTCCTCCTGTGGACTCCTGGACGATGAGCATTCCCGGCAGGTCCATGGTGCGGGCAGCCTGCAGTGCGCACACCTGGACGTCGGTGGCGCGGGCACCGTCGGGCAGGTTGAAACGGCTGGTGAGCAGACAGTCGGGAGCGGATCCCTCGTCGCGGGGACGCCATGGCACGGGGATCTCCAGACGCGACAGGCCGGTGGCCGCACGAAGGGCATGGACATCGGGCGCGAGCAGGCGCGCACCATCGTCCTCAAGGGACAGCAGCGGGAAATAGGCTTCGGTCGAGGCGATCCAGTCCGAGACGATGAGCAGCCCCGAGAGCTCCACGAGGAAGGGCTGGGACCATCGGTGACGCGCCCAGCGAGGGAGAAGAGCCGCGGCACCGGTGCGTCGTGTGACGAGTTCGAGGAGCTCGTGGCGGGTCGCGCTCCACGCCTCATCCTCACCGAGGAGGTGCTCATGCCCGTAGTAGTCGGTGGTGAGAGCCGCCGTCGTAGGCGGAACGCCGTGGTGAGCTCCGACAACGGAGGCGAGGGCCTCGGCGGGTTCAAGGTCCCAACCGTGCCCGTCCATGAGCCAGTTCTCCAGGATCACGTGCCCCGCCAGGGCGTGCGGAACCTTGCGCCGCTCGAGTCGATCAACCGGCTCGTGGATCAGCCCCACCTCCTTCATGCGGTCGTCGAGGCCCGGGGCCTGGACGGAGAAGGCCGGGGTGCACTTGCCAATGTCGTGGACGCCGGCGACCCAAGAGGCGAGCAGGCAGAACTCCTCCACCGGGGTCAGCCCAGACTCGGAGCCCGCGAACTCGCGCTCGATGAGCTCACGAGTGGTAGGTGCCAGCCAGTGTCTGGCGAGGTGCTCGGCCACCACCGCGGCGTCGAGCAGATGCAGCCAGAGCGGCAGCCAATGATGACTCTCAGGGTCGTAGCCGAATTTGGCCCATACGGATCGGACTTGCGCCGAGAGCGTCACAGGGATCTCCTTCGTTGGAGGGTGAAGCCGAATGGACCTCGACACTGAGGTTCGTCCGCAGGGGAATTTGGAGTGTTTCAGCGGAAACCGCGTGCTGCCGCACAATAGCGACAGCCCACCCCTAAGACACTCGGATCATTCAACCAAAGGAGCATCAGGGGTCGAGTTTCCACGGACGATAGTAGCACGCACACCACTCGCCATAAAAACTGCGACGCAGCGGAACATCTGATACTCAAGACCCTCGGTAGGCGATCGACGAAGCGACTTTAACCGGTACGGTTAATTTTCTACCGCACTGTCTCTGGCGATGTATTTCGATGCACGTCAAGAATTCTGGTGACTAGACGTACGAGTGGGGCTGGCGGCCCGATTCGCTCGGGCCGCCAGCCCCACTCGTAGTCAGGTTCGGGTCCCGATCAGGCCTCGCCCGTCTCCACGGTCGTCTCCGTGGCCATCTCGACAACCTTCTCGACCGTGGCGATAGGCTCCTTGGCACCGGGGGCGGCGATGACGGAGGCGTCCACGCAGCCGACCTCCCGCTTGATGAGGTCCAGATGGGCACCGGTCCAGGCGCCCTTGTCCTCCGGGACCCTCAACTCCAGACGGATCCGGTCCCCCACGTGCAGGCCTGCAGCCTTGCGCTCATCCTGAACCAGGCGCACCAGGTCACGGGCCCAGCCCTCGGCCTCCAGGGCGTCGTCGAGGGCGGTGTCCAGGACCACGAAGGCCCCAGAGGGCAGCATGGTGGCGGCCAGGGAGTCGTCGTCGACCTCGATGCGGGTGGTCA
>ERZ772993.909-NODE-909-length-12540-cov-2.220585_pt1 | contig 12540 bp, 9 predicted proteins | sample MGYA00580670_ERZ772993 | MGnify/ENA primary metagenome ERZ772993 (study PRJEB29015, sample SAMEA2737936) | human oral metagenome | biome: human oral; feature: human-associated habitat; material: dental | place: China | collected 2136 ...
CGATGAGCTCATCGTTGACAGCCTGTTTACCTGTGTCACTAACGTTGACTTCAATGAGCTGACCGTCAGGGCCCTCGTCGAGCAGGTTCGTGCCGAGAAGGAGCGCCTTGCTGCGGCCGCAGGCATTTCCGCTGCAGACGATCTGCTGCTTGGTACCGTCTGGACAGATGACGAGGACATTCGTTCGCTCAAGTCGCTCGTCCTCTTTGGCCTGCGGGGCATGGCCGCCTATGCCTTCCATGCCCGCGTACTTGGTCGCACGGACGAGGGAGTACAACAGTTCTTCGTAGACGCGCTCGCTGCCCTCGGCGAAACGGGCAGCGTTGATACGCTGTTGCCGCTCGTGCTCAAGGTAGGTGAGGTCAACTATACGGTCATGGCGATGCTCGATGAGGCAAACACTGGAACCTACGGTACCCCTGAGCCCACTGAGGTCTCTCTCACCATCGAGAAGGGTCCCTTTATCGTCGTGACTGGGCACGACCTCCATGACCTTGAGCTCTTGCTCAAGCAAACCGAGGGTACAGGCGTCAACGTATACACGCACGGCGAGATGCTGCCTGCCAATGCCTATCCTGGTCTCAAGAAGTACGCACATCTCAAGGGCAACTTTGGCACTGCCTGGCAGAACCAGCGAAAGGAGTTTGATGGCGTTCCGGGCGCCTTCCTCTTTACGACTAACTGCCTCATGCCACCTAAGCGCTCCTATGCGGATCGCATCTTCACGACCGAGCAGGTCTCCTTCCCCGAGATGGTGCACATCTCTGCCAACGAGGACGGCTCAAAGGACTTCTCACCCGTTATCGAGAAGGCCAAGGAGCTCGGTGGTTACGCCGAGAATCATACGATGAGCGGCATCAACGGTGGCCATACCGTCACGACGGGCTTCGGCCATGGCGCGGTCCTCTCTGTGGCCGACAAGATCGTCGAGGCCGTAAAGAGCGGACAGATCAAACACTTCTTCTTGGTTGGCGGCTGCGACGGTGCCAAGCCTGGCCGCAACTACTACACCCAGCTCGTGGAGCAGGCACCTGCCGACACCGTCATCCTGACCCTTGCCTGTGGCAAGTATCGTTTCAATGACCTCGATCTTGGCACGATCGGCGGCATCCCCCGCCTGCTTGACGTCGGACAGTGCAATGACGCCTACGGGGCTATCCAAATCGCGCTTGCGCTGTCCAAGGCCTTCGATTGCGCCGTCAATGACCTGCCCCTCTCCTTCGTTCTCTCCTGGTATGAGCAGAAGGCCGTGTGCGTGCTGCTCACCTTGCTCTACCTGGGGATCACAGACATCAAGCTCGGGCCGACGCTTCCTGCCTTCGTGAGTCCTGGTGTACTCGAGGTGCTTGTGGAGAAGTTTGGTATCGGACCCATAGCCTCGCCCGAGGCCGATCTCGCCCAACTGTTGGCATAGCCAAGCTCGTGCCCCGTAGGCTTCCGGGCACGAGGAACTGGATCCAACCGGGCAAACGCCACTACAGGTGTGCCCCGTAGGCTTCGGGACACCATGCGCAAAATATGCCACTGGACGCTGCAGTAGCCAACGTCCAGTGGCGTGCTGTTCTCTTAGCGCGTCGCCATAATCCTGATGGTGACGGTCTCACCTGTCTTGACACTGGTGCCTACGCTGGGAGAGACGCCCTGAACCGTCCCTGGAGTCGCGTCGAGGTTCGTGATGTCATCTCCGCGTTGCACGTTGAGGCCCATGCCCTGAAGCAGCGTCCGCGCATCCTCGAGCGGCATACCGATGATGTCTGGCACGGTGACCGAGGCCCCTGCAGCGTCGTTGTTCGCGGGGCCGCTGTTGGGACTCTTGCCCTGTGAGATCACGAGGTCCACCTTGGTTCCCTTGGTCTTCTGGCCGCCAGCGGCGGGTCCTTGGCTTATGACCTTGCCCTTCTCGACCGTGTCCGAGTAGGCATAGGTCACATCATCCTTTACGAACCAGTTGGAGGATGCGATGGCGTTCAGCGCGTCCTGCTCATCGGCGCCGTCGCAGGCGATCTCAACCTTGGAGCCAGTGCCCAGGCCAGCGGCCAGAATCATCATGATGGACTTGGCGTTGATGGGGGAAGAACCCTTCTCGACGTCCTTGATGGTGACGGCGCACTGAAATCCCTTGGCGACCTGAACGAACTGGGAAGCCGGACGAGCATGGAGACCGGTGGAGCTAACGATAGTGACCTGCTTAGAAACCATGGGAATTCTCCTTTGTCCTGTCGGGCCCCTCGCGGATGAGCGAGCCCCCCTAGCCAGCAGATGAATGAAGAGTACACCAAATAACGGCATATAGTCCATCCGAAAAGGCCATATTCGGCCAAAGTGACATTCGGGCGGCTCTGCGGATGGTCACACGATCGAAACATAGTTGCTTGATGATAGGATGGTTCTGGTGTCTTTCTCTGGATTCTGGCGACATCAGCGCGCACGAAAGGGGTACCCATGGCCGACGAGCCAAAAATCAATTCGCAGAACGGCCAGAAAGTTGACGGACCACAGGAAAAGAACCCATCCCCCATGGCTGCGGCGGTAGGTTCTCTGAGGGGTGGCATCGATGCGATCAGGCGCGTCCGAGAGGCTTCCCGTCAGCATGCAAGCGTCAAGGGGCAGGTACGTGAACTGAGCCAGAGGCTCGAGCAGGACCGCGCGGAGCTCAGCCACCGCGAGGACATAGAGAGACACTACGGCAGCATCGTGAGCGAGCAAAAGGCCGAGAGCTCTGACGCGAACAGGTCACTGAACGACGCGAACGTCCGGCTCAAGCGCATCGGACAGGACTGCTCAAAGCTCGAGTCCGAGCTCAGCGCCATGCGGGCCGAGCACGAGGAAAGCCTCAGGCCCTATCGCGAGCTCATGGAGTCCACCAAGGGGCGCTCGGACGATGCCGCCCGCTCGCTCTCCGATGCCAAGCGCGCGGTCAAGACGGCCGACCAGCAGGTCGCCGATGCCGCCAAGAGGCGCGAGCAGCGCATAGCGGCGGCCAACAAGGCCGTCGACAACGCGCAGGACAGGATACGTCGAGTCGAGTCGGAACTCGCCAACCTGAAGGCAGATCCCGACACGTCCGCCTCGGCCCTCTCGAAGATGCAGAGCGAGCTCACCGCCGAGCAGACGCACCTCAGCACGGCCCGCAGCGAGGTGACACGCGTCACGGACGAATGCCAACGGCTCGTGGACAACGCCCAAACCCACCTCTGGACGCAGAAGCAGTCACTGGAGGTCATCGAGCGACAGGCAAACGAGGCAAAGCGAGAGGCCACAGGGCGTCGCGAAGAGTACGAGTCTCTCTATAATGCCGCCATGGATCAGGAGAAGGCGCTCTCCGATAAGATCGCGGCAAAGAAGGACGAGCAGGCGCAGGCCGAGAAGGACGCCCAAGCCGCCCAGAAGCGCATAGCCGTGGCACAAGATGTCCTCGACGAGGCCAACGACATCCACAACACGCCCGAGAGGACGATCGCGCTCAGGCAGTCGATCCAAGAGGGCGAGCAACAGCTCGAGCAGCTTAAGGGTAACGAGGGTCAGCTCGCCGAGAGCGAGAAGTCCCTCAGGGCCAAGACGCGTGGCCAGCGCTACCTCGTGTTCGGGGTCGTCGCACTGCTCATCGCCATCGTCGCCGTGGTGGTCTGGCTGCTGACACACCGTTAGAGGTGTTGGCGGCTGGGATGACACGTCGAGGGCGGCCTGCAGAGCGCCACGCTACGGGCGGGCGGCGGCTGGGGTGTCACGCTACGAGTGACTCACGGCCGGTGGCACGCTGAAGGCGGCCGGTGGTCCCTCGAGCGACCCTTTGCCCCTACACGATGAGCATCGCGTCGCCAAAGCTCAGGAAGCGGTAGCGCTCGTCGATGGCAGCCCGATAGGCAGCCATGATCTGCTCTCTTGTGGCAAGGGCCGAGACGAGCATCATAAGCGTCGAGCGCGGCACGTGGAAGTTCGTGACGAGGGCGTCCACCACGTGGAAGGTCGAGCCCGGCATCAGGTAGAGGTCCGTGGTCGCGTCGAGACACGCTGCGATGTCGCCTGTGCCGGTGAGCGCCGCAGACCCAGCTGCCCTCTCGAAGCCACACGCCGTGACGGGAGGGGTCGTGGCAGGCAGGCTCGGGTCAAAGGCGCTCTCGAGCGAGCGGACCGAGGTCGTGCCAACGGCAATGACGCGATGTCCTGCCGCCTTGGCGGCGTGCACGGCATCGACGACGTCCTGCCCCACGCGGTAGCGCTCCGTATGCATCACGTGCTCGGTGGGATCGTCCTCCTCCACCAGACGGAAGGTGTCGAGTCCCACCTCAAGCTCGACGGTCCCGAACAGGACGCCCTTCTGCCGGATGGCCTTGATGAGCGTGGGCGTGAAGTGCAGCCCTGCCGTCGGGGCCGCAGCCGAGTGCTCCTCCCGCATGGCGTAGACGGTTTGGTAGTTCTCGGGATCGCCCTCGTACTGCGTGATGTAGGGCGGAAGCGGCACGAGTCCGGTTTGGTGGATGGCCTCGTCGAGCGAGAGTGCGCCTCGCGTCTCGAAGCGCACGAGACGCCCCCCGCGACTGCCCTCCAGATAGTCGATGATCCTGCCTTCGAGCAGCGGCTCTGCGGTCACAGACGCATGAGCTCCGCCTTGGCGATACTCGATGACAGCCCCCTGCCTGAGACGCTTGCCCGGCTTTACGAGGCATTCCCAGACATGGCCCTCAGGATCGAGGTCCTCTCGACGCCTCAAAAGAAGCGTCTGCGCGACGCCGCCCGTTTCCCGCTTGCGGCCCAGAAGGCGCCCCGGCAGCACGCGAGTCTCGTTTGCGACGAGAAGGTCACCTGGCTCCAGGTAGTCGATGAGGTCCGTGAAGCGGCGATGCTCAACCTTGCCACTCTCGCGATGGAGAACGAGCAGACGGCAGGAGTCACGCGGCTCCGCCGGCCTTTGGGCAATGAGCTCGTCGGGAAGCGGGTAGTCAAAGTCGTCGGTGCGCATGCGGCCCCCTGTCGTATCGGCGTCAGCGTCAGCGGCTGCCCATTCTAGCGCACCATGGCAAGGACGGGGCACAGGGATGCTGCGGAGGTTGACATCCGCCGCGCTGCGGCACGCCTCTCTTTGCGCGCGTCACGAGCCTCATGGCGCTCGATGGCGGCCTCCGCCGCAGAGAAGCGACAGCCGCAATAGCACTGCCGATACATGCACAGCGCACAGGCCTGGCGGATGGCATCGGGATAGTGGGGCCTGAAGTCGCGCCAGACGGCCGTGAGGCCATGGGCGCTCGCAAGCCTGGCAAACTCCTCTTCGCAGATGTCGAAGAGCTGGTAGGGCGAGACGGCAAGCGTCGTCGATACGTGCGTGAAGCCCCGCTCCCGAGCGATGCGACAGACCTCTGCGAGGCGCAGCGCATAGCAGGCGCGGCACCGTCGCTGCCTATCGAATGCCGCAGGTGCCACGGCCCTCTCCCATGCCTTTCGGTCATCTCCCGCGATGATGACCTCAAGCTGGGCGACATCGGCCGCCCAAGCCCGAAGCGTCTGCAGGCGACGGTCATGCTCCTCAAGAGGCTGGATGTTGGGGTTCGTCCAGCAGATGGTGGGCTCGAATCCCTCGGCGCGAAGGAGCCTTACGGGTTCTAAGGAGCAGGGGCCACAGCAGGCGTGCAGCAGAAGCGGCGTTGTCATGTGCGTCTTTCCTCCCAACCCACAGCTACGCGGGCGATCTGTGTACCTGTGCCTGTGTGACTGACCATTTTGACTCCTCAGGATAGATTGTAGGACATACGGCTGACCGTGTGGCCTATCATCACCATGGTGAGCGAGGAGACACAACGAGAGGAGAGCACTATGCAAATCGACGTGACACTGGATTCGAAGGGCTACCTACCCGACCGCTTCGCAAAGTACTCCAGCGAACTCTACAAGGGTGTCCCCACCTGCTCGTTTCCCTTCAGCGTGTCAGGCCTGCCCACAGGAACGCATACGCTGGCCCTGAGCTTCGTTGACTTTGACTCCATACCCGTCTGCGGGTTCGCGTGGATCCATTGGGCCGCGGCCAACATCGCCGTCCCAGCAGGATCTGCGGCCCTGAGCCTTGAGGCCGACGCCTCGAACGTGGGCACCTTCGGCATGGTCCAGGGCAAGAACTCATCGGCCTCCCCCCTTTCGGGCGAGACCGACCCCCTCGTGACCTGCCGCTACAACGGCCCGCAGCCCCCTGACAAGGACCATGTGTACACCCTGCACGTGTATGCCCTCGACAGCCGGCTCGACCTCGCCGAGGGCTTCTGGCTCAACGAGCTGCTCAGGCAGATGGAGGGACATGTGATCGCAAGCGCGAGGACCAGCCTCCCCGCACGGGTGTAGGGGTAAGGTCGGCGGCGCGAGGTCGGGCGTCCCCCTCGACCCCGCGCTCAGCCTAGCAAGTCGATGCCACAGTCACTGTCGCGCACGTGGGTGCAATCCCTTCTGGAGCAAATCGCACACACCATCGCAAGATCACCCGAGCAGCCCGAGAGGTGCACGGCAAAGCATAGCCAGCCCAAAAGCGGGCAACCCAGAGTGACCCCACAGGCAAGAAACGCGAGGCTCAACACGGTGACGGGCGCGAGGAGCACTACGACGAAGCGCCTGCGCGAGAGGATCACGCCTGCCGCCGACGCCCAGAGCATGCCTTTGGCATAGCCAAAGCGCACACGCACGGATGGCCCGCCCAGCAGCCTGAACGCCGCCGCGTGGATGAGCTCGTGCACAGGAAGCGCAAGGCCAAGGGATACCAGCAGCAGGGCTATCCATGCGAGCGGTCCAAGCTCGTCGCGCACGCCCAGCGCAGCCAAAAGGAGCGCCGCGAGCAGACCCGCCACCAGCATGGCAAGGCCCCTGCCTGCGATGCCTTGGCGTAGGCGCTCGTCGTGGAGGACGTCTATCTTGCAAAGTTCTCTCATACGGCGAGTGTAGCACGCACGTCGGCACCGCATACGCACGCCGGTGCTATAGTGACAGGAGGGACACGAGGCGTGCCGGTGGAGGGATGACGCCCATGGAGAGCTACGACTTCTACGTTGGCAGAGAGTACGACGCGCAGGGCTACCTGGGTTCGCACGTGAGCGAGGGGGGCGTCGTGTTTCGCACCTTCGCCCCGGCGGCCGATGGCGTAGTGCTGCTTCTCAGCGGTCAGGATGCAGGCCAAGGGGATGGGCCACACGAGTACGAGATGCACGCGGCCCTCGATGGCAACTTCTGGGAGGTAGAGGTTGCGGGCGCACGAGAGGGTGACGCCTATGAGTACCGCATCTCCCATGCGGGCACGTCTGTCGACCATGCGGACCCCTTTGGCAGGCGCATGGAGCTTCGTCCCGCCCACCGCAGCATCGTCTGCGAGCCTACCCACGATTGGCAGGATGGGGCTTGGATGGGAGCACGTGCGAGCAGCTACGACAAGCCCATGAACATCTACGAGCTCAACTTGGGTTCTTGGCGCAAGCGCTCGGGCGAGGCAGCCTCCGATGACCCCGCTGACTGGTATCGCTACGACGAGCTGGCCCAGCCCCTCGTAGACTACTTGCATGACCTCGGTTACAACTACGTGGAGTTCATGCCGCTCTCGGAGTATCCCTTCGACGGCTCCTGGGGCTACCAGCCAACGGGCTTCTTTGCGCCAACCAGCCGCTACGGGACGCCAGAGCAGCTCATGTATCTTGTGGACACGCTGCACCGGGCGGGCATCGGCTGCATTCTCGACATCGTGCCCGTGCACTTTGCCACGGACTCCTACGGCCTCGCCACCTACGACGGCACAGCCCTCTTCGAATACCCGCATGAGGACGTGGGGGTCTCGGAGTGGGGTAGCCACAACTTCATGTACTCTCGCGGCGAGACCCGCAGCCTCATGCAGTCGAGCGCCAACATGTGGCTGCGCGACTATCACTTTGACGGACTGCGCATGGACGCCATCAGCCGCATCATCTACTGGCAGGGCGACGAGGCCCGTGGCGTGAACGGCAACGCCGTCGACTTCGTCAGGTCCATGAACAGTGGACTCAAGAGACTCAACCCCAGCTGCATCCTCATCGCGGAGGACTCCACGAACTTCAAGGGCACGACGAGGCCAACCAAGGAGGGAGGGCTTGGCTTCGACTACAAGTGGGACATGGGCTGGATGCACGACACCCTTGACTTCCTGCACATGGACCCCTACTTTCGCGGCCCCAACTACGGCAGGCTGAGCTTCTCGATGATGTACTTTCCCAACGAGCGCTACCTGTTGCCGCTCAGCCACGACGAGGTGGTCCACGGCAAGGGGACCATCGTCCAGAAGATGTGGGGAGAGCTCGACCAAAAGCTCCCACAGGCCCGCTCGCTCTACCTCTACATGATGACCCATCCCGGCAAGAAGCTCAGCTTCATGGGCTTCGAGCTAGCGCAGCTGCGCGAGTGGGACGAGAGGCGAGAGCAGGACTGGTCGCTTCGGGGATGTCCCGACCACGAGGCCTTCTGGCGCTTTTGCGAGGCGCTCAACCACACCTACCTTGACCAGCCCGCCCTTTGGGAGAGGGACTACGATCCGGAGGGCTTCGAATGGCGCGACGTCACAAGCAACGAGCGCGTCTGCTTTGCCTTCGAGCGCAAAGACAGCCGGGGGGGACGCCTGCTCACCCTCCTCAACCTCTCTGGCGTGACGCAAGAGGACTGGGAGGTCGAGCTCCCAGACACCCACAACGTCTGGGTCATGCTCGACACGGACTGGCAGCGCTTTGGGGGAACCACGCCCGAGGGTGCGGAACTGGTCAAGATCGACGGGGACACAGGGACCCTGAGCTGCACGCTTCCCGCCTTTACGGGCCTGCTTCTCGGGATATCGTAGCGTCACGCGACGTGAGTCCAGCAATGTGGGATAATCGGCGGCGTTAGGACGCGCGACGCGCTCGTACGCAACTCTCGACAGAAGGAACGATCACATGTCAGTCGACCTCTCGAATCGCCCCCGCTTTCCCCGGCGCGCCATCGTCACCGCAGGCATGCCCTATGGCAACAAGGGCCTGCACGTTGGGCACATCGGCGGCGTCTTCGTGTCCGCAGACTTCTTCGCGCGCTTCCTGCGCGATCGCATCGGCCAAGAGAACGTCCTCTTTATCTCGGGCACGGACTGCTACGGCTCACCCATCATGGAGGGCTTTCGCACAAGGGTCAAGGACGAGGGCTATGCCGGGTCGATCTCTGACTACGTGCGCGAGAACCATGACGCCCAAAGGGAGGCGCTTGACGCCTACGACATCAGCCTCGACCTGTACTCGGGGTCAGGCCTCGAGCCTGCCAAAGGCATCCACGAGAGGCTCACGGCAGAGGTCATCACACGTCTCTACAAGCGCGGACACCTGCACAGAATGAGTACCCGCCAGTTCTTTGACGCACAGGCGGGCCAATTCTTGAACGGACGCCAGGTCATGGGCCATTGCCCCGTGCGTGGCTGCAAGAGCGAGAAGGCCTACGCCGACGAGTGCGACCTTGGCCACCAGTTTGACCCCGAGGAGCTCATCTCGCCCGTCTCGCAGCTCACAGGCACGACACCGGAGCTTCGCCCGGTGGAGAACTGGTACTTTGACCTGCCCGCCTTCAAGGGGGCGCTCGAGAGCCTCATGGAGGAGTGGGACGTGGACCCGCAGGTCCGCCCCATCGTCACGAAGACCGTCCGAGAGTCGCTCGCAGCGCCCGTCATGTATGTCCAAACGAAGTATCGCGCGGCCTTCGATGCCGCAGCGCAGCAACTTCCAGCACACACGCTGCGCGAGGCCGCCAAAGGGCAGCAGTCCTTCTCCGTGACGTTCTCCAGCTGGCAGGACCGTGACACGGCCCGCGAGGTCCTCGAAGGCGCAGGCGTGCGCTACCGCACGGGAAAGACGCTTCTGCCCTTCCGCATCACGGGCAACATCGACTGGGGCGTACCCGCGCCAGCGCTTGAGGGCGTGGCAGGTCTCACCGTCTGGTGCTGGCCCGAGTCGCTCTGGGCACCCATCAGCTTCACCCAGGCGGCACTCGCCACGTCAGAGCAGGGTCGCTACTCGAGTGGTGACTGGCAGGACTGGTGGTGCGCAGATGACGCCAAGGTCTACCAGTTCATTGGCCAGGACAACATCTACTTCTACTGTGTCGCGCAGCCGGCGATCTGGGAGGCGCTCGGATGGGACCTCTTTGAGGACACGCCCATCGCCAACCACCACATGCTGTTCATGAGCAAGAAGGCCTCGAGCTCCGGTGCGATCAAGCCGCCCATGGCCCTGGAGCTGCTTGACCACTACACGGCCGAGCAGCTGCGCTGTCACTGGCTCAGTCTTGGCCTCGACCAAAAGGCCGTGAGCTTCTCGCCAAAGCCCTACGACACGAGCGTGAGTCACAAGGACAAGAAAACCGGCGAGGAGGTCCTGGTCAAAGATGACCCGCGCGTCGTGGACCCCGCCCTCAAGGAGAGCGCCTTTCTGACCAACATCTTCAACCGCCTGGCCCGCAGTTGTCTCTATGGTGCGCAGAACGTCTGCGAGGGGCACCTGCCCGCACAGAGGCCCGACGAGGGGGCGGTGGATGCCTGCGTGCAGGCGACACTCGACTTCGAGCGAGCCTGCTTTGGCTTCGACGCGCACGGAGCGCTCGCCGTGGCGGAGAGCCTCTGCCGAGGCGCCAACAAGCGTTGGTCGGACGAGTCGAAGGCTGCCAAGGGGGATGATGACGCCTACGCCCACGCACTTGCGAACGCCTTCTGCGCATTGCGCACGACGACGCTTTTGATGCACGCGGCAACACCCTCTGGCTGCGAGAGGATCTGCGACTACCTGGGCTTTGAGCGCAAGCTCTTCTTTGGGTGGGAGCACGCCCTCAAGACACCCTACGAGCTGGCGGCAGTGATTGGCCAACGGCCCGAGGAGCACGCGCTCAGGGAGCTTCCTCCCCACTTTGACTTCTTCACGAAGGGCGGCTCGCAGTGAGGACAGCTCGGCTTTCGGCCGGCGCAGCTGCCCCAGAGCCGCCACAGCCGCACTTCCCCAGCCCGTACCTGCGGCCGCACACGGCACCCGTTGAGACGCGTCACATCAGGATGGATGATGGCGCACACATTGCGGCCTATGTCTATGGCAACCGTCCCTGCGACGTAGACGCCACAGCAAGGCCGCCTGTCCTCTTCCTACACGGCAACGGCGAGGAGCACGGCATCTTTGGACCCATGATCGACGCCGTGGTCGAGCGCGGATACGCCGTTGTCGCCCTCGACTCTCGCGCACAGGGCAGGTCCACACGCGGTACGAGACGACTGAGCTACGAGCTCATGGCGAAGGACGCCCTCTGCTGCCTGAGGGAGCTGGGCGTGACGCAGGCCCAGCTTGTGGGCTTCTCGGACGGCGCCATCGAGGCCCTGATCATCGCCCGGGACCATCCCGAGCTTGCCCGCTCGCTACTCTCGATAGGGGCGAACCTCACCCCGGAGGGCGTCGTCGATGAAGAGGGATGGGACATCGCAGGCACCATCCGCGCGCACGCCGCTTGGGCGAGCTGGATCCGGGACCTTCCCGCAGACTCCCCCATCGACGTCGCGCTGCTGTGCCCCACGGCGGACGAGGCGCAAGACGTCGTGGACCTCCTGGGGCTCATGCTTGAGGAGCCGCAGATAGAGGCTGCGTCGCTTGCGACCATCGCCTGCCCGACCACGATCATGGCGGGTGAGGCCGACTGCATCCTTTTGAGCGAGACCGAGGCCATCGCAGCTGGCATTCGCAGCGGCGGCACCGCCGACGTGCGCCTCGTCATCGTGCCTGAAGCGGGCCACAGCCTTCCCAAGGAGGCACCTGAGGTCGTGACCAAGGAGCTGCTCGTCCTTCTCGCTCGTGCCGAGAAGGACGTTTGACGAGGAGTTCCAAGCCGAGGCGACCAGCGCCGATGCGGCCAGCGTCGAGGCGACCAGCGCCGAGGCGTCGACCTTGCCGTGTGCCCACAGCGCCCAAAGGCCAGCTGGGGAGGGCGACTGGGAAGGGCGAGGCCAATCCCACTATGCGAGTCTCTCGACCTGTCCCAGAGCCCAGAGCGGTATGTTCACAAGCCAGCCCTCGTCCCGATAGGGCGAGAGTGAGGTACGGACCGCACGGCTGAGTCCAAACTTCTCGCAAGCAGCCCTCAGGCTCTTCGCGCGAAGGTTTTCATGGGCCTTCACCTCGATGGGCAGTGCGCCAGCCCTATGGTCGATGGCAAAGTCAACCTCGGCGCTTCCCGTACTCGATGACCAGTAGGCAGGCAAAAGCCCCAGACCGGACAGCTCCTGTGCGACATACTGCTCGGTCATCGCTCCCTTGAACTCGCTAAAGAGGCTCGACCCTCCAAGGGCAATTGAAGGGTCCAAGCCAGCTAGGGCACCAAGGAGCCCCACGTCCACGTAGAACAGCTTGAATCCCGATACACTCTCGTAGCCGCTGAGCGGAAATCGCAACGTGGAGACGCGAAGGACCCTGTGCACGACACCATAGTCCCTTAGCCACTGAAGGCTCTCCTCGAAGTCCCGCGCACGGGCACCCGCCCGGACAACACCGTACACGAACTTCT
>ERZ772993.913-NODE-913-length-12491-cov-15.929399_pt1 | contig 12491 bp, 10 predicted proteins | sample MGYA00580670_ERZ772993 | MGnify/ENA primary metagenome ERZ772993 (study PRJEB29015, sample SAMEA2737936) | human oral metagenome | biome: human oral; feature: human-associated habitat; material: dental | place: China | collected 2136 ...
GGTGGGGGTTGGGTAGCTGGCTTGATCGGGTGGGCCGGCGGCGATGGGCGGGACGGTGTCGATCAGTGGGGTGAAGACTTGTAGGAGGGCGTCTTGTTGTTCGGGTGTGACGGGGTTGTCGTCCGCACTGGTCAGTCGCACATAGAGCATGGTGCCGTCTGGGTAGCGCCACGCGATGTATGCACCGTTATCCGCGGTCCACGACCATCCCTCGCCGTCTTTTCCGTCGAGCTCAATCGCTTTAGCGGTGTCTGGAAAATGGGAGGGAATATCATCGAAATACAGCCAACCATCAAAGCCTGGGTTATTTCCCAAAGAATTACTCGAGGCATAGCTCAATTCGAGAAGTCCGAATGGGTCGGAATTGGCGTAGGAAGTGGTGTTACAGTTGTAGATATATTCAATTCTCCCGCTTCCGCCATTAGGCTTTATGGGGCCATTGTTGTATCTGTATGAGAGTATTTCGTAGTCGAGTGTTTCTTTGAGTTGTTGTGTTGATAGCGCGCCGCCGCAGATGTATTCGTCCGTTACTGGCGTGGATTTTGCGGTGCGTGAAGGGTTGTGGGAGCCAGGAAATCCAGAGCAAGCCCCAACGCCAAGGCCCAGGCAGAGCACTGCGAGCGAGACGGCCGCTCGTTTGCGAATCGAGACTGCGTGCAGGTGGTTCATTATTGTTCTTCTTCGTCTGGCTCATCCGGTGTGGGCGGTGGCGGTGTGGCGTTGTCGGTGGGGAGGGGGTAGGCGGTTTGGAGTGTGGAGCCGATGTAGGTCATCAGGTCTTCTGCTCGCTGTGGCAGTTCGTCATCGGGGATCTGATCTTGTTCTATTGCGATGGTGATGGTCAGGGTGCGGCCGGTGTCCGAGTACCACACACAGGTGGCGCGCCTCCAATCGTCTCCAGGGACGATCAAGTAGGTGTGCCCGTCTAATCCGGTGTCCAGCTGAGTCACCGAGAAGCCCGGCTTTCTAGCTGGCCTTGAATTTTTGTGGTTGGTGTTCTAAAGGCGGGGTGAAGATGCTCTTTTTCCTGGGATAATGCGGGTTGCTTAAGTCGTGCATGTTCAGGATGAGGAGCACCTTCCTGGTCAATGGCACCGGTTGTATCCGGGGGTGAGGGTTGAGGCCGGTGAGATCAACACGGCGGGGCTTGCCGGGGCCGGGCTGCTGACGGAGACGATCCGTGCTGCGGGTCTGGGGCTGGGTCTGTCTCGGGTTCTGGACCGGTGGCGCAAGCCGGGGGCTGTGCACGGTCCGGGCAAGGTCATCTATGATCTTGCCTTATCGCTGGCCCTAGGCGGGAAGTGCGTCCCGGACTTAGCCCTCCTTGCGTGCCCAGAAGTGAGGATGTTCGGGCCGGTGGCCTCACCCCCACGGTCTGCCGGTTGGTCAAGGATCTGACCGGGGACATTGAGGCGGTCCACAAGGCCATCAGCACGGCCCGCCGCATGACCGCGCACCAGCGGGTGTGGGTCTTGGCGGCGAGCACGCCCCTGCTGCAGGCATCTCGGCGGCGGGCGTCCTACAGCGTGGGCTTCACCCTGCCTGACCACATGCCCCAGATCTACCGGACGATCCCCCAGAGGGCTTGGAGTCCGGCCTACAACACTGACGGGCAGCCCAAAGATGGCGCGGATGTCACTGAGATCACCGACCTGCTGGACCTAGCTGCCTGGCCGCCGGGTATGCGGGCCATCATGCGCAGGGAACGGCCCCACCTCGGGGCTCCGTTGCGCTTCGAAGACGTCGATGGCTACCGCCTGACTGCTTTCGCAACCAACACCGGTATCGGCCAGCTGCCCGACCTGGAAGTCAGGCACCGCTTGAGGGCCAGGTGCTCCGACCGCATCCGCTGCGCCACGAGTACCGCGCTGGGAGCATTGCCTTTCCCTGGCTTTGCTGCCAACCGCGCGTGGTGCCCGATCACCACCTTGGCCCGCGACACCCTGGCCTGGGCAGACATGCTGGCCCTGGCCGGAACCCGTGCCCGCAGATGGGAGCCGGGAACACAGCGCCACCGACTGATGGCCATCCCCGCCGCCATCACTACTCACCACGCCCGGCGCACTATCATCCGCTACAAGGCCTCTCACCCCTGGACCGAGACGTTCATAAGCGGCCTCACACGCCCGCAGTCCCTACCCGCCCCATCCCAGCAAGCCCGAACCCCCATAGACCAATCCAACCACCCCACGAAACACAAGGCTAGGCACAGGCCCGCCCATCGACTACTAAGTAGAATGGAGTTGGGTGCGTCGGAATCAGGGGAACCCTCCCCGTGTTACCCGCCCCGTCCACCGCACGCCCCGGCAGAGGCATCACCGTTACCATCGAGTTCATGAGTCTGCCCGCCCCTACGCCCACCCCCGACCGCAGGGCGCGCTTTAACCTGCGCACCGCGGTTATCGCCGCCCTAGCCGGGGCGCTGACCCTGGTCACCGTCATCGGAGGAGTCCTGCTGATCACGGGAGGCACCAACTATGCACGTCCGTCGAGGATAGATTACCCGTACTACGCAGTCCCGTCAGACTCCTGGGCGAATGGCTCAACGAAGCAATGGACTTCGACAATCGACACAGACGCCTCGATCTTCACTTCCGCTGATCATCTCTTCTCGGTGAAACCTCACGGCGACGGCACCCAGAATTCCACCCTCACTGCCTATACGATGAGCGACTCCGGAGTCTCCAAGGCGTGGTCCACAACTGTAGACACTTCGAAGGATTCCGTAGCCGGGCTCTCAGCGAAGAATAACCCAGTTTATCCCGCATTCCTGATCTGGGGCAAGAACACGCTTATTCATGGAAGAAACATCTATAACATCACGACCGGCGACACCAGCGACGCCCCATGGCCCGAAGATGCTGTGCCCGTCGTAGCCGGCGACGTCGTCGTCGCCTGCCAGAAAACCACCTGCGCAGGCTATCGCGAGGGCAATACCAGCTCCATGTGGTCAACCGCGGTCAACGACCCATCCACTTTTTCCGAACAATCAACCGATGTGGCCGAAAACATCTTGAAATACGGTCAAAATTATGAGACCGTCCGAGTTTTTTCTGGCGAGAAGTACGCCACCATTGCCGGCCTCTACGCCATCAATATTAGTACTGGAAAGATGGTGGAATTCACCCTGCCGGAGAAGAAAACATCCCAATACATCACGGTCAGCACGGACAAGGGATGGTCGGTCGTCTCAAAGGACAAAGCCACAGGGGAATGGCACATCTCCTTTTATGAGGAGAACGGTGGCGACCCCACATCCACAGACACTCTTCGCAGAGATTTCGACACCCAGCCCATCTACCTCCCAGGGCCTCGCTCGGCCCAAGGATTCCGCTCACTATGGGTAGATGACGACCCCGCCTCACTGGCCGGGACAATAAATTTTACAAGCGAAGGCGATAAGGAGTGCGCGAAGACGATCTCAATGACCAACGCCGCCGCTATCGACCTCACTGGCTTCGATACAACCACTTTCCCCTGCTTCGATCAACATGACACTCAGGTCTCCGACCATGCGAAGGTGGTGACTGTCGGAATGAAGCAGTCCGTAAATGCCGCTCCTTTCTCACTGATGTATGACGCCGCGACAGGGCAGCAGATCGACTTCGAAGGAATGGATCCGAACAGCGGAGCCGTGTTCGCCTTCGTCGATTCCAAGAAGATCGTCGGCTACTCGCCAGCAGACGGCACCCTCACCAGTTACACACCCAACCTTCGCTAGCGGGCGATACCCAAACGATACATACGAACATGGCTCAGGGGAAACCTCTTTATCAGCCACCGCAGCCCGACGGCCCCTCCGGCGCGCTCGCATGGACACAGAGGCCCCCGCAGCAAGGTGCTCAACCCCATCAGCAGCCGACGCAACCGGTTCCAACGCACTACCAGCAGCTGCTCCCGCCAGGTTCGATGCCCGGCGGCATGCCCGTGCAAACGCCCAATCGACGGCGTACAGGACTGGAGGTCCTGGGAACGGGACGGCAGCACCGCCTGAAGTGTCAACGACACGTCGAATGCGCTTGCGACTCATGGTGTCACCGTGCGCCATGGCAAGCGCTACGTCACCGCCGGAGTGACAATCATCAACATTGATGAAGGCTAATCCCCCATCCTCGACACCCCCGAAAACAAGCGAGTCGGTGAATACACCCTGAATGGCAACGGCTGCGTCGCCAGGATCGCCATGGACAGCGGCTCCTCCGTGGACGCCCCCCGAACCCCATGTCTACCAAGACGGCATGCCGAGCGACATCTGCACCTTCCTGCAGCCAGACACCACCGAAAAGGGGCGACTCGTGATGTTCAACAGAGGTGGGATCGGATCTCCGAAGACGGCCTTTCGTACCATGGTCAACGCGAAAACTGGGGAGGCCATCGAGGTGCCCGACCTAGATCCGAGTAGAGGGGTTTACCTCGTCTTCTCCGATCCCGACACAGCAGTCGGCTGCTCACCCGAGCGCGGCGCACTCGCCGTCTACGAGCCGGTCGGCTGAGCGCGCGCCCGGTGCGTTCGTAGGCGGCACACCCGGCCGGGCCCGCCGTCTACGAACGCACCGGGCTCATCCCGCTTGGCGCATCCTCGCACCAGCCGCTACGCTCGCCCCATGACTGCTGCGACGTCCATGACCCGTGCCCTGCCGGTGCGCGCCCAGGTCATGCGTCGAATGCACATGCGCTGACAGCGCCAGCCGTCGCTGTAGCCCGAATAACGGTCAGAGTCCGAGCCCCGCGCACAGCCCGCTCGTTGCACTCCGCGCCCGCCGCGCCGTCGGCGGTTCGTGTTCATCGCTCATCCCCCGTTCTTCGCACGCGCCCACCGCCCCGCGCGGCGGCCCTCGCACGTGCCGGCCCAAGGACCCGCCAGCCATGTCAGTTCATGCCCCAGCCCTCAACTCCGTCCTCGACTCACCTCTCGCCCCCGCCCGCACACGCAGCACCCCGGCGCCCCCGACCGTTCCGGCTGCCCCGGCAGCCCCAGCCGCCCCAGCAACGTTGGCAGCACTGGCCACGACTCCCCCCGCCCGCGACAATGGCCTCCCCGCCCTCTCCCCGTTCGACCTCGTCCACGACCGCACCGGCACCGGCTCCCTCAAGTGGGACTTCGCCGTCGAGCGCGGCCGCCCCACCACGGCCCTGCCCCTGTGGGTGGCGGACATGGACCACGCCACCGCGCCCAGCGTGACCTCCGCCCTCCTCTGGCGGGTGCGCCACGGCATCTTCGGCTACTCCGAACCGGATGCCGACTACAACACCGCCCTGGCCGGCTGGTTCTTCCGCCGCTACGACTGGCGGATCGACCCCGACTGGAACGTGATCACCCCCGGCGTCGTGCCCGCCCTGGCACTGGCGGTGCGGGCCCTGACCGCCCCCGGCGACGTCGTCGTCATCGAGGAGCCCGTCTATTACCCCTTCCGGGAGGTCGTCGAGGCGAACGGCCGGACAGTCGTCTCTGTGCCGCTGATCCGTGATGCCGACGGCGCTTATCGGCGCGATGCCGAGGCGCTGGAGGCGACCCTGGCACGCACCGGCGCCCGACTGCTGCTGCTGTGCAATCCGCACAATCCGGTGGGGCGCGTGTGGTCGCGAGACGAACTGGCGCAGCTGGCGGAGGTGACCGCCCGCCACGGCGTCGTCGTCGTGGCCGACGAGATCCACGCCGACCTCGCCCTTCCCGGCCACCGCACCACGCCATTCGCCTCACTGAGCGCGGAGGTGGCCGCCCGCACGGTCACGTGCACCTCGCCGTCCAAGGCATTCAACCTCGCCGGATTGCAGGCGGCCAACATCCTCATCCCCGACCCCGCGCTGCGCGCCCGCTTCCGCACCGAGCTCGACGCTGGCGGCTACTCCCAGCCCAACACCCTGGGGCTGGTCGCCTGCCGCGCTGCCTACGAGAACGGCGACGCCTGGCTCGACGAGCTGCGCGAACACATCGCGGCGGCCCGTGAGCACGTCGTCGAGCGCCTGAAGGCGGTGCCCGGCATCACGGCCGCGCCCTGCGAGGGCACCTACCTGCTGTGGCTGGACTGCACCGGTCTGCTCGCGACCACGGGACTGGGGGCGGACGAGCTCGACGACTTCATCCTGGGCGAGGCCGGGCTGTGGCTCGACGACGGCGCGATCTTCGGCGCCGGCGGTCGGGGCTTCACCCGCATGAACGTCGCCTGCCCGCGCGCCATCCTGGATGAGGCCCTGAACCGGCTCGAAGCCGGCGTGAGCGCCCTCATGGCCCGGAGCGCGCCACCGACTCATCGGGCCGACACCGCCACCGCCGCCTGACCCGCCGCCATCTGACCCGCCGAGATCGGTCGTACTCCGCATCGAGATCGGTCCGGTTCCGCGTCGAGATCGGTCGCCACCCCCACCGCCCCAGGAGAAACCGCATCATGACCACACCGCCTATACCGCCTGCCCCGACCACACCGCCTGCCCCGCTCACCTCCGCCGACGACCATTCCGGCTGTCGCACCGTACCGGTCCAGCATCATGCCTCCTGGGCCGCCCGGCCGGCAGAGCCCCGGGCCTGGAGCCTGGACACGGTGCTCGCCCATGCGGGCACCGCCACCGACCCCGCCACCGGCGCGATCACCACCCCGATCCACCTGTCGACCGCCTTCGGGCACCCGGGCCTGCGCGAATCGACCGGCTACGACTACACCCGCACGGCCTCCCCCACCCGCGACGTCCTGCAGGACGCATTGGCGCGCCTCGACGGCGGAACCGCCGGCTTCGCCCTGTCCTCGGGGATGGCCGCCATCCAGCTCGCCGTCGAGACCCTCGCCCCCTACGGCAGCCGGGTGGTCGCGCTGGAGGACCTGTACGGAGGCACCTACCGCTACTTGCAGGTGCTGGCCGAGGACGGCGCCTACGAGGTGGACTTCGTCATCGGCGAGGAGGGCCTGCGCGAGGCGCTGCAACGCCCGGCCTCCCTGGTGCTCATCGAGACGCCCACCAACCCGATGATGGCCGAGATCGACATCGCCCGTGTGGCCGACTGGGCGCACGGCGCCGGGGCACTGCTGGCGGTGGACAACACCTTCTACACCCCGGTCATCTGTCGGCCGCTGGAGCTGGGAGCCGACGTCGTCGTGTACTCGGCGACCAAGTACCTCGGCGGGCACAACGACGTCATGGCGGGCGCCGTCGTCACGGCCGACCCGGACCTCGGCGGGCGCCTCATGTACCGGCTCAACACCACCGGCGCGACGCTCAGCCCCTTCGACTGCTTCCTGCTGCTGCGCGGCCTGAAGACCCTCTCCCTGCGCATGGAGCGGCACGAGGCGAACGCCCGGCGGGTGGTGGCCTTCCTGGAGGCGGACGCGCGCGTCACCCGGGTGCTGTATCCGGGGCGCTCGGGCATGATCTCCTTCGACCTGGCCGACGACGTCGATATCGCGGCCTTCCTGGGGGCGGTGCGGGTCTTCACCTTCGCCGAGTCGCTGGGCGGGGTGGAGTCGCTGGTGACATGCCCGAGCGTGCAGACGCACGCCGACGTCCCGCCCGCCACACGCGCCGCCTACGGGCTGACCGACCGGCTGCTGCGCCTGAGCGTCGGCATCGAGGACGCCGACGACCTGGTGGCCGACCTGGAGCAGGCGCTGACAGCCGCACAGAGCTGATTCTGTTTCCGGCCACCGCCGGGCCGCGGGTTCGCAGGGGCCGCGGGTTCGCCGCCCGCAGCGAAGAGGCTTATTCGTGGTCCTCTGCGCGTTGTTCCTGAGGGGTTGGTTGTTTCCGGTGGGGTCGGCGTGCTGGTGGGGTCGATTGGTGGGGGTTGTTGGGCCGGATGTGTCCAAAACGGAGGGGATTAAAGCCTCGGTGGCCTGGGGTATCTCCAAGAAACCGTGCGATTGCCTGGTGTTTTCGGTGTCGCGCTGCATGACGCTCGGGCTAATCTCCTCCGTTTTGGACACCTGGCGCGGTCAATGCGCCGTGCCGGCACCCGAGCAGGGCTGTCGGCGAGGCGGGCCGGGGCACTCGAGGGCGCTTGAGCATCGTGGTGAACGAGGGGGCGCGCCGCCAACACGGTTTCGAGGCCGATCACGAGAGCCGGGGATTTCGTCATCAGGGATGAAGCCGGCGTTGAGGGCAGCAGCCCCGTTGACGGCCAGAACCCCCGCCCCCTTCCGGCCAAGAAAAATCCCCACCAATCCTCGCGAGCGATAGGCTCGTGACCGACGCTGGCCCAAACCGCGTCCCCCGCCCCGTTCATCCCATTCGGCAGACCGAGAAAGCCCTGCAGCTATGCACACAGCACCGCATCAGGAGCAGCCCGCCATGGGTTCTCCACCTGCTCGGCACATGCCGCCCGACGTCGACGGCGCCATCGGCGATGCCGGCGCCCGGGCATCCTCATCCGGCCTTCCTCCCGTATCTCCGATACCCCTCACATCGCCCGTACCGCCCGCACCCTCCTGGGCCATCGATTGCGAAACGGCCGACCGCCGCAGACGCAGAGCTCCCCTTCGCGCGCTCCTGTGGGCCGTCGGAAGCTTCGCAAGCCTTATCGCAATCGCCGCAGCGGGATTGGAGACGACGCTCATCGCCCTGCTCATCGTCGGTTTCCTCCTCATGCTGTCGCGGGCCGTCACCCTGTGGATTCTTCACATTCCCCTGAAGAATCCGGATCGACGGTGGACGGCCGGACCCGGCTGCGTCGAATTGCCATCCTTTCGGGCCGCCCCGCGCATGACGCGCCTGGGCGCAGCGGCGCTCATTTTCATGACAATGATGATTTCCTTCACCACCATCGGCTTTCCCGAGGAGGGGCGGTTCCGCATTCCCTCCCTCATTGTGGAGGTTGTCTTCCTCATTCTCGCCGTCATGCTCTGGTTGAGCACTGGGAAACCGCACAAGGGCCCGGAGACCGTCCTCGATGCGGAGGGCTTCCAAATAGCGCCGGGAACCCGATACGAGCGGGTATTCCTATGGGAGGAACAACCCCACGTCGTCGGCGGCTCCAGGTGGTCGGGTCATATGCTCGTCGGTTCTCTCAGCGACCCCGGCGCCCGCCCGGCGCGCGTGCCCATCAGCGCCTTCACAGTGGGGTACACCCAGCTCCAGCGGGTGATCGACTTCTACTCCGCCAATCCCGAACTGCGCGAGGAACTCGCCACCGGCGTCGGCCTGGACCGCGTGCGCGCCCTCGTGAGTTTCACCTGAATCGATCGGAGCACGGGATATGCGATGCGAGATGCGGGACCAGCAGAGCAATGAGGACGCCGAGCGCCAGCAATGATGTTCGCGCAGGCATTCGCACGGCAACGTAATGATAACCTCGCATTTCCACACGCAGGATCGCCACCGAGGAAACGTCACCGAATATGAACAGCCGTCTTGTCGCCGCCGTCGGAGCCGCTGCGCTCGCCGCCTCCCTCGCGGCCTGCTCCACGAGCAGGCCCACGGACCCCTCCTCAACGGTTGCGGACTCCGGAGCCACCGCGACGAGCGCGAGCCCCGTTGAGCCGACGTCCGTCCCCACCGCCGACTACACCGCCCCGGACGGCAACCAGGTCGCACCGCTTGTGAAAGCCACCTACATTCCCGAGGGCCACTCGCTCGCGGACAACGCGGCCACCGACCGGCTGGCATTCGTGTCCGCCAACCTCGAGCAACTCGACAGCGTGGACTCGGCCAGCGGCTACGTGATCCAGCTGAAGAACGAGCCCACCACCGTCGATGACGTCATCCAGAGCGACGCCGCCACCGTCAGCCTGGACCCGACCGGCTTCACCCATGCGGGGGACGTGACCATCGACGGCGAACGCGGCCAGGCCTTCCAGGGCGGGGGCTCCTCCCCCGACGGCAGCGCCCACCTGAGCGAGCGGGGCGCCGTCGTCACTCACAATGGGCAGACCTTCGTCATCACGGCCAAGGTGCTCAGCAAGTCCAGTCAGCCGGCCCTGAGCGAAGGCGACTTCAACGCCTTCCTCGCGGGCATCGTCTGGACCGACTGACCTCGGGCCGAGCCTGGGCCGGGCCTCAGTCTGAGCCCGGGCCCAGCCCTGTGCGGTACCGGTGAGGCGAGCCGGGCTCGGTCGGCCGCGCTGGGCGGCCCGCCTCACAGAGCTCGGCCCACCGCACCGGGCAGACCGCCGCACAGGGCAGACCGCCGGGCTCACCAGCTCACCGGTACCGGCACGCCCTCCCGGTAGCCCGACGCCGACTGGATGCCCACGATCGCTCGCTCGCGGAACTCCGGGATCGACCCCGCCCCCGCATAGGTGAAGGACGAGCGCAGCCCCGCCACAATCGAATCGATGAGGTCCTCCACGCCCGGGCGCGCCGGATCCAGGTACATGCGACCCGCGCTGATGCCCTCCTCGAACAGGGCCTTGCGAGCCCGGTCGAAGGCGTCCTCGCCCTCAGTGCGATAGCTGACGGCCCGTTTGGAGGCCATGCCGAAGCTCTCCTTATAGGCCCGTCCGTCGGCGTCGTGCTGGATATCGCCGGGCGACTCGTGCGTGCCGGCGAACCAGGAGCCGACCATGACGTTGGACGCCCCGGCGGCCAGCGCCAGGGCGACGTCGCGGGGATGGCGCACACCGCCGTCGGCCCACACGTGAGCACCCAGGCGCGCGGCCTCAGCGGCGCACTCCAGGACGGCGGAGAACTGCGGGCGGCCCACGCCGGTGGCCATGCGGGTGGTGCACATGGCGCCCGGCCCGACGCCGACCTTGACGATGGAGGCGCCGGCCTCGACGAGGTCGCGCACGCCCGCCGCCGAGACGACGTTCCCGGCCACGAGCGGCATTCCCCGGCCCAGGGCGGCGCGCACGGCGCCGACCATCTCAACCATCCGATCCTGATGGCCGTGAGCGGTATCGACGACGATGACATCCACTCCCGCGGCCACGAGCTCGGCGGCGCGTCCGGCCGGGTCGCCGTTCATGCCGATGGCGGCCCCCACCCGCAGGCGCTCGGCGGCGTCCAGCGCCGGGGCGTAGATGGTGGAGCGCACGGCGCCGTCGCGCGTGAGCAGGCCCACCAGGCGACCGCCGTCGTCCACGACGGGTGCCAGACGACGATGCGCGGCCCGCAGGCGGGCGAAGGCCTCGCGCGACTCGATGCCCTCGGGCAGGGTCAGCAGCTCGGTGCTCATGACCTCGCGGACCTGGGTGAAACGGTCCACGCCGGAGACGTCGGAGGTGTCCACGAGCCCGACCGGCACATTCGTATCCGGGTCGACGACGACGGCCGCGCCATGGGCGCGCTTGGGGATGAGACCCAGCGCATAACCGCAGGTGTGGTGCGGCTTGACGGTGACCGGGGTGTCGTAGAAGCGGTGCGAGGCCTTGACTTGGGCGACCGTGTCGATGGCCACGTCCACGGGGATGTCCTGCGGGATGATCGCCATCGCTCCGCGCCGCGCCACCGTCTCGGCCATGCGCTTGCCCGCCACCGCCGTCATATTGGCCACGACCAGGGGAATCGTCGTGCCGGTGGCGTCATCGGAGGCCAGGTCCACCTCCATGCGGCTGCCCACGGCCGAGCGCGAGGGCACCATGAAGACATCGTCATAGGTGAGGTCGAAGGTCGGCGCGAGGCCGTTGAGGAACTTCATCCGGACACGCTACTGGCGGCCCACAGGGTTGGGAAGCAGCGTGTCTATCGCCGAGATCGGTCGTACTCCGCGTCGAGATCGGTCCACTTCCGCCTCGAGATCGGTCGTAACCCGTGTCGAGATCGGTCCGGTTCCGCACCGAGATCGGTGGTACTACCGGTGCGAGGTTGTGGTGTGTCAGCACATCTGAGACAGGGGTGAGTGTTTCGGGTGTGGTGGTTCCCGGTGGCGTGATCCTCGGGACTGGAGATCGTATGAGTCGGGCTGGACCGTTGCGGGCCGGCTCTGCTGGTGCTCGCGTGTGCCCGGGGGTGGCGGGTGTTGCACACTCGCGCATGCTCCGTGTTGGTGGGAACCGCGGAATCATGCGGAACAGCACTATCAGTAGCGATCACGGTCCTGCTCCCATGTGCGCAGACCCCCTGACCGCACATGGGAACCCAACCACCACACAGCACACTCACCGAAAAAGCCCGTCATTCCAACAACAACCAGCCCCCCCACCCCGCAGAGGCCCCGCCCTCCCATGTGCAACACCAACGACAACCACACCCGAAGCACGCACCCACCACGCCCCACACCGAGATCGGTCCAGTTCCGGCTCGAGATCGGTCCAATTCAGCCCGACCAACCCGACGTCGAGACGCGCACGACGAGCTCAGGGGCCAAAACCACATGCCCCACCTCGGGAACCATCGACGAACAGCAGACCCGCGGAAGCACGACCGATCTCGACGCGAAACTCGACCGATCTCGGCACGGGTTACGACCGATCTCGACGCGAGTTTCGACCGATCTCGTGGCGGAACCGGACCGATCTCGGCACGGGTTACGACCGATCTCGTGGCGGAACCGGACCGATCTCGGCGAGGGGGTGGTGAGGGGATGACAAAGGGGCGAGCGGGTCCGCGCGCGGCCCGGCCCCTCG